>Ga0247727_10010862_pt1 | contig 16035 bp, 13 predicted proteins | sample WisWelCaveWW1625_FD_202498 | JGI IMG/M metagenome (GOLD analysis project Ga0247727, IMG submission 202498) | Biofilm microbial communities from Wishing Well Cave, Virginia, United States - WW16-25 | ecosystem: Environmental > Aquatic > Deep subsurface > Groundwater > Cave microbial mat | place... | reverse complement strand
CCCGCGCGATCTTGCCTACCGCACCAGCCTGCGCACCGCTTCCCACCAGCAGAAGCAGACTCTGCGCACAGACCGAATTGAGATCTCCGCCGCGCAATCCAGCCTCGATTTTCCCCCATCCGAAAATTTCATGGCCCGGCCGGATATTTCATTGATCCCGGTGGCGGATCTGAGCGACCGCCTGCGCGCCGGCCTCTGGGATGCCGGGTTCTTGGCTCTGGCCTACGTTTTCTTTCTCGGTCTGTTTATTTCTCTGGGAGGACGCCTCAGCCTGGCCAGAACCGACCTCCTCATCTCCGCACTCACTTTCGTCCTCCTCTACGCCCAGTACTTCACCCTGTTCTCTCTTCTCGGACCGGCTACTCCGGGGATGCATCTCTGTGGACTCACCGTGGTCTCCTTCGACGGCGCGTCTCCTTCTGCTTCCAGTCTTCTCTGGCGCAGCTTCGGATATCTTCTCAGTGGGGGCACTTTGTTCCTCGGTTTCCTGTGGACCCTGTGGGACGAAGACTCTCTGGCCTGGCCGGACCGCATCTCCCAAACCTATGTGGCCTCGGCAACCTCCGTCGCCCTCGCGTCCTCCTTGCTGCCATCCCGCCCGGCCCGCAGCTGACTCGCCCATCCAGGTTTGGATTTCGATTGCTCCTGTTGCTATACTTTTGGCCTGTCGGCCCCGTGTCTCCGGCGGCCGGCCGGCGGAAGGCGGGACTGCGGATGAGCCGTTTCACCAGGGCGGTCGTTCTTACTCTCTCCATTTTGGTCTGTTCCTATGTTGCGCTCGGCCATTTGCTCGGCCAGAGCGCCGACGACCGTCCTTATCGCTCCTTGGGTGTGTACAGCGAAGTGCTCCACTATATCCAGCAGGACTATGTGGACGAACCGCACCTCCCCCTGGTGACTTCCGGCGCCCTGCACGGCCTGCTGGAATCGCTCGATCCACGCTCCAGCTACCTCACGCCGCGCGAATACGCCGAATATAAGAAGTGGTTTGATTCCTCCAACCACCGCAAGGCCGGCCAGCCCCGCGGCGAAATTGGTGCGTCGCTATCTAAACGATTCGGCTTGATCATGGTCGTCTCGGCGCTGCCGGAAAGTCCAGCCCAGCGCGCCGGACTTCGCAGTGGCGACATTCTGGAGTCCGTTGCCGGATTCTCCACGCGGGAAATGTCGGTGGGCCAGGCGCAGATTCTCCTCGCCGGCGAGCCCGCTACCTCCGTCAAGTTATCCATGATCCGGCGCGGCCGCGTCGAGCAGCAGGAGTTGGAAGTTGCGCGCGCTGTGCTGATTCCCCCGTCCATTCTGGCGGAAACCTACCTCGAGCCCGGTTCCCCGGCGGACTCCGCCATTGCCTACCTTCGTGTGCCGTCGTTGGACTCCGGCCGCGCCGAGCAGCTCCGCCAGCGACTCGCAGTCCTCGAGCGCCATGGCCCGCACAAGCTGGTGGTGGACCTTCGCGACTGCGCCTCCGGTAATTACGAAGAGGCCGTATCCGTGGCCCGTTTGTTCCTGCCCTCGGGCAACATCACCACCTTGCGCGGCCAGACGGTTCCCCGCCAGGACTTTCCTGCCGACCCCGCCAGGGTCGTCTGGCGCCACCCCACCAAGCTTCTGATTTCCAGCGGGACTTCCGGTGCTGCGGAGATTCTGGCCTCGGCTCTGGCCGACAACAATCGCGCGGAAACCATCGGCGACCGCACCTGGGGCTCCGCCTCCGAACAAAAAATGATCCCGCTCGAAGACGGCTCTGCTCTGGTGCTCACGGTGGCCAACTATTTCACGCCCGGCGGTAAATCCATTCCCGCAGACGGTGTCGAGCCGAAGGTCGTAGTGGAGGACCCTGACGTCTTTGCCGACGAATATGCTTCCCCCAGCGTTCAGGAGGATTTGCAGCTCAGGAAAGCCATTGAGTTGCTGCGCGCGGCCCCGGGGGAATCGTCAACCCCGGCCCGAAAGGTGGCGTCGCGCAGAATCGCGCGCGTGCTCCAGCCCGTCTGACGCTGTCCCGTCGTCCCCGGCCCTTCGCCGTTGCGATCAGGAAAGTGTCTCCCCAGCCAGCTCCGCCACTTCTTCCGCAATGGATGGTGCCGACGTCAAACCGGGCGATTCGATGCCCACCAGGTGGATGATCCGCGGGTCCTCCGGATCGCGCTCGATCACGAAATCCGCAATCCCGGTTTCCTTCGGCGGCACCAGTTTCGCCCGGATCCCCGTGTACGCTGGCCTCAAATCTTCTGCGGTAATCTCCGGCAGCAGGCGTCGCGCCTTCCGGGCGAACTCCTCCGGGCTTTCTCGCCCTTCCTCGTAGTCCTCCTTGTTCTCCACATACCTCGCCGTCGGTCCCACCAGCAGCGTGCCCCATAGCGTCTTGGTAAGATGTACCCCCAGGCTCAGCCCCCCCGTATGCGGCATCGGGTACACCAGACCCTGGATCATCCCCGCCTTTGCTTTCACGGCCTCGCAGTATTCCCCGCGCACGGGGTAGATTTTGTAGGGTCGCGGCCCGGCCAGTTGCGCCACCTCGTCGGCATAGAGCCCTGCGGCGTTCACCACCACCAGCGCTTCAATCTCTCCCGCTTCGCTCCCCACTCGCACGTACTCGCCCAGCGGCTCCAGGCGCGTCACCCGGGCCCGGGTCAGCACGCTGGCGCCCTGCCCCGCAGCCACTCGCGCGTAGGCCTTCACCAGCTCCTCGCTGGCCACGATCCCGCTGGAGTCCGCTTCCAATGCGGCACGCCCCTCCACGTGCGGCTCCCGCTTCCGGATGCCCGCGCGGTCCACCAGCCGCAGACCTTCCACACCGTTCTTCTGCGCTTTCGCTCGCAGTTTCTCCAGCTCCGCTGCTTCCTCTTCCGTCGTCGCCACCACCAATTTGCCCGTCCGCCTGTGCTCCACCCCATGCGCTGCGCAGAACTCGTACGTCAGCCGGTTGCCCCGCACGCAATGCCGCGCTTTCCTCGAACCCGGCGTGTAATACAGCCCCGCGTGGAGTACCCCGCTGTTCCGCGTGCTCGCCCCCATTCCCAGTCGCGGCATCTGCTCCAGCAGGAAGACGTCGTCCCATCGTTTTGAAACCTCCATCGCCACGGCGCAGCCCACCACCCCGCCGCCGATGATCACCACTTTCGCCCTGTCCACGTTGGCTTGTTCTTCTGTCTTCTGGTTTCTGATTTCTAATTTCTGATTTCCCAGTCTGCTCCGGCTTCTGCTTTCTGATTTCTAATCTCTGATTTCCAAATCACTCCGGCTTCACCAGCCCCTCCATGGGAACTAGCTTCGCCTCGCTCCCGTCGTGGATGGCATAGTTCCTCGGCCTGCCTCCCGGCCGCAGTTGCCATAGCGTCGCGCCGCCGTGCACTCCGTCCTTGTTCACCGCGTAGAAATGCACGGTAAACGTCCGCAGTTTCTTCTTGTCCCCGGCATAGTTCCGCACGATCCGCTCCTCAGCCAGCAGGCACGCCTCGGTCGGCGACTTCCCCTGGCGCATCATCTCCACGATGGTGTGTGCGCCGTTCACTTTGATGTTTTCTTCTCCCCGCCCCGTCGAGCCGGCCGCTCCCACGTCGTTGTCCACGTACAGTCCCGCCCCGATGATCGGCGAATCTCCCACGCGCCCCGCAATTTTCCACGCCAGCCCCGACGTCGTGGTCGTCCCCGAAATGTCTCCCCTCTCACTCACCGCGAGGCAGCTGATCGTCCCGGTCGGACGGTTCAGCAGCACTTCCCGGATTCTCTCCAGCCAGATTTCTTGTTCGCCTTCGGTGAGCCCTTTCGGCAGCAACTCAGCCACGCGTTCCTTCCATTCCGGACTGGCCAGTCCCGGCCCCCAGGCGTCGCGGTCGCTCATTCCTTCTTTCCACGCCAGCCACGCTACCCGTGACTCCTCCGTAAGCAGGTTCTGTTCCTGGAACCCATGCGCCTTCGCAAATCGCAGCGCGCCAGTTCCCGCCAGCAGCACGTGGTCGGTACGCTCCATCACTTTCCGGGCCACGAGCGATGGGTTCTTGATGTGTTTCAGCGCCGCCACGGCCCCGGCCCGCCGCGTCGGTCCGTGCATGACGCTCGCGTCCAGCTCCACCTCTCCGTCTTCGTTGGGCAGCCCTCCGTAGCCCACCGAGTTGTCCGCGGGATCATCCTCCACGATATTCACCGTCGCCAGCGCTGCATCCAGGGTGTCTTCCCCTTTTTTCAGGACGGCCATCCCCGCCTCCAGCGCCTTCAGGCCATTCGCGCTGGCCACCATCATCGTTCGTTTTCCCGCGGCTTGCGCTGTCGCGCTGGCGGCTTCGGCCTCGATCAGTGATGCACCGGCCGTGATTCCTATGGTGGTCGAAAAAAACGTTCGCCGGTTCATCTCTTGGTTCCTCCGTAGGCGTGGCGCACAGACCCGTCTCTCGGCGTGCGCGTCTGGCGCAGCATAGTCTCTCGTCCCGCGGTCCGCAATGGCCTGCTATAATTTGCGCTCATGCCCCCGGACAGCAGCTCTCCAGGGAATTCTCCCGCCTTCCGGCAGCCCCGCTTCATCGCTGTCGAAGGCCCCATCCGCGCCGGCAAGACCACCCTGGCCCGCATCCTCGCCGAGCGCTTGCAGGCCCGCCGCGTTTATGACCCCGAGGACAATCCCTTCCTCCGCGACTTTTATGAGGAAAAGCCCGGCTCGGCCTTTCGCGCCCAGATGTATTTCCTCCTGGAACGCTGGCGACGCATCCGTGACACCCGCATTTCGGAAGACCCCGCCGCCGTCGTCGCCGACTTCCTCTTCGAGAAAGACAAGATCTTTGCCTATGTCAATCTCGATGACGCTGAGCTGAAACTCTACGAGCGCTACTTTCAGATGCTCGCCGAGGGCCTGCCTCGTCCCGACCTGGTTATTTATCTCCAGGCCAGCCCCGATATCCTCCGCCTGCGCATCGCCAGGAAAGCCGACCCATCCGAAAAACAGATTGCCCCCGCCTATGTCGCCCAGGTGGCCCAGGCCTACGAGCATTTTTTCTTTCGCTACACCGGCTCCAACCTCCTGGTCGTGAATACTTCGGAGATCGATTTCGTCGCCCGCAATCAGGACCTCCAGACTCTTCTCCGCCGCATCGAGCAGCCCGTACAGGGGACGCAGTATTTCCTCCCCTTGGGCGGCTGATCCGGCCCGCTCCACCCCGTTCCGTTATCAGCTCTCGCCTGATTTCGTTCGGCCGGCCCCGTGGGCCTGCGTTCTTCTTATCTGTACTGCTGATCCTTGCATTCTTCTCGTCGCGCGACCCTTTCTGGCTCCGGTTTTTCTGTTCTCACCCTGATCCCCTGGCCCCCTCGATTCACAATGCCCCAGTGGAAACAGTTCTCCGCTTCCGCTCTCCGACGCGGATCCGCCTCGCTGTGTACGCGAGGCTTTTCTGGAATCTGAAATTCGGAATTTGCAGTTGCCGGGCAGGGCCGCCGGACTCTCTCTATTTCGCCAGCTCTTCCAACTTGTCATGCAGTAGATTCACGAAAATCGCAATCGGGACCAACTGTGCCAGCAGCGCGACATTCCACCCCATGGCGTCCCTCGCCCATCCGGCCGGCTCCAGTCCCAGCACTCCCATGGGCATCAGCGCGGAGACTCCCGCTGCGCCATAAAGGTCCAGCATCGCGGAAAAAATCGTTGCGCACAGGTAAAACACCATCAGGTACAGCATCCCCATCGGCAATGGCCTTTTCAACCGCCTCAGGTTCATCCATTGCAGGAACAGCGTGTCGCGTACCATCCACAGCGCGATAAATGCCACTCGGAAGAACGCCAGCCCCAGGTCCCAGGGAGGCGCGGCGTTCTTCATCCACTGCGTACTCAGGTTGACCGCCGGACCCACCAGCAGGAATCCTGCCACAAGATACGGCGCCGGCCACGCCGCCTCGGCCCACGAAGCCCCTTTCGCGCCCAACTCCCTCAGCCGTCGCCGCACTTGGTCGCGGTTCCGCAGCAGCGCCAGCCCCAGCACTCCCATCAGCAGGACGTTGAACACCAGCAAGCTCGCCTGCGCGGTCAGCGGCGAAAATCTCCTCCACGCAAAAAACCCGATCAGGATCGTGTTGGCGTACAGGATCAGTCCCAGGAACTGCCCCGGCGAATACAGCTCGTACACGGCCGGGTCCCTCTTGATGTTTCTCACCAGCGCCAGCACCATCCACCCCGTAAAGGTCACAAAAATCACCGCCGCCGCCAGGGGATGCGGCACCGCTGTCCCGAAAAACTGGACACTGGTCTGGTCAAATTCTACACTTACCCCGGACGTTGCCCTCCAGAACGCGCCCCAATCGCTCTCCAGGATCAGCACATCTGCATACAATGGGCTCAATGGCCCCAGCTCCATGATTCCGAACCCGGGCACATTGCTGAACCCTACCATCAACAGCAACAGCAGCGCCGCCCCGGCCGACGCTGCGCGTTCGATCACCAGCGACATCACCAGCGACACCGCGTGGAAAGTGATCGAGTTCAGGATCAGGAACACATACGCCGCGATCAAAAACGAGGGCCGCACCTTTCCCAGCGCCGCCGCCATCAACGCCGCCGGCATGAAGCACAGGAACACGAAATAGGCCTGCGCCGGCGCCCCGAACAGTTTACCCATCGCCAGTTCCAACGGCGTCAGCCGCGTCACCCGCTGGAAGTCGAACGTGTTGAGTTCCTTTTCCCGGCTGATCGCCTGCACGCATGCGATTCCGCCGCCGATGGCCAGCACCACGGCCTGGATCCCAACCATCCAGGTCAGCCACTCCCGCGCCCACACCCCCGGGTTGGTGGGATTCGCGCCCGCATGGAACGCATATCCCAGCGTGAGCGAGATCGACGCGCAGATCCCGGCCGCGGCCAGCATCCGCCCGCGCCGCAGTTGCGTCCGCACATTCCGGATCAGCTCGGGGTTCGAGAACAACTGCGGGACCAGGTCCCGTCCGGCTGTCACCGATCGAGCGGGCGCGCTCACATCACTTCTCCGCTCGATATCTTGAAATAGAGCTGCTCCAGTGTCTGCAACTCTTCTTCGAAGTGACACACCGGCGCACCGGCCAGCACCAGGTCACGCACCAGCGCCGCCACCTCCGTGTCAGTTCCTGCAAAGACGAATTCCGCCCCGTTCTCAGGCGCCCTCGAACCCGGCGGCCCGTTCCCCCCGCCGTCCGTCTTCACTTCGCTGACCCCGGCTCGTGCTGCCAGCCACCCCGCCAGTTCCGGCCACGGCGCCGCCAGCTTGACGCGATACTTCCTCCCCGCCGCCAAGGCCACTCCGGCTCCGGCTGCCCCTTCCGGTGTTCCGCCGCCGCGCAACACGTGGTCGAGCGGGCCCACACGCACCAGCTTCCCTTTTTCCAGGATTCCAACCGACGTGCAAATTTCCTCCAGGTCGGAGAGCACATGCGACGTGATGAACACCGTCTTGCCCGGTTTCGGTGCTGCTCCCGGCGGTGCTGTCGGCCGGTTCAATTCCTTGATCAGCAGCTTCAGTTCCAGTCGCGCCTTGGGGTCCAGCCCGGACGCCGGTTCGTCCAGCACCAGCACCGGAGGGTCATGCAGGATGGCCCGCCCGATCCCCACTCGCTGTTTCATCCCTCGGCTCAGTCCGGAAATGAACGCATGGCGTTTTGGCTCCAGCCCCATCACTCCGATCACGTAGTCAATCCGCGACGCGATCAGCGCCGGCTCCATCTTGTAGGCCCGCGCGAAATAATCGAAGTATTCCCACACGATCAGGTCGTCGTAGCACGAGAAAAAGTCCGCCAGGTATCCGATATGCTTCTGCGCTTCTTCCGGCTGTTTCTCCACGTCAATCTGGTTCACGCTCACCCGTCCCGATGTCGGCACCAGCAGCCCGCACAGCATTTTCAACGTGGTGGTCTTCCCGGCCCCGTTCGGCCCCACCAGACCGAAGATTTCTCCCGCGGGGATTTCCAGGTTCACGTGGTCTGCGGCCACCACTTGCGCCGGCCCGTGCGCACCGGGGGGAAGGTCATACTCTTTCGTCAGATTTTCCAGTCGGATCATAATGTGCCCGCGAGTCTGCCCGCCTTGCTCACTTTCGTCAATAGCTCCTGCTCCCGGTACGCCTTTTTCGCGCTGAAGGTTTCAGCCCTGCGCTTCCCTTCCGCAAAACCTTTCCTGGCTCAATCTCGTCTATGCTGGTGAACTGACAGCCACCCGGCTCCGCGGAGGTCTCGGATGTCACTTCTCAATCTGCGGCGACTCCTTTCCATTTCCCTGCTTGCATTCGTCCTCGCCGGCATCGCCGGTTTCGTCGTCGCTCAGGAAGAGCGCAACGACTGGGCTCGCCGCGACGCCTGGCAGCGCCCCGCCGAGGTGATGGACAAGCTGGGCATTCAGTCCGGCTCTGTGGTCGCCGACGTCGGTGCCGGTACCGGCTACTTCACCTTCCACCTGGCCTCACGCGTCGGCCCACGCGGCAAGGTCTATGCTGAAGATGTCGAGGACCGTGACCTCAAGAAAATCAAAGATCGTGCCGCCGATCGCGGCCTCGTGCACATTGAGACCATCCTCGGTACCACACGCGACCCTCGTCTCCCTGCCGATTCCCTCGACGCCATCCTGGTCGTCAATGCCTACCACGAAATGCGCGAATACGATGCCATGCTCAGTGCCATGTTTCGCGCGTTGAAGCCCGGTGGCCGTCTGGCCATTCTGGACCAGCGCGCCGATCCCGGCGAATCCCGCGAGCGCTACCAGGATCGCCATCGCATCTCCGAAGAGCTGGTCAAGGAAGATGCCCTTCGCAACGGCCTCCGCTTTTCCAGTCGAGAACCCGGCTTCAAGGACGCCGACGGCGACACCTGGTTTTTTCTCCTCTTCGATAAACCGCGTCAGTAGTACGCTCCTTCCCGGCCCCGCGCCTGCGTCCGCTCGCGCGCCAGCCACTGCCGCATGTCTCACGCTCCGTCAGTTCCGCCCATCCCTGCGCCGCCCCTGTTGCGCCGCCAACTGGGCCCCTGGACCGCCACCAGCATCGTAATTGCCAACATGATAGGGACGGGCATCTTCACCACCACCGGCCTGATGCTCGCTGAAGTGCAATCCGCTTCGCTGGTGCTGTTTTGCTGGCTCGCCGGAGGGGCCATCGCCCTCTGCGGCGCACTCAGTTACGCGGAGCTGGCTACGCTCTGGCCCCGCGCAGGCGGCGAATATGTTTTTCTCCGCGAAATCTATGGCCCGCTCCCCGCCTTCCTGACTGGATGGACCAGTTTCTTTGTGGGTTTCTCCGCTCCGATTGCCGCCGGCGCCGTGGCCGCCGCCGTCTATTTCCACGCCGCGGGCCTTCTGCCCCCGGGCTGGCTGGCTGAAAAATCTGCGGCCCTGGCTATGGTCATTGCCCTGTCAGGAGTTCATCTTACCGGGGTGCGCTTCGGCGCGCGCGTTCAGAATTCGCTCACTGCCCTGAAGCTTCTGCTCCTGGGCGGCCTGGTCATGGCGGGATTTGCCTGGGGTTCCGGCGATGGCCGGCACTTCAGCGCAGCCGCCGGCTTTTGGGACACCGGACAACCTGCGCGCATCGGTATCGTCATGTTGTGGGTCATGTTTGCGTACAGTGGTTGGAACGCTGCGGCCTACATTTCGGAAGAGCTTCGCGATCCGGCCCGCGTGTTGCCGCGTTCTCTGCTCGCGGGCACGGCCGCGGTTACCTTGCTCTACTTGCTGGTCAACCTCCTTTTCTTTTTTGCCGCGGCCCCGCTGGAGCTTGCCGGGAAGCTGCCGGTGGGAGAAATCGCCGCCCGCCGCCTGTTTGGCGACACCGCGGGGACCTGGTTCGCAGCTCTCATCGCTTTGGCGCTTCTTTCTTCTCTCGGCGCCTATGCCATGATCGGCCCGCGCGTCTATTTCGCCATGGCCCGCGATTCCCTTTTCTTTGCCGCGGCCGCCCGCATCCATCCGCGTTTCGGCACTCCGGCTGTTTCCATCGCCGCCCAATGCCTCTGCGCGTGCGTGATGGTGCTCACCGGCACGTTCGACCAATTGCTTACCTACATCGGTTTTGCGCTTGGGATTTTCCCTCTGTTGGCTGTGGCAGGAGTCTTCGTGATGCGCCGCCGCGCCCCGGCGCTCTCCCGCCCCTACCGCACCTGGGGCTACCCGTTCGTGCCTGCTGTCTATCTGACGGGGATGTCGTGGATTCTTCTCACTTCGTTCATCAACCGCCCTGGCCCGCCCCTGGTCGCGCTGGCCACGGTTCTCGCCGGCGCGGTGACCTACCGCTTCCTCTTTCGTTCCGGTTCCGGACGCCAGGCCTGACTCGCCCCGCCCCATTCCGGGCACTCTGCTCGGTATTCGCACCAGTCGCACAATGGACTTACCCGGGTAGGAAAGCGCTTCTGATTCTCAATTCTCTGGATCAGTGCGACCGTTGATTCCGTCAGCTTGACCAGCTCGTGTGGCGTGCGCTTCGAGTGGATGCTTTTTCGGTGCCGCAGGTAGTGCCACACCAGCTCGATCCTGCTGCGTTGCCGCAACGTCCCTGCCAGCCCGATTTGGTAGAGCGCCAGTTGCCGGTCGGCGTCGGCCTGCTTCTGTGTCGGCAGCGAGCCCGCCGTTTTGTAGTCGTGGATTTCGTATGTGCCGTCGTTGCGCCGGGCCACCCGGTCGATGTAGCCCTGGAACTGGTATTTCTCATCCCCGCCGAGGGCAAACCGCACCTGCGCTTCCGTTTCCACCGTCTCGCTCTGCCCGAACGGCCGGTACTGCTCATAGTAGTTGCCGATGCATCGCGCCCCCAGTTGGAAATACTGCCTCGCATTCCTCCCCTGCTTCACCACCCGCACCTTCGCGCTCCACTCGGCCTTCCACCGCCCGCGGTAGTGCTCGAACAGCTCCTTCAGCGTGTTCAGCTTTCCGGTCCGCAGGTCCGCATACAGTTTCTCCAGGACTTCGTGCACCCGCGAGCCAAGATACAACTCGATGGTTTGCTCGGCCTTCGCAATCCGGTCGATGTATTTGAACTTGTATCGCTGCGGACACTGCTCGAACGTGGAAAGCCTCGAATGTGAGTAGATTCCCATCCTTCCGGTCCCGGCGAGGTCTCCCTTCCTGCCTTTTCTAATTTCTGATTTCTGCTTTCTGCCTTTCCACCGGCCGCAGCCGCGCCGTGAAGTGCCTCAGGAACGGCGCTTGCTCCACCAATTCCAGCCCGCGGATGCCCGCGCGCCGTTTCCATACCTCCACAATGGCCTCCACCACATAGTCCACGTGCGATTGCGTGTACATCCTCCGCGGGATCGCCAGCCGCACCAGGTCCATCAACGCGGGTTGTTCCACGCCGTTGGCGTCTTTCTTCCCGAACATAAGCGTCCCGATCTCTACCGACCGGATGCCGGCCTCCAGGTAAAGCTCGGTGGCCAGTGCCACCCCGGGGAACTGCTGCGGCGGGACCTGCGGCAGGAATGCCCGGGCGTCGATGTAGATGGCGTGCCCTCCCGGGGGCTGCACGATGGGCACTCCTTCTTTGGCGATATGGTTTCCCAGGTACGCGGTCGACACGATTCGATAGTTCAAATAATCCTCCTCCAGCGCCTCATTCAGCCCCACGGCGATGGCCTCCAGGTCGCGGCCCGCCAGGCCCCCGTACGTGGGAAACCCCTCGGTCAGGATCAGCAGGTTGCGCTCCTGCTGCGCCAGTGCGTCGTCGTTGGTGCACAGGAAACCCCCGATATTCGCCATCCCGTCCTTCTTTGCGGACATCGTGCACCCGTCCGCATAGCGGAACATCTCCTGCGCGATCTCCCGTGGTTTCTTTTCCGCGTATCCCTCTTCTCGCAGCTTGATGAAGTACGCGTTCTCCGCAAACCGGCACGCATCGATATACAGCGGGATGCCGTGCCGCTTGCAGATTTCCTTCACCGCGCGGATGTTGGCCATCGACACCGGCTGTCCTCCGCCGGAGTTGTTCGTCACGGTCAGCATCACCAGCGGAATTCTCTTGGGCCCCGCGCGCTGGATGGTTTCCTCCAGCCGCGCTGTGTCCAGGTTGCCCTTGAACGGGTGCACCCGCGCCGGCTCCCGCGATTCCGGGATGGGAAGGTCCAGCGCTTCCGCCCCCACGAATTCGCAGTTCGCGCGCGTGGTATCGAAGTGCGTGTTGTTCGGCACCACGTCCCCCTTCTTGCACATCACGCTGAACAGGATGCGCTCCGCCGCGCGCCCCTGGTGCGTCGGGATCACGTGCCGGAATCCCATAATCCCCTGCACGGAATCCCGGAACCGCGCAAAACTCGGCGACCCCGCGTACGACTCGTCTCCCCGCATCATCGCCGCCCACTGCTCCGTGCTCATCGCCCCGGTCCCGCTGTCGGTCAGCAGGTCGATCAGGATGTCCTCGGAGGGGATCAGGAACAGGTTGTATCCCGCAGCTTCCAGCAGCTTCTGGCGCTGGGCCCGCGTCGTAAAACGGATCGGCTCCACGGTTTTGATCCGGAAGGGCTCGATGATTGTCTGGATGGCCATCCTCTCCTCCCCTGGTTTCCCGGACGGCGGGCTTTTCACTTGGTCCCGCATTCACGGCTTCGTGTTAGTATCCCACTCGCGCCGCCCGGCTCCGCTGGCGCGGCTTCTGCTTCGCCCTGATTTTCCGATGATCGAAAAACGCCGCTTTCGCCGTGTACCGATGGTCGCCCCCGTCGAAATCCAGGCCGGCGATTCGCTCCTCTCCGCCGAAGCCCGCAACATCAGCGTCGCCGGAATGCTCATCCGCAGCAGTTCCACCTTTCCCGAACAAACCGTGGCTCGTTTCTCTTTCTCGCTCCCCGGAACTCCTCAGAAGATCTCCGTCGGCGGCGTCATCCTCCACGTCAGCCCCGACGCCTACATGGGCGTTCGCTTTGACGATATCTCTCCCGCGGACCGCGCCGCCATGGAGCAGTTCGTCAATCAATCTGCGGAATCCATCTGACATCGCGCGCTGCCCGCGGCGTTCTTTTCCGCTCCCCGCCGCTCAATTTCCCCCCGCGTCCTTCCCCGCTTCCGTGTTAGCATCTCGCCCGGCCCCGTGCGGCCTTCCACTCATGGGTGCAGACCAGCGCACATCCCGCCGTGTCCCGATTGTCGCCCAGATTGAAGCGCAATCCGGCGGCTTTCCCTTTATCGCCATCACCGAAGACATTAGTGTCGGCGGTCTGCGTGTCCACACCACCAAGTCCCTCGATTCCGGTCAGGTGGTTCACATGAAATTCACTCTCCCCGATTCCCAGCGCGAAATCCGCGTCAACGGCGTGGTGCAGCACGTCACACCGGGTCAGTACTTGGGTGTGATGTTCGACGACCTCGACCCCGCGGACCTTTCCGCCATCCAGTCCTTCATTGACCACGCCTGATTCTCGCCCCATTTCATTTCGCGCACAGTTCCATCAGCATGGTCTCTCGTTGTTCCCGGGCCAGTTCCTCGCAGTGCTCCAGCCCCAGCGTGTACACCTGCCACGCTGCCATCCCCAGCACCCCGAAGATGGCCGCCCCTTGCCACATGGCCCCCAACCAGTGGGCCGCGGCGAACACCACCCCGATCACCGTCAGCGTCACCCCTTGCACCACCAGCCCGAACAGCACGCTCATCCCCGACTGCCTCTGCTGGAACTGGCCGAAGTCGAATCTCCTCGGGTAGTGCAGCGACAGCGCATTTCCCGCTGTCAGGTTGATCAGGGTCGCGAATACCAGGGCCGAAAATGTCGCCGCCGTAATTCCCGCTCCCGGCGCCAGGAACACTGCGCTCGACATCGCCCAGATCACCATCCCCTCGGCCAGCACCAGCCCGCCGTGCACCAGGTTCTTCCCTTCCAGGACATCCCGGAACTTCACCGGCGCCAGCAGCACGGCCTGTATTCCTCTCGCCTCATACGCAAAACAGTTGTGGATCATCGGCATCAGGATCAGTAGGGAGTACGCCACGGCGCTCGGGAACATCAGTTCCGGCGACTGCCGGATCAGCCCCGGCCGCAGCACTTCGTCTCGCCAGGCTAAGGCCAGAACCCCGATCACAAACGCGGGCACAATCAGTTGCAGCGCCATGGGCCCGTTCCGGAAAAAATACTTCACTTCCTTCTCGGCCACCGCCGCTACCGGCGCTCTCATCCACGGAATTCTCCATCCCGGCCGCACAGTTCTTTCGCCCATCCCCGCGGCCTCGCCGGAAGACCACCCCGCCTCCTCCCCCTGGTACAGGGCATACAGCCGCCTCCGCAACAGCAGCCCCAGCCCCCCTGCGCATAATCCCAGGGCGCTCCACGCCCCCGCCGCCGCCGCCGTATTTCCTGCGGCCGTGTTCTCAATCGCTCCCGCCGCTGCGCCCGCGACCACCCACCGCCCCACCGCCTGCACTTCGCCCAGATTCCATCGCGTCTTCTTCGCCCATTGCGCCCCGGCCATCGCTGTCAGTTGCAGGCTCATCATGCCCAGCAGAAAAACGAGGAACACGGTCTCGCGCGTCTTCCTTTTCGCCAGCAGCTTCATCAGCCACGCAAACAGCAGCCGGTTCAGCAGCAGGCTCAGGGCCGCAAACATCGCCACGCTCAAGCACGTCGCCCAGCCCAGCTCCGGCCTCGCCAGCGCCACCCCTGCGGTCAGGCACGCCAGCCAGAACATCGCCGTCACCGCCACCGGGTCCAGCAGTCCGTAGGCCAGGTTGAGAATGAAAAACGTGCTGAACCGCAGCGGGAATCGCAGCAGCGAACCGGAGTCCGCATCCTTGTTCGTCATCGCTAGCAGGAATGGCGCCAATTGCCAGAACGCGAACAGCCCCCAGAAGATTCCCGCCAGGGCCCCCCACCGTCCTCGTGATACCGCTGCAAACGCTCCGGCCCCGATACCCAGCCCGATGGCCACGGCTACGATTGCGGCCACTCCTCCCACCAGCACAGAGGCGATCAGTTCCGCCTTGGCTTTCCAGGTCCCCAGGGAGTTCCAGAACAGCCGCCAGCGCAGACCCGCGATCAGGCCCATTTGGGCCCCAACCCCAGGCGGCCTCCCTGCCACTTCCCGTTGGCGGTTCGGTTCGTTCATTCCTCGGCCGGCGTGCAGATCTCTGCCCTCTGAAATCTATTTCCTGGCTTCCGCTCTCCGTCTCTTTCCTGTACTCAAATTGCACCTCTGAAGTCTGCGCTTCACGCTCGATTCGGAGCGCCGCTCACGCCAGCCACTCCAGTTCCTGTTGGGCCGGCCCCCTTCCCCCCACGATCTCCAGGAATATCTGTTCGAGCGTCAGCTTCTCTCCCGCAATTTCGCTTTCCTCGCCGAGTCCCGCCGCCACTCCTGCCCTCAATTCCTCCACAGACCCCTGCGCCACCAGCTTCCCCTTATGGATGATGGCCACGTGGCTGCACAGCCGCTCCACGATTTCCAGCACGTGCGAGGTCAGAAATATTGTTGCCCCGCGCTCCGTCATTCGGCTCAGCATCGCTTTCAGCGTCCCTGCGGCTATCGCGTCCACGCCCTCGAACGGCTCATCCAGAACCAGCACCCGCGGCGCATGGATTACGGCCGCCGCCAGTGCCAGTTTTTTCTGCATCCCGTGCGAATACTCGGCGATCTGCGTCTTCGGCCGGTCGGCCAGTTGCATATACTCCAGCAGTTCTCCTGCCCGCTGCGCCGCTGTCTTCCGATCCAGTCCGTACATCCGGCCGACAAAGCTCAAGTGTTCCGCGCCGGTCAGCCGGTCATACAGCGCTAGTTCCTCCGGCACCACTCCGATCTGCCTCTTTACTTCGATCGGCTCCTCCCCCAGCTCTTTCCCCAGGATGCGGATGCTCCCCGCAGTCGGCGCCAGCAGTCCCGTCAGCATCTTGATGGTTGTGGATTTCCCCGCCCCGTTCGGTCCCAGGAATCCGAAAAACTGGCCCGCATCCACGGACAGGTTCACCCCCTCCACGGCCACAAGTTTCCCGGCCCCGCTTCCGAATTCCCGGGTCAGTTGCCGCGTCTCAATGGCCGCTTCCGTCACAGGCCTCTTCCCATTCCTCCGGCGCTGGCTTCCACCCGGCGGGCCGCGGAATCCTCCACTCGCCCGCCCGTCGCCGCCACGGCCT
>Ga0247727_10010861_pt1 | contig 16036 bp, 14 predicted proteins | sample WisWelCaveWW1625_FD_202498 | JGI IMG/M metagenome (GOLD analysis project Ga0247727, IMG submission 202498) | Biofilm microbial communities from Wishing Well Cave, Virginia, United States - WW16-25 | ecosystem: Environmental > Aquatic > Deep subsurface > Groundwater > Cave microbial mat | place... | reverse complement strand
GCTCGATCGAAATCGCCGGCGAGAGGCCTTCGATGTAATCGACATCCGGTTTCTCCATCAAGCCGAGAAATTGCCGCGCGTACGCCGAGAGTGATTCGACATAACGACGCTGGCCTTCGGCATAAATGGTGTCAAACGCCAGCGATGATTTTCCCGATCCGGAAAGTCCGGTGATCACAACAATTTTATTGCGGGGGATTTCAACGTCGATGTTTTTGAGGTTGTGCTCGCGCGCGCCTTTGATGAGGATGTACTCTTTTTCTGCCATGGGATGATAAAAGTTTTCAGTAATGAATTGAGAATTTGCTCATTGCCATAAAAATTAACAAAAAGCAATATACGAAGATTTTATCAAAAGCGCAAAGGGCAAGTGCAAACGAAAAGAATCTTGCTTTTCGGCAAAAATTGTGTATTTTGCTCATTCATTAAATGTTCGAATTTATGGAATGAATCATTTCAGCGGGCGGAGCGATGCGATGGGATTCGATTAAAATCTCGGCAGCGATGGTTGTGTCGTTGGCGATTGCGGTTTCGAGCCAAACGCGGCAGCCGTATATGGTTCTGCGCGTGATTGACTGGGACCGCGTCGAGTTGCGGTCCGGTGAGAGTATCCGCCTTATTGGCGTGAAGGCTTTTCCGAATCTTTCCTCAACTCGTTTTCAAATCATTTCATTTCTTGATTCACTTCTGATCGGCAAAGCCATTGAGCTTGAATCTGATGAGGATTTGCCGGAGAGTCGTGCTTATTTGTGGCGCGACAGTCTGTTGATCAATGTTGAATTGCTGCGGCGCGGGTGGATGCAGGTTTGGGATGATACGATTCAGTTTAAATATCGCGATATATTTCTTACGGCTGAAAACGCCGCGAGGCAAAATAAGTCTGGAGGTTGGAAGTTTGCGGCGTCTGTTGATTCGGCAAAAGCCGTTGGCGACGACACGGTTTACGTCACGAAATCCGGCAAAAAATATCATCGTGTTGATTGCCGATTGCTGCCGCAAAATAAAACCGCATTGCCGTTATCGCAGGCGCGCGTTGATTACAGCCCCTGTCGCCTTTGCGCTTCTTCGGCAAATTTGCCCAGAGAAGTTCTTTCGCTCCAACCAAACGGCAAAACTGCCGCCGTTCAGTGTTGGGGCAAAACAAAAAAAGGCGACCGCTGCAAGCGCGAGGCCGAGGCGGGGTCAAAATATTGCTGGCAGCATCGCCGCAAATAAATTCTACGCAAATAATTTTCTGGTCGGTAATTCCAAACCGGGAAGCACTTGCGAACGCACGACATCCCCAATGCCGTAAAGGCCGGCGCGTTTTACGCTTTTGGGGGCAAGCTGAAGCACTTCGACAGTTTCAGCTTCAATGGGGACGAGCCAGCATTCGCGCACGCCGATTTTTCCGTAGTCTTTTAATTTTTGCGCAATGGTCTTGCGCGTATCGCTTGGTGAAAGAATTTCGATGACCAAATCCGGCCCGCCTTCGATGCGGTCGGAAATGATATGTTGGCGTTCTTTGCTGACGTAAATCAAATCGGGCTGTCGCATCCGCAATTTGGGTTTGCGGCGAATGATTACATCAATCGGAGCGAACAAGACGAATCCGCGGCGGCGGCGCGAAACAAAATCATAGAGCGGACGATAGAAATTTCCCAATGAAAATTGATGACCCGCTGTCGGTGCTGGTGACATAATCATTTTCCCATCAATAATCTCGTAGCGCTGCATGGTTTCGGGCAGCGCGAGATACTCTTCGTAATTGATTTCGTGATTCTCGACGAGTGTGACGGACATAGCTCATTGCTTCTTTGTTAACGCCTTAAAGTTTTTATACAATACTACAACATAATAATTTGTAGATTTAAAATCAACGGTTTGTTTTAGAAAGCCGGGCAAATCGCGGCGAATCATCCACACCATTTCAAAAGGCGCCTGCGGTTTCGGGCCGGGCGGGTAGAATGCGGTGTTCATTGATGGTTTCATGATTTCATTCAGTCCTGAAAACAATTTGTCCGCCCATAATCGTGTACAGAATTTTCACTTTCAAGCTTCCCTTTTCAACAATCCATTCCGTGGGCCTGGCGTGCAGCAGATTCTTATCCAAAACCGTAACATCGGCGAGCTTGCCTTCCATGATCGTTCCTTTAATATTTTCCTCAAAACTCGCATAAGCTGATCCCCACGTATACGCTTTGATCGCCTCGGCGACAGAAATTCTTTGTTCGGGAAACCAACCTGCGGCAGGCGTTCGCTTCACCGTCTGTCGCGTCACCGCTGCAAAGACTCCATAAATCGGATTGATCGGATAGTACGAAGCCGTCGTGCCGGGCCAATCGCTGCCAAAAGAAAGTGCCGCGCCTTTATCTCGCAGCGTTTTGAAAGCATACGCGCCTTTGCCGCGTTCGTAGCCGATGCGCTCTTCCATCCAACGCATGTCATCGCTGAGATGAAACGGCTGCACTTCCGCGACAATGCCCAGGCCTTGCAGCCGATCAAAATCGCGCGGCGCGAAAACCTGCGCGTGCACGAGCCGCATGCGGCGATCTTTCGCGCCGTTGGCTTTCGTCATCGCCTCGATCATGTCCAGCATCACGCCGTTGGCTTCGTCGCCAATCGCGTGCACGGTGACTTGAATGTCTGCGGCATCGGCGTTGATCATCATTTGGGTAAATGGGCCGCGATTCAGCTCAGTTGGGCGATCCGGCGAAATCCAAGTCAGTGGTCGCCAGCGCCCACGATTCTTTTTCTCAGAATCGCTGTTGTACGGTTCATAAAATCGCGCTGTCGAGGTGCCCATGATTCCATCGATATGCCCTTTCACCGCGCCGAGACGGATCATGCCGGTTCCGAAGCCGCGCTTGAGGCCGAGCGCTTGCATTTGTTCCCAATATTCGAGGCCGTAACGAAAATTGACTCGGCAGGTGAGGCGGCCTTTGTCCAGCAGCTCATAATAAATTTGCAGTTGCTCGTGATCCGACATATCCTGAACGGAAGTGACGCCGGCTTCGCGAATCAGGCGCAGCGCATTCTCGGTCATGGCGATTCGCTTCTGGTGATCCGGTTGCTGATCACCACCGAGAAATTTCGCAGTCATCTCCCGCGCATTTTTGATCCGCATCGCGCCGGTGAGGCGGCCCTTGGCGTCGCGGATATGTTGAATATTTTCCATATCGGGATCATTGTCGCCGATGCCGGCTCGTTTCAGCGCGGTAGTATTGGCAAAATACAGTGAGTTGTCGAATTTGTTGATGAACAGCGGCGTGTTGCCGGTGATCGCATCGATGAGCTTGCGGTCGGGAATCCAGAAATCTTTTTTCGCATCGGATTTGCTCGCGCCCAATTCCCATTGCTCGTATGCGCCCCAGCCGCCGCCACGAATCGGCTCGGCAGGTCGCATAGCAACGTACTCGCGCATGCGCTGCACAAACGCCGCGTCGGTGTGAACGTCCATCAGTTGGATATTCCAAAAGAATTGCGCGGCGCTGGCGAAGTGCACGTGATTATCGTTGAAGCCCGGCACGACGAAATTGCCTTTGAGATCGATGAGGCGTGTCTGCGCTCCTTTCAGCTTCAGCACTTCGGCATTATTGCCGACTTTGATGATATGCTCGCCGCGAATCGCGATAGCTTCGGCTTGCGGCTTGGCGTCATCGACAGTCCAGATGAAGCCGTTGTGGAGAATGAGGTCGGCAGGTTGCGACTTTGGTTGTGCAGTCACAATTTGAAGTTGAAGCAAAATGAGAAAACATGCAAAAGCAAATCTCACTATTGTGCTTTGCCATGTGGCCATCATGAAATTCTCCGCTTTGGTGGTTGTACGACTTTCTTTTTTTCAAATATCACCGCTTTATATCTCTGATACAAATATGAAACCAGCAAAAGAATCACACCAAGCCCGATGAACGAAAAAATGCGATAGAGTCGCTCGAGAAATGAAAGGTCATAAATAAAAATTTTTAGAATCGTAATGCCGAAGAGCGCGATGGCGATGAGGCGCAGGCCCTGCACGCGCCGCCAGATGCCGGCGACCATCAATAGCGCGGAATAAAACAGCCAGACGCCGGAGAGCGCCAGTTGCTGCAGATCCTGTAAACGGGAAATTTTTTCAGCGCTGCCCGGAGCGCCGGTATTTTGTTGCAAAGAGAAAATCGCTTTTTGAAAAATATCCCTTGTCTCGCCGGTGAGGAGATCGAGCAGCAGCAAAACGATGGCGACCTGCAAAATGCCGAGCGCGTCGTTGATCCACGGATAATTTTGCCGATTCTCATTTAACCAGCGGGCTTGAACAACGGCGCAGGCGATGACCACAATAAAAGCGGCGGCGCGCCAATTCAAAGCGAAAGTGAATTGCGCGATGGGAGCGAAGGTGATGCCCTGAATGGCGATGGTAATAATGGCGCAACCGAGAATGGCCAGCCCGCTGCCGGAGAGTGATAAAATACGATGGCGCAATCCCAGCCAGATCAGTGGCAGAGAATAGAACGCCCAGATTGCTGGATACATCATGAAACGATTATATTTCAGGCTGATCTCACACTCAACCGCGGCATCGAGCAGGACTTTGCGAAAAAAGTCGTTGATCTCAACGGTCAAAAAAATGAAAAACAGGACGGCCCATGCACCGTGCAAAACCATTTTAAATAAACCGGCGTTTTTCGCCACAACACGATTCAAAAAAATGGCGCTGAGGCCGGAAGCCGCCGCGAGCGCGATGAAAGCCAGCGCGCGTTGGTTAAAAAGAAGTTTGAAATTTTCCAACGGTATATAACTGACAGCGCCTTCGGTCACGATCAGCTTGAGCAGGGCCAGCGCAAGCACGCCAAGCGCTGCGAGCCGAATGGGCCGCAGGTTCCATTTCGCGCCGCACCAGATGATGACGACTGCTTCCAAGGCCCAGAGCGTCACGGTGTTAAAGCCGGAGAATTGAATCGCCGTGGCGATAACGAGCAACGTGATCGCGGTGAGCACGTAACGCGCGAGGGCGAGTCCCGCAAGGCGGGACTGCCGTTGTTTGATGAGGAGAAAAGTGAGAAAATAAACCGCGCCAATGAGCAGCGTGACGGCGCTCATCCACTGATGATGCGAAGAGTCGATGATGCCGTACATGGCGGAATAATAGAACGACGCATTCAGCCCGGCGACGCCTTGCCGCAATTTTTGAAAAGTTGCGGTGTTTTTAAGGAGCCGCAGAACATCGAGCGCGAAAAATAATCCCCAGAAGATGGTGAGAAAAAATACCGTCAGGAATAAAGCGCCGGCGGTGTAATATTCATCATACCAGACAAAATACATCAAATAAGTTGCCGCGAGTGTGAGCGGTTCGATGATAAACCACGCATCTTTTTTCCGCACAATCGCCAGCAGGCCGAGATCGAGCAGCGCGATGTAAGTGAACAGACCGACTTCGTTCGATTGGCCGGTGCTCAACAGAATCGGCGTGAGAAAACCGCCGGCCCAACCGAGCAACGCCACGGCGAGCGAGTCGTATTTCAATGCCTGAAAAAATGTAAGCGTCGTAATCGCCGACATCAACACAAACGCGGCCGGCTGTGAGACGAGATGATAAAAATTAAACGAGGCATAAACGGAGAGATACAGAATCGCGATGCCGGCGCCGGTCAGGCCCTGCGCGAAAATCGCCAAGCCGGTTTTGTGCCAGCGCGCGCCGCCGAACAAAAGTCCGGCGCCGATCACAAAACCGATCAACACGCGAATCGGTTCGGAGATCAAATCATTGTCGAACGCATATTTTAAAAAGAAGCCGACGCCGAGAATCAGGGCGAACGCCCCGATGCGATTGAGCAGCTGGCCGCCGATCAACGCTTCCCATTCTTCGCGCGTGCGGGAGGGTTGAATCGAGATCGGCGGCGGTGGCGGCGTCAGCGCCGGCTGCGGAGAAGGCGCGGGACGCGATGAAATGGTGGCTTCGCGCCTCGGCTCTGCCGTGGTTGTTTTCGGCGATACGGGCGCAGTCGGCGATAACGAGCTCACGGCATTTCGCAGCCCGTAAACCTCCTGCTCCAGTTTGAGAACTTTTTCCGCAAGTTTGTTCGTCTGCCGGATGTAAATGATGAGCAGAACCAATAAAATCAGAAAGGCAAAAAATACCATAAAAGGCCTCAAAAATTTACTGGCTGAAATATAGTAAACTCGTGACAAAGAGTCAAAGGTGTATTTGTTCTGATCATAGATTTTTCTGTGCTTGGAAATGTCAAAGTTGACGCGTATATTATGAGGAAAATCAGCCGTGGTTGTTCTCGTAATAACGTAAGCTTGACTATTATTGTCATCTGAAATCATGGCGCAGAAAAGATCTTTTAAGCTTGTCTATGATACTGAAGTTGCTGAACACATCGCTGCGATTGAAAGCAAATATCATCGGCTGATCCGACGCACGATTGAAGAACAATTGAGCCATGAACCCAACTATGAAAATTGCAACCGTTGCTAAAGTGAAGACTGGTTTCAATAGTTACCTGAAAGAATGTCGGGAAGGGCCGGTAATCGTTACAAAAAATGGCCGCCCGGTCGCCGCGCTTATCTCTGTTTCAGAAGAAGAAGAGTTGGAACGTCTGATATTGGCGCATTCGCCAAAGTTCAACCGGCTTTTGGATGCGGCTTCGCAACGAATTCAGAAAACAGGCGGCATCAGCCACGAAGATTTTTGGAAGTCATTTGATCCATCGACAGAAAAATGATATTTCGTTTTTTAATCGTCGGCTATCTTATTTTATTTTCCGTCTCGGTCCGGGCCCAGGAATCGCCAGACCAACCGAAAAAACCGCGCCCGGTTTCGCAGGCGCCGACGTAAAGCGGCTGACCCGGCGAAGGCGCGCCGCTCCGTGGGAGCGGTTTGGAAACCAAATGGACTTTTTCCGGACGTTACATCGATACCGGTCTCGAGCGCCCGCGCTGGCGTTTTACCGCGAATTATCGTTTGTTGTCGCGATTGCAAATCGGCGTTGAATTCAATGCCGCAGCGGAAGAAATCGGGCCGCTGGCGACGTTGTATTTGCTCACCGAGAATCACACACGCCCGGCGATTTTTCTCGGCACGAGCTCGGATCACATCGGCGCCCCGAAAGGCACGCAGTCGTATTATCTGACCGTCGCGAAACATATTCCGCGCACGCCGCTGTCGCCGTATGCCAGCTTGAATTATTCGGAATGGGACAGTGAATTTAATTTTCCCTTCGGCATGAATATCGCGCTGCCGCAAAATTTTTCTGTGCGCGCGATGTACGACGGCGCGCGCTCGCATCTGTTGCTCTCGCAGCAATATCGGCAGTTGAGCGTTTCGTTGATTTATGTATGGTATGAGCGCGTTGGAGTGGCGATGGCGGTGGGATTCTGACGATTATCGTGTAACGTTTTACGTGTAACGTGATCAGAATGGAAACCTTTGTATTCAATTGAGGAATAGACAAATGAAAAAGATTCGCATTATTTTTTTATGCTTCGTCAATCTTTTTGCAATCCCTTTTGCTCTGTTCTCGCAAACGCCGAAAGAAGCGATTTGCGCGGTTTGTCGAATTACTGAGGGTACGACAAAACCGGAAAAAGTCGTGGCGACGAGTGAATATCAAAAGACGACGTATCATTTTTGTTCAAAAAAGTGTAAAGAAGAATTTGACGCCGATCCCTCGGCTTATCTGCCGCCGGTGTTGCCGCGTCCGTCGCCTAATTTTGCGCTCAAGAATTTAAAAGGCGAGACGGTCACGCTGGAAAATTATCGCGGCCAAGTGGTGTTGCTCGATTTTTGGGCAACGTGGTGCAAGCCGTGTGTGAAGAGCATGCCGGCTTTGCAAAAACTGCACGAGCAATTCGCCGCCAAAGATTTTTCCGTGGTGGGGATTTCAACGGACGAGAATGGTAGGAAAGCCGCCGAGCCGTTTATCAAGAAACATAAAATCACGTATCCGATTTTGCTCGACGCGGAAGAAAATCCGGCGTGGGAAGTTTACAAAGTCAAAGTGATTCCGATGATGTTTTTGGTTGATCAGAAAGGCCAGATCGTGAAACAATGGCTTGGCGAGACGGATGTGAAGGAAGTTGAAAACGCTGTTGTGCTTTTATTATCGTCTGAAAAGTGAATTCGGCTTTTGTTGGCCAATAATTGAAAAGCTAGTTTTTTGAACACGGATTGCACGGATGACACGGATTTGCACGGATAAAAAATCCGCGAGAATCCGTGTCATCCGTGTTCAAGGCTTTTGGTTTTTTGACTGCGCCAATTGGATTGTGGCTTGTCCTACATTTTATCGTTCTCATCAAATCCCCAGCCGTTCCCGGAGCATTTCAATCCGTTGAAAAATCTCGCCGATATCTTTTTTCCGCCATTTGCAAAACGCCAGCTCGATATAAGCGCGCTGCAATTGCCGCAGCGTCCACCATGCAGAAATTCCGTGCGTCCGTAACGCCCGGCGGCGCGCGCGCCAGCGGCCGCGGAAAGTGAACATCATTTCCGGCGCGACATACGGATCGACCGCCTCCAGCTCGTCAGCCAGTTGTTCGGCAATCACGCGCGCTTCTTTGCGCCACGAGAAGGCGACGGCGATGATCACGCCGATTAAAAAAGGGCCGTTAACCAACGCGACACGCGCCGCGAGCGGACCGGCCTTCCACATGGTCTGAGGATTGAATAAACCGTTTAGAAAATTTTGCACCGCGTCGTTGTTCCATAACGCATGCGCCAGAATCGCCAGCGTCAATCCCAAAATCGGCAATACCGTTTTTAACGCGCGCTGTCGCGTTTGGCGGCTCAAACCGAGTCCGAGACCGATGAGTGCCGTGTAAGTGGCGTGTCCCGCCAAGCCTTGCAAAACGCCGCGCAGGAGGAATTGAAACGTGTGAATCTGGCCGCTGATATCGCTCGCCGGATTGTGGCGAAAAAAATAAGTCGCGTTCTCCGTCATCGCAAAGCCGATGCCCACCATGGCGCCGTAAATCAGGCCGTCGAGCGCGTCGTCAAATTCATCGGCGGCGTAGCGAAAGATCAAAAATAAAATCGCGCCTTTGGTCAGCTCTTCGGTGAACGGCGAAACGACGTGCGCCGGAACTTTGATAATAATCTCGGCGATGCTGTTGAGCAATCCAGCAATCGCGGCGCTCACCACGCTGCCCCAGAGCAGGCCGACGAGCAGCATGTGCCACGGCTCTTTCTCGTTGCGGTCGATCGAGGCGACGATCCACGCATAAATAAACGCCGCGAGAATGGCGGTCGCCCATGCCGTGGTCAGCGCCCTTGGATTCAGCGCCGGGCGAGCAAAAGGAAAGAGAATGTCTCCCGCTAAATTAATAATCGTGACAAACAACGCGCCGAACACGAAACCCTGAATGCGCAAAACATTTTTCTCATAACCGGGATGGCGATTCGCGGCGGTGAGCTGCCACGTGGTTTTGAGCGATTGCGTGACGAGAGATTGGAAGGTGGGTTGCATAATAAAAATAGACCGTGATAAAAAAATGCCATTCTGAAAGAAGGTTTTTTGAATTCAAAGCGCAATGCTCGAATCAAAAAGGATTCCTGCGGAATGATAGCCCAATTTAGTTGTGCTCAATAACAATCATCAATTCCCGTGCACCTTATAATTCGGCGCTTCGTGGGTGACAATAATATCATGCGGATGGCTCTCGCGCAAACCGGCGGCGGTGATTTTGATGAAGCGGGCTCTGGTTTTTAATTCGGCAATATCCGCCGCGCCGACGTAGCCCATCGCCGCGCGCAGGCCGCCGACGAATTGATAGACGATGTCGGAAATTTTGCCGCGATACGGCACGCGGCCTTCGATACCCTCCGGCACGAGTTTTTTCTGATTGGTTTCGCCTTCCTGAAAATAGCGGTCACTGCTGCCCTGTTTCATCGCCGCCAGTGAGCCCATCGCGCGATAAACTTTGAAGCTGCGGCCTTCAAGATAAATCATCTCGCCGGGGCTTTCTTCGGTGCCGGCAAACATGTTGCCCATCATCACCGTGTCCGCGCCCGCGGCAATCGCCTTTGCCGCGTCGCCGGTTTGTTTGATGCCGCCGTCGGCGATAAGCGGAACGTCGTGGCGCTGGCAGGCTTTGACGCATTCCATGATCGCCGTGATTTGCGGTACGCCGACGCCTGCAACGATACGCGTCGTGCAAATCGAGCCGGGGCCGATGCCGACCTTCACCGCATCCACGCCCGCGTCGATGAGGGCTAAAGCCCCGTCTTCGGTCGCGACATTGCCGGCGATGAGCTGAATATTCGGAAAAGCTTTGCGCAATTGCCGCACGGTTTTGACCACGCCCTGCGAATGCCCGTGCGCGGTGTCGACGACGAGTACATCGACTTCATTTTGCACGAGCGCTGCGGCGCGCTCCAGCGAATCTTTCGCGACGCCGATAGCTGCGCCGACACGCAACCGGCCCTGCGCATCGGTTGCCGCGTGCGGATACATTTTCTTTTTCTGAATATCTTTGACGGTGATCAAGCCTTTGAGCTGGCCTTTCTCGTCAACGATCAGCAGTTTTTCAATGCGATGTTTTTGCAGTTTTCGTTCGGCTTCTTCGAGTGTAGTGCCAACCGGAGCCGTCACTAATTTTTCCCGCGTCATCACCTCGCTGAGGCGCTGATCGAGATTGGTTTCGAAACGCAAATCGCGGTTGGTCAAAATACCGACGAGTTTTTCGCCGCTTGTGGTTGCTTCAACAATCGGAATGCCGGAGATGCGATAGTGTCGCATCAATTCCAGCGCGTCGCGAATGGATTTGTCCGGCGGCAGCGTGATCGGGTTGTTGATCATGCCGCTTTCCGAGCGTTTCACCTGATCGACTTCACTGGCCTGCCGCTCGATCGACATGTTTTTGTGAATGACGCCGAGGCCGCCTTCGCGCGCCAGCGCAATCGCCATGCGCGCTTCGGTCACCGTGTCCATCGCCGCGCTGACGAACGGGATGTTTAATTTGATCTGCCGGGTCAATCGCGTCGAGACGTCCACTTCGCGCGGCAGGACGTTGGATTCCTGCGGCAGCAAGAGCACGTCGTCGAAGGTGAGGGCTTCGCCGATGATTTTGTCGGTCATAGTTTTATCCTGCTATATTCTTAATGCGAACTTTGCGCGGCTTCGAATTTAGCCAGACGTTGTTGTAAATTCAGGACCAGAGCATCCCGAGCGACATTCTCTTGCTTGAGCTTTTCATTTTCACTTTTTAGTTGGATAAAGGTTTCCTGTATGATGGATTGATTCTGCCCAAATTTCTTAAATGCTTCACGAAGCTCTTGCATCGCAATGAGCATACCGTTTTGGGAATCCCGTGTTTGTTGTTGAACATCACGCATTTCCTGCAAATCAGCTTGAGTTTGTTGTTGAAAAACCCGCGATTCCTGCAAAACAGCTTGGGTTTGTTGTTGAAAAGCCTGAGATTGTTGCTGGAACAAAGAAGATTCGCTCTGGAATTTTAAAGATTCTTGGTGGTAGGCCTCGTTTTTATTATAAAGAAAATCGCCAATTCCCAATATTTCTCGATTGAGGCCGGCAAAGTTCTCCTCTGTTTTTCTTTGAAACCCTTCGGCGGATTTAAATCCCGCCTGCATTTCATTGCGAATGGCTTGCCGGTCGTCGGCAGCAGCTTTAAAGCCTGCTTGCATTTCGTGATGATAGCCTTCGATTTTATCATAAAGCATGCTTCCAACTTCGCCAATATTGTGAGCCGTGTCGACAAAATCTTGTTTTGTTTTTTGACGAAATTGTTCCGCCGTTTTAAATTCGCCGTCCATCCGTTGATTGACAGCGGCAAAATTCGTTTCGGTTTGTTGGCGAAATTCCGCCGCTTCTTTGAATTGTTTATCCGCTTCTTTAAAGCCTTCGTCGACTCGTTGGTTGATGGCGGTAAAATTCGTTTCGGTTTGTTGGCGAAATTCTGCCGCTTCCTTAAAGCCGTCGTCGACTTTCTTGTCCAAAGCAGTCAAGTGCTTAAAACCCTTGTCCACTTTCTTATCCAAAGCGGTCAAGTGCGTGAGTATTTTTTTCAAATTGTTGTTTTCAGAACCGGTTTTGGCCATGACGATCCTCCGATTTCCTTTCACATGAAAAAAAATGTGAATAAATTTTACACCGCTTCAAGTTTGGCTAAACGCTGTTCCAATTGTTGGATGACGGCGTTTTGGGCGGCAATCGTATTTTTGAGTTCTACGATTTCATTTTCCAACCGTTCCACTTTAAAATGTGGAATTGCCAAATACGCATCACTTGCATGTCATGCCGCTGGAAACTTTTTTCAACAAGATTTCGTGCTTGTGACAAAAAAGATTCTTACAGAATGACACTCATTTACAATTCTCCAACCACACGCTCCGCCACGCGCGCGACCTCGCCCGCAGCGATCAGCTCGCTCATCGATTTCATTTCATTCGCCAGAATGCGATCTTGCACCAGTGTCGGCGCGGATTGTCGAACTAAATTGAGGACGGCGCCGGTTGCCGGGCCGGGTTTGAGCGGCGCGCGCAAATCCAACGCTTGACACGCGGCGAGCAGCTCGATGGCCAGCACCTGCGTGGCGTTGCGCACGGCATTGCGCGCTTTGACGGCAGCGGCGGCGCCCATGCTCACATAATCCTCTTTGTTCGCAGACGTGGGAATCGAATCGACCGAGGCGGGATGGCTCAAAATTTTATTTTCGGAAACGAGACTCGCCGCAGCGACCTGCGCGATCATGAAGCCGGAATTTAAACCGGAATTTTTAATGAGAAAGGACGGCAAACCGCTGTCGCTGGCAACGGGGTCCATCATCAACGCCAGCCGCCGTTCGCTGATGTTCGCCAGATGCGTGCTTAAAATGGAAAGAAAGTCGCAGGCGGTGGAAATGGGGTGCCCGTGAAAATTGCCGCCGGAAAGAATTTCCCCAATCGGCTCGGCGGAATGATCTTCAACAAAAACCAGCGGATTATCAGTGGCCGCGTTGAGCTCAATCGCAAAAACCTCTCGCAGCGCGCGGAGTTGATCGCGCACCGCGCCGTGAACCTGCGGCATGCAACGAATCGAATACGCGTCCTGCACACGGCCGCATTCGAGATGCGAGGTGCGAATCGGACTGTCGGCCATCAAGCGGCGCAGATTGGCCGCGGATTCCTGCTGACCGCGATAGCCGCGCGCGGCATGAATGCGCGCGTCAAAAGCCACCGGCGTGCATAACAACGCCTCGGCGCTCATGGCGCCGATGACGTCGGCGGTGCGGGAAAAAATTTCGATTTGAGAAAACGCCAGCGCGCCGACGGCAGCCATGAACTGCGTGCCGTTGAGCAGCGCCAATCCTTCTTTCGCTTCGAGTTCCAGCGGCGAGAGACCGATGCTCTGCAAAGCTTTCGCGCCGGAAAGACGCTGCCCTTTGCAATCGGCCTCGCCCTCGCCGATTAAAATCAGCGAGAGATGCGCCAGTGGCGCGAGATCGCCGGAGGCGCCGACAGAGCCTTTCTCCGGAATCACCGGGAGAACATCGTTTTGCAAAAATTTAAAAAGGTATTCGGCGACGAGGGGACGGCTGCCGGAATGGCCGCCGAGCAGCGCATTGATTTTCAACGCCAGCAACGCCCGAACTTCCGGCGCGGAGAGCTCCGGCCCGAGGCCGCAAGCATGACTGAGGATGAGATTTTTTTGGAGAGCTTTTAGGTCTGCGATGGAGATGCGCACGTCGCTGAGTTTGCCAAAGCCGGTGTTCACGCCGTAAATCACGCGACCGGTATGCAAAACTTCTTCGACGATCTGGCGCGAACGCGACATCCGCGACAGAGCCTCGCGCGCGATTTTGATTTCAACTTTTCCCTGCGCGATTGCAGCGAGATTTTCGAGAGTAAGTGAGGTGCCGTCAAGTTGCATCATGCGTCCGGTTTTAGTGAAGTCGGACTTGGGCAGGAAGAATCTTCAATTTTATCAAATCCCGCCGCCCAAGTCCGACTTCGCTCGTTGCAGACGCATGTTACGGAAAATTTGCCAAAGAAGCAATAATTTTTTCAATTCTGAAACTGTTCATACAACTTCAACACCTCGCCCACATATTGCCGCGTTTCTTCCGTCAGCACCGCGTCGTCTCTGCCGCTGTTCAGCCACATCGCGGCGCGTTTTTCACCGCCGTGATATGCCGCCAGCCCGCCCTCGCGTTCGTACAGTGAAATCAGCGTCGACAGATGGCGACAGCCGAGACGAATATTGAGAATGGGATGATACAGAATTTCTTCCGGCGCGGTCCACGGCACGCCTTCGTCGGCGGCAAGAAAAACGCCGGTGGCGGGCATGATTTGCATCAGCCCCATGCCGCCGGTTTGCGAACGAATATCCGGCCGCCAGGTTAACCCGCTTTCGTGGGTGATGATGGCGCAAATCAAATTGACCGGCAAATTCGGATATTTGATCGCCAGGCGGCCGATCTCATCGGCGACCTCATATTGCATGGCCGCCGGCAGCGCCGAATTGTATTTTTCAATCAGCGCGATGGTTTTCTGAATTTGAAACTGGCGCTGCGAATCCGTGTTCAGCGTCGCTTTCAGATTGTTCAGCGAGCGCTCGAGTTGCGCCATTTTGGTTGCGCCTTGATCGAGCGTATAAAACCGAAACGCGAAGCTGGCCATCGACAGACAGATCATCATCCCCAGCGTGACGATCAGCAAAATTTTTCCCTTGCGCCCGATAAACAAATTGGCGAATCCCTGAGGTTGGCTCATGGTTGCAGCTCCCTGAAGTTTGCGCAAAATTTATGCGCGGCGTCGAGTTGAAAATTTAGCCGATAGCGCCGGTCGTTTGAAATCGCGCGCCGGCAAGTCGGTCGCGAAGCTCCCCTTCAAAGGGCGCCGCGCCGATCTCCAGCGCTTCAAAAATCAACCGGCGGAGATAGGGCAACTCAAAAGGTTTTTCCACATAATGATGCAGCGCGCTGTGTCGCGCCAACTGACGACGAATCTCTTCGGAGTCGTGCGCCGTCATAATGATCACGCGCGTGCGCGGATAATCGCGCTGAATATCACGCAGCAGCGTCAGGCCGTCGCGGCCGGGCATTCGCACATCCGTGATCACCAGATCGACGTGACGGCTCGCCAGATACGCCAGCGCGCTGTCACCGTCATTGACGCAAATCACCTCAAAAGCCCTCTCGTTTTTCTCCAGACTTTTTGAAATGCTCCACGTCAAATCTTCTTCATCATCCACCACTAGAATACGTTTTAGCTCATCCATTTAATCTTCCTAATTTTAGCATGATATGGCACAGAAAATAATGCAAAGCGTATGCCGTGTGTATAAAAAATACTCACCCATAATCGCCATAACCGAAAAAAATTCGAAGTAAGTAACTAATTAAAAAGAATGCAATTGAATGGTTCGTGGTTTGCAAAACTTTACTGTGAAAGAAGACCAAAATGAAGGTGAGGATTTCGACAACTGATAAAGGTAAGAAAATGATCATTTTGATGGTTGATTTTCAGCCATTTTGTTAAATAAAACTGACCGGTCACTTAAGCAGTTGTTTAGCAGAAGATTCAACGCAAAAAGTAACCGGTCAGTGACATTGCAGACTTGTCTCACAAATCAACAACCGGACTTCTCGCATTTCATCGGCTTGTTTGTATAGTTTTAGAAGGCGATTTTATTTTGAATTTGAACATGACAGGAGTTTAATATGTGGCATCGATTTTTTAAGCTCATAATTCTCACGGCGATTTTTTGTTGCACGAATTTTTCCACCGCGCAAACGCCGTTTTACGGCGCGACGTTGAATAATCAAGGCGTGTTTATGGGTGGCATGGGGCTGGCGTCGATTGGCGGGCAAACGTTTTACACCATCAATCTGCGGCCGGAATTTGTTTTTGGAAAATTCGGCGCCGGGCTGGATTTCACGCTGCGCTACAACGCGCAAACCGGCGCGCTGCGCAACGAAGATTGGAATGACGGCGATGATTTTTTGCGCGCGATTCGCTACATGCGCTATGGCCGCAAAAAACGCGATCCATTTTACACACGGGCCGGCGCGCTCGAATCGGCTCGGCTTGGCCACGGCCTGATCATGAATTATTACAACAACACGCTGATTTATG
>Ga0247727_10010860_pt1 | contig 16038 bp, 17 predicted proteins | sample WisWelCaveWW1625_FD_202498 | JGI IMG/M metagenome (GOLD analysis project Ga0247727, IMG submission 202498) | Biofilm microbial communities from Wishing Well Cave, Virginia, United States - WW16-25 | ecosystem: Environmental > Aquatic > Deep subsurface > Groundwater > Cave microbial mat | place... | reverse complement strand
ACAGCGTGTGCGCACCGTGAATATCGTAAAATCGTCGAGCTTGTGAAAGACTAAATTTGCCGGATTCAATTTCAGACACAACTTTCTGTTTGAAGGCCAAGCTGTAGCGATAATTCGGTCGCGTCTTGGACATAGGGACCCTCCGAAAATGGGTTCAAATTCTGTCAACCTATGCTAGGACGTGACACGCTCAACGCTTTTCGCTTTACGGACAAAAGGGAGCAAGAAGTGAATGTGTATCTAAACGGAAAATTCCTGCCGAAAGCACAAGCCACGATCTCCGTCGACGATCGCGGCTTTCTTTTTGGCGATGGAATTTATGAAGTCGTGCGTAGCTATCACGGGAGGCTTTTTGAGCTTGATGCGCATGTTCGGAGAATGCAGAGCGGCCTCCAATCGTTGCGCATCACCATTCCCGATGATTTCAATCTTGCCGATATTGCGCATGAGCTTCTGGAACAGAATAATTTGCAAAACGCTGAAGCAACCATCTACTGCCAAATCACTCGCGGCACAGCTCCGTCACGGACGCACGCTTTTCCAGTACCGCCCGTTGCGCCGACGATCTATGTCGCCGCTTCACCGTTTACCCCTCTTACAGAAAAAAGAAAAATTGGCATCGCGGCGGTGACTACGCCCGATCTTCGCTGGTCGCGTTGTGATCTCAAGACGATTGGTTTGCTGGCAAATTGCCTTGCCAAACAACAAGCGTTTGAAAGCGGCTCTTTTGAAGCAATTTTTGTGCGCGATGGCGTTGCGCTTGAAGGAAGCTCGAGCAACTTATTCGTTGTCAAAGATGGCATCATCATCACCAATCCAAAAACGAATTATATTCTTCCAGGAATTACTCGTCAGGTTGTGCTCGATTTGTGTCGCAATCTCGATATTGCGATAATGGAAACGCCCGTGTTCTTGGAGCTGTTGTTCACCGCCGATGAGGTGTTCGTGACTCACACCACTGGCGAAGTCATGCCGGTTGTAAAGATTGATGCGCGCGAGATGTCGAAAGGAACGCCTGGCCCGATTACACGGAGGCTGCAAGCGGCGTTTACAGAAAACGTAAAAAGTAATCCGTAATTGACTAATCTGTTTTACGAATTACGCATCACGAATTATTCTTTCAAGCATCCAAAGAAGTTTGTGGTTGACTTTTGCTTCAAGCGGACTTAACTTTGCCCGTTATCAAATACGTCGAACGACAATGATTGCCCGCCTTGATTTTTTTCGAACAGCATTAATTGGTTTGACGGCGTGGTCGTGGCTTGTGTGTGGAAAACCGGGCTCGCGCACTACCGACATGATTCTTGATTACGACATTCTGTGGAGTACAAGCGGCGGCTTCACCGGCGGCGGCGAGGGCTACACGCTTTATCGAGATGGACGATTGGAGTCTTGGACGCAAGTCCGCGCGTCATTGCCGCGTGAAACAAAGTTTATTGGGAACGTATCAAATGGCGCCGTTTTGAAAATCCGCCGAATCGTTCAGGAGAATGAACTGCTGCGCTTCAACCACAACGTCACCGGCAACATGACGACCAGCCTGATTTTCCGGAACGATGACGGAGAACATTCGGTCTCCTGGCCTGCAAATGCAAAAGCGGCGCCGCAGCAAATCGCTTCGCTGATGGAGCAGCTTCATGCGGTGATCGCTGCATTCAAAAAGTAATTGCATGGTCTTTGAGGGGCTTTCACAAATTCTTGAGACCGAGGTTTCAATAAAAGCTTCGAACCAAGAGACAAGAGAGGTGGTGGGAAACTGAACCAGGTCGATTGATTTGTTTTAGCCGCCCGTTTTTATAAGTAAAAGGAACAGGAAAAACCGGCGGAGAATCAAACGACGGCTGGCATGCAAAGTGACCGTGCCGGCCCTCGAAATCAACAACATGTCACTACTGGCTTCTCCGTGCAGCGGAGAGGAGTGGATTTAGAAGCATTCTTTTACAGGAGGATCAAATAAAGAAGTATGGTATCGTGCTCGTTGCGCTGTTCGTGCTTTTAGCGATTGTCCCGACCAGCGCGCAAAATCGCATTGGTTTTACCGGGGGTTTGAATTTGGCCAATATCAGCGTCGATCCAGATCAAGGATTAGACTTATCCAGCCGCACCGGTTTCGGTTTTGGTGGCGTTTTGGATCTCGGACTGAGCGAAAATGTAGCACTTCACGTGGAACCGATGTTCCTGCAGAAGGGCAGCAACGTCAACGTCCAAGGTTTGGGCGAGATAAAATTGAAGGCCTCCTACATCGAAGTGCCGGTGTTGTTCAAGATTGCGCTTGGTACCAGCACTACTCGACCATACGTCATGGCCGGCCCAAGCATCGGTATCTTGCTCAGCGCTAAAGCCGATGATACAGACATCAAGGACACGACGAAGAGCACCGATTTCGGCTTGGCCTTTGGCGCGGGCGTGAGCTTTCCCGCGGGCAATAATTCGGTGTTCGTTGAAGGCCGCTATGCCCTCGGCCTCAGCGACATCAATGATGACGCAACTGATGACACCAAGATTAAGACCAAAGGCATCCAATTCATGGCTGGTGTCACTTTCCCGCTTGGTGGCCAATAAGCCACGGAAGGTCTCTTGTAAATAAAAAGGCGCAGTTTTACACTGCGCCTTTTTTATTATGAATAAATTGATTACGTTGATCTGCCCAGTTGGCGATTAATAGAAAAAAACGAGGAGAAAAGTGGAGCACAGAGCAGCGATCAACCAGCCTCCAGCATCGAGCACCCAGCATAAAAAAGTATTTGCCCCCGGCGAGCCGGTGATTTTCATCGACCGCAAGCAGCGGGTTTATTATGATTATTTGAAACCGGGCTATAAAACAAATATTCGCGGCGATATGCTGCCGCATGACCAGATCATCGGGCGGCAAGAGGGATTTCGCATGTTGTCGCAGCGCGAAACGCCGTTTCTCATTTTTCGCCCGACGATCAACGATCACGTCGTCAACATGCCGCGCGGCGCGCAGGTGATTTATCCGAAGGATCTCGGGATCATGATTCAATATGCAGACATCTATCCCGGCGCGAAAGTAGTGGAGGCGGGACTTGGCTCCGGCGCATTGACGACTGCGCTCTTGCGCGCCGTCGGCCCGAGCGGGCAGGTCATCAGTTATGAAGTCCGCCGCGACTTTATCGAGAATGCGCAAGGTAATCTGAAAAAATTTCTGGGAGATACTCCCAATCACACGATTCGCGAAGTCAATATCTATGAGAAATTCGAAGACGATGAGGTCGATCGTCTGCTGTTGGATTTGCCTGAACCGTGGCGCGTGGCGCATCTCGCAGCGCCGCGGTTGCGAAACGGCGCAGTTCTCTGTAGCTATTCTCCGACTATTTTTCAGGTAAAGTCATTTTGTGAATCACTGCGCAAGCAGCGCTGCTTCGTCGATCTCTTAACGCTGGAAACACTGCTGCGCCGTTGGAACGTCGAGCAAATGTCCGTGCGGCCTGAATTGCGCATGGTTGGCCACACGGCGTTTTTGACTTTTGCGCGTAAGGTTGATCCGGCGAGCTTGCCGGAACCGAAGAGCGAAACTGAGCCGGCACATGAGGAGAGGATCGCCGACGAAGGCAACGGCGGATCCGATGAAAATGCGAATGATTGAAGGAGCAAAAGAATTCTCAAAAAGTCTTCCAAACAAGCCGAAATATTTCTTGACAAAAGTATTTTGCTTCTCTATATTGGCCACACGAAATAAGGCGCCGATCATGCAAACGATGCAATCCACATCTTACCGATTTTATTTTAGCTGGGGCTATTGGTGGCGCCGAACAGCCATCGGTGGATTGCGCACGGCTCGAACAACTTCGAGGCTCTGCTAAAATAAAAAGGAATTGAAACTACAATCCCACCGTGGCATCAGTCAGGTGGGATTTTTATTTTGTAGAAGAATTCACTCTACACTGTTTTAAAAGCACGATGCTCCAGCCACCGATCTCCTTCGAGCAGTTCCGGCAGCTTGCCGCGCGAGGCAACGTCATTCCCATTGCCGGGGCCATGCTTGCCGATCTGACCACGCCGGTTGCGGCGTTCATGCGTCTTGCCGAAAAGCATGGCACGGGTTTCTTGTTGGAAAGCGTCGAAGGCCGGGAAAAAATTGCGCGCTATTCGTTCATGGGATTTTCGCCTCGCCTGATCCTGCGCTACTTCAGGCCCGAACTGGAGATTTCTGAAAACGGACGAAGCGAGAAAAAGAATCTAAATATTTTCGCTGGCATGCAAGAGATTCGAAAGCATTATCGTTCCGCGCTTTCCGCCGGCGAGTTGTATCGCCTCGGTCTGCCTCGCTTTACCGGCGGCTTCGTCGGCTTTTGGGGTTATGACACGGCGCGCGACTTGGAGAAGCTCCCCTCTCGACACGAGCAGAGACTTCGCAACTCGAAAGATGAAGATTTCCCGGATGCTGAGTTTGGGCTTTATGACACGGTGCTTGCTTTCGACCATTTGCGGCAGCAAATTCTAATCGTTGCCAATGTCTTCATCACCGCCGGCGAGCTGAATCTGCGACGAAGATACGAGGAAGCTCTGGAACGAATCGAGATCATGCGACGGCAACTTGCACAATCGGTCGAGCATTCTGCAAGATCGTCAGGTCATCCAACTGACCCAGAGTACACGACGACGCGGGAAAATTTCAAGGCCGCCGTCGATCGCGCCAAAGAATACATTCGCGCCGGAGATATTTTTCAAGTCGTGCTTTCCCAGAGATTTCAATCCGACATCTCCGCAAGCCCGTTCGAGATTTATCGCGCCCTTCGAATGATCAACCCATCGCCGTATCTTTATTTTCTCAAGCATAACGATAAGTGTTTGCTTGGCTCGTCGCCAGAGGCTTTGCTTCGAGTCGAAAATGGTGTGGTCGACGTTCGACCGATTGCCGGAACGCGCCGCCGCAGCGACGATGAAGCCGAAGACCGCCGTCTTGCCGAGGAGCTTCAGAACAATGAGAAGGAGCGCGCTGAGCATTTGATGCTGGTCGATCTTGGCCGCAACGATCTTGGCCGGGTCTGTGAGTTTGGTTCCGTCGATGTGAATGAATTCATGATCGTCGAGCGCTATTCGCACGTTATGCATTTGGTCTCGAACGTGCGCGGTCGATTGCGCCCCGATCTGGATGCAATCGATGCGCTGCGCGCCTGCTTTCCGGCGGGCACGGTGAGCGGGGCTCCGAAGATTCGTGCAATGGAAATTATCGACGAGCTTGAGGGCGTGCGCCGCGGGCCGTATGCCGGCGCGGTGGGATATTTGGATTTCTCCGGCAATCTCGATGCGTGCATTACCATCCGCAGCATTTGGACACAAAACGGCCGCGCTTTTTTTCAAGCCGGCGCCGGCATCGTGGCGGATTCCGATCCCTCGCGTGAATATCAGGAGACGATTGAAAAATCCCAAGCGATGTGGAATGCCATTGATTTAGCGGAGCGAGGTTTATAACTGCTCTTACTCCTACTTGTACTCTTACTCGTACTCGCCTTTGAATTTTTGTAACAGCGAGTAAGAGTAGGAGTAAGAGTATGAGTATGAGCATAAGTAGGGAAATGCTTATGCTCCTCGTCATCGACAACTTTGATTCTTTCACCTACAATCTCGTGCAATACTTCGGCGAGCTTGGCGCTGAGCCGTTGGTGAAGCGCAATAACGCAATTACCATCGATGAGATTGTGAACTTCGCGCCGCTGGGAATCGTCATATCGCCGGGGCCGGGGCGACCGGAAGATGCAGGCATCACTATGCCGGTGATTAAAGAACTGGGCGGGCGCATTCCTATTCTCGGCGTGTGCCTCGGACATCAAGCTATTGGCGCGGTGTATGGTGGGGAGATCGTCCGCGCCCCCGAGCTTTTGCACGGCAAGACTTCCGAGATTCATCATGACGGTCGCGGCGTTTTCTTCGGCGTCGAGTCGCCGTTCGCAGCAACGCGCTATCACTCGTTAGTTATTGATGCCGCGAATGTGCCGAAGAATTTGGAAGTCACGGCGCGCACGGCTGAGCGAACAATCATGGGAGTGCGCGTTGTTAAAGCTACCGGAGAAAAACCGATAGAAGGCGTCCAGTTTCATCCCGAGTCGATTTTGACAAAGCCGGGAAAACAACTGCTCAAAAATTTTCTAAAAATGTGTGAGACCACTGCCGGAGAAAAGTAACATGATCCAAAATATTTTGCAGAAGGTCATGAACCGCCAGGATCTCGAGCGCGACGAGGCGCGCGCCGTGATGAATGCCATCATGAGCGGCGAATTCAACGACGCGCAGATCGCCGCATTTCTTGTCGCCATGAGAATGAAAGGCGAAACGACCGCCGAGGTCACCGGCTTTGCCGAGGCGATGCGCAGCAAAGCCACGCCGGTGAAAACCCGCCACGCCGATGCCATCGACGTCTGCGGAACCGGCGGCGACGGCAAGCACACTTTCAACATTTCAACCATTGTCTCGTTCGTCGTCGCCGGCGCCGGCGTGCCGGTGGCGAAACATGGCAATCGCTCGGTGTCGAGCAATTGCGGCAGCGCCGATGTGTTGGCCGAATTGGGCGTGAATATCGATCTCAATGCGGAGCAGATGGGCATGTGCCTCGACGAGATCGGCATGGCGTTTCTTTTTGCTCCGGCATTGCACAGCGCGATGAAATTTGCCGCGCCGACGCGCAAAGCCATCGGCGTGAAGACCGTCTTCAACATCCTCGGTCCGATTACAAATCCTGTCGGCGTAAAGAGACAATTCACCGGCGTATTTGATCGCCATCTGCCGATGTTGATGGCGACGGTGTTGCGTGAGCTGGGCACGACACGCGCCTTGATCGTGCACGGCGAGGACGGCCTCGATGAGGTGACGTTGCATGATCGAACCTATGCCGTTGAATTGCTGAATGGAGAAATTCGTGAGTTCCATCTCTCGCCGGAGGATTTCAAGCTGCGGCGGGTCGAAGGCAGTCTCCGTTCCGACGGTGATGTGAAAAAAAGCGCCGAAACTATTTTGCAGGTGTTGGATGGAAAAGCGGGTCTCGTGCGCGATACCGTCCTGGTCAATGCCGCGTGTGCGCTAATGGTTGCCGAAAGAGTCAAGACGCCGCGCGAGGGAATGCACATGGCGCGGCAGAGCATTGACAGCGGCGCGGCGCTCGACAAGCTCGAAAAACTGAAGAGCTTTTCAAAGACGATAGCTGCATGAGAAAATTCTTGGTGGGACGGAGACTAACTTATTCTCATTTGATGAACGTGGCAAACCATCCAGCGCGCATCCAAAGTGATTTCCTGAGAAAGGTCGTTATCGAGAAAAAGCTGGAAATCAAGAAGCGCCTCCGGCAATTTCCGGAAAGTGAATTGTGTAGGCTGGCGCATGGTCGGCCTAAGGCGCGAGATTTTTTGCGGCATCTGCGGAGCGCCGATTTCATTGCCATTATCACTGAGCTAAAGAAAGCGTCGCCGTCTGCCGGAACATTACGAGAAGATTACGACGCGAGGAAAATTGCCCGCAGCTATTTTGAAAATGGCGCAGCCGCGTTTTCGGTTTTAACGGATGAAAAATATTTTCAGGGAAATCTTGAACATCTTGACGCCGTGAGCCGGCTCAACCTGCGGCCGGTTTTGCGCAAGGATTTTATCATCGATTCCTATCAAATTCTTGAAGCGCGCGCCTTTGGCGCCGATGCGATTTTGCTCATCGCCGCTGCGCTGTCAAAACAAGAATTGGTTGAGTTGAAATCAATCGCCGCTGAATTGGGAATGGACGCACTCGTTGAAATTCACAACGAAGACGAATTGGAAACGACATTGAGCGCCGGCGCGCAGCTTATCGGGATCAACAACCGGAATTTGAAAACCTTGCATACCTCGATGGATATTACCGAACGCCTTGCACCGCTGATACCGCACGACCGTGTTATCGTGAGTGAAAGCGGGATCACGTCCAGAGCAGATATTGCGCGGCTTGCTCGGTGCGGCATTCACGCAGTATTGGTTGGAACGCATTTGATGCGCCAACCTGATCCAGGCTCGGCGCTCGCCGAATTAGTCGGAGTGCCAAGGCAATGATACCCGCAAAAATTTGTGGCATCACTCGTCTTGAAGATGCGCTTCTTGCTATTGAGCTTGGCGCGTCGGCGGTCGGGTTTATTTTTTATGAAAAAAGCCCGCGTTACATCAACGTTGATGTTGCTGCAAAAATTTGTGAGCAATTCCCAAAGAACGTCTCTCGCGTCGGAGTCTTTGCAAATCCCGATTTGCAAACAATGCTCTCGATTGTTGCCGCCGTGAGCTTGACGCACGTGCAGCTTTGTGGCGAAGAAACGCCGTCGCTTTCCCTGCAGTCGCCGTTGCCGATCATCAAATCGGTGCGGTCGACTTCCAGTAAAGGCATCGAAGCCTTGAAACAATTTCCCGCCGCGGCGCTTCTGGTGGACAGTTGGAAAAATGGTCAATATGGCGGCACCGGCAAGCTCTCGGATTGGAACTTCTGCCGGTTGTTGCGCGCCACCCGGCTCACCATTCTTGCGGGCGGCATCTCATCTGAAAACGTCGAAAGCGCCATCTTGAATGCCCAACCCGACGCCGTTGACTTGTGCAGCTCGGTGGAAAAATCGCCGGGCGTGAAAGATCATGAGAAGCTCAAAGCTTTCTTTGAAACACTACGATCCATTAATGACGACCATGGCCGACTCTCAAATGGATTTCTCTCGCTATCCTGACGCGCGCGGCTATTTTGGCAAATTCGGCGGACGCTTCGTGCCGGAGGTGTTGATGCCGGCGCTGGATGAGCTGACCACTGCTTATGCAGCCGCGCGTGCAGATTCTGTATTTGTCGAAGAAATGGAATTAGAGCGGCGAGATTTTGCAGGCCGCCCGACGCCGCTGACTTTTGCGCATAAGCTCTCGGTCGAGCTTGGCGCGAAAATTTTTTTAAAGCGCGAAGACTTATTGCACACCGGTGCGCACAAAATAAATAATGCGCTCGGCCAGGCGCTGCTTGCCAAGCGAATGGGCAGAAAACGAATCATCGCTGAAACCGGCGCAGGGCAGCACGGCGTGGCAAGCGCCACCGTCGCGGCACGATACGGCATGTCGTGCAGGGTTTACATGGGCGAAGTGGATACCGAACGCCAGCGGCTCAATGTCTTTCGCATGCAAATGCTCGGCGCTGAGGTGGCGACGGTGAAATCAGGAAGTCGCACATTGAAGGATGCAATCAATGAGGCCATCAGAGATTGGGTGACGAATGTTGGCAACACGTTTTATTTGATCGGTTCCGTTGTCGGGCCGCATCCGTACCCGATGATGGTGCGTGATTTTCAAAGCGTCATTGGTCGTGAGACGCGCCGGCAAATTTTGGAAATTGCCGGGCAGCTTCCCAACTATGTCGTTGCCTGCGTTGGCGGAGGAAGCAACGCAATCGGCATGTTTCATCCATTCCTAAATGATAGCGCTGTAAAGCTCATCGGCGTCGAGGCGGGGGGTGAAGGCGACGAGTCAAATAAGCATGCTGCAACGTTGACGCGAGGACGTCCCGGGGTGCTGCACGGCGCGATGAGCTTCGTTTTGCAGAACACCGATGGCCAGATTACTGAAACTCATTCGATTTCCGCGGGGCTGGATTATCCCGGCGTCGGGCCTGAGCACAGTTTTTTGAAAGATAGCGGTCGCGTAGTTTATGAAACAGTGAGTGATCGCGAGGCCCTGGCAGCGTTTGACCATGTCGCACGGCTTGAAGGATTGCTGCCGGCTTTGGAAACCGCGCACGCTTTGGCTTATCTGAAAAAACTCAAGCCGCGCTTAAATTCGAACGATGTCGTTGTTGTGTGTTTTTCCGGCCGCGGCGATAAAGATGTCGAAACCGTGCAGCATGCAAACCTGAGCGCAGAATGAATCTTCCTCTTGAAAAATATTTTGCCGAAAAGCGTGGGCGAAAATTTTTGTCGTTATTCATCACTGCCGGTTATCCGGGCTTGACAGCCACGGTTCCCATCGCTCAGCTTCTTGCAAACTCCGGCGCTGATCTCATCGAGCTGGGAATTCCATTTTCTGATCCGCTCGCCGATGGCCCGACGATTCAGCGCGCATCGACCGTCGCTCTTCAGAACGGTGTGACGCTCGCGACGGTGTTAGAAATGGCAAAAGAGATTTCAAGTAAGACAACAGTTCCAATCATCTTGATGGGTTATTATAATCCGATTCTACAATTCGGCGTTGAGCGTTTTATCTCGGCTGCGCATGGCGCGGGCGTGCAAGGGATGATCATTCCTGATTTGCCGATCGAAGAATCGAAGACAATTCGCGAACATGCATTGGCCGCGGGCATGAGTTTGATTTATCTTGTTGCGCCAAACACTCCCGCTCCACGTCTTGGCTTGATCGATTCATTGACCACGAGTTTTGTTTATGCGACTTCCGTTACCGGAGTGACCGGCGCGCGGCAAAATGTGGCGGCAGCCGCATCGGATTTCTTAACAAAGTTGCGCCGCCACATTCGCCATCCGATGCTCGTCGGATTCGGGGTGAGCACACCGGAAGACGCGAGAAGATTATGCCGGCAGAGCGATGGCGTGATTGTCGGCAGCGCGCTGGTGTCGCTCATCAACGAGAACTTTGGAAAACCGGATGGAGAGAAAGAAATCATGCGCTACGTACGGGAGCTAAAAAACGGCGTGCAGGAGGAGAGAAATGGACATTGATGACTGGCGTGCGAAAATTGATGAGGTGGATATTCAGCTTCTTGAGTTGTTCAATGAACGCTCGCGCTACGCGCTGGAAATCGGCAAGATCAAGAAAAGCGAGCGGCTGCCGATTTTTTCTCCGGAACGGGAGCGCAAAATTTTCGAGCGCTTGATCGCCGCGAACCGCGGTCCGCTCTCGGATGCGGCGGTGCGACGGTTGTTCGAAAGAATCTTGGATGAGAATCGCAGTGTTGAAAAAGAAGTGGTCAGCACGAATGAGCATGATTGACTGCGCCAGAGAAATGATCAACGCCCCGATTTTGTATTATCATGCAGCAAATATTTGAATGAACGAGTCATGCCCCGGCATGAACCAGCAAGTTGATTTTTTCGAGCGTTAAGAAAAATCGGGGTTCAGCTTTTATCATGCGAAATGAAGAAAAAACGCAATCAACACTCGCAGGCAAATCAGCCTGTGCAGGAAGGAGGCATACAACAATGGTCGTCGTTATGAATGAGAGCGCCACAGAAAATCAAATTCAAGCCGTGATCGCCCGCCTCGTTGAATTCAGCTTCAACGTGCATCGATCGACCGGCGTCAATCAAACCGTGCTCGGCGCCATCGGCGACAAGCGCGGCATCGATCTGAGACTGTTCGAACTGATGGACGGCGTGCACGAGGTTGTGCGCGTCACCGAGCCGTACAAATTGGCGAGCCGTGCCTTTCATCCGCAGAATACGGTCATCAAAATTGGCAATGTGGAAATTGGCGGCGCACCGGTTGTCGTCATGGCCGGACCCTGCGCGGTGGAAAGCGAAGAGCAGCTTGCAGCCATCGCTGCCCGTGTCAAAAAAGCTGGCGCCGCTTTTCTACGTGGCGGTGCGTTCAAGCCGCGCACTTCTCCCTACTCGTTTCAGGGCATGGGCGAAGAGGGCTTGAAAATTTTGCGACGTGCCGGCGACCGCGAAGGCCTGCTCGTCGTCTCCGAAGTCATGGAGGTCAATCAGGTGTCGCTGGTGGCGGAGTACGTCGATCTCTTGCAGGTTGGCGCGCGCAACATGCAAAACTTCAATTTGCTGCGCGAACTGGGAAAAATTCGCAACCCTGTCTTGTTGAAACGCGGCCTCGCCGCAACCATCGAAGAGACGTTGATGGCCGCGGAGTACATCATGGCCGGCGGCAACTCGCTGGTGGTTTTGTGCGAGCGCGGCATTCGCACTTTTGAAAATGCCACGCGCAACACGTTGGACATCTCGGCAATTCCGGTCGTGAAAAAATTAAGCCACTTGCCGATCATCGTCGATCCGAGCCATGGCACGGGACGGCGCGATAAAGTGGCGCCGATGGCGCGAGCGGCGGTTGCTGCCGGCGCCGATGGCCTGCTCATCGAAGTACATCATGATCCCGACAACGCGCTCTCCGACGGCGCGCAATCGATTTATCCCGATCAGTTTGACGCGCTGATGAAAGAGTTGCGATTGATTGCCGGGGTGATCGGCAGAAGCTTGTGAGCGTGAATGTTGTGTTTTGAAGTTATAGGTGAGATAGTTGCTTCAAAATTCTTAGGAAAAAAAGACGCGTAGATTTTTGGGTGCGAGGTTTAGTGCATCGATTTACCAAAAGTTTATGCCGCCAGCTTTAGCGGCTTCTATCTGCCGTTGATGATGGTCTTGTGGCTGCTTATGCTGTGCGTCATCGGCATCGAGTTTCGCCATCACATTCATCATCCGATGTGGAAATCTTTTTGGGATGTGGTGTTTTCGGTTGCCAGTATTCTGTTGACGATTTTCTTTGGCGCGGCGGTGGGCAACGTCGTGCGCGGCGTGCCGCTCAATGCCGATGGATATTTCTTCGAGCCGCTGTGGACGACTTTTACGGTCGTCCCCGAAGCCGGTATTCTCGATTGGTTCACCGTGATCATGGGCGTCGTTGCCTTTGCCACACTCACGGCGCATGGCGGAAATTTCATCGCCATGAAAACCGATGGCGAGCTGCAAAGCCGCGCGCGCGAATTTGCAACTGTTGCGTGGTTGGGAACTTTAATTATATCGCTCGTCGCTCTGATTGCGACCTCCATCATTCGCCCGAGTATTTGGAGTAACTATGCGACGAGCTGGTGGGGTTATCTTTTTCCGGCGATGGGTTTATTGGGATGGCTGGGAGGGTTTTACTTTCAAAGAAAAAAAGAGGACGCGAAAGCATTCATCGCCTCCAGCGTATTCATTGCGGGCATGGCGGCCAGTACCGCTTTTGGGCTATTCCCGAATCTGCTGCCGGCATCGACCGATTCGAGTTTCAATCTGACGATTCATGACACTGCCGCTTCGGAGTATGGGCTCGGCGTCGGCTTGGTGTGGTGGATGATCGGTATCGCGATTGCCGCCGGATATTTTGTTTATCTCTTTTATTCATTCAGAGGAAAAGTAAAACTTCCCACAGAAGGGGAAGGGTATTGACCAATGCCGCATCATAAGGCTCACTGGCTGCGTTTGGGGTTTTGATGATTGGCTTGCGCGCGTTAACTCAAAGTCAGGAGGCTCACTTCCGGTCGGCAATTAATGCGGATCCCATAAACACTGCCTACACCCTTTGAGACGTGGATGAGTCGTCCGTTCCACGTATGCAACCCCTTCACGAAGCGTCGATCACGAATCGGAGCGAAAGGCGTGCCGAGGAAAGGCAGCTCGATTTGTCCGCCATGGGTATGTCCACTGAGCATCAGATGCCAATCGTATTGAGTCATGAGATCCTTTGTGTCGGGATTATGCGACAATACGATTCTTGGAAGGCGGCGGCTTTCATTTTCTCCGCCGAACGCTTTGTTTGCATCAAACTCTCGCGCCCAAAGATCTCCAAGGCCGATCAATAGAACTTCTTGTTGTTTCAGGCGGACAACTTGAGAGGTATTGTGAAGGCATTGGATGCCGCTGTCGGCGAGCAAACGTGTGATCGCCGTCCCGTTTTCATATCCACCGCGAGGAAATACCCAGTGACCGCCGTCGTGGTTGCCCAAGCTCGCGAAGCATGGCGCTGTGTCAGAGAGTTTTCGCAAAACTCTGCAGTAGTCATTTTGATTGGGAATGAGCCTTGTGACAAAATCGCCGGTTATACAAATCAAGTCAGGACGGAGCCCGAGCCCGAGGTCGATGGCTTGCTCGATGAGAGTGAGAGGGACGACGCCGGAAAAGTGAAAATCGGAAAGATGAAGAAGACGGGTCGGCGCGCTCAAATCAAGCCGGGGCAATTTGGCTTGGTGATGAGACGTTTCAAACCACTCCGGCTCGAAATAATGTGCATAGGCCGCGCCGGACATTCCCAAGCCTGCAAGCGTAAAAAAAAATTTTCTTCGATTCATATTAAGGCGAAAACCTTTCTATTCAGAAATTTCAAGAGCCATTTGTGAAAGGGTTTTACTGTGATGGGCGGAAAGCAGTTTCATCGATGTCACAGAATTTCTTAAAAACAAAATATCGTAACTTTGCGATAATGATACGCATCAAACCGATAGAAAGCAAAATGGAAAATATTTGCGCCGTCCAAAATCAGCCATGGAAAAGGTGAAAAGCAATTTTTGACTTTCGCCATATTTTAAGGAGATGATATCATGAACAAGCAAAACTTGATTGACAATCCACCAGCCAATATGTAAAAATCTTTCTCGTGGAGGATTTCAATGAAATTAATTTCCTGGAACGTCAATGGCATTCGCGCCGTCATCAAGAACGGCTTTGTCGATTTCGTCAAAAAAGTGAAGCCGGAGGTGCTGTGTGTGCAAGAAACCAAAGCGCATCCGGAGCAGGTGAGTTTGGAATTGCCGGGCTATCAGCAATATTGGAACGCGGCGGAACGCAAGGGCTATTCTGGGACAGCCATCTTTACGAAGGTCGAACCGCTGAGCGTACGCAACGACATGGGTATTGACGAGCACGATCGCGAAGGCCGGGTGATGACCATGGAATTCGCGGACTATTATTTTGTGAACGTGTACACTCCCAATGCCAAGCGCGACTTATCTCGACTCGATTATCGCATGCAATGGGATAAAGATTTTCTCGCTTACTTGAAAAAATTAGAAAAGAAAAAGCCGGTAATCTTTTGCGGCGATCTGAACGTCGCGCATCAGGAAATCGATCTCACGAATCCAAAAGCAAATGTCGGCAATCACGGCTTCACGCCGCAAGAGCGCGAAGGCTTTGGCAATTTTATCAAGGCGGGGTTTGTCGATACGTTTCGCGAATTTCACAAAGGCGGCGGGCATTACACGTGGTGGGCCTTGTTCGGCAACGCGCGCAAACGCAACGTGGGGTGGAGGATTGATTACTTTGTAATCTCGTCGGCGCTGCGGCCACGGTTGAAAAAAGCGTTTATCTTGCCGGAGGTGATGGGGTCGGATCATTGCCCGGTGGGGATTGTGATATAGGGTAAGAGCGAAGTCGGACTTGCGCTGCGAGATTTTTCAAAACTCAAAGGATCGTCGAGCGCAAAAAAGAAAAGGAGCACCAGTCCGACTTGGGCACAGCGTATTGTAAAATTGGAACGTTCGTCCTGCCCAAGTCGGACTTCACTTGGCACTCTCCCGAATCTTCTTCATCAACCTCGGCTCCCAATCATCTGCAAGTGGATCAAGCACGAACTCGCGATAGAGCTCGACGTTGTCTACAAAGCATGTCAGGACCGGTGAGAAATCGCATAGCCTACCTTCTCGGTGGCCAAGCACATCACGGTAATTGGAAAACTCCCACGCTTCCGGTGCAGAACAAATCCCTGCTTTGACGGGATTGCGATGAATATAACGCGCCACATATCTTAAATACCCGGCATCGCCGATGTGCTCATCGCGAAATCTTCCTTGAAAGAGCGAACCCACGGTGTCATACTTCGCATTGTAGGTTTTGCTTAGACTGGTGCCGAGGGCTTGCATCATGGCTGAGATTGCGCCTTCCTCTCCCTGACGCGCCAATAGATGATAATGATTTGGCATCAAGCAGTAGGCGATCAGCGTGACGGCGAATTCGTGCAGATAGTCGCGCAGTTGCCGCAGGAAGTAGAGATAGTCCTGCCGGTCATGAAAGACCTCAGCCTTGCGGTTGCCGCGGTTGTAGAGGTGATAAATGTGACCGGTGAGAAGTTTCATGCGGCGGTTCATGGTTTCCCTCCGAAAGTTTGGTGAAGTCGGACTTGGACGTGAAGTGTCGAAGAATATTCGAACAGCCGTATGTCCAAGTCCGACTTCGCTAACTCTTGCTGCCCAAGTCGGACTTCACATTTTTTATTCTTTTTCTGGTTTAATACCCCGAAGCTTGCTTCGGCTTTTGGATTTTTGTAATATGGATACATGAGTCAATATATCCATAAGCATCACAATGTATCTGTTTTGTTGTATCATTTAGTC
>Ga0247727_10010859_pt1 | contig 16039 bp, 14 predicted proteins | sample WisWelCaveWW1625_FD_202498 | JGI IMG/M metagenome (GOLD analysis project Ga0247727, IMG submission 202498) | Biofilm microbial communities from Wishing Well Cave, Virginia, United States - WW16-25 | ecosystem: Environmental > Aquatic > Deep subsurface > Groundwater > Cave microbial mat | place... | reverse complement strand
GCGGCGATACCGACCCGCCTCCACGTCGTAGATGCGCACGGCCTGCTGACCGGCGGCGTATTCCAAACCCGTCATGTCGCTAAACGCGAGCAGCCGCCCGTCCGCGCTGAACCGCACATGAACTGGCGATGAGCGCATGGTCGGCAGCACGGCCAATTTCTTCTGCGCCGCCAGATCAAATACCACGATTGAGCCGGGCGGATCGCTCACGTCCTGTGGCGGGCGCGGCGCGCTGGCCGCACCCGGAGCGCTCTTTTCCCAGAGTGCGGCCATTGTGCCATTCGCATTGACGGCGACCGGCGCCAAACCCGCCGGCGTGAGAATCGTCTCGCTCTCGTCGCGGAAACTCCACTTCACGATGCGCTCCTCGTCGCGCATCAGCGCGTCGCCGCTCGGCGTGAACGCGAGGAACACGCCGCGCGCACGCACCTTCTCCTCCTTTGGATTCCCCCAGCGCGCGACCTTGAGGCTGTTCGATTCCGCGATCGCGAGCCATTGGCCGTCGGGGCTGAACATCAACGCGCCTTCGCCCGTCACGCGGCTCAGTTCCTTTCCGGTGCGCGGCTCCCAGATCACAATCGCGTCATCGTCCTGCGGCAGCGCCACCACGCGCGAGTCGGGGCTGAACGCTGGCAGCGGCCCCAGCGGCTCCCATGAAATTTCGTTCAACAACTTGCCCGTCGCGGTTTCCCAGACCTTCACCTTCGGCGTCTCAGTTTGTTTGCGGCCCGCGTAGCTGTGAACCATTCCCGCCGCCATGAGCAGATTGCCGTCGGCGCTCAACGAGAACCACGCCTCCTTCCCGTAAGGCACGCGCCGCTCCAGCCGCACGCCGGCCTGCGCGAGCGTCTGGATGGCCTCGTCGCGCAACCGCATGTCGGTGCGGATGCGTGCGGCCTCGGCGACGGCGTCGAGCGAACGCGCGCGGTTCTGCGTGAACCGCTCGGCGCGCGCGAGGTTGAGCAGCGACTGCCAGTAACGCTGGTTCAGCCCGCGATTCGCCACCAGCACGCCGCCGATGAGCACGAGCACTGCCGCCATCACCACGCCGAGTGTCACCACCTGCGCCGGCTCGCGCCGCGCCCACTTCCGCGCGCGGTCGAACGCGCCCGCGGGCCGCGCGAGAATCGGCTCGCTGCGCAGCCAGCGTTCCAGTTCATCGGCAAGTGCCTCGGCCGAGCCGTAGCGGCGCTTGGGATCTTTCTCCAGGCACTTGAGGCAGATGGTGGCGAGGTCGCGGTCCACGGCGCGGTTCAGTTCGCGCGGCGATTCCGGCTCCTCCTCGACCACCTTGCGCAACGTCTCCATCACGTTGTCCGCGCGGAAGGGCGGCTGGCCGGTGAGCGTTTCGTAGAGCACCGCGCCGAGCGCATGCACGTCTGCCGCCGTCGTGACCTCCTTCGCCTTGCCCGACGCCTGCTCGGGCGACATGTAATTCGCGCTGCCCATCACCGCCATGCTCTGCGTGAGGTCGGTCTGTTTCTCGACCAGCTTGGCGAGACCGAAGTCCGTGAGCATCGGTTCGCCGCGTTTATCGAGCAGGATGTTTCGCGGCTTGATGTCGCGATGCAGGATGCCGCGCTGGTGCGCGTAGTGGACGGCGCGGGCTACCTTGGCGATGAGCGCCGCCGCCTCCTTTAATGGGTAGCAGCCGACGTAAGGAGGCTCCAATTTCTTCTTCGCTGAATCGAGATGGGCCGGAGCCGAAATAGAGTGAGCCTCCTCACGTCGGCTGCTACCCGTGATGAGTTCTGCCAGGCTGCCTCCTTTCACAAACTTCATGCTGAAATAATGCCGGCCCTCGTGCTCGCCGGTCTCGTAGATGGGCACGATGTTCGGATGGTCGAGCTTCGCCGCCGCCTCGGCCTCGGTCTTGAACCGCTCCACCTCGACCGCCGACGCGAGCGTGCCGGTGAGGATCATCTTCAGCGCCACCTCGCGGTTCAACGTGACCTGCCGCGCGTGATACACCACGCCCATGCCGCCCTGCGCGAGTTCACTGAGCAACTCGTAATCGCCGAAGTAGCGCACCGTGGGCAGCCGCGGCGGAATCGTGCGCGTGCCCACCGGCTCTGTGTGTGCGCCCGGCCCGGCGGGCGGATTGGCGAGCGAGGAGCGCGTGGGCTGGAGCAGGCACGCCGGGCACAGGCCCTCGGGCGCGTCGGCGGGCAGCGGTTGCTTGCACTTCGGACAGATGCGGATCGTGTTCATCGTTGGCCTTTCATTTCGTTCCACCTGCTACAGAAGGAAGGCCGGGGAATGGTTACAGGAAAAAATCACGGCGGAGTTTCCGCCGCGCGCCGCTCGCACAAATCCAGCGCGCCCGCGAGCCGTTCGCGGAGGGCCGTGTCCGTTACCGCCTCGATGAGGCTGCGCAGCCGGTGTGCGCGCGCGATTTTGAAGCGCAGCAGCGCCGCGACGAACGCGACATCCTTCTCGCGCCGCGCGGCCAGCTTGCTGAAGGCGAGATCGTGCGGCTCCAGGCACCAGCCGATGGCGCCGCCGGTGTTGTCGTTGGCGAGCTTCACGAGGCGGTCTTCCCAGCCGGGCGGCAGCGTCGCGGTGGTGGGGGCCACGCCGTCCGCGCGATAGCCGAAGGTCTGGTGAAATTGCGAAAGCTCCCCGAGGCTGCCTTCAATTTGCGGCGCAAGGTCAGGACGAAACTTGGGGTAAAGGTCCGCCTCCATGGACTGCCTCAAAACCCTTGGCGCGTCCGGGTGCGGTCCCAGGATGGACTGGCTGCCGATGACGATGAACTCCGTCTCGCCGGTGATGCCCTTAGACGCCCGCAGGATGTGTTCGAGGTCGGAACGCTTCATAACGGCGCAGGATTTCCAGCCGCTCGTCCTGCGGCATGATCACGGCGAAGGGACTGCTCTGGCGCATCCGGGTGGCGTTCTCACCGCGGTCGTCCAAAACTTCCAGCACGCCGGCGAGGCCGCGCGTCTTGATGAGTTCATGCCACTCGGTCAGCGCGTCCTTGGAGTGAATGGAGAAATCGGGGTCGGCCAGAAATTTTTCAATCCAGGCCACGACAAGGTCGAGCTTCGCCGGCTCATCGCGGAGAACCCGCGCCACGACCTGGTGCATCTCGTAGCTTCGCTCGTCTATGACCTCGTGCCAGTTCATGGGCGAACTGTAACCCACGCGGGGGCCGCGACGCAACGCGCGTGTTCGCCGGCGTATTCGCCGGTCCCAGCACGGCGCCGCCGACTCGCGTCGGCGGGCAGCGGTTGTTTGCACTTCGGGCAGATGCGGATGGTGTTCATCGTTGGCCTTTCATTTCGTTCCACCCGCTACAGAAGGAAAGCCGTGGGAAGGTTACAGAACTTCGAAAGTCTCAAGGCGCATTTGTTGCTGAACCGGGCTTGGCTGAGGATGCGTTGGTTGCCCGATCCATCACACCGCGCGACGCCTTGGCCGTGGCTCCACTTATGATCAGCCCGTTGACCACGAGGCCGGCCACGTAAAGCACGGCGATCACGACCATCACCACGATCCAGCGCCGCCGCTTGCGGCGATCCGCCACCTTGTCGAAGCCGGGGCGCGAACGGCGCAACCGCTCGGAGAGAAAGCCTGCCGTCACGCCGACGAGGCCGATCCACAGCGACGCGGAGAACCAATGAATCGAATAACCGTGATGGGTACTGCTGAAGTCCAAGGTGAACCACGGCGAGATTTGGCCAATTTGAATCGCGCCTGAGTTCGTGACCACCTGGCCGGCGGTCACGTCCGTCTTGGAATGGATGTTGAAGCCGAGGAACACCAGCGTCGCGCACGCCACGATGATCGTGAGCACAGCTTGGATCAGCTTCTGCACCCAGCGTGCGCGGCGGTTGAACCAGCCGGGCAGCCCGATGGTGAGCGCCTCCGAGACGCGGTGGTCGAGCGTTTTCGATGCGTCAGTGTTGGGCGGCGGCGGTTCTGCAAACGCCGCCTTCACCTCCGGCTTGCTCGTCACGTTTTCCACCTGCGTCCTCACCTCGCTCGCCTGCTGGTAGCGGCGCGCGGGTTCCCGCTCCAGCGCCTTGAGCACGATCTCGTCGAGGCGCACGTCAATCTGCACCTTTTGCGACGGCAACGCGAAGCGGCCCAGGGGCAGTTCGCCCGTGAGCATTTCGTAGAAGACCACGCCGAGCGAATAGATGTCGGCGCGGTGGTCCACCGACTTGGCGTTCTCCAACTGCTCGGGGGCCATGTATTGCGGCGTGCCCATGCCCTGCTGCGAGCGCGTGAGCGACATGTCGGTCGCGCCCGCGAGCTTGGCGAGGCCGAAGTCGGCGATCTTCACGCGGCCCCGGCGGTCCACGAGGATGTTCGCCGGCTTGATGTCGCGGTGGACCACGCCCTCGTCGTGCGCGAATTGCAGCGCGTCACAGAGCTTGGGCACGATGGCCAGCGCTTCGGCGGGCGTGAGTTTGCCGGACTGGATGACGCTGCGGAGATTCGCGCCGTCCACAAACTCCATGATGAAAAAGCACAGCGGAGGGGCGGGCCTGGGAGCGCCGGCGTCTCGCCGGCTGGTAAGAGGAGAATCACCCGCCGGCGAGACGCCAGCGCTCCCAGGTTCGAGCGGCGCAGTCTGCCCGAAGTCATAAACGGCCACGATGTTCGGATGGTTGAGCTTGGCGAGCGCGCGGGCCTCGCGATTGAACCGCTCGACGAATGACGGGTCGCGGCTGAACTGCGGCAGCATGATTTTAAGCGCGACGAGCCGGTCGAGCTGCTTCTGCCGCGCCTTGTAAACCACGCCCATCCCGCCCTGGCCGAGCACTTCGAGGATTTCAAGCTGCGGGAAAAGTTTCGCCACCTCGTCGAGTGACGGCGTCTCGGCGGAGGCGACGCCCGCGACGGGCGAAGGCGTGGTGGGCGCACCGGCAGGCCCGGAAAGCGGATTCACACCCGAACCGAGCGCGACTTTCACGAGGCATTCGGGGCACAAGCCCTCGGGGGCGTCGGCCGGCAGCGGCTTCTTGCAGGACTGGCAGATTCGCACGGTGTTCATAAAAGGATCGGCTTCTGTTCACCCGTTACAGAAGAATTGACGGGCAAAGGTTACAAAGATTCTTTGACCCATCGTGCTCACATCTGGCTCAGTGCAGAGAATAGATGCCTCAACTCCTCGTCCACCGCCGCCTCCGTCGCGACAGTTTCGGCAATCTGCGCGCGCAGGACTTCGCGGTAACGCTGGCGCAGGCGATGCACGGTTACCTTCACTGCGCCTTCGCTCATGCCGAACTTGGCAGCGAGTTCGCTGTAGGGGGTTTCGCCGCGCCCGCCGGTGAGGGTGAATTTCAACTCGTCGAACTGCTTCGCCTTGCCATCGGTCACGAACTCCTCGCGCAGGCGCGCGAGCGTGGTGTCGAGCAGCGTGAGCGCCCAGCGGCGTTCGTAGAGTTTGTCCGCGGTCACGTTGTCCGCCGGTTCCAGCGCGTAGCGTGATTCAGCCGAGGCGGCGTCGAGCGAGATGAAATTGTGGACGCCGCCGCCACGCTTGAGCGCCTTGGATTTGTCCCATTCGTTGGCGAGGAAATGTTTCAGCGCGGCGAGCAGGAAGGAGCGGAAGCGGCCCTTGGCGCGGTCCACGTCGGCGAGCCAGTTTTTTTCCAGCAGGCGGGCGAAGAATTCCTGGGTGAGATCCTGCGCGTCGTGCGGCGCGTGGCCCTGCCGGCGGACGAAAGCATAGAGCGGATACCAGTAGGTCTGGCAGAGCCGCGCGAGCGCGTCGCCCGCGCGCGTCGAATCGCCGCCGCGCCGCGCCGCGAGCACCATGCTCCAGTGCGTCTCGGCGAACTGCCCGTGGCTGCCGGGGAACGAATCGGCGGGGGTTGAGGAGGAGTCGCTCATGGCGTGCGAACAATTGCAGGGTTGCGGGCGTCTGACGAAAGCATTAACCGTCACCCGAACCCGATTCAATCGCTTATGCGCCCGAACCAAAATGCCCGTAGCAGTCGAGGTAACAAGACTCCATCCAATCGAATGGATTCGGGCGGCCACGCCAATGCGGTCAGATGGAGTCTCGTTACCTCGACTGCTACGGTTCGGTGGCGCCGCGTCGCACTGCTTGCGGTCTCACTGGTTGCCGTCTTCAATTTTCATTCCGCCGCCGCCGAAGCAGACCTTCCCGTCCGCGCGCGCGCCGCGCTGGAGAGGGCAACGGCTTACTGGCGTTCCATCGCGACGGAGGGCGGCTACCTCTGGCGTTACTCGCTCGACCTCAAGCAGCGCGCCGGCGAGGTCGGCGCCACCGCCACGCAAATCTGGGTGCAACCGCCGGGCACGCCCTCGATGGGCATGGCGTATCTTCGCGCCTACGAGGCCACGAAGGACGCGCGTTACCTCGACGCGGCGCGCGGGGCGGCGCACGCGCTCGCGGTCGGACAGCTTGAATCGGGCGGATGGGATTACGTGGTCGAGTTCGAGCCGGTGAAGAGCAAGGGCTGGTATCGCCGCGCTGACAAAGGAAAAATCACGGAGGCTGAGGCGGCGAAGCGAAAGAACATTTCCACCTACGACGACGACACGACGCAAAGCGCACTGCGTTTCCTCCTCGCGTTCGTTGACGCAACGAAAGGCTCGACCGACCCGCGCGACGCGGAGATCCGCACCGCGCTCGACCACGGCCTGAAGAAACTGCTCGAAGCCCAGTATCCGATTGGCGCCTGGCCGCAGCGGTGGAACGGCAAGGCGCACGACCCGGTGAACTTTCCCTTCAAACAGGCGACGCTGCCGAAGGACCACCCGCGCGAGCAGCCCAAGACCGGCTACTACGCGCACTACACGTTCAACGACAACTCGCACCACGACCTCATCACGACGCTGCTCGAAGCGCACCAGCTCACCAGCCGGCGCGAATATCTCGAGGCGGCGAAGCGCGGCGGCGATTTCATCCTCCGCGCGCAACTGCCGGAGCCGCAGCCCGCGTGGGCGCAGCAATACAACGCCGACATGGAGCCTGCTTGGGCGCGCGCCTTCGAGCCGCCCGCGGTGACCGGCGGCGAGAGCGTCGGCGCGATGCGCACGCTCGTGGAGCTTTATGTGCAGACGGGTGAGGAGAAATTTCTGAAGCCGATTCCCGCGGCGCTGGCGTGGTTCAAGCGCAGCGAGATCGCGCCGAACCGCTGGGCGCGCTATTACGAACTGCACACGAACAAACAGCTCTTCGGCGACCGCGATGGGAAGATTCATTACACGCTTGCGGAGATCAGCGAGGAGCGGCAGCACGGCTACGGTTGGAGCGGCGACTATGGCTTGAGCGGATTTATCCGGCAGTATGAGCGGGTGAAACAGGACGGCCGGGAAAAGGAACTCACCCGCCGCGCACCCAAGGCGCCCACCGACAAGGCCAAGGCCGAGCGCGCCAAATCCCTCGCACCGAAAGTCGCGGAAATCATCGCGGCCCTCGACACGCAGGGCCGCTGGGTGAGCAAGGGCGACATCAAGAAGCGCGACTGGGAGTTCAGCGACCGGGTGGAGACCAGCGTGTTCATCCAGAATGTCGAGACGCTGGCCAACTACCTTGAGGCGGCAGGACCGTGAGAAACGTCCGGGGTTTTCCGTGTTCAGGCTTCAGAAGCGCAGTGGCGCCACCCGCCCGCGGGTCCGCCTGCGTGGCAGGCGGTAGTTGCCAAAGCGGCATAAACCCGGAAACTCGCCGCGCATGACGTTGAACGAGCAGACCCTCCGCCAGGCGCTGTCCACGGTGAAGTATCCCGGATACTCGCGGGACATCGTGTCGTTCGGATTGGTGAAGCAGATCGTGATTCGCGAAGACGCGGTGGGCGTGCTGCTGCAACTGACCACCAACTCCGCCGAGACAGCCCTCCAGATCAAGCAGGACGCCGAGCGCGCCCTGCTTGGCATCGCGGGCGTCGCGCACGCCGACGTCGAAGTCCGGACGACCGCCGCCCCCGCCACCGCCGGCGGCGCGCCGCCCAAGCAGACCCTGCCCGGCATCAAGCGCCTCGTCGCCGTGGCCAGCGGCAAGGGCGGCGTGGGCAAATCCACCGTGTCGGTCAACCTCGCCTGCGCGCTGGCGCAACTGGGTTGCGAGGTGGGGCTGCTGGATTGCGATATCTACGGGCCGAGCATTCCGTTGATGATGGGCATCCACGAGCGACCGCTGGTCAGCCCCGAGGAAAAACTGGTGCCGCCGAGGAGCCACGGCGTGAAGCTGATGAGCATGGGTTTCCTGGTCGAAGGCGACCAGCCGGTGATCTGGCGCGGGCCGATGATCCAGCGGACGATCCAGCAGTTCGTCATGCAGGTGGACTGGGGCCGGCTCGACTATCTGCTGGTGGACCTGCCGCCGGGGACGGGCGACGCGCAATTGTCGCTCTGCCAGACGGTGCCGCTGGACGGCGGCGTGATCGTCACCACGCCGCAGGAAGCCTCGCTTGGCGTGGTGCGCAAGGGCATCGCCATGTTCCAGAAGCTGAATGTGCCCATCCTCGGCATCGTGGAGAACATGAGCTATTTCACGGCGCCCGGGGGGCAGCGCGTGGAAATCTTCGGCCACGGTGGCGGCCGCCAGGAGGCCGAACGGCAGAAGGTGCCCTTCCTGGGCGAAATCCCGATCTTCACCGAGATCCGGGAGGGCGGCGACCGCGGCGTGCCCGTCACCGTCAGCGCGCCGCAAATGCCGGCGGGCGCGGCCTTCGTCAACGTCGCGCAGGCGCTGCGCCAAGGGTTCGGCGGCGCCGGTTGAGCTGGTCGCCGATCCCGGCAGGATGCGGGGCACGTCATCAGGCGGCCTGCTGCCCAAGTCGCGGAGCGCGGTAGATCCCGGATCGCGGTGGCGGTGACGCAGGTGAGGATTTCAGGTCGTGTTCCGCCCGTCGTGACCGCTGCAAGCCGGGACGGCCCGCGGTCCGGCGGAGGAGCGATACGGACAGGACGCCCAAGGCAGTTTCCCCTTCTCAATTTGCGACTTTCGCGGCCCGAGCTGCTTTGTCCGTGTAGTGTCGTCCACTACACGAAATTCCGTACTTCCCCCGACAGACAGCGGGCTGCGCTTCGGGAGAGAATCACCCTTGAATGACCCCGAAAGTTGCGCAAGCTCATCCTGCGACCGAGTTCGGGGTCGCTCGCGTCGGATCGAAGCGATTGACCCGGCGCAAAGCGTTCCCACCGGCCGGTCTCCCAGCGGCTCTGGACGGCGAGTCTCAACCCTGAACGCCATGGCAAACGATAATCTGAGTTGGGCCAGAAAGGTACGCCTCGGGCTCTCAGCCGTCATCCTGGCGGCGTTCACGATCCTGGCCCGCGAGTGGTTTGTCCACATCGACGTCGTAAGCCGCCACGGTGGGCTGATGGCAGTGGCTCTGGCCGCCATCGGCGCGGTGATCTGGTTTATCGGGGCCGGACTTGCTGCAAGAGCACACCGGCCGGCGGGGACGGCCGGCCTGCCGCCTTCCGGTGAACCCGAGGTGAACCCGTTCGCATCTCTCCGAAGCCCGAGGTACTGGGGAATCATGTTGGTGCTGATGGCCGCGCTGCTCTTCGTTTTCACTCAACTTCCCGCCGGCACTGCGGGAGATCCCGGTGCGCGCCAGGTGTCCGTGCCCCCTGCCCCCGTGACCGCGCCCGCGGTCTTTCCGCCCCTGAGGCTGCAAGGGATCGTCAAGTTGAGCGGCGAAACCCTCGCGCTGATCAACGGCAAAACCTACGCCGTGGGAGAACGGGTCGATGACGTCCGGATCGTCGCGATCCATGGGGAAACTGTCACGGTGAGTCTGGACGGGAAAACGAACGTGCTGCGCATTGTTCAAGGCCTCACGATCGCGCCCCCGCAGACCGGCCCGCGAGGAAAAAACAGCCCATAGCCCGGCCCCGGGGAGGTGCGCCGGGAGGGATTCCATGACGCCGTCACACCCGGCTTGACCTGGCAAGGCGCGCATCGTTTCCCGGCGAATAGTCGCCGCGTGCGAGGCGCCTGCCCACAGGCGGAGGAGAGTCCGTCCGTCCGGTTGCCCGCGCGCGTCCTTGGCGTAAGTTAAGCCGGATTTTTGATTGTCATGACCGGATCGATCGTTACAGTCCGAGTCGCGATTTTGACGAAGTTCTACGTTATGCCCGCCGCCCCCAACGAGCCGTCCAGCACCGACCTGCTGAAGAACTCGACGCTCTACCGTGAGTTCCAGGCCGAGCGCGAGGAAATCCTCCGGCACAAGTGGATCGAGTCCGAGAAGGCCGGCCAGGACATCGGGTTCGAGCGGGCGTTGACCGACTGGATCCTCAAACACCGCGCCAAGTGGCGCAAAGCCCGCCAGACCAGCCCCGCCAGCGGCACGAACAATTGAACACCTTGGTTCCTTTAAGCGATCCAGTGAGGTCGGCAAGGAAATGACCGCAGACAAGCTCAAAGCTCAAAGTTCAAGGCTCAAGGAAAGTTCCAATTTCCAAGGCCAAAAACTTTCAACCCAGCCTGGAGCTTTCGCCCTGGAGCTTCCTTTGAACTTTGAGCTTTGTGCTTGGAGCTTCCCTCCCCATGCCTGACACAAGCCAGATCCTCGACGCCAACTCGCTCAAGCGCGCCCTCGCGCGCATCGCCCACGAGATCGCTGAGCGCAACGAGGACAGCCGCGAAGTGGCGCTGATCGGCGTGCCCCGCGGTGGCGATCACCTGGCGCGCCGCCTGGCGGACACCCTCCAAACCATCTGGGGCCACGCGGTGCCGGTTGGGACGCTCGACGTCAGCATGCACCGCGATGACCTCGCCACGGCCGCAACCCCCACGGTGCATCCGACCGTGGTGCCCTTCGACCTCACGGGAAAAGTGGTCATCCTTGTGGATGACGTGCTCTACAGCGGACGGACGACGCGCGCCGCGCTCGACGCGCTCCACGACCTCGGCCGGCCCAAGTGCGTCCAACTCGCCGTGCTCATCGACCGCGGCCATCGCGAACTGCCCATCCGCCCGGACTTCGTCGGCAAGAACGTCCCGACCTCGCGCAGCGAGCGGGTGGACGTGAGTTTGAAGGAAGACGGCGGCAACGATGCGGTGACCCTGATCAAGCCATGAGTTGGAACCGCAAACATCTGCTCGACATCGAATCGCTCACCGCGGACGAGATCGTGACCGTGCTCGACACCGCCCGCGCCTTCAAGGCCGTGGGTGAGCGCGCGATCAAGAAGGTGCCCGCCTTGCGGGGCAAGACCGTGGTGAATCTCTTTGTCGAGCCGTCCACGCGCACGCGCATCAGCTTCGAACTCGCCGCGCAGCGCCTGTCGGCGGACATCATCAACTTCACCGCCGAGGCGTCGTCGCTGAAGAAGGGCGAAACGCTCAAGGACACGGCGCGCAACCTCGAGGCCCTCAATGCCGACATCATCATCATTCGGCACAGCGCCACGGGGGCACCGCATTTCCTCGCGCGCTTCCTCAACGCCAGCGTCGTCAACGCCGGCGATGGCGCGCATGAGCATCCCACGCAGGCGCTGCTCGACGCGTTCACCATCCGGGAGAAGAAGGGCAAGGTCGCGGGGCTGAAGGTCACCATCCTCGGCGACATTCTCTACAGCCGCGTGGCGCGGTCCAACATCCACGCCCTGACGAAGCTCGGGGCGCAGGTGACCTTGTGTGGCCCTTCCACCCTGGTGCCGCGTGTGTTCGAGCGGATGGGCTGCCGGGTGACGCACCACACCGACGAAGCCATCGCCGACGCGGACATCATCAACCTGTTGCGCATCCAGCACGAGCGCCAGCGCCAGTCGATGTTCCCGAGCATCGGCGAGTACACGACGCTGTTCGGCCTGACGCGCGCGCGGCTGGCCCGGACCAAGCCCGATGTGTTGATCATGCATCCCGGCCCGATCAACCGCGGCGTGGAGATCGACAGTGAGGTGGCGGATTGCGACCGCTCGGTGATCCTCGACCAGGTGACCAACGGTTTGGCGGTGCGGATGGCGGTGTTGTTCCTCGTGGCCGGCGGCCAGGGGCCGCAGGGAGTCTCGGTGTAAGGTGGGCGGTGGATTGCGGGCTGTGAACCCGCGCCCGATCAGAGTTCTTTCCAATCCACCGGCACGTAGGCGCGGCGGGGACCAAGCCGGCCGAGGGACTCGTCGTAGTGGAAGTTGCCGTTGCCGGTGAGTTGGGCGGTCTCGCACACGACGGCGCCATAGATGTCGCCGTTGCCGACGGTGGTGAAGTCGGCGTTGGGCGCATAGATGACGCCGGTCAGGTTGCCGTTGCCGCCGAGGGCAACACTGCCGCAGGTCTCGGTGCCGTAGAACTGGGCGTTGATGGCCTGGCCGGCCTGGTTGAAGACGCCCAGGCCGGTCAGGGTGTAGTCGCCGGCGCAATAGATTTTCAAGGTCGCACCCGGCGCGATGATCAGCTCGGATTGACCCGTCATGGTAAAGTCGTCCGCGAAGTAGATCACAGCGTCGCCCGTGATGGTGATTTTTTGAGTGCCGCTCACGTGGAGGCTGCCGAAATACCAGTTGCCCGAACCGATGATGTAATCGCTGCCCACGGGCGTGGGCGTGGCTCCCGAGGTGAACGGGGGGGTGATCTTCGGAAAGGCGACGTTCATGTCATCGACGTAGTGGCCGGGCTGGATGCGGCCGCGGTTGGCGGGGTTGCTGTTCCAGGCAATGTCGCCCACGTAGCCGTTGTTGCCAATGGAGACGCTGCCGCCCGGCCCGGTGGCGACTTTGCCGTAGATGTCGGCGTTGCCGACGTTGAGGGAGTTGGTGAGGCCGGAGTTGGTGGCCACGTCGCCGTTGGCGCGGCGCTTGGCCGGGTCGTACAAGCCGCCGGTGCTGGCGGTATTGGTCGTGGAATCGAAGCTGTCGGAATACATGTTATTGCCCCTGAGATCGATCTGGTTTTTCGCCACGAGCGATTTGGCGAACAGTGCGGCATTGGTGGTCGTGACGCGGATGCTGCGTTTGACGTACTTGGGCGTGGAGGCGAGGCCGACGCCGGCGGCGGCAAACATCGGGCCTTGCGCCGAGGAGAGCACCAGCGGGAGTTCGGAATAACCATCGGACTCGATCAGCGGCATGTTGTTCGCCGTCGGCTGGATCGTGACGACATAGTAGCCGTTGGAGAGCTGGCGGGTGACGGTGAACTTGCTGTTGGTGGCGGTCCAGCCCTGGGTGGCAAGGCCGTTCGTGCCGTTGAAATTCAAGTGAGCCATCGCCTCCTCGACGCCCGATTCGGCCAGCGCCATGCCGTGATTCCACGCCAGCGAACGGAAATTCATTCGATTCTGATGGCGAACCAGGTCCAGGTAACTGATCAGACTCATGCCGAGCACAGCGGTGAAGATCAGGGCAATGACCAGTCCGTTGCCCGATGCGGATCGATGGAGGTGGATTTTCATGGAGCTATTGGTTGCGGATGACGACCTTGGCGGACTGCACGCTCTCGGTGTTGAGCTTCTGCCCCAGGATGGTGCGAGAGCAGATCCAACTCATCTGGATGAGCTTGCAGTTGGCGGTCAGGTTCGTGCTAACGACGGAGAAGTTGTCAAAATTGGTGTTCGGCGTCCGCTGGAAGTATTCGAACTTCAGGTAGTCGCAGTTGGTGAGAAGGACGCCGTATTCAAAGGGTGAGGAACGGTACCGGAACACCGCCTTGCGCGAAGGATCCCACCAGTAATAGATCAGCGCGCCATCCCTGTTGGTCAGATAAACCAGATTCGTATAGGCGAGCATCGAGTTGTTGCCCCAGGTATAAACACCGCCTGAGGCCCGGATTTCGCGCGTCATCGTATCCAGCGCGGTGCGGCTGTATTGGTCCAGGTCGGAATAATTTCCCAACGCCGTAAAGCTGCGGCTGCTGAAGGAGAAAACCGCCATGATCGTGAGGATCAACAGCGAGCCGATCGCCATGGCGACGAGAAATTCGACCATGCCGATGCCCGAGCGCCGGTTCAACGGCTTCGCGTCAGTAGATGTAGCTTTGAAGTCCATCACGAGCCACCAGGGTATTCATTCCCCGCCGCCGTAGAACATCCGAGGAGCGCCAACTCACCTCGAAGGTCAACAGGAGCAGATTGCTGCTGTAATTCACGCTGAACGGAACGCTCGCCACCGTGACCTGTCCGGTGTAGATCACTCCCGAGTTCGTGCCGGCAACGGGATAGAACGCCTCGTTGAACGAGCGCGGCATGAAATCCGTCCCGTTGAAGTTATTGTTCGTGATCTGCTCCATCGTATAAAGGCGGCTGACCTCGGTCTTCTCACACAGGATCTGGGTGGCGCGGAGGTTTTCACGCGCGACCTGGATGATGGCAAAGCCCTGGGAGAACCCGGCGAACAACGACACCACGGTCACCCCGATGACGGAGATGCCGATGAGGTTTTCAATGAAGGAGAACGCAGCCAGCCGGCGGGGGGTCCGGCCAGGGTTTTGGAGATCGAACATCATATCCGTCGATGAGGCACCGGCAATCAGGCGCGTCATCCAACGGTTAAGCAGCCGGCTTGCCAGCACCACCGCTCCTGAAATTCTTGCGGGAAATCCTGCCTCCTTCGCAATCACTGGCCCGGATCGGGACAGCCGTCCCGGCGAGTGTCATCCCCTTCTCGTTCAACCGCTCACGGTTCGTCCCAAGAAGTGATGTAGAAGCCAGCGTCGCCACCGGCTCTCCCTAGCTTCTCGTCGTAATGGAAGTCAAAATTCCCGATTCCGGTGAAGGTGTTGCAGGCCATTGCGCCAAACAGTGCCGCATTGCCGTTGCACCTGATATTTGCTCGGGGCGCATAGATCGTCCCCACGATGGATGCGTCGCTGGTGATCTGGATGTCAGTGTTGCCGACAAGCCCGTAGTAGCTGAAGTTCTCGGTGTCGCCTCCGAGATTCACCACGGCGCTGCCGCTGATGGTCGTTGATGCACCACCGACATAAAGAGACAGCTTCGCACCGGGGAGAATAACGACGTTGTCCAGGTTCACGTTGCCCGAGACATACAAGAGCGAAGGCGAGGAGACGTAAACTTTGCCGCTCAGGCTCGCCATCGTGAATTTTCCCCCGTTCAAGATCGCCGCGTAGTTGGTGCCATCGACGGTGCCGCCGGCCACCGGATCGCCTACGGTAAACGGAACCGTGACATCGGGGACCTGCACGTTGAGATCGTCCCGGTAGTGGCCGGGCTGAATGCCGGGACCCGGCCACGAGGCGTCGCCCACAGACGCGCCACCGTTCGCGGTGATGGCACCGCCCGGACCCGTCGCCACCGACCCGATCACTTCGATGCTGCCTCCGATCTGCGAGTTGTTGGTCTGGGAGTTTGTACCGATGAAGGCATTGGGAAGCTTCTTCGCCGGATCATACTGCCCGCCCGTACTTCCCGTGTTGGTGGAGGAATCGTAACTGTCGGCGTAAAAGTTGCCACCAAGCCTGAAACCAGTCTTGGCAATCAATCCGAGGAACAGCGGCTTGGAACTGACGCCGACGATTACGGTGCGCGACGCGTAGTCGGTCGAGTTGGGCCGACGCACATAACCCGTGGCGCGGATGGAAAAGTTCGAGGCGGACCCGAAGGCGCCGTTCGTAGTCAAGCTCATCCCCACCTCGTAGTGATCATCACCCAGCGTGCGATTCTTTGAGTAGGTGATGCCGGAAAGACTCCAGCCGTCGGCAGTGAGGTTGGACGCGACGTTCTTGGCCAGATGGGCCATCGCCTCCTCCACCCCGGCTTCTGCCATGGGCATGGCGGCGTTCCACGAGAGCGAGTGCATCACCGACCGGTTCTGGGACTGCAGCAGATAGAGGTAGCTCCCCATGGTCGCGCTGATGATGGTGGTGATGATCATCGCCATCAGCAACGTGCTGCCACGAGCCTTGGAAGAAATATGGATTTTCATGCAAATCGCGCGGCTGTCATTTTCTGCGGATCACGATCTTGGCCGATTGAACACTCTCGGTGTTGAGGCGGGCGCCAAGGATCTTGCGGGAGCAGATCCACTCCAACTGCACCACCTTGCACGTGGTCGGGTTGGCCGTGGTGAACTGGTCATAGGTGTTGCTGATCGTGTTACGTTGATAGATTCCGAACTGGAGATAGTCGCACTCGCTGAGCAGCAC
>Ga0247727_10010858_pt1 | contig 16039 bp, 15 predicted proteins | sample WisWelCaveWW1625_FD_202498 | JGI IMG/M metagenome (GOLD analysis project Ga0247727, IMG submission 202498) | Biofilm microbial communities from Wishing Well Cave, Virginia, United States - WW16-25 | ecosystem: Environmental > Aquatic > Deep subsurface > Groundwater > Cave microbial mat | place... | reverse complement strand
GAACTCGAACAGGCCGTTTCCGGCGACGGCGATGGTGGCGCCGCCGTTGACTTGCAGGACCAAGCCCTTGCCGCTCAGGCCGGAGATCTTTCCTTGGACCGTGTAGATCTCCTTGGTGCCGCCGCACGCGAGGAGGATGACCGAGGCCAGCGCCGACCAGAAGATTCGAGGGGTCATGACCCCGATTGTTAGCACGCAAGATGCCGCTACTGCACGGCCCGGAGGAGCTGCCGCGCCGTCTCGAGCACGATGTCGTGGACCCGTCCGGCCAGCTCCGGCCCCTTGTCGATGAACTGGGTGAGGCCGAGTTGGAGCAACAGCCGCCGGTCGTGCTCCTCGGCGCCGCCGCTCACCGGCACGATGCGGCAGCCCTCCGCCACGCGCGAGGCGCGCAGCTCGAGGCAGAGGTCGATGCCGCTGATGCCGGGCAGGTGCAGGTCGAGGAAGAGCAGTTGCGGCGCTCCCTGGCGGCAGAGGCGCAGCGCTTCCTCGCCGGAGCGGGCGGCGCGGACGTCGACCTCGGGAAGCGCGTCGCGAACGATGGCGTCGAGGAGCGAGGCCATGGTGGGGTCGTCGTCGACGATCAGCACCGAGAGGCGCGGCGGCGCCGGCGGCTTGCGGGCCGCCAGCATCCGCAGCCGGTTCACGATGTCCTCGACGAACTGCGGGCGGTCGGACGGGTCCTTCGCCATCATTTCGGAGATCAGGCCGGCCAGTGCGGCGGGCGCGTCGGGCCTGGTGGCGCGCACGTTGGGGACGGGCGCGCGCAGGTGCAGGCCCCAGATGTCCAACACGCCTTCACCCCGGTACGGCAGATCGCCGGACAACAGCTCGAAGGCGAGGCAGCCGAGCGCGTAGACGTCGACCAGCTTCGCGTCGCCCGGCTGCACCGTGCCGCTGAACATCTCCGGGGCCGTGTAGGCCGGCGTGCCGCGGAAGAGAGGGGCGGAGTCGGCGCCCGCCTCGGGCACGAAGATGCCGAAATCGACGAGCACCACGCGGTCGCGCGGCGCCAGCATGACGTTGGCGGGCTTGATGTCCCAGTGGGCGATGCCGGCGGCGTGCACCGCGGCCAGGCCGTCGCCGATGCGGGTCAACAGATCGACCGCCTCGGCGATGGCGAACGGGTCCTTCTGCTCGGCGCGGCGGAGCAGGTGCGTCTCCAGGCTCACGCCGTAGATGCGCTCCATCACCAGGTACTCGACGCCGCGCTCGCGGCCGAGGGCGTGGACCGTGACCACGCAGGGGCTCGACACCGCGGCCAGCGCCTGCGCCTCGGCCGAGAGCGTGGGCGCGCCGGGGAGATCGCGCGCCACCTTGATGGCCACGGTGCGGTTGAGGAGGCGATCGCGGGCGTCGTAGACCCAGCCCATGCCGCCCTCGCCCAGCGCGGCCCGGATCTCGTACGCGCCGCCCAGCACCTCGCCCGGCTCGAAGGGGCCCGCGGCCGCCTTCATCAGCGCGGGCGCGTCGAGGGGCGAGCGGATGGTGGTCCGGTCTTCGCTCATGCACCTCTCCGGGTCTGCGGCGCGGCGGCCCTTTCCTCCAACTCCTCCAGCGTGCGCGGCCAGTCGGCCTTGAGCAACCGGGAGAGCGCGCGGTCGGCCAGCAGCCGCCCGCCGGTCTGGCACTTCGCGCAGTAGTTCGTCTCGTTGTCGGCGTGGACGATGCGCTGCACCGGGGCGCCGCAGGCCGGGCACGGCTTTCCGTACCTGCCGTGCACCGCCATCTCGGGGCGGAAGGCGGTGACCTTCTCCGGGAACGCGCGCCGGGCCTCGGCGGTGAGGCGCTCGATCCACTCCGCCAGCACCTCGCGGCAGGCGGCGTGGAGGCGCGCGATCTCTCCGGCCTCGAGCTGCCCGGTGAGGCGCACCGGCGACAGGCGGGCGCGGTGGAGGATCTCGTCGGAGTACGCGTTGCCGATGCCGCTGAAGATCCGGGGGTCGGTGAGGCTCCGCTTCAGCGTGTGGCTCCCGGCCAGCAGCCGATCGCGGAACTCGTCGAGCGAGGAGCGCAACAGATCGATGCCACCGGGATCGAGGGCCAGGAGCGCCGCCTCGCCGCGCACCAGCGTGAGCGAGGCGCGCTTCTTCGTCCCCGCCTCGGTGAAGAGCAAGGTCCCCTCGGGGAAGTCGAAGGCGAGCAGGCCGTAGCGCCCCGGCAGCTTCGCCCCGCGCTCCTTCCAGTGCAGCCGGCCGGCGATCATCAGATGCAGCACGGCCCACGTGTCGCCCTCGAATCCGAGGGCGATGCGCTTGCCGATGCGGCGCAGCCCGACCACGCGCTGCCCGCAAACCTCGGCCGGCCGCGGCGAGACGGAGCGGAGCACGAAGGGGCTCTTGAGCCGCACCGCCAGGAGCGGCTGGCCGACGACGCGCGGCTCCAGCGCCACCAGGTATGCCGAGATGTCGGGTAGCTCGGGCATTCAGGGCGCGGCCAGCCACTCCGGATCGGCCGCGATGTGGGACCTCCGGGTGCAGCAGTGAACCACCGATCCCGCCGTGAAAAAAAGGGGGTGGGGGGCGGGCCTCGATCTGGTGAGGAGGTCTGCATGGTCGCGCTGGTCGCCGCGCTCACCTGCCTCTCGGGCGGCTGCGCGCCCCGCGCCCCCGGCGTCGACGGCCGCTGGTCGCTGGTGGTGCGGTTCCCGCAGGTGCGCTGCACGGGCACGATGCGGGTGCGCACCGTCCAGCGCGGCCGCGTGCGGGGCCGCTTCTCGATCTGCGGCGATCTGCGCGGCACGTTCTCGGGCCGGGTCCGCAGCAACGAGCTGGTGTTGCGGCTCGAGCCGTACGACGACGCCGCGCCGCTGCCCGCGCTGCTCAACGTCTCCGGCGCGTACCTGAGCGGCGCGCTGGGCGAGGGCAAGGCCGAAGGCTGGCGCGGCAGCCCGCCGGGCGGTTCTCCGCGCAAGAGGCGGGTGCCGGCGCGAGCGCGCTGCGCCCGCTGATTCCGTTGGACATCCGGGTCTCCCGGCGTTAGTGTATAAATAACACTACGCGGGAGAGCGCCGATGCCGGAGCCGTTCGCCCTCTATCGCAGGCCGCTGGCGCTCTTGACCGACCTGTACCAGCTCACCATGGCCTGCGCGGCGTGGAAGTCGGGCGTTCACCGCCGCGAGGCGGTGTTCCATCTCCACTTCCGCAAGAACCCGTTCGCCGGCGGGTACACGGTGGCGTGCGGCCTGGCCGCGGCCGTCGACTACATCCGCGCCTTCCGCCTCGACGACGACGACGTGGCCTGGCTGGCCGGTCTGGAGGCGGCCGACCGCTCGCCGCTCTTCGATCGCGACTTCCTTCGCTGGCTGCAGGCGACGCCCCTCGAGGTCGACGTCGACGCCGTCCCCGAGGGCACCGTGGTCTTCCCGCACGAGCCGCTGGTGCGCGTGCAGGGCCCGATCGTCCCCTGCATGCTCCTGGAGACGCCGCTCCTCAACCTGATCAACTTCCCCACGCTCATCGCCACCAAGGCGGCGCGCATCTGCCACGCCGCGCGGGGCGAGCCGGTGATCGAGTTCGGGCTGCGCCGCGCGCAGGGCGTCGACGGAGCGATCACCGCCAGCCGCGCCGCGTACGTGGGCGGTTGCGCGGCCACCAGCAACGTGCTCGCGGCCCGGCTCTACGGCATCCCGGCGCGGGGGACGCACGCCCATAGCTGGGTGATGCTCTTCGACGACGAACGCGAGGCCTTCGAGACGTACGCCCAGGCCATGCCGGCGAACTGCGTCTTCCTGGTCGATACCTACGACACGCTGGCCGGGGTGCGGAACGCCATCGAGGTGGGCAAGGCGCTGCGCGCGCGCGGCCACGAGCTGCTCGGCGTCAGGCTCGACTCCGGCGACCTCGCCTGGCTCTCGCTGGAGGCGCGGCGGATGCTCGACGCCGCCGGCTTCCCCCAGGCGGCCATCCTCGCCTCCAACGATCTCGACGAGGGCATCATCGCCAGCCTCAAGGAGCAGGGCGCCGCCATCGGGGTCTGGGGCGTGGGCACCAGGCTGGCCACGGGCTTCGACGAGCCGGCGCTGGGCGGCGTCTACAAGCTGGCCGCGGTGCGCGAGCCGGGCGGACCCTGGCGTCACCGCATCAAGCTCTCCGAGCAGGCCCTGAAGATCTCCACGCCCGGGATCCTCGCCGTGCGGCGCTACACCGAGAACGGCCTCTTTTCCGCCGACCTGGTCTACGACGAGGAGGCGGGCCTGCGTGCGGGATCGGCGCCGGTGATGGTCGACCCGCTCGACCCCACGCGGCGCCGCAAGCTGCCCGAGGGCGCGCCGTTCCTCGACCTGCTCGTCCCCGTCTTCCGGCAGGGCAAGGCGATCTACGAACCGCCGCCGGCCGCCGCCGCCCGGGCCCTGGCGGCCTCGCAGCTCGCGAGCTTCCATTCCGGCATCAAGCGCATCGTCCACCCGCACGTGTACCCCGTCGGCCTGGAGCGCGGACTGCACGAGATGAGGACCCGCCTCATCCTCGAGTCGCGCGGGGTGGCGGCGTGATCGCCTTCCACACCCGGAGCTACGCGCGGCTGGGCGAGGCGGTGCGGCGCGCCGGCGGCCTCGACCGCGGCGAGGTCGAGGTGAGCGCTTTCCCCGACGGCGAGTTGTACCAGCGGGTGCTCTCGCGGGTGGCCGGCGAGGACGCTGCGCTGGTGGGCGGCACCCCGACCGACGCCGACACCCTCGAGCTGTACGACCTGGCCTGCGGCCTGGTGGAGGCCGGGGCGCGCAGCCTGCAGCTCGTCATCCCCTTCTTCGGATACGCCACCATGGAGCGCGCCTCCGCCCCGGGCGAAGTGGTGACGGCCAAGACGCGCGCGCGATTGTTTTCGTCGATACCGGTGCCGGGCTCGGGCAGCCGCGCGCTCCTCGTCGACCTGCATACCGAGGGAATCCCCTATTACTTCGAAGGCGGTATCCGGCCCGTTCACGTATATGCCAAGCCGGTCATCCTCGATATCGTCCGCGCGCTGGCGGGCGGCGACCTGGTGCTGGCCTGCACCGACGCGGGCCGCGCGAAGTGGGTCGAGTCGCTGGCCAACGATCTGGGCGTGACCGCCTCCTTCGTCTTCAAGCGGCGCATCGAGGGCCGCACCGAGGTGGCGGCGGTGAGCGCGCAGGTCGAGGGGCGGCACGTGGTCATCTACGACGACATGATCCGCACCGGGGGATCGCTGGTCGCCGCGGCGCGGGCGTATCAGAAGGCCGGCGCCCGGCGCATCTCGGCGGTGGCGACGCACGGCGTCCTGCCCGGGGATGCGCTGGCGCGCCTGCGGGCCTCCGGCCTCTTCGACCGCGTGGTGGTGACCGACAGCCACCCGCGCGCGCTGGAGCTGCAGGACGACTTCCTCGGGGTCCAGACCATCGCCGGGCTGCTCGCCGACGCGTTGCGAGGGAAGCCATGAAGCTCATCAAGGTGGCCGCGGCGGTGCTCAACCAGACGCCCCTGGCCTGGGACTCGAACAAGCAGCACATCGTCTCTTGCATCGAACAAGCGCGGCGCGACGGGGTCTCGGTGCTCTGCCTGCCGGAGCTGTGCATCACCGGCTACGGCTGCGAGGACGCTTTTTTGGCCCGCGGAGTCCAGGAGACGGCGATGTCGGTGCTGCACGAGATCCTCCCCGCCACCGAGGGGATGATCGTCTCGCTCGGATTGCCCCTTTTGCACCACAATGCGGTGCTCAATTGCGCGGCATTGATCTGCGACGCCCGCCTGCTCGGCTTCGTGGCCAAGCGGCACCTGGCCGGCGACGGCATCCATTACGAGCCGCGCTGGTTCAAGCCCTGGCCGGAAGGGGTGCGCAGCGAGACGGAGGCAATGGGAAAGCGATATCCCATCGGGAACCTCCATTTCGATTGCGGCGGCGTGCGCATCGGATTCGAGATCTGCGAGGACGCCTGGGTGGCGCGCCGGCCCGGGGCCGAGCTGTCGCAGAAAGGCGTCGATATCATCTTGAATCCCAGCGCCAGCCATTTCGCGTTCGGGAAGCACGAGATCCGCAAGCGCTTCGTGCTCGAGGGATCGCGGGCGTTCGGCGTCGCCTACGTGTACGCGAACATGCTGGGCAACGAGTCGGGCCGGGCCATCTTCGACGGCGACGCGCTCATCGCCACCGGGGGCCGCATCGTCGCCACCGGCCCCCGCTTCTCCTTCGCCGACTGGCGGCTCACCAGCGCGGTGGTCGACGTCGACCTGACGCGCATGAGCCAGGCGCGCACCGCCAGCTTCCAGCCGCAGCTCGCCGACGATACCGGAGATTGCGTGCGCGCCGATTTCCGCTACCCGGAGCTGGAACCGCGCCCGCCGCCGCCGCTGGAGGAGGGATGGACCGCGGGCCCCGATGTGAAGGAGGAGGAGTTCACCCGCGCGCTGTGCCTGGGGCTGTTCGATTACCTGCGCAAGAGCCGCTCCGAGGGCTTCGTCGTTTCGCTCAGCGGCGGCGCCGATTCCGCGGCCTGCTCCTGCTTCGCCGCCCTTCTGGTGGAGATGGCGGTGAAGGAAATCGGCCTGGAGGGATTCCTCGCGCGCCTGGGGTATTCGAAACGGTTGGCCGGGCTCAGGAGCATCCCGGAGATCGTGCGGCGTCTGTTGGTCTGCGTCTATCAGGGCACGAAGAACTCGGGTGCCGTCACCCGCGGCGCCGCGCGGGAAGTGGCGGAAGCCGTCGGCGCCGAGTTCTTCGAATGGGACGTGCAGCAGCAGGTCGACGATTACGTGGCGCTCGTCTCCCGCGCGACCGGGCGGCCGCTGGACTGGAAGACCGACGACATCGCGCTGCAGAACATCCAGGCCCGCGTGCGCGCGCCCGGGGTGTGGCTCTTGGCCAACATCCGCAACTCGCTGTTGCTCGCGACCTCCAACCGATCGGAAGCGGCCGTCGGCTACGCGACCATGGACGGCGATACCTGCGGCGGCCTCTCGCCCATCGCCGGCATAGACAAGGCATATCTGCGCCGATACCTGCGCTGGCTCGAGAAGCAGGGGCCGGCAGGATTGCACCCCATTCCCGCTTTGAAGGCCGTCAATGCCCAGCAGCCCACCGCGGAATTGCGTCCGGCCGAGAACCACCAGACCGACGAGGACGACCTGATGCCTTACGAGCTGCTCGACGCCATCGAGCGCGCCGCCATCCGCGACAAGCAGATGCCGCTGGAAGTGCTCCGCGAGATGCGGGTCCTTTTCCCCCAGCACGGCGTCCCGCAGCTCGCCGCCTGGGTGGAGCGGTTCTTCCGCCTCTTCTGCCGCAATCAATGGAAGCGCGAGCGATATGCACCCTCGTTCCACCTCGACGACGAGAACCTCGATCCCAAGACCTGGTGCCGGTTCCCCATCTTGAACAGCGGCTACGAGCGCGAGCTGCGGGCGCTGCGGGCGTACGTGGCATGACGTTCTCGGTGGCGGTGGACTGCGTGGTCTTCGGCCTCGCCCCCGATGCGGTCGGCGGGCTGCAGGTGGCGCTCATCGAGCGGGGCGTCGAGCCCTTCCGCGGGCGCTGGGCCCTGCCGGGCGGATTCGTCCTGCCCGGGGAATCGATCGACGAGGCGGCGCGGCGCGAGCTGCGCGAGGAGGCGGGCCTCTCCGGCGTCTTCCTCGAGCAACTCTACACGTTCGGCGAGGCGGACCGCGACCCGCGCGGCCGGGTCGTCTCGGTCGCCTACTACGCGCTGGTCCAGCCCGGGCGCGTGAAGGCGTCGACCGACGCGCGCGCCGCCGCGTGGTTCGCCATCGCCGCGGTCCCGCGGCTGGCATTCGATCACCACCGCATCCTGGCCAAGGCGCTGGAGCGCATCCAGGGCAAGGTGCGCTACGTGCCCATCGGGTTCGAGCTGCTCCCCGCCAAGTTCACGCTCTCGCAATTGCAGCGGATGTACGAGACGATTCTGCAGCGCCCGTTCGACAAGCGGAACTTCCGCAAGAAGATCCTCGGCACCGGATTGCTCACCGAGCTGGACGAGGTGCAGCAGGGCGTGGCCCACCGCGCCGCGCGCCTTTATCGATTCGACAAGCGGCGATACGAGCAGTTATCGAAGAGCGGGTTCAATTTCGAAATCTGACCCACCGCTCGACTTGTGCTGACCAGGCCGCGCACGGCGCAGCCCCGTATAATGACCCGACGATGCTGCCGCCATTCTACGACCCGGCCAACGCCGAGCGGTTCCGCCATGGGCCCGACCAGGGCCGCCTTTTCGAAGCCGCGGGGGCATGGCGCCGCGAGCACGGCATCCGGCCCTCGGCCGACGACCGGCGCAACGTGCACCTCTTGCTCATCGACTGCCAGCGCGACTTCTGCTTCCCGGAGGGATCGCTCTACGTCGCCGGTCGCAGCGGCCGCGGCGCGCTCGACGACAACCGGCGCACCGCGGAGTTCATCTTTCGCAACCTGGGGGCGATCACGAACATCACCGCCACGCTCGATACACACTTCGCATTCCAGATCTTCTCCGCCTCGTTCTGGGTGGGGGCCGACGGCGAGCCATTGCAGGCGCACCGGGTCATCACCGTCGACGACGTCGTGGCCGGCCTCGCCCGCCCCCACCCGGCGGTGGCCTCGTGGCTGTGCGGCGGCGACCGGGCCTGGCTGCGCCGCGAGGTCGAGCATTACTGCCGCGAGTTGGAACGGGGTGGCCGATATCAGCTCTATCTCTGGCCACCTCATTGCATCGTGGGCAGCGAAGGGCATGCGCTGGCCGGCGTCATCCACGAGGCGCGGATGTTCCATTCCTACGTGCGCGCCGCGCAATCGTGGACGGAGTTGAAGGGGAGCAATCCCCTCACCGAGAACTATTCGGTGCTGCGTCCCGAGGTGCTCCGCCATCACGACGCCACGGCCCTGGCGGAGCGCAACGATCGCCTGCTGGAGACGCTAATGCGCAGCGACGTGCTCGTCGTCGCCGGCCAGGCCGCCAGCCATTGCGTGAAGAGCACGGTGGACGATCTACTCGAGGCGGCGCTGGCCCGCGATCGCGCGCTGGCGCGGAAGATCGTCCTGCTCACCGACTGCATGTCGGTGGTCGCCGTGCCCGACGGGAAGGGCGGCTTCCTTGCGGACTTCACGCCGCAGGCGGAAGCTGCGCTGGTGCGGTATGCCGAGGCTGGGATGCGGCTCGTCCGATCGACGGACCCGAGGGAGTCGTGGGCATGAGGAGCATTTCCCTGGCGTTGCTCGTCGGGTTTCCCGCAGCCGCGGAGACCATCGATCTCATCCGCGGCCTCGGCCAGAAGGGCTACGTCGCCTGCGGCGCCGCATCCGGCAAAACACGCTGCGTGCCCAAGGGAGAATGGCTCGCGCTCTGCGGTGACGACTGGCAGCGCGTGCGCGTCTCAGTGCGACGCGGGAAGCTGGATGTCGAGGGCTGCGAGCCGTCGGTGCTCATCAGCAAGAAGCTCGCCGGCGCCGGGGTGCCGCGCGCGGTATCCTGGAAAGGCACGCAAGCAAAGGCGCGTCCGCGCTTCCCGGCCCGCGGTCCGGCGATGGCGGCGGTGCAGTACGAAGCGGATACGCGGATCTTGAGGGTTGAGGTTCCGCCAGGGACGCCGGCGCCGTCGGTGGAGGTGGCGCCTCTCCTCGACCGGTTCGGCCGGCGGCGCTGGTCGGTCCACGACGTTTTCGATCTGAGGGGAGATGGATCGCTGCAGGCGCTGCTCGGCGGCGTCGTGCATGGCTACACGAGGGACTACAAGGCGGTCAGGGCCGTGGTGTCGGTGCTCATCGAACTCGGGCACCATCCGCGCGTCATCTCCTGGAGCCTGTCTCCCCCGATCGTCGTCTTCACCAGCGCCGAGCCCGGTCCGCTCCACGCCGACGTGCTTGCGTTTCACGAGGAACATGCCGAGTGCGAGAGCGTCAGCGAGGAGGCCCTGCGGGCCGCCGAGATGACCGAGGAGACGGCGGTAATCGTGGGCGCCATCCAGGAGCGGTGCAAGAGCATCGGTGAGAGGAAGTCGGCGCTCTTGGAGAAGTACGAGGCCGACCGCGAGGTGCTGCGTGCGCTCCCGGGGGAGTGATCAGCCGCCCAGGATCGCGCGCTGCACGAACCAGTACGCTCCCGCGGCGGCAATGCAGAGCGCGCAGATCCCCACGCCGGTCCGTTTGAACCACGCGTTGCGGCGCAGCATTGCCAGGACGGGCCAGAGCAGCAGCACGATCAATGCCTGGCCCAGCTCGACGCCGAGGTTGAAACCGACCAGCGCGCGGACCAGCCCGGCGCGGCTCAGGTGCAGTTCGTTCAACGCCGAGGCGAAGCCGAAGCCGTGGACCAGCCCGAAGGCGGTGGCCACGATCCAGCGGCGCTTGGGTTCGCGGACGAACAAGTCCTCGATCGCGACGTAGACGATCGACAGCGCGATGGCCGCCTCCACCAGCCGCGAAGGCAACTGCACCGCGCCCAGCGACGCCAGCGCCAGGGTCAGCGAATGGCCGGCGGTGAAGCCGGTGACCGTGCCCAGCGTGCGCAGCACCGGCCCGCCGGCGAGGATGAGCGCGAAGAGGAAGAGGATGTGATCGATGCCCCCGGGCAGGTGCCAGCCGGCCGCGTCGCGCCACTCCGAGGGCGCCGCGCCGATGTGATGGAACCCCATGGCGATGAACCCGACCAGCCCGCGCCGCATCTCCGCCGAGGCGCGCAGCGTCGACGCCCCCGGCTCGAGCACCCAGGTGCGTTCGCCGCCCTCGATCACCACCTTGGCGATGAGGCGGAAATCGAGCGTGGCGGCGTCGAGCCAGGCGAAGGACCAGCGCAGCTCGCGAACGGGAGCGGGGCAGCGCGCGTCGGCCGTCACGCGCACGCGGGCCGCCTCGATCGCCGCCCGCGCCCGCGCGAGATCCAACGTGCAGGCCGCGCCGTCGGCTTCGAGCGTGCCGCTGGAGAGCGTGGCTGCGGCCAGCGCCCGGGCGCGCGCCGCGACCGCCTCCGGATCGCGCAGGCCCGCCCCGGCGAGTGACTCGGCCACCTCGACGCTCAGATCGATCGAGGCGCGCACCGCGGCGCCCTCGACGCGGATCTCGACGAACGCCACGTCCAGCGGGTGGCCGAGCGCGGCCGGCGCCGCGAGAAGGGCCAGAGCTGCGGCGCGCCTCACGGCAAGAGCTGCGCATCGGCCATGGCGCCATTGTAGGCCGGGAGCAAGGCGAGGCGTGGCCCGGCCCCCGCTCGGTCTGCTAACGTCTGCGCCCGATGCGCTTGCACCGCGGGCTCCCGCTGCGCCCGACGCTCGTCACGGGCGTGATGGCGCTCATCATCCTGGCGGCGGGCACCACCGGCGTCTCGGCGTACCTGTCGTCCAGCCGCGCCATCCGCTCGCTGTGGAAGTCGCTGTCGACCGAGCTGGTCGACGGCATCACCGAGAAGACGCTGCGCTACCTCGAGCCGGCGGTGCCGTACGTGGAGATGACCGAGCACCTCGCCGACGAGGGGCGCATCAACCCCGACGATCGGCTGGCGCTGCTCGACTACTTCCGCGCCGCCATCCACGCCAACCCCAACTTCACCTGGGCCTCGTACGGCGACGAGACGGGCGCGTACCTGGCCGCCTACCGCACCCCGGACGGCGAGGTGCACGGCACCTGGCGCGAGCAGATCCCAGCCGAGGGCGGCAAGCCGGTGACGCTGTGGCGCGACTTCCGCGAGGTCGAAGACCGGTGGAGGCCGTACCGCGAGAAGAAGGAGTTCTACGACCCGCGCACGCGCGACTGGTACAAACACGCCGCCGCCAAGGCCGACGGCGGCGTGTGGGGCGAGCCGTTCCTCTTCACCAGCCGGCGCCAGCCGGGCTTCATCTATTCGCGCCGCTACGTGCGCGAGGGGAAGGTCCAGGGCGTCTGGGCGGTGCAATACGAGGTGAACTACCTCTCCCGCTTCCTCAAGACCCTGGCGCTGGGCGAGACGGGCCGCGTCTACGTCGTGTCGCGCAGCGGCCTGGTGGTGGCCCATCCGGAGGGCAGGGTGCTCTCCGACGACAAGTCGCGCATCCTGCGCGTGGACGAGCATCCCGACGCGATGCTGCGGGACGCCTGGGCGAAATGGGACGGCGCGGGGCGCCGCTTCCGCATCGGCACCATGCTCGGTCTGGCGGAGCCGTTCCCGGCCGAGTCAGGCATCGATTGGGTGGTGATGGGGGTGGTGCCGGAGGACGAGTTCTTCGGCGAGGCCAGGCGGCAGGCGATCATCGCCGTGGTCTTCTCCGCCGCTTGCCTGCTCCTCGCCGTCTTCTTCGGCGCCTTCCTCGCCAATCGCGTCTCCAGCGCGCTGCGGGAGATGAGCGAGGAGATGGATCGCATCGGCCACTTCGAGCTGAGCGAGCAGAAGCTGGCGGCGCAGAAGTCGATCGTGCGCGAGGTCAACGTGATGGGCCAGGCCGCCGACCGGATGAAGAGCAGCCTCCGGTCGTTCGCCCGCTACGTGCCCACCGAGCTGGTCAAGGAGCTGATGAGCTCCGGAGACGAGGCGAAGCTGGGCGGGCAGAAGAAGGAGCTGACCATCCTCTTCTGCGACATCGCCGGCTTCACCACGCTCTCCGAGCAGGTCGAGCCCGAGATGCTGGTGTCCTCGCTGGCCGACTACTTCGCGGCCATGAGCGACGCGGTGGCGGCCCAGGGCGGCACCGTCGACAAGTACATCGGCGACGCGGTGATGGCGTTCTGGGGCGCGCCCCACGCGGTCGACGAGCCGGCGCTGCGGGCCTGCCGCGCGGCGCTCAAGATGATGGAGCGGATCCGCGAGATGGCCGCGCGCTGGGAGGCGCAGGGCAAGCCGCGCATCGACGTGCGCATCGGCATCAACAGCGGCCTGGCCATCGTCGGCAACATCGGATCGCACGCGCGCATGAACTACACGGTGATGGGCGACACCGTGAACCTCGCCAGCCGGCTCGAGGGGCTGAACAAGGTGTACGGCACGCGCATCCTGTTGGGCGAGGCCACCGCGGCGCAGGTCAAGGATCGGATGATCCTGCGGCCGCTCGACTTCGTGGCCGTCAAGGGCAAGGCGCGGGCCAACATGGTCCACGAACTGTTGGGCGAGCCGTCCTCGGCCAACGGCCACGTCGCGCGCGCCGCCGACCTGCACCGGCAGGCGCTGGAGCTGTACCGCGGCCGCAGCTTCGAGCAGGCCGCCGCGCGCTTCGACGAGGTGGCCGCCGCCCTCGGAGGCGACGACGCGGCCTCGCGCATCCTGGCCGAGCGCTGCCGCCGGTTCCTCGCCGATCCGCCGCCGCAGCAGTGGGACGGGTCGATGGCGATGAAGGAGAAGTGAGCCTCCTCAATGCACCACCAGCACCGGCTTCTTGCTCGTCTGCACCAGCGCGTGGGCGACGCTGCCGAGGATGGCGCGGGTGAGCGCGTTCCGGCCGCGGCTGCCGACGACGATCAGGTCGGCGGCGCCCTCGCGCGCGGCATCGTTGATGGCCTCGGGCGCCGGGCCGTGGAGGATGCGCGTGGCGATGGCGAGGCCGGGCCTGGCGCTGGCGGCCGCGACCTCGGCGAGGAGCTTCTTCGCGTAGTCGGCGTGGGCCTCTTCGAGCGCGACGAGGTCGACCATCGCGGTCTCGCCCATCACCGGCGGCGGGGGAACGGCGTACACGAAAGCGACCTGCGCGCCGAGCCGCGACGCGAGATCGGCGCCCGCGGCGGCGGCGCGGCGCGAACAATCGGAGCCGTCGATGGCGACGAGGATGCGCTGCACGCGGCGGACTCTACTATGCTCGCGGAATGAACGAGTTCCTCCCCGGCGTCTTCACCTGGCCGCAGTTCTCCGAGCGCCACGGATACGATTTCAACGGCTGGCTGGTGCGCGACGCGGCGGGGAACGTCTGCATCGATCCGGTCGAGCCCACCGACGCGGTGCTCGCGGATCTAGTGCGCGAGGGCGTCGCCCGCATCCTGATCACCAATCGCAATCACTTCCGCGCCGCCGCCAGGGTGAAGGAGGCCACCGCGGCGCGCATCGCGGCGCACCCGGCCGATTCCGGGTTCATCCGCAAGAACGGCGTCCCGGTCGACGACGCGCTCTGGGCGGGGCAGCACGTGGGGCCGTTCACGGTGGTGGCGGCGCCGGGGAAGTCGCCGGGGGAGATCGCGCTGTACTGGGCCGAGCGGCGCATCCTGGTGGTGGGCGACGCCTGCGTGGGGAAGCCCCCGGGCGCGCTCGCCCTGTTGCCGGAGAAGGTGATCGACGATCTGCCCACGCTGCGCCACAGCCTGCGCCGCCTGGCCAGGCTCGACTTCGAGGCGCTCCTGCTCGGCGACGGTGCGCCGCTCGCCACCGGCGGCCGCCAGGCGTTGTCCGCGCTGGTCGGCGGTTTCGAAGGGGAGACGACATGACGCTCGAGGCCCCGCCGCGCCGCGGGGCGAGATGCGGTAGGGAAGAGGCATGCCCAGATCGCTTCTGACCCTCCTCGCCGTACTCGCCGGCTGCCGCGCGGAGCCGCCCGCCCCCGCGCCGGCCGCAACGCCCCAAGAAGCCGCGCCGGCCCGACCCCGCGTCCAGCTCGACGAGGCCGCGATGCGCCGTTTCATCGACTTCGACCAGAAGTTCCTGGCGGGCATGCCGGAGCGCATGCGGCGCGCGCGCGACGAGCTGGCCAAGGTCGAGGGCAAGGACCCCGCCGCGCTGGCGCGGATGTTCGAGCGCACCAAGGAAGAGGACCGCAAGCTGCGCGACGCCGCGGGGCTGACCGAGGCGCAGGTCGAGGCCGCCAACGATCTGATGCGCGCCGTCGCGGCCGTGCGCCGGCCGGCCGCGGCGCAGCACGGCCAGCTCGATGTCGCGCGCGCGGCGGTGAAGCTCCTGGGCCCCGACGAGAAGCCCAAGGCGGAGGAGAAGCTGCGCGAGATGGAGCGGAAGGTGGCGGAGGGCGAAGCGCTCTTCGAGGCGCGGCGGCGCTACGGCGACCAGGCCGTCGACGCCGCGGTCAAGCTCGAGAAGGAGCTGGTCGCGCTCTGGGCGCAGCATCTGAAGTCGTTCCAGGAAGCGAACCGGGCGATGATCCGGCGGTAGCGACCGCGACCGCGACCGCGACCGCTCTAAAGGACCACGTCCAGTCCCGCCCCGGCTTCGACCGAGCCCACGATGGCCGTGCTCGCGCAGCCGGCGGAGCGCAGGTCGGCCACGCAGCGCTCCGCCACCGCCGCCGGCAGCGCCGCGAGCAATCCCCCGTTGGTCTGCGCGTCGGCGAGCAGAAGGCGCATGGTCTCGTTCACGCCGGCGGCGAAGCGCACGCCGTTGTCGACGGCGAAGGCGAGGTTGGCGCGCGTGCCCCCGGGCACCGCCCCGCCTTCGGCCAGCGCCCGCGCCTCGGGGATGAGCGGCACCGAGCCGGCCCGGACGACGGCGCGCGCCCCGCTCGCGGCCATCATCGACCGCAGATGCCCGAGCAGGCCGAAGCCGGTGACGTCGGTGAGCGCGTGCACGTCCCACTCGGGCCGCCGCAGCGTCTGGCCGGCGGTACGGTTCAGCTCCGCCATCTGCGCGGTGGCGCGCGCGACCAGGCCCGGCGCGGCCTCCCCGCGTTTGATGGCGGTGGAGACGATGCCGATGCCGAGGGGCTTGGTGAGCACCAGCGCGTCGCCCGGCCGCGCCCCGGCGTTGCGGAGCACGCGCCGCGGATCGACCAGGCCGGTGACGCAGAGCCCGTACTTCGGCTCGGGGTCGTCGATCGAGTGGCCGCCCAGGACCTGGATGCCCGCCTCGTGCGCCTTGTCGGCGCCGCCGCGGAGGATCTCGGCGAGCACGTCGACGCCCAGCTTCGCCACCGGGAAGGCGACGATGGCGAGGGCGAAGAGCGGCTCGCCGCCCATGGCGTAGACGTCGCTGAGCGCGTTGGCGGCGGCGATCTGCCCGAACGCGTACGGGTCGTCGACCACCGGCGTGAAGAAGTCCACGGTCTGCACCAGGGCGCGCTCGTCGTCGAGGCGGAAGACGGCGGCGTCGTCGGCGGTCTCGGTACCGACCAGCACCCGCGGATCGCGGGGCCGCGCCACGTCCTCCAGGCGGCGCAGGACCTGCGCCAGATCCGCCGGGCGGATCTTGCAGGCTCAACCCGCGCCGTGG
>Ga0247727_10010857_pt1 | contig 16040 bp, 11 predicted proteins | sample WisWelCaveWW1625_FD_202498 | JGI IMG/M metagenome (GOLD analysis project Ga0247727, IMG submission 202498) | Biofilm microbial communities from Wishing Well Cave, Virginia, United States - WW16-25 | ecosystem: Environmental > Aquatic > Deep subsurface > Groundwater > Cave microbial mat | place... | reverse complement strand
GCCTTCTCGCCGGCGCCGAGCGCCCGCCAACCGAGAACACCACGAATCACCCAGCGCCACTACGTGATCTCAGGCTGGGTCGCTTCTCAGAAGCAGACCTGGTCCACTCTTGACGAGCGCCGAAGACCGACAGGTTCTTGGTGAGCGCCATGATGCCTCCCTTGGCGGCGATCGGCGCGATCGACGGCAAGCCGTGAAGCCCACTCGTGGCCAGATTCGTTCCGATATTGATGATGCAACCGCCTGCGCCCTGCATCCGCATCTGGCGTACGACGGATTGGGATAGAACAAAGGTCCCGCGCAGGTAGCCGAGAAATCGGTCCAGTTCGTCGACCGTGTATTGCGTAAACGCCTTGCCGTGAAAGGTACCTGCGTTGTTTACGAGGATGTCGACTCGCCCGAATCGTCGGGCAGCCGACGCGACGAGTTGTTCGGCTGTCTCCGGCCGGGTGATGTCGCTGGCAACAACGGCCAGCAGCTTGGCTCGTCGATTTCGGCGGCAGCGCGCGCGAGTGTTTCCTCGGTGCGCCCGTTGAGCACGACGTTGATTCCGGTTTGCACGAGAGCTTTCGTCACTGCCAGTCCGATGCCGCTGCCGGCTCCGGTAACAATGGCAGCTCGCGTGATCGAACCCATGATCTGCTACTTCCTGATTCGAGACACTACCGACGAGCTGCCCGGTCGGACGGAATCCTTCCAGCAGCTAGACGCCGGCCGCCTACTCGGCGGCCGGAACGCTCGAAAGCGGACGGCTATTGGCTCGGCCCATCCAGACGCAGGCTCTGCTCCATCGACATGCACTGGTCGTAGATATAGGCGTCGTAGCCGGCAAGCCGGCTTTTCCATTTTGGTGTCAGCTTGTTCACGCAATCGATCGTCACGCGATCGATGTAGTTGTCGAACACGGCCCACGGATTCGTGAGATCGTCCGGGTTCATCGTTTCGCCGATCTTGGTGCCTGCAAGACCCTCGTTTGCCGCCGCATGAAGGTCACCCAGGAACTCGAGTTGATTGGTGACATCGGCTCTGGTGCCGGCGCGGTTCAAGTGACCCGCGATCAACACCGCAAAGTCGTACTTACCATTCAGGTTCCGCACAACCTCGAAGTAGCCAGGGATGTCTTGCGCCAATGCCAAGCGGCGCCACATCATCCACCCGGGAAACACCACATCGACCAGCGTCAGTGTCTTGCTTGCGGCGTGGTAGATCTCGACGTTGCCCGGTTGGTGATTGGGCCCCGGGTACTCCAAGTGCAGAGATTGCCCGCCGACTTTGAGCGTGAACTTCTGGCCAATGCCGCCGAACGTTTCGGTCGGTAGCGGGCGCCGTGGATCCTTGGCTCTCGCCAATAGTCTCTTTGTCTCCTCATGCGCGATGATTTTCAGCCCCGGATTTGTTTTCTTGAGTTCGCCCGCAAAGCCGATGTGGTCGGCATGCGCGTGACTGTAGATCAGATGCGTGATCTTCTTGCCGGCCGCCACTTCTGCTACCGCCTGGGTAATTTTCAAACCGATGGATGGCGGTGCATCGGCCAAGAGGACGCCATCGTTGTGCACGATCAGCATCATCTGATACACGCCCTCGGTCACCATGTAGGCGCCGACACCCAAGCTCTGGACGCGGTAGCCTTTCCCTGGATCTATTGCCGGACCCCGCTCAGACGCCGGCACCGGGAAGTACTTGGATGTGCGCACCACGGGGGGCGCGATATCCGGCATGTTCGGGTACGGCGGGTCCCAACAGGCTTGCGAGGTCGCGCACTTTTCCCCGGCCGCGGCAAAGCCCCCACCGGTGCCGAATAGGCTTACCAGCGCGAACATCGTCACTGCGGTCGATAGCGACCTTAGGAATCCCCAACGCGTGTGCGCCGGGTGCCAAGTGTCTAGTTCCATGACGTTCTCCTTCTTTTCGTAGACGACGCGCATGATGAACTCATCAGAGACGTCCATTGGTTGACGTGTCCTCCGGGGTCCTCGCAAACGCGGCGATGTTCTCAAGCTACGCCCCGGGGCGTTAGGACGGCGTTAGCCGGAGCGTTAGGCCACCCCTGACCCGAAACCTTTTGCGATCGGTCTAGGCCTCGGCCCGTGCCGTTCGGCGTCCCTGTCTCGCGTTCTATGGGACCGCGAGCGAGGAGGTCACGTGCCGATCAGGACCGGGGGTCGATCCGGACGCCAGGGACGACCCGGAGTGCACTGCGTGGCGAGACGTCGAGGCGGAGTCCATGGCGACTGGGCGCCGCGGCGGCGGTACTGCGCCGCGGCCGCACGGTCCCCTATCGACTCCAGCGTCTTCGCCGCGAGGAGCGCGGCCTCGCGGCCCGGGTTGCGGAGCAGCATGCGCTCGAGGACCGCGCGGACCTCGCGCGCAGCGCGCTTCTCGATCGCCAGGACGATCGCGAGCCGCGCGTAGGCCTGGGTGTTGTCGGGGAAGCTCGCGATCTCGGTCTCGAATGCGGCCCGCGCCTCCGGATAGCGCTCGAGCCGCGCCAGGGCATCGCCGAGGAGAAAGGCCAGGTCGCGAATCCGGGCGGCGCGGCCGTTCGGCAGCCGCTGTCGCATCGACTCCAGTACCTCGAGGGCGGCCGCGGGCTCGTCTCTCCGGATCCGGACCTCCGCCCGCACCACGGCCGCTCCGCCCTCGGCCACGACGTCTCCGGAGACGAGGAGGGCCTCGCTCTCGGCTTCGTCGAGACGGTCGCGCCCCAGCGCCACGCGCGCCAGGAGCTCGTGAGCGCGTGCGGGCTGCGTCGCGAGCCCGAGACGGGCGCTCTCGGCTGCCTCCTCGTGGCGGCCGAGAGCGAGGCAGACACGAGCCAGCGCGAGGCCTGTCGGTCCGGCGAGGGCCGGGTTGCTGACCAGGGCCGCACGATAGCCCGCGTAGGCTTCCTCGAAGCGGCCCAGGCGCGTGAGCGTTTCCGCGAGCTGGTACTGCACGTCGAAGAAGCCCGGGTTGCCCAGCAGCACCCGGCGCAGCACGACGACCGCCTCCCGGTCGCGGCCCGAAGCGCTCAGGCGAAACGCGTGCTGCACGTCCGACAGCACATTCAGCTTCTCGCGCGGGTCGGGCAAGCGTCCCTCGTGGGCCGGGGCATTCGCGGCGATGTAGCCGAGGGCCGCGAGCCGTTCGGACTGCTCGGCCGACACGGCGGCCGGCCCCGCGTAGGGCGCCTGCAGCCTGCCCAGCGCCTCCCGCAGCGGCCCCGCACGACGCGGGTCGGTTGCGAGCAGGTTCGTCCGCTCGCGGGGGTCGTTCTTGATGTCGAACAGCTCCGGCCACGGGCCATCGATGAAGTGGTAGCGCTCGTCGATCAGGGAGCGCAGCTCGCTCCAGCCCAGGTGGATCCGCGGGTAGAACGTCTCCGAGTAGATGGCACTTGCCGCCACCTTTGGGACAGGGCCGAGAAGAGGCCGGCCGGCGAGGCCTTCGGGCGGTGGGACGCCGACGAGGGACGCGATCGTCGGCATCACGTCCACCAGGCCGACGGGAGGCCGCACGCGCTCACCCGCGCGGAAAGCACCCGGCAGCTTCACCAGCAGCGGGACGTGGAGGGCCTCGCGATACAGGAGGATGCCGTGGTGCTCCTCGCCGTGCTGGTTCAGGCCCTCGCCGTGATCGGAGAGGAGAACGATGAGGGCGCGGTCGTAGACGCCCTTCCGCTTCAGGTCGAGGACGACACCGCCCACGATCGCGTCGGCCGCGGCGATCTCGCCGTCGTACGGCACGGCCGCGTAGCGGCTGCGGTAGGGCTCGGGCGGGTCGTAGGGCGAGTGCGGCTCGTAGAGATGGAGGAACAGCAGGAACGGCCGCGCTTCGACCCCCGCCAGCCAATCGAGCGCGAGCCGCGCCGTTTCGGAGCCGGGCCGCTGCGCCTGGCCGATCGAGGGGTCCCCCGACGACACGTCGACCGCGTCGTCGAAGAAATCGAAGCCGGCCGCGAGGCCGGTCGAGCGATGCAGCACGTAGGCCGAGACGACGGCGCCGGTCGCGTAGCCGCGTGCCTTCAGGAGTCCCTGCAGGGTCGCTGCCTGGTTCCCCACGAACGTGTAGCCGAGGTTGTCGCGGACGCCGTGGGCCGGTGGCAGCTGACCGGAGAGCAGTGAGACGTGCGCCGGCAGCGTGAGCGGCGCCGGGGAGTAGGCGTTCTCGAACACGATCGCGTCGCGCGCGAGGCGGTCGAGCGCGGGAGTCGCGACGCCCTCGTATCCGTAGGCGGGGAGGTGGTCGGCCCGCAGGGTGTCGATGGAGATGACGACGACGGGCGCGCCTGCGAAGACGGCCTCGCCACGCGCGGAGCGCTTGCAGGCCAAGCCGCCGATCGCCGCCAAGGCGAGACCGAGGGCCAGCAGGCCCGCTCGCCGCCCCATCGGGCCTCCCCTCCCGAGAACGGACGCCGAGCCGGGGAAAGCTTCCCGGCTCGACGCCCTCACGATGGCCCGGCCCGCGAAGGCCAGGAGACCGATCTAGAAGCGAAACCCGAGCGCAAAGTCGAACGCGCGCGCGCGGACCCCCGTCCCCGACGACAGGAACGAGAGCGGAAAGTTGGCGGCACTCGTCGCGGTGCCGAAGCGGCTGCCCCGGATGAAGTTCGTGGGCAGGCCGTCCTTGTCCTTCGGCCCGTCGTTGTCGGGGCTCACGCTCGTGTTCCAGCTCGTGAGCTTGTCGTTGTCGAGCACGTTGACCATGCTGAACTTCACGTACGGCGACGCCGACTTGAACACCGGGATGCTGTAGGTCAGGGCGATGTCGAACTTGTGCGAGCCGGCGAAGTCCTGCGTTCCCTTGCCGCCGAAGAAGAGCGGCTGGCTCACGGGCGGGCTCGCGTAGCCCGGGTCACGCGCGAGCTGGATCTCGGAGAACGGCACCACGGCGTTGGTCAGGCTGTACGTCAGAGCCGAGTCGTAGCGCCAGACGAGCGCCGAGGCCAGGGTGCCGAGGCGACCCAGCTTCAGGTCGTAGGTCGTCCAGGCGCGGACCTTGTGGCGCTGGAAGGACGCGTTGCGGCCCACGGGGAAGCTCCGCTCCGGCACGTACAGCTCCGTGAAGTCTCCGAACAGCGAGCTCTGCGCCGGCGCGTTGCGCAGCTCGCCCTCGAAGTTGCCCTCGTTCTCGAGCTGGATCGTGTAGTTGCCGTAGAGCCCCCAGCTCGAGGTCGGCCGATACGCGGCCTGGGCGGACAGGCCCTGGTAGCGCCGCTCCGGGATGTCGCTGTTGCGGTACACGATATTGTCGAAAGTACCGAAGTCGACGCCGTCCTGGATGACCGTCGTCGACCCGTCGCCCCCTCTGAAGTCCTCGAAAAAGTTGCCGAGGTCGCGCTTCGTGTAGCTGAGGGCGACGTAGCCGCCGCGCTCGCCGATCGCCGCCTTGGCGGAGACGCTCCACTCCCTGGTGATGGGCGAGGACAGGTCCTTGTCGAAGGACACGTTGGCGGTCGGGAACACGCCCGCGAAGTTGACGTAGTTGGCGGCCTCGAAGCCAGGAGCGAAGTCGCGGCCCTGGCCGCTCGGCCCGACGTAGAGCTGGTACAGGTAGTTGGGCGAGCCCACGTTGCTGTTGGCCGCGGTCTGGGCCTCGTTGTACTTGCCGGCATAGTGGGCGTAGGTGGCGTCGATCCGGTAGCGCCCGTCGCCCTTCGGGTCGAAGGACACGGCCACTCGCGGAACGATCGTGTCCGTGTCGATCCCGACGATGTTGCCGGTGGCCTCGCTGCGCACCCGCTCGTAACGGACCCCGAGGTTCGCGGACCAGTGGCTGCCGATCCGCCAGTGGTCGTTGAGGAAGAACGACTGGGTGGTGGTGTCGATGCGCGCGCCTCGCTCGGCCAGGTAGAGCACCCGCAGGCTCTCCGCGTACACGAACGAGGGGACGACGAACCCGTCGCTGCCCACGAGCGGGCGCCCGCCCGCGTCCTGCGCGTAATCGGCATAGAAGACGTAGTTGGTCGGAGACTGGGAGTTGCCGCCCGTGTTGGTGCTGCGGTAGTTCTCGTAGCCGCCCTTTAGGTCGTGACGGCCCAGGCTCTCGGTCGAGAGGTAGTACGAGAGGGAGGCCGCCATCTGGCGGTTGTTGCGCTCCTCGGGGTCGGTCGCGTCAAAGAACGGCGCGTTGTAGTGACCCAGCGCGGCGGTGGTGGCTCCGAGGGTCAGGAAGGGCGAGCCGGAGACGAGGTTGCTGTCGGTGCCACCGCTGTCCTTGAACTCGAACTTCTTCTCGGAGTATTGGGCCTCGAGGATCAGGTCGCGCCTCAGGATGCCCGTGTAAGTGGTCACGAACAGCGTATTCGGCAGGCTGCGTGTCGCGATCGTGTTGGGATCGATCGAGCGGAGGCCCGCCGTCGCGAAGCCGAAGGACGGCTGGGTCTGCTCGGTCGCGTTGTTCAAGTAGGTCGCCGAGACGGTGTGGTTCGGGCTCACGGTTCCGGTGAGCTTGATCTGGCCGCGCTTGTTGTCCTGGGTGACGTCGGTGCCGATGCCCGTATCGGGGAACACGTTGCTGGTCCGGGTCGAGGCGCTGCGGCCGGCGAGGAAGAACCAGAGGCGTTCCTTCACGAGAGGTCCGCCGAGGGTCGTCTCGTGGGCGAGGTCGATCTCGTCGGTGCGCTTCAGGTTGCTGGTCTTCTCGAAGGGATTGCGGCTGGTCCATTTGGGGTTGTCGAGCTGGGCCCGATAGCTTCCCGAGAGGTCGTTGCCGCCTCGCTTCGTGACCGCGTTCACCACGCCGCCCGAAAAGCGCCCGTACTCGGCCGAGATGCCGGACGTGAGCACCTGGGTCTCCTCGATCGCGTCCTCGATGAACAGGTTGTTCGGGGAGCCAAACAGGTTGTCGTTGACGTCGACGCCGTCGATCAGGAAGACGTTGTCGTAGGCGAAGCCGCCGGCGATGCTCACCTGGGCGGCGTTCGGAGTGTCGTTGGTGAGGCCGGGGGCGAGCTCGGCGATGCCCGCCAGCGTGCGTGACGTGGGCAGCGCCTGCACGGTGTCGCCCTTGTAGTTGGCGCCGACGTGTGACGTGGTCAGCACCGAGGACGTCTCGGCCGTGACCACGATCGTCTCCTCGAGGCTCTGGACGTCGAGGGAGGCATCGACACGAGCGACACCGCCCAGGGGCACCACCTGCTTCTGTTCGACGCTGGCCATCCCGCTGAGTGTCACCGTCACCGTGTAGCTTCCGTTCGGAAGGCCCTTGAAGCTGAAGTCACCGTTCATATCGGTCGTCTGCTCGCGGGTTCCCTGGAGCGCTTGGGACCTGACCGTCACCGTCGCGCCGGGCAGGGTCTGGCCGTTGGCGCTTTTCACCGTGCCGACGAGCTGTCCGGTCTGCACGCCCTGCGCGACGGCCGGCCGTACGAAGGCGAGCGCGAGCGTCAAGGCCACGAATATTCTTCGCATTCTCACGAGAGCACCTCTCCATCGGGCGGCGCCAAGGCCACCCGTTCGCTTGTTGTCCGTCGAAGCAGACCGGCCGTGACCCTTGCTGACTCACGTCGGTCCGTCAGTGCTCGTCCTGCAGGCGCCGGTGCGGCTTCCATGACGGTCGGCTTTTCCGCGTACGAGGTAGCGAGGGCATGAAGCCCCCACTCGTACATCACGCCCACCACGGGCCGCAGGCTCGCGCCCAGGAGCGTGAGGACGTACTCGACCCGAACCGAGCCGCTTCGATGGGTGCTTCGGGCGACGAGCCCGATCGCCTCCAGGTCTTCGAGCTCGTGGGCGAGGGCCTGGCGGCTGATGCCGTCCAATTCGCGGAGAAGCTGATAGAAGCCCTTGCCACCCCAGAAGAGGTGCCACAGGATCGGGGCCGTCCAGCGGCCCCGGAGGAGCCCCGCCGTCAGTTCGACGGGAGTCCTCGGACGCGCGCCCAGGGCAGGCGCACGATCCCCTTCGGTCTGCGGGGCCGAAGGGGCCACGTCGGACGTCGGACGTACGACCTCAACACGATTCAAGATCTACGCTCTCGCGAAAGCCACCCATGCGTACACGTTCCGAAGCTACGCCCCGGGCGTTAGGGCGGCGTTACGAGGCGCCGACTCGTCCGCCTGGTCGAGCGCACCGGAACTCGATGCGACCGGCTCAGACATCGGCCCCCTCCACCTCACGTTCGCCGCCTGCAGAGCCGTTCACCTGCTTCAGTACCATATGGATCTCGCTTCCGCCGCGCTCGAACCACACGTCGTCCACGAACTGCTTGATCAGGTAGATCCCGCGCCCATGCGTCGAATAGACGTTGTCCGCCTCCACGGGGTTGGGGACGGATTCCGGGTCGAAGCCCGGCCCGGGGTCCCCTACAACGATGCTCACCCTCCCCGACTCGCTGGACGAGAGTGCGCACTCAACGACCTTGGAAGGATCGTTGTTGCACCCGTGAACGACGGCGTTGGCGATCGCCTCGCGCAGAACGGTCTCGAGCTCGAACTCCCTTCCCGCGCCGAAGTGTGTGTCCCTCACAGCGTCCATCAGGCTCTGCAGCACGGGCGCGATCGAACTCAAATGCCCGGGAACAAAGACTCTCAAGGGCAAGCGGGACAGCTTGTCTTCAAGCCGCCAGCGCGGCGTTGATTCGGCGGACATGGCTCATCTCCTGTCGCACCCCCGGCTCTCAGTCGTTTCGAAGCTACGCCCCGGGCGTTAGGGCCGCGTTAGTTCGCACCCGTTCCCCCTGCTTGAAGAGGCCGGCGCTCTCGTAGTGCGCGGCGATCTGGGCGCTGACGGGACCCAGGTCCTTCTCGTGCGCGGCGACGAGGGCCTCGGCCGCGCGCCGGTGCAAGTGGCGCCGCTTGGGGGCGCTCGTCTCGCCGTAGGCCACGTCCCGCAGCTTGTCGTGGGTGAAGTCGTAGGCGTTTGGCCCCTGCTCGCGGACGATGCGCTTTCGCCAGAGCTCGTCGAGCGCGCGCGCGACCACGTCTTCGTCACCCACCAGGCGCACGAGGACCGAAAGGTCGAACGCGCGCCCGATCACGGCCGCGGCCGCCGCCGTCTCCCGGGCGTGGTCCGAGAGCTGGGCCAGGCGGCCGGCGATCACCGCGTGCGCGCGGGGAGGAAGCCCGGGGATTCCCTGCTCCGGGACGCCCGGAGGCGAGTCGCCTCCGCTCTCGGCTCGGAGCGTCTCCACGACGAAGAGGGGATTGCCCTCGGTCTCCCGGTAGAGCCGGCTGGCCGCGTCCGCGTCGAAGGCCCGGTTCCCGACCTGGGCGCAAAGCTCCGCCGTCTCCGCCACGTCGAGCGGCTCGAGGGCGATCTCGGCCAGCTGCGAAGCGCTCCGCAGTTGCCGGAGGAGCGCCGGGAGCGGGTGCGCGGTGTCGAGCTCCTCCGAGCGCGCGGTCCCGAGGACGAGCAGGCGCGCTTCGGGGTCGAACCGGGAAAGGAAACCGAGCCACTCGAGGGTTTCGCGGTCGCACCACTGCAGGTCGTCGATGAGGAGCAGCAAGGGCGGCGGAGCCAGAAGCGCCGCCCGAGCCAGACCCTCGAAGAAGCGCAGCCGGTCGCCGAACTCCGTCAAGGGCGCGGGCCGCGGCAGATCCGGCCGGGCGGCCAGCAGCTCAGGCAGGATTCGCGCGACCTCGACGCGCCACACGTCCTCGAGACGGGCGAGCTGCGGCGAGAGCGCGTCGCTGCGCAGCCATTCGCTCACGGGGGCGAGCGAGAGCCGGCCTTCTGCCGGGTAGGAGCGCGTCTTCGCGGTGGCCACTCCCTGGCGCCGGGCCCACGTCACGAATTCCTCCGCCAGCCGCGACTTGCCGATGCCGGCGTCGCCGGTCACGAGCGCGAAGCCGGCCCGTCCGTTGACGGCCCGCTCCCAGGCCTCCCGCAGCCTCGCCCACTCGGCCTGCCGGCCCACGAGGGACGAGACCGCGGGTGTCTCCTCGCGTCCTCCGGAGGGCGCCTTTGGGCCGGGCTCGGCGCCGCGGATCCGCTCGAAGGTGCGGACGGTCGCAGCACTCGGCTCCGCGGCCAGCTCCCGCTGGAGCGCGTCGACGCACTGGAGATACGCCTGGAGCGCGGCCACCCGATCGCCGCAGAGCGCCAGCAGCCGCATCAGCCAGCGGTACGCTCCCTCGTCGAGGGGGTCGTGTAGCAGCCAGTGCCGGACGCGGGAGATGGCGCTTGCGTACTCGCGCTGCCCCTCGAGCAGGCCCACGAGCGCGGCCACGCTGTCCTCGCACCGCCGCGCCAGACGCTCCCGCGCCGGTCCGATCCAGTCGTCGTAGCAGCTCGGGAGCAGGGGACCCTGACACAGCGCCACCGCCCGCTCCAGGCAGGCGCGGCGCCGCACCGCGTCTCCCGCCCGGCCGGCCCCTTCGGCCTCGGCGACCGCGCGGTCGAAATCGGCGACGTCGAGGCTGAAGGAAGCATCCGTGGCCCACTGCACGCTGTTCGCGTCGGTCCGGAGATAGCGGTCGGGGTCGGGCAGGGCCTGCCGCAGCTGATGCAGGAGCTGCCGCAGGTTGTTGCGGGCCTTCGACTCCGACGCGTCCGGCCAGAAGGCGAAGGAGAGCTGCGCCCGTGACTGCGGTGCGTCCGCATGCAGGAGCAGATAGGCCAGGAGCGACTGAACCCGCGCGGTCGTGGGGCCAGAGGCGGGACGGCCGTCGACGCTCAGACGGAACTGACCGAGAAGACAGACCTGGAGCGCGCCGGTCATCTCAACCCGCCGTCTTTCCACTTGCCTACCCCCGCGGGGATGAACTCAGTTGAAAGTCACGGTGTGTCGGTGGGACGGTTCCGAGGACGACTGTCCCGTGGACGACTGCTTCGCCACCTGTCGTCCGCTCCGGATCTGCTCGAGGTCGGCAGCGCTCAGCTCGACCGTGTGCCGATGATCGGCACCGCCCTGGATCTCGACCATCAGGGTGTTTCCCGCCGTCAACTGAGCGCCCGTGACCCGGGCGGAGTGACCATGGTTGGCGGAGATGGCACCGACTCGATCGGCGCCCGGCTGCGGCGGCGACGTGGGGCCGTCCGAATAGCGGTCGGAGCCGCCGCAGCCCGTGACGGTGATCGGCACACTGCTGAGGACGGCCAGTGCGGCCATCACGCCAAACTTCCTCCGGCCAAGCGCTTGTGTCTCGTCTACCTTCATCTTTGCCTCGCAAGTAAAGTTCACCCTCCCAATCTGGAGCGCGAGCGAGCCTCGGACCACCGACAGCACCCGCACAGGACTCGTACGACGCCCGCACAGGCGCAGGCAGTAAGATGAACGGGCCATGAAACATGGCCCTCCGGGGGTATTTGGAGCGCAACTCAAAGCGCTCCGCGAGGCTGCGGGTTACACGCAGGAAGAGCTCGCGACGATTGCGGGCCTTTCGGTCCATGCCGTGAGCGCGCTCGAGCGCGGGGAACGACGGCGGCCCCATCTCGAGACCGTGCGCGCGCTGTCCGCAGCCCTCGACCTGACGGGTGCGACCCGTGACGCGCTCCTGGGGAGCGCGCGGGCACCTGCGCAGGACGCGGCGGTCGATGAGCTGAGCGGCGTCTCGCTGCCGCTGGCTCTGACGGTCCTTCTCGGCCGCGAGGCTGACGTTCTGACGCTGCGGCATTGGCTCGCGGATCCCGCCGCACGCCTCATCACGCTCACCGGGCCAGGAGGAGCCGGGAAGACCCGTCTGGCGCTGGAGCTCGCACACGCGATCGCCGCAGAGGGCGCAACCCGCGTGGTGTTCGTCCCGTTGGCCGCCATTCGGAATCCTGCGTTCGTCGCGTCGGCAATCGCCGAGGCTCTCGGACTGTCGGACGTCACTCCACTCGACTTACGGAAGCGCGCACGGGTCGCATGCGACGATCACCCCACGTTGCTCGTGCTCGACAATTTCGAGCAGGTGTTGGATGCGGCGCCGCTGGTCGCGGATCTCCTGTCATCGGTCGCCCTACTTCGACTGCTTTGCACCAGCCGCGCCCCGCTGCGTGTGCGAGGAGAGCGCGAGTATGCGGTCGGACCTCTCGCGTTGGATGTGGACTCGGATGGGATGTCGCCCCCCGATCTGGCGCGCTCTCCCGCAATTCGACTATTCGTGGAACGGGTTCGAGACGGGCAACCTGACTTTCGCCTCACGTCCGCGAACGGCCCCACCGTGACGGCGATTTGTCGGCGGCTCGATGCACTGCCGCTCGCCCTCGAGCTCGCGGCGCCGTGGATCAAAGTGCTGACCGCCGAGGATCTGCTGCAAAGGCTCGCGCACGATGTCCTGCTCTCGACCGTCGGCCCGCGCGATCTCCCCGAACGCCAACAGACGATGAATGCGACGGTCGCCTGGAGTTATCAACTCCTGGCCCCGAACGAGCAGCGCGTGTTCCGCCGTCTCGGCGCGCTGCCGGGTCGTTTTCCGCTAGAGGCAGCCGCGGCGGTCCTTGCAGGTCGTGACGGTTCCTCGGCCGGGAGCGACGAAGCGATCGGCGCGGTGGCCGGCTTGATCGACAAGAGCCTCGTTCTGCGAGTCGAGACTGCAGTGGCGACTCGTCCGCTGTACCAGATGCTCGAAACCGTGCGCGCGTACGCGGCTCTCGAGCTGAGCGCCGCAGGCGAGCGCGACGGCACCTTGGAAGGGCTGGCGCGCTATTGCGCCGCTGAAGCCTGCCTCGCCGAGGAGGGGCTCATCGGACCGGCGCAGGCCGAATGGTTGGACCGCGTGCGCGACGATCTCGAGAACTACCGCGGCGCACTGACGTGGCTCATCGAGCGCGGCCGTTCCGCCGAAGCGTCCGAGATTGCGTGGGGGCTCATGTTCTTTTGGTTGATCCGGGGGCATGCGGCCGAAGGCCTCCGGTGGTATGAACAGATTCTGAACCTGCCGTCGCTTCCGCCCGCTGCCGAGTCGAGAACACTCGTCGGAGCGGCTCTGATGTGGTACACGCAAGGAGAGCTCGGGAGCGCACGCACCGCGCTCACCCGCGCCCTTGCGCTCGCCCACGGCGCCGGCAACCTGGATATCGTCGCGCACGCTGAGAATCTGTCCGGGTACGTCGAACACGCCGTGGGCAACGTGAACGCGGCCCGCGACCGCTTTACCTACAGCGTTGAAAGGTACCGGGCGCTGGCGATCCTGTGGGGCACGGGGAGTGCGCTGAGTGGCATGGCGGGGGTTGCCTTTACGACCGGCGACGTCGGGCAAGGGGAACGCCTGCTCTATGAGGCCACATCGGTGCTTCGACACGCCGGTCCGTACTTCCTGACGACGGCGCTGCATGTTCGCGCGATCCACGCGGTGCGGCGCGGGAACCCCGACGAGGCGATCGCGTTGGTGCGTGAAGGCCTCACTTGCATCCGGGAGATCCATGACAGGTTCGCGTTCGTGTACGCTCTGGTCCCTCTGGCCGCCGCGGCGGTACTCAAAGGCGACGACGCATGGGCGGCACGGATCCTAGGCGCCGGAGACGCCGTCACCAAACGTACAGGTGCCACGGTTGCCGATAGATCGGTGCAGGACCTCCGGGAAGTGGCGGAACAGGGGGTCCGTGCACGCCTCGGCCCGGATCGGTGGGCCCGGGCGTATGCGGCAGGGCGTACGACCTCTATCGATTCATTGCTGAAGGATATCGACAGCGTCGTGTGAAGCCTGTGACCGGGCCGACTCTGGCTGCACACTGCTGGCCCTATTCCGTGACGCAGTGGAGACGCCCAGGAGTACCTGCCTGCCCGCTCCCGCAACCGCTGCACCGAAGATCACACCCGATGCGACAAACAGGGATGCGCTCGACGCGATCTGACCGACGAGGCCGGTCACGATGGACAGCATGAACAGGACGGGCACGAACGCCGGTCCCCTCGCCGTCCTCCAGCAGGCGAGGCTGAGTAGCACCCATCCGATGGCAGTGGACAGGGCCCCGGCGGGATACAGGTCCAGGCCAGGCACCGCGCGACTGGACCTAACCAAGAGGATACCGACGACGCTCGTCAGAAAGCCGGCCGCACCCCAGCGTCCCACGGCATCGTGATTCTGCGCATACGCGCCGGACGCGCCGAGCAGGAGCAGCAGATCGACGATGAAGTAGAGGGCCTGACGTTCGAGCTCGCTACCCCCGGAGGCGAAGGAGCTCGCCGCCCGCAACACGCCTGCGAGGATGGCGGCAGCGCCGCCGACTCGAACGAGAGTGCTCAGGCGCATGTCTAATCCTCCTGACTCTCACCGATCGCGGATGACTTCGCCGGTCGCGAATGTCCGCTACTCATGCAGCGCTCCGAGGACTTGCTGGAGTCCCTGCTCGAGCGTGGGATACTGGAAGCGGAAGCCGATCCCGCGCAGTCGGATGTTCGAGAACACGGCGTCGGCTTGGAGGTAGTCGGCCAGGACCGGACCCACCACGAGTCGGGTCGCCCACGCTGGCATGCGCCGCACGCGCAGTGGACGCTTCGCGAGACGGGCGAACGTTGCCGCGAACTCGTGCGTCCGGATCGGTTCGTTGTTCACCAGGAAATACCGGCCCCCAGCTTCGCCGAATCCCGCGAGATGCACGAGCGCTCGGGCACAGTCGTGGACGTGAATCGGCGACACCCACGGCCCGGTCCTCCCAAACTGCAGCACACGCTGGCCAGCCATCACCGGCTCGATGACGCGTTCGCGAAACCACGAGGCGTTGCCGTAGACCCACCCGGGGAGCGCGGTGATGATCGGCAGCCCGGCGACGACGTATCCGTCGAGGCGATCGAGCGCGGGCATGAGGCAGCGTCCCCAGGCGGCGGGCTGGGGCGGCTCGTCCTCGGTGATCGAGCGCGGGCCCGTCGCGCCGTAGCAGCTCGGGTCGGCGACATACACAATCCGCCGCGCCGCGCCTACCGCCACCACGTCCAGCAGGTGCGCGTCCATCGACACGCGCGCGCGTGCGATGGACGCGGCGCGTCTCCGAGTCACGCGCGGTCCACGCAGCGGATGCGGTGGAAGATGGAAAACCCAGTCAGCCGCCGCCGCCTCGTCCTGCCACTGGCCCGGCTCGAGCAGATCGCCCATGACCGGTACCGCTCCGGCACGACGCACGCGCTGCGCCGCCTCCACGGACCGCGTGGACCGAGCACCTGATGGCCACGGGCCGTGAGGACCTTGACCAACTCTGTGCCAATGAATCCGGCGGCTCCCGTGATAAACGTGGTCGCCGCTGCGTCGCCTGCCATGTGACCAATGTGGAGTGCGAACAAGCTTCGGACCACCGACAGCACCCGCACAAGACTCGTACGACGCCCGTACGGACACAGCAGTAAGATTGAAAGGGCCATGAAACCTGGCGCCCCGGGGTCATTCGGCGCGCAACTCAAGGCGCTCCGCGAGGCTTCTGGCTTCACGCAGGAGGAGCTCGCGACGATTTCGGGCCTTTCCGTCCATGCCGTGAGCGCGCTGGAGCGCGGGGAACGACGGCGGCCCCATCTCGAGACCGTGCGCGCGCTGTCCGCGGCACTCGACCTGACGGGTGCCAGCCGGGACGCGCTGCTGGGGAGCGCGCGGGCGCCAGCGCAGAACGCGGCGGTCGATGAACTGAGCGGCGCCTCGCTGCCCCTGGCTCTGACGGTCCTTCTCGGCCGCGAGGCCGACGTTGAGACGCTGCGGCATTGGCTCGCGGATCCCGCCGCACGCCTCATCACGCTCACCGGGCCTGGAGGAGCCGGGAAGACCCGGCTGGCGCTGGAGCTCGCTTATGCGATCGCCGCAGACGGCGCAACCCGCGTTGTGTTCGTCTCGTTGGCCGCGATTCGGAATCCTGCGTTCGTCGCGTCGGCGATCGCCGAGGCTCTTGGACTGTCGGACGTCACGGCGCTCGACCTGCCGAGGCGCGCACGCGTCGCGTGCGACGATCACCCCACGTTGCTCGTGCTCGACAATTTCGAGCAGGTGTTGGACGCAGCGCCGCTGGTCGCAGATCTCCTGTCATCGGTCGCGTCGCTCCGAGTGCTTTGCACCAGCCGCGCCGCGCTCCGTGTGCGAGGAGAGCGGGAGTACGCCGTCGGACCGCTCGGTTTGGAGGTGGGCGTGGATGCGATGTCGCCCGCCGATCTGGCGCGCGCTCCTGCGGTGCGACTCTTCGTGGAACGGGTTCGAGACGGGCAACCTGACTTTCGGC
>Ga0247727_10010856_pt1 | contig 16040 bp, 11 predicted proteins | sample WisWelCaveWW1625_FD_202498 | JGI IMG/M metagenome (GOLD analysis project Ga0247727, IMG submission 202498) | Biofilm microbial communities from Wishing Well Cave, Virginia, United States - WW16-25 | ecosystem: Environmental > Aquatic > Deep subsurface > Groundwater > Cave microbial mat | place... | reverse complement strand
TAAGCGCCAGATTGCATTGAAAGCGCTGATGGGCCGACTGGTGGTAGGTAATCGCAAGAAGATGACGGCGAGTCTTCTGTCCATTCTATGTTTCGCCTGGGCGCACCATTCCGGGTACGCGGCGCCGCCGACCGTCGAGATCGAGAAGCGCATCGAGGATCTGCTCGCACGCATGACCCTGGAAGAGAAGCTTGGCCAACTGCAGCAGTTCAACGGTTACGAGTACGGAGAGCTCAAGCCCGAGCACTTGACCGCGGCGCGCGAGGGGCGGCTAGGGTCCATGCTCAGTGTCCTCGGCGCGAAGCGCGTCAACGAGCTCCAGCGGGCGGCCGTCGAAGGATCACGCCTGCGCATCCCGCTGCTTTTCGGCTACGACGTGAGGCACGGTTACCGGACGGTGTTCCCCATTCCCCTCGGCGAGGCGGCCAGTTGGGACCCCAAGGTCGCGGAGCGTTCGGCGGCCATCGCCGCGGCCGAATCTGCGGCCGCCGGCGTCAAATGGACCTTCGCGCCCATGCTCGACATCGTGCGCGATCCCCGCTGGGGACGCGTGGCCGAGGTTTCGGGCGAAGACCCGTTCCTGGGATCCGTGATGGGGGCCGCCCGGGTCCGGGGCTTTCAGGGCGAAGATCCCTCGGCCCTCGACCGGGTGCTGGCCTGCGCGGTGATCTGGGTCGGCTACGGAGCGGCCGAGGGCGGACGCTACTACAACACCACCGAGATTTCCGAGCCGACGCTACGCAACGTCTACTTCCCTCCGTTCCATGCCGCCCTGAAGGCCGGAGTCGCCAGCTTCATGAGCGCGTTCAACGACCTCAACGGGACTCCGTCCTCGAGCAACCGGTTTACGCTGACCGACGTGCTCAGACGCGAGTGGGGCTTCGACGGCCTGGTCGTCAGCGACTATGAGGCGGTGGCTCAGCTCATGAACCATGGCGTGGCGGCGGACGGGGCTTCGGCCGCGGCCCTCGCCATGAACGCGGGGGTCGACATGGAAATGGTGAGCGACCTCTACAACCGGCACGGCCCTCAACTGGTCAAGGAGGGCCGGGTCAAGGTGGCCGTGGTCGATGAGGCGGTGCGAAGGGTCCTGCGCGCCAAGTTTCGCGCCGGTCTGTTCGAGCGGCCTTATGTCGACGAGAGCCTGGAGCAGACCGTTCTGCTCAAGCCCGAGCACCTGAGGGCGGCGCGCGAGGCGGCGGCCCGTTCGCTGGTCTTGCTCAAGAACGACAACCATGCGCTGCCCCTGCGCAAGGACGTCAAGACCATCGCCGTCGTGGGGGCCTTGGCCGACGACGGCAAGGAACAACTGGGTTCCTGGGCGGGGCAGGGCAAGGCCGCGGACACGGTGACGGTTCTCGCCGCCCTGCGGACCAAGGTCGGGGATAAGACGGAGATCGCCTCCGTCCTGGGCTGCGGGCCGCGCGAGTGCAAGGATCAAGACATCGCCGAGGCGGTCCAGGCGGCCGGGCGGGCCGACGCCGTCGTTCTCGTCGTGGGCGAGGACGGGCGGATGAGTGGCGAGGCGGCCTCGCGAAGCTCGCTCGACTTGCCGGGCCGTCAGTTGGAGTTGGTGCAGGCGGTGCACGAGACGGGCACGCCTTACGTGGTGGTACTGATGAACGGCCGCCCACTCACAATCGGTTGGCTTGCCGAGAATTCTCCCGCGATCCTCGAGGCATGGCATCCGGGGACGCAGGGCGGCCCGGCCGTCGCGGACGCCTTGTTCGGCGACGTCAACCCCGGCGGCAAGCTACCCATGACCTTCCCGCGGACCGTCGGCCAAGTGCCTATCTACTACAACCACAAGAATACCGGGAGGCCGTTCGACCCGAACAACCGGTTAAAGCCGAGTTCGAGGTCATCGCGCAGTGAGGGCGTGAATCCTTGGCAAGACAATCTTGGCTGACGTTCTTTGCACTTGCCACAACGGCAGCAACCAGCTTTTCCCAGTCGGCCGGGATCAAGACCTATTGCAACCCGGTCGACATCGAGTACCGGTACAGCCTCAATCGAATCGCTGAAGGGAATTCGTACCGGTCGGGAGCCGATCCGGTCATCGTCAACCACGATGGGGAGTACTACCTCTTCGTGACGAACTCGGGCGGATGGTGGCACTCGAAAGACCTGCTTCGCTGGGATTTCGTGGTCCCCGACAAATGGCCGGCAGTGGACATGAACGCTCCCGCCGCCACTTCCGCGCGCGGTCGGCTCTATCTGTTCGAATCGACCTTCGGCCAGCCGCCCCTCTACTCCACGACCACACCCAAGGACGGCCGTCTGGATCTCTTCAACCCCGTGATGCCGCCCCTGCCCCCGCCGCTGCCCGGCGCGCGCGGCCCGAACGACCCGGACATCTTCCATGACCGCGCCAGCGACCGCTGGTACATGTACTGGGGCTCGTCGAATCGCTACCCCCTCTTCGGGATCGAGCTCGACCACGACAAGCGGCTGAGCTACGTGGGAGCGGCAAAGGAGCTTGTGCACCTCCATCCGGACCTTTACGGTTGGGAGCGCTTCGGACCGGACCACCGCGACCCCATGAAGCCGTTCATCGAAGGCGCGTGCATGACCGAATACAAGGGGAAGTACTACTTGCAGTACGCGGCACCGGGCACGGAATACAACGTTTACGCCAACGGGACGTACGTCGGCGATCACCCGCTTGGCCCCTTCAGCTATGCGCCATACAACCCGATCTCCTACAAACCGGGCGGGTTCATGACCGGCGCCGGGCACGGCAACACCTTTCAGGATGTTCATGGAAACTACTGGAACACGGGCACGGGCTGGATCGGCGTCAACTGGAAATTCGAGCGCCGCGTCGTGATGTTTCCGGCGGGATTCGATCGGGATGGGCAGATGTACGCGAACACCCGCTTCGGCGACTTCCCGCAGCGCCTCCCGACGGGAAAGTGGGCCGACAAGAACGAGCTGTTCACGGGCTGGATGCTGCTGTCCTACGGAAAACCGGCGGCCTCCTCTTCGGCAAAGGACGGCTTCCCGGCGACCCACATCACGGACGAAAATCCACGCACCTTCTGGGTCGCCAGCTCCAAGAAGCCGGGCGAATGGCTCACCATCGACCTGCAACGAGAACACGATGTGAAGGCCGTGCAGGTCAATTTCACGGACTACGAGTCCAACGTCTTCAGCAGGGATGCCACCCTCTACACGCAGTTCAGGATGTACGGCTCGAGCGACAAGAAGACGTGGAAGCTGATCGCCGACCTGTCGAGGGAGACTCGAGATCGGCCGAATGCCTACGTCGAGCTCGCCCGGCCATTGCGGTGCCGATACGTCAAGTACGAGCACCTGTACGTCGGGGCCGCGAACCTGGCGATTAGCGACATACGAGTCTTTGGCAATGGCATCGGGAAACCCCCGAAGACCCCCACGCGCCTCTCGGTGCGCCGCGACGACGATCCGCGCAACGCGTTCATCACGTGGGAGGCGGTTCCGGGTGCCGTGGGTTACAACGTCCTGTGGGGCATCCGCAAGGACAAGCTGTACCAGACCTACCAGATCCTCGCCGACAAGGGCAATGCGCTGGAGCTACGCGCGTTGACCGCGGGGCAGGACTATTACTTTGCCGTCGAAGCGTTCAATGAGACCGGGGTCTCGAAAGCAAGTGAGGCGGTGTATTGCCGATGAGCTACAGGTGGCCGCAACTAGAGAGTCCCCGGTGTCGCACCATCGCCGTCCGGAGGTCCCCATGAGGGCTCCCACTTGCGTCCGTGGCCTCGCCCTCGCCGGCGCCGCGTTCCTGGCGGCCGGCGGGACCGCCCTGGCTGCCACCGACCCCGCCCTGGAGAAGCGCGTCGACGCGCTTCTCGCCAAGATGACGCTCGAGGAGAAGGTCGGCCAGCTCCATCAGCTCTCCCGATCGGGCGACCCGACCGGGCCGACGCAGCCCGGCCGCTCGGAGAACGCCGGAGCCCTCGTCCGGGAAGGGCGGCTCGGGTCCATGCTCAACGTGGTGGACCCGAACGAGGTGGCGGCGCTGCAAGCGCTCGCCCGGCAGTCGCGCCTCGGCATCCCGCTGATCCTCGGCCTCGACGTGATCCACGGCTTCCGCACCGTCTTCCCTGTGCCGCTGGCCGAGGCTTCGAGCTGGGACCCCGGGCTGGCCGAGCGTGCGGCCGAGATCGCCGGGCGCGAGGCCGCCGCGGTCGGCATCCACTGGACCTTCGCCCCCATGGTCGACATCGCCCGCGACCCGCGCTGGGGCCGGATCGTCGAGGGCTCGGGCGAGGACCCCCACCTGGGCTCAGCCTTTGCCGCCGCACGCGTGCGCGGCTTCCGGAAGGGGGGCCTCGCCGCCTGCGCCAAGCACTACGTGGGCTACGGCGCGGCGCTGGCCGGACGCGACTACGCAGGCACCGACATCTCCGAGAGCACGCTGCGCGACATCTACCTCCCGCCCTTCCACGCGGCGGTGAAGGCCGGGGCCGAGACGCTCATGTCGGCCTTCAACGATCTGAACGGCGTCCCCACCTCCGCCAACCGCCACACCCTCACCGACATCCTGCGCAAGGAGTGGGGCTTCGACGGCTTCGTGGTGAGCGACTGGAACTCGGTGGGCGAGCTGATCCAGCACGGGATCGCGAAGGACGCCGCGGGGGCCGCCCGGGCCGCCATCCTGGCGGGCGTGGACATGGACATGGAGGGCCGGTGCTACTCGTCCTCCCTCGCGAAGCTGGTCAAGGACGGCGTGGTGCCGGCAGCGGTCGTGGACGAGGCGGTCCGGCGTGTCCTGCGCATCAAGCTCCGCCTCGGGCTTTTCGACAAGGACAAGCCGGACCCCGATCCGGCGGCGGCGGCGAAGCTACACCTCTCCGAGGAACACAAGCAGGCCGCCCACGAGGCCGCCCGCGAGTCGATCGTGCTGCTCAAGAACGACGGCGGCCTCCTGCCCATCCCAGCGAGCGCGCGCTCGATCGCGGTGGTGGGCCCTTTGGCTGACGACGGGGCGAACCAGATCGGGCCCTGGTCCGCCAAGGGCCGGGGCGAGGAGGCGGTGACCATCCTGGCCGGGATCCAGGCCCGCGCCGGCGCGGAGGTCAAGGTCACCTACGTGAAGGGCTGCGACATCTCCGGCCCGAGTGCGGCCGGGTTCGCGGCCGCGGTCGCCGCCGCCCGCGACGCTGACCGGGTGATCGCGGTGTTCGGCGAGCCTAAGAGCATGTCGGGCGAGGCCGCCTCGCGCACCCGCATCGACCTGCCGGGGGTGCAGCAGCAGCTCCTGGAGACGCTCGTGGCCACGGGCAAGCGCCTGACTGTCGTCCTGGTGAACGGCCGGCCCCTCGACCTCTCGTGGGCGGCCCAGCATGTCCCCGCGATCGTGGAGGCTTGGTTCCCCGGCACCATGGGGGGGCCCGCGGTGGCCGACGTGCTCTTCGGCGACGTCAACCCGAGCGGCAAGCTCCCGGTCACGTTCCCGCGGGCGCTGGGCCAGGTGCCGATCTTCTACAACATGCGGCCCACGGGCCGTCCCCCTTCGCCGGACGACCACTTCACCTCCAAGTACCTCGACGAGCGCGTCGACCCGCTCTTCCCCTTCGGCCACGGCTTGAGCTACACGCGCTTCGAGTACGGCGGCCTGAGCGTGACTCCGGCCAGCATCCCCGCGAGCGGGAGCGTCCAGGTCAAGGTCAAGCTGAAGAACGCGGGCGAGCGCGCCGGCAAGGAGGTCGTGCAGCTCTACGTGCGTGGTGCCGTGGCCAGCCGCAGCCGGCCGCTCCGCGAGCTGAAGGGCTTCCGCAAGGTGGCCCTCGGCCCCGGCGAGGAGCAGGAGGTCGCCTTTTCGCTCAGGGCCCAGGACCTGGGCTTCCACGACGATGCCGGCAAGTACATCGTGGAGCCCGGCGAGTTCCAGGTGTTCGTGGGCGGCAGCTCCCTCGCCGACCTCAAGGCCGGCTTCGAGGTGAAGGACGCGGTGACGCTCGTCGGTCCGGCCGAAGCCGGCAGACGCATCGCGGTGCTGATCGAGAAGCGCGCGGGCAACCGCGAGGATCCGCCGCAGATGATCTTCATGCTGAAGAAGCGGCACGCGGGCTCCGTGCTGGCCTCCGTGCTGCCCGGGCTCGTCAACCAGATGACGCCCCAGGGCCAGCTGCCCCAGGGCAACGCCCTCGCCGGCATGCTCGGCTCGCTGCTGGGTCAGCTCGGCGGCCGCTAGGCTCAGAACTCCGATAATGGGCGACAGAGACATTGATGGCAAACGACTTGTGGCCGATGGCATGTTAGATAATTTCCGAGATTCCGAGACCAGTGGGAGCGCGCAAGTCCCAAGGATTGAAGGGTTTTTGCCATCCAAGGTCGAGGCCAGTGGCCCGCTTCCGTTTGCAGGTGGGGACCGGCCATCGGCGAGCTACCATCGGAGTTCTGAGGCTAGGCTTCGGTGTTGGAGCGGGGCGGGCCGGCCGGGTCGGGTGGCCGCGCTCACGCCGTCCGCGCGGCCGAATCGGCTAGAATCGGGGAGATGAGCAGCAGGCCCACCCCGGAACCGGCGATCGCCTTCAAGAAGTCGGTCTTCCGCGAGTACCTCGAGTCGATCGTGGTCGCGGTCATCCTCGCCCTGTTCATCCGTACGTTCGCCGTGCAGGCCTTCAAGATCCCCACGGGCTCGATGGAGCCCAACTTGCTGATCGGTGACCACTTGCTGGTCAACAAGCTGGTCTATTCGCCATCGTTAGGCCCGCTCGAGGGCGCCCTCTTCGGCAAGCGGTCGATCGAGCGGGGCCACGTCGTCGTTTTCAAGTTCCCGGAGGACCCCACGCGCGACTTCATCAAGCGCGTGATCGGTCTCCCGGGCGAGACGATCGAGATCCGGAACAAACACGTCTTCGTCGACGGCAAGGGTATCGAGGAGCCGTACGCCCATTTCCTCGAAGCCACACTGCGGCCCGACGATCCGGAGTTCAGCCACGCGGGGGACGGGATCAGGGACGCCTGGGGACCGCAGACGGTGCCCGCCGGACAGCTCCTCGTGCTGGGTGACAACCGCGACAACAGCCGTGACAGCCGCTTCTGGGGCTTCCTGCCCGTGAACCAGGTCAAGGGGCGAGCGCTGCTCGTCTACTGGTCCTACGAGGCGACGCGCGAGGAGTACCACAGGACCGGCATCGTCGAGTGGGTTCGGGACACGTTGTCGGCGTTCGGCCGGACGCGCTGGAAGCGCTTCTTCCACGTGATCCGCTAGACTGGAGGATGAGCATGGGACGCAAGAGCGAGAGGGGCGAAGGCAAGCTGGGGGGTCTGATCCTCCTCGTGGTGCTGCTGGCCGGAGGTTTGGCCGCGTGGAACGTCGTGCCGGCCTACTACGACCACTACGACTTCGTCGACAAGGTCAACGAGATCTGCCGCACCCCGAAGTTCAAGGTCCGCCAGGGGGACGAATCGATCAGGAAGATGCTGATGGACGAGGTCTCGAAGCGGCGCCTCGGCACCTGGATCGGACCAGAAAGCTTCCTGGTCACGACCAGCGACAGCTCGCGCCAGATCCAGCTCTATTACGAGCGCGAGGTCGAGGTCCTGCCCGGCTTCAAGAAGCTCTTCAAGTTCGACTTCAAGGCGGATCAGCCGCTTATCTGAGCTAGAGCTTCCCGAGCAACTGCTTCGCGATCACCAGCAGCTGCATGTTGCTGGTGCCCTCGTAAATCTGGCCGACCTTTTGGTCGCGGAAGTACTTCTCGATCGGGTACTCGCGAGTGAAGCCGTAACCGCCGTGAATCTCGATCGCCTTCGACGCCACGCGCTCGGCGGCGCGTGAGGCGAACAGCTTCGCCATGGCCGACTCCTTGACGAAGGAGCTGCCGACGTCGCGCAGGCGCGCGGCGTTGTAGGTCAGGAGCCGCGCCGCCTCGATCTGAGTCGCCATCTCGGCGAGCTCGAACTGCACTGCCTGGAACTCCGCGATGGGCTTGCCGAACTGCTGCCGCTCCCGTGAGTACTTCACGGCCAGCTCGAAGGCGCCCTGGGCCAGACCCGTCATCTGTGCCCCGATCCCGATCCGCCCCTCGTTGAGCGTCTCGATCGCGATCTTGTAGCCCTTGCCTAGCTCGCCGAGCGCGTTCTCCTTCGGCACCCGGCAGCCCTCGAAGATCAGCTCGCAGGTCGAGGAGGCGCGGATCCCGAGCTTGTCCTCCTTCTTGCCGATGCTGAAGCCAGGGAACGACCTCTCGACCAGGAAGCTCGTGATCCCCTTGTATCCCTTGGCGGGATTGAGCGTCGCCATCACGATGAAGAACTCGGCTTCGGCCGCGTTCGTGATCCAGAGCTTGCGACCGGTGAGCGTATAGTGGTCACCCTTGTCTTCGGCCCGGCACGCGAGCGCGAAGGCGTCCGAGCCCGATCCGGCCTCGCTGAGCGCGTAGGCTCCCACCCATTTCGAGGCGAGCAGCGGGAAGTACTTGGCCTTCTGCGCCTCGCTTCCCCAGCGCAGCAGCGCGTTGTTGACGAGCGTGTTCTGCACGTCCACGAGCACGGCCACGGCCGGATCGACGCGGGCCAGCTCTTCGATCGCGATCGTCGACATGAAGAAGGTCGCCCCGGACCCGCCGTGCGCGTCCGGGATCTCGATTCCCATCAGCCCGAGCTCGAAGCAGGCGTCGATCAGGTCGCGCGGGATCTTCGACTCCTCGTCCATCCTAGGCACGAGCGGCCGTATGCGCTCCTCGGCGAACTCGCGGACGGCAGCGCGGAAGTCCTTCTCGTCCGCCGCCAAGTCTGTGAGGGGCAGGCTGCGCTTCTCGCTCATCAGATCACCTGGAGTTCATCGTAGCGTAAGGTCTTGACACGCGCGGGTGAGGGCCTATGATTCGTGATGTCGTGCTGGTGAAGCCCGCCGTGCGACCCGGGGCCCGCGTCAGGCGAGGCCCGTCTGCGCGGTGGGCGCAGTCCCGGGACCAGGCCTAGGCCGAAGCCTCTCGGACTCGCGGGACCCGCCGGGCGATACCCCGGCGGGTTTTTCATTGGAGGGACGGAAGCTTGAGCGTGCGCGTGGGCGTCTTCGGGGCGACGGGCTACACGGGGCGGGAGCTGGTACGCCTGCTGCGCCGACATCCGCGCGCCCGTGTCGCCTTCGCGACCGGCACCGGGTCGGGCCACCTTGCGCACGAGACTGGCCTCGATCAGGAGGCCGAGGCCTACATGCTGGCGCTGCCGCACGGGATCGCCGCGAGCTACGCCGCGAAGCTTCGCGTGGCGCGGCCCGAGGCGCTGGTCGTGGACCTGTCCGGCGATCTCCGACTGCCGACTGCCGCCGCCTACGCGAAGTGGTACGGGCACGAGCACGCCGCCCCGCATCTGATCGGCGAGGCGGTTTTCGGCCTGAGCGAGGCCTACCGGCAGCCACTCGCCGGCGCCCGGCTCGTCTCGAACCCGGGCTGCTACGCGACCTCGGTCCTGCTGCCGCTCATTCCGCTGCTGCGGGACGAGCTGATCGAAGCATCGGACATCGTCGCCGACGCGAAGAGCGGCGCCACCGGGGCCGGGCGCTCGCTCCGCGAAGACCTCTTGTTCTGCGAGCTGGCCGACGACTTTTCGGCCTACTCTCCCGGCCGCACGCACCGGCACGTGGGCGAGATCGAGAGCGTGCTGCAGGACCGCACCGGCAAGACCGTCGAGCTGACGTTTTGCCCGCACCTGCTGCCGGTGAAGCGCGGCATCCTGACGGCGCTCTACGTGAAGCCGAAGCGCGAGGTCGCCGATCTGCAGCGGGCGCTCGAGGCGGCGTATGCGGGCTCGCCCTTCGTGCACGTGGTCGACGCCCCGCCGCGGCTCTCCGACGTGGTGGACACGAACGACTGCCGCATCTCCGTCCACGGCGCAGCTCCCGGAAGGGCCGTCGTCTTCTCGGCGCTCGACAACCTCGTGAAGGGGGCGGCGGGACAGGCGATCCAGAACCTGAACCTCGCGATGGGCTGGCCGGAAGCCGAAGGACTGGTGTCGGCCTTCGAGCCCACGCCCACACCAGAGAAGGCAGCGCCTTCCGGGGCGAAGCCGGCGGGAGGGGGCGCATGAGCGTCCGCGTCTACAAGGTCGGCGGGCCCGCGCTCGAGGACCCCGGCCTCGTCGGGCCGCTCGCCGAGGAAGTGCGGCGAGGCGAGGGCCCGGCCGTCCTCGTCCACGGGGGAGGCCGGGCCGTCGACCGTCTGCTGGAGGCGCTCCACATCGAGTCCCGCTTCATCGACGGCCGTCGCGAGACGTCGCGCGAGGCGATGGCCGTCGTCGAGATGGTCCTCTCCGGTACCGCGAACAAGCAGCTGGCTGCCGGGCTCACGGCGGCCGGCGTGCCCGCGATCGGTATCTCTGGCCGCGACGGCGACCTGATGCGCGCCCGCCTCGCGCCCGACCTCGGCCGGGTGGGGACGCCGCAGCGTGTGAACCCCGCACCGATCCGCGCCCTCTGGGACGCGGGCTTCCTCCCCGTCGTCTCTCCCGTCGCGAACGGTCCGCTCGGCGAGGCCGTGAACGTCAACGCCGACGAGGCGGCCCTCGGCATCGCCCGCGCCGTGGGTGCGACGACGCTCGTCTACCTCTCCGACGTGGACGGGGTGCGGCTCGGCGACCGCACGGCCGACAGCCTGACGTCGGAGGAAGCACGCTTGCACATTGACGACGGCACGATCGCCGGGGGCATGGCGCTCAAGTTGCGCGTGGCGCTCGAGGCCTCGGCGGCGGGGATTCCCGAGGTGGTGATCGCAGGCAAGGCCAGGCTGCTGGGGCAGTTCCCCGGCACACGTATCGTCGCGGCCGCGGCGGTGAGCGAGGTGAAACGGTGACGAGCGCGCTGCTTCCGATCTACGAACGCGACCTCACGCTCGTCAAGGGCAAGGGCTCGCGCCTGTGGGACGCCGACGGCCGCGAGTGGCTGGACTTCGCCGCGGGCATCGCGGTGAACGGCTTCGGCTACGGCGACAAGAAGATCGTCACGGCCGTGAAGAGGCAGGCCGAGCGGCTGATGCACACGAGCAACCTGTTCCACACCGAGCCCGCGAGCGCGCTGGCCCAGCGGTTGGTGCGGCTCGCCTTCCCCGGGAAGGTCTTCTTCACCAACTCGGGCACCGAGGCGTGGGAAGGGGCGATGAAGTTTGCTCGCCGCATCGGGAAGGAGCAGGGTCGCACCGAGTACGTCGCGTTCGAGAACGCGTTCCACGGGCGCTCGATGGGCGCGCTTTCGACCACGTGGACGGCCAAGTACCGCGAGCCCTTCGAGCCGCTCGTGCCGGGCGTGCGCTTCGTCCCTCGCAACGACCTCGCGGCACTGGCCGCGGCCGTCGGCGAGAAGACCGCCGCCGTCCTGATCGAGCCGGTGCAGGGCGAGGGCGGCATTCGCCCGGCGACCGCCGAGTTCCTGAAGGGCCTCGAGGCGCTCTGCCGCGAGCGCGGCGCGCTCGTCGTCTTCGACGAGATCCAGAGCGGGCTCGGACGCACCGGAAAGATGTTCGCGTACCAGCACTCGGGCGTCGTTCCCGACATGCTCACGCTCGCCAAGCCGCTCGCGGGCGGTCTGCCGATGGGCGCGCTGCTGCTCAAGGACTCGCTCGCGCCGGCGCTGAAGGTGGGCGACCACGGAACGACGTTCGGGGGCAATCCCGTCTGCGCCGCGGCCGCGCTCGCCGTCCTCGACCACCTGGAAGCGCCGGGCTTCCTCGACGACGTCGCCGCGCGCGGTCTCTACCTGGTGCGGGGGCTCAAGAAGCTGGCCCGCGCGCACAAGGACAAGATTGCCGAGGTGCGCGGGCTCGGGCTCATGCTCGGCGTGGAGTTCCGCGGCGAGGCCGCGCCGGTGCTGAAGGGCCTGCGCGAGAAAGGGATCCTGGCCACGAAGGCGGGCGACAGAGTGCTGCGCCTGCTGCCGCCGCTGATCATCAAGCGGAGCGAGATCCGGCAACTGCTGACGGCGCTCGACGAGGTCTTGAAGACCGGGGCCGGAGCGCGCTGATTCAAGACCTGACCCCTCTGGCGAAGGAGAACGACAAGACGATGGCGAACGCGACGCGCAATGTGAAGAAAGTCATGCTGGCCTACTCGGGCGGGCTCGACACCTCGATCATCATTCCCTGGCTGAAGGAGAACTACGGCGGCGCCGAGGTGGTCGCCTTCTGCGGCGACGTGGGCCAGGGTGACGACTTCGAGGCGGTCCGCCAGAAAGCCCTCAGGACCGGCGCCAGCAAGTGCATCGTCAAGGACCTGCGCAGCGAGTTCGTCCGCGACTACTGCTACAAGGCGCTCTCGGCGGGGGCCGTCTACGAGGACCGCTACCTGCTCGGCACGGCTCTCGCGCGGCCACTCATCGCCTACCACCAGGTCCAGGCGGCGACCCGCGAGAAGGCCGACGCGCTCGCGCACGGCGCCACCGGCAAGGGCAACGACCAGGTCCGCTTCGAGGTCACTTACGCGGCCTTCGCGCCGCACATGAAGGTGATCGCGCCGTGGCGCGAGTGGACGATCCGCTCGCGCGAGGACGCGCTCGCCTACGCCCGTGAGCACGCCGTGCCCGTCGACCAGACGAAGAAGGACCTCTTCAGCCGCGACGGCAACCTGTGGCATCTCTCGCACGAGGGCGGCAACCTCGAGGACGTGTGGGATGCCCCGCAGAAGGGCATGTTCAAGCTGACCGTCGATCCGCTGGACGCCCCGGCCCGGCCGCGCCTCGTCACGATCGGGTTCGAGGGCGGCGCACCGGTGAAGCTCGACGGCAGGCGCCTGTCTCCGGTGCGCATGATCGAGACGCTCAACCAGATCGCCGGCGCACACGGTGTCGGCCGGCTCGATCTCGTCGAGAACCGGCTCGTCGGCATCAAGTCGCGCGGCGTCTACGAGACGCCGGCCGGCACGGTGCTCCACATCGCCCACCGCGAGCTCGAGCGGCTGGTGCTCGACCGCGATACTCTGCATTTCAAACAAATGGTCTCGGTCCGCTACGCCCAGCTCATCTACGACGGCCTCTGGTTCTCGACGCTGCGCGAGGCACTCGCGGGCTTCGTCGACGAGACCGAGAAGGAAGTCACTGGCGAGGTGCGTGTGCGCCTGTACAAAGGCACCGCCGAGGCGGTGGGCCGCCGCTCGCCGCGCAGCCTCTACCGCCAGGATCTCGCCACCTTCGGCGAGGGCATGGCCTACGACCACCAGGACGCCGAGGGCTTCATCCGCCTCTTCGGCCTGCCCGAGCGCGTGCGGGCGCTCACGCGCAGCCGCGTGACCGTCGACGTGAAGGCCGTCGAGGTGACCCGCCCGGTACAGCGCAGGGCGATGGCCACCAAGCGCCGGCGGGGGAAGTGAGCGTCACCGCACCGCTCGGTTTCCGCGCCGCGGGCGTCGCGTCGGGCATCAAGCCCGACCTTCTCGACCTGGCGCTCGTGGTCGCCGACGGGCCCTGCGCGTCGGCGGGCGTCTTCACGGCGAACCTGGCGCAGGCCGCGCCGGTGCTCGTCTCGCGCGAGCACCTCAAGGGAAGGCGGACGCGGGCGATCGTAGCCAACGCGGGCTGCGCGAACGCCGCGACGGGCGACGCCGGGCTCGCGGACGCGAGAGCGATGGCCGCACTCACCGCGCGCGCGGCCGCTTGCCCCGTCGAGCAGGTCGTGGTGGCCTCGACCGGCGTCATCGGCGTGCGGCTGCCGATGGAGAAGGTGCGCGCGGGCATCGCCGCCGCCTTTCCACGGCTGTCGCGCGAGGGCGGGCCGGACGCCGCGCGCGCCATCATGACGACCGACACGAAGCCGAAGCAGGCCGCCGTCTGTTTCACAGTTTCCGGCGCGACCTGCCGGGTCGGCGGGATGGCCAAGGGCGCCGGCATGATCGCGCCGAACCTGGCGACGATGCTGGCCTTCTTCACGACCGACGCCGCGGTCGAGCCGGCGCTGCTGCGCCGCGCCCTGGGCGAGGCCGTGGGCGAGAGCCTCAACCGCATCACCGTCGACGGCGACACGTCGACCAACGACTGCGCGATCCTGCTGGCGAGCGGCGCGAGCGGCGCGCCCGCGATCGAGCGTGAAGGCGCTGACTATGGCGCCTTTTGCGACGCGCTCACTGAGGCCGCGCGCCAGCTCGCCCGCATGCTGGTCCGCGACGGCGAGGGCGTGACCCGCATCGCCGAGGTGCTCGTCGAGGGCGCGCGGACCCCCGGCGACGCCGACCGCATCGCTCGCACCGTGGCCGAGTCGCCGCTCGTGAAGACCGCTCTCCACGGCGGCGACCCGAACTGGGGCCGCGTGCTGGCCGCGGTCGGACGCGCGGGCGTGCCGCTCGACATCCGCCGCGTGTCGCTGTGGATCGGCGACGTGCACGTCGCGGAGGCGGGCGCCGCGCGCGAGTACGCGGAGAAGACGGCGGCCTTGGCGATGCAGGAGGATCCTGTGCGGCTGCGAATCCGCCTCGCCGAGGGTGAGGCGAGCGGCTGGATCTGGACGTCCGACTTCTCGCACGGCTACGTGGACATCAATGCGCACTACCGGAGCTGACGGGAGTCGAGCCCCCTCCGAATGGCCTCCCGATTTCCGGGGGCAAGCGAGGTGACGATGAAGCTCTGGGGCGGGAACTACGAGGCGGCGCCGGACGCCGTCTTCTGGGAGTTCAACCGGTCGTTTCCGTTCGACCGCCGGCTGGTGCGCGAGGAGCTCGCGGCCTCGCGCGCCTGGGTGCGCGCGCTCGGCCGCTGCGGCGCCGTTCCCGCCGCCGATGCCGAGGCTCTGGAGCGCGGGCTCGCCGAGGTCCTCGCGAAGCTGGAGGCCGACCCGAAGTACCTCGAGTTGGACGTCGAGGACGTCCACAGCTTCGTCGAGGAGCGCCTCGGCGAGATCGTCGGTGAGCTGGCCGGCCAGGCGCACCTCGGCCGCAGCCGCAACGAGCAGACCGTGACGGCGCTGCGCCTCTTCGCGCGCGGCGCGATCGACGCGCTCGCGCGCGGGCTCGCGACACTCGTGACCACGCTCGTGGAAAAGGGCCGAAGCGGCGCCGACGCGGTGATGCCAGGTTACACGCACACGCGCGCCGCCGAGCCGATCACGTTCGGCTTCTGGGCCGCCGCGCACGCCTGGGGCCTGGTGCGCGACCGCGATCGGCTGCGGGACGCCCGCGTGCGCGTCGACGTGATGCCGCTCGGCTCCGGGGCCCTTGCCGGAGCGTCGCTCCCGCTCGACCGCGAGGCGATGGCGAAGGACCTCGGCTTCGCGGCGGTGTCCCCCGCCGCGCTCGACGCCGTGATGGACCGCGACTTCGCGGTGGAGCTCGTCTCGTGCTGCGCGCAGGTCCAGACCCACCTCGCGCGTCTCTGCGAGGACCTGATTCACTTCGCGGGGCCCGAGTACGGGTTCGTGACGCTGCCCGAGGCTTTCACCACCGGCTCGTCGCTGATGCCTCAGAAGAAGAACCCCGACGCGCTGGAGCTGGTCCGCGGCAAGGCGGCGCGCGTCGATTCCGACCTGCTGCGGCTGCTGGTGCTGCTGAAGGGCCTGCCGGCCGGGTACCAGAAGGACCTGCAGGAAGACAAGGAAGCCGTCTTCGACGCGGTCGACACGGCGATGGGCTCGGTCGCGGTGATGACCGGCGTCGTGGCCGGCCTGGGCCAGAACCGAGACGCGATGCGCGCGGCCGCGGGTCGCGAGGAAATGATGGCGGCGGGCCTGGCCGTGGCGCTGGCGCGTGAAGGGATGCCTTTCCGCAAGGCCCACCACGTGGTGGGCGCCCTCGTTGCGGAATCTCAGAAGAGTGGCCGCTCGTTGAAAGCTGTGGCGGCCGAGACGCTGGCGACCGTTGCTCCCGCGGTCGCCGCGCGGCTCGACGCGCTCTTCGACCCGCTCGAGGCGGTGAAGGCCAAGTCGCTCGTCGGGGGCACTGCGCCCGACGCGGTCCACGCGTCGCTCGACGCCGCGCTGGCGCGCGCTTCCGTGACGATCGTCTATCCCTAGCCGGAAGTTCCTCGGAAGGGTAGGCGGAAGTGGCTGGTGCGAAGGAAAAAGGCCACGTAGTCAGCTTCCCGCTACTGACTACACTACATCCGGTGTGACACCTGGAGCAGGTCGAAGACCCGC
>Ga0247727_10010855_pt1 | contig 16040 bp, 8 predicted proteins | sample WisWelCaveWW1625_FD_202498 | JGI IMG/M metagenome (GOLD analysis project Ga0247727, IMG submission 202498) | Biofilm microbial communities from Wishing Well Cave, Virginia, United States - WW16-25 | ecosystem: Environmental > Aquatic > Deep subsurface > Groundwater > Cave microbial mat | place... | reverse complement strand
ACGACATCAAGAATTTCGCTACTAAAGACGATCTAAGAAATTTCGCTACTAAAGACGATCTAAGAAATTTCGCTACTAAAGACGATCTAAGAAATTTCGCTACTAAAGACGATCTAAGAAATTTCGCGACCAAAAACGATCTCAAAAATTTTGCAACTAAGGATGATTTCAGTACGCTAAGGGCGGATGTGGAGACTCTCGCTGGACAAGTAGCGGACAATACGAAGGAATTGGTTAACCTCAGACACGAAATGGCTACCAAAACAGAGTTGGACGAACTTAAAACAGACGTTCGGCAAATCTTAGTGATTGTCGATGGCATGGCGAAAAAATTCGATAACTATCAAACCGAAAAGGCTGCGACCGAACACACCTTCTCTCGACACGAGAATCGTCTCGACGATCATGAAACTCGCATTAAGGTTTTGGAGGAAAGGGAACCACTTTAGAAATTGCCGGATTGCTCTTCACCCACCACCGTCTTTGGCACTGAGAGTTCGGCCTCGAATCTGCCCGCGACGAACTTTTTCGTTAGCCAATGAAACCGCCAATTATGCAACAGCGCCGCCGCGGTCAACCCCATGATTAACCCCATCCACAAACCTTCGGCGCCCAATCCTTGTCGTACTCCCAATAGATAGCCAATCGGCAAACCTACCAGCCAATACGCTACCACATTGGTGAGTGCCGGAACATGCGTATCTTTCAGACCTCGCAGCGCGCCCAATCCGCCAACTTGCAGGCCATCGGAGATTTGAAAGATTGCGGCATAGAATAGCAGCTTAACGGTGATTGTCTGCACCTCGGCTTCGTTGGTATACAACCGCACGATTGTTTCCGGCAGGAGCAGCATGATCAACGCGGTCGCGGTCATCACCAAGCCGCACAGGGCAACGCCATTGAATCCGATGGCGCGGGCTTCGTGCAGATCATTCTTTCCGACCGCAAATCCCACGCGCGCCGTAGTCGCCAGCGATAGTCCCAGCGGCACCATAAATGTCATCGAGGCAAAATTTATCGTGATTTGGTGCGCGGCCACGACGTTCACACCCATCGATCCGATGATCAGCGCCGCGACGGCAAACATCGATACCTCGATGCAAATATTAGCGCCATTGGGTACCCCGATGTGCAGAATTTCCTTCTGTAACTTCCACACAGGCCGCTGAAAGTTCTCAGCAATTTTGAAATCCACGCGATTGGCTTTACGAAACGTGAACAGCACCATCAGGCTGCCAATGATCCACCACGCTATCGCGGTGGACACGCCGGTGCCGACCGCACCCAATTCCGGGAACCCCCAGTACCCGTACATAAAGGCATAGTTGCCGAAGATGTTGGCGACAAAACCGATGGCAGCGAAATACATGCTCGGTTTCGTCACCGATAGTCCATCGTTAAAGTAGCGCAATGCGAAATAAGCAAAGGATGCAGGAAACCCCCACGAAACCGCCCGCAGATATCCGATGGTGACCGGAACGATCTCCGGCTGGACGTTAAAAAGAGCCAGCACGGGTTGGGCGTTGCGCACGAGCAACCAGAACGGCAGCGCCAGGATCTGACTCAGCCAGAGAATCTGCCACAGGTAGACGCCGATGCGATCGCGTTTGCCCGCGCCCATGAGCTGCGCGACGATGGGATTGATGACCAGCAGAGTGCCAAACACCAGCACTACGATCGGGCTGAGGATGCCCGCGCCCACTGCGATCGCGGCCAGGGCTTTGGCGTTGAGCCGGCCCGCCATGATCGTGTCAACGAATCCCATTGACATTTGCAGCAACTGCGCTGCGACCAATGGCGCGCCGATTCGCATTGTCTTCCGGGCATGCAATAAAATTCTCTGATTCGTCTGCCGATTCATAGAAGTTCCAATTGGATCTGATTGATCTGTTCAATTTTGCCGGGGCTGTCCAAAAAGGGAGAAAAATGTCATTGCGAGGAGCGACAGCGACGAAGCAATCAATCCCATGATTTGAGGACAAATCACGAGATTGCTTCTCCCGAAGCGTCGGGATCGCAATGACAGCTACCTTTTTGGACTACCCTGACATCAATTTATTACACCTTTTTTTGCTTCCAGCGGCCGCGGCGGAAAACCAGCACACCAACGACTCCCACAAAAGATTCCGCCAGTGTTATCGATAGAAAAACCCCGCTCTCCGCGAGGCCCGTGTGCATGGCGAGCGCATACGCCAGCGGAATTTCAAACAACCAGAAAACGAAAAGATTGATGATTGTCGGCGTCGTCGTATCGCCGGCGCCGTTGAAAGCTTGCACCATCACCATGCCGTAGGCGTAGAACAAATAGCCGTAACTGAAAAAACGTAAACATCTGACGCCCACAGCAATGACTGCGGCATCCTTCGTAAATATGCCGATGAGGAATTCCGGTATCAGGAAGAAGATGACTCCGATACCACACAGAAAAAACATGTTGATGATGGCGGAGAGCCACACCGAGCGTTCGGCGCGCTCCGGTTTGCTGGCGCCTAAATTTTGTCCCACCAGCGTCGCGGCTGCGTTGCTCATCCCCCACGACGGCAGGATAGAAAAAATCACCACGCGAATGGCGATGGTGTAGCCCGCCAACGCTGCGCTGCCGAAATGGGCGATGATACGGTAGAGGCCAATCCAACTCGATGTCGCGATGATGAATTGTCCAATACCGCCGAGCGATAGCCGCATCAGCCGCAGCATAACTTCCGGTTGCAGCTTGAGGTCGCCGCGGCTGATTTGTATTCGGCCTCTGCCACGATAGAGCATGATCAACTGGAACGCCACGCCGGTGCCGCGGCCGATGTTGGTGGCAACAGCCGCGCCGGTTACGCCCAATTCCGGAAATGGTCCCCAGCCAAAAATTAAACAAGGGTCGAGGACTAAGTTGATGGCGTTCGCCAGCCACAGCACGCGCATGGAGATGGCTGCGTCCCCGGCGGCGCGAAACACGGCGTTGATGATGAACAACAGCATGATGACGACGTTGCCGCCGATAAGCGTCGCCGTATATCCCCAGCCGGTTTCAACGATATGGTTGGAAGCGCCCATCAATTTCAGCAATTCCGGCGCAAACACAATGGCTATCGCTGAAAAAGGAATCGAGATCAGCACGCCGACGATCATCGCTTGCAGCGCTGCGACGCGTGCGCCCACTACGTCTTTTTCGCCGATGCGCCGCGCCACCATCGCGGTGGTCGCCATGCTGAAACCGATGGCAATCGCATAAATGATGGTCAGCATCGATTCGGTGAGGCCGACCGTGGCCACCGCTTCGGCTCCCAACTTCGAAACAAAGAAAATATCGACCACCGCGAAAATCGATTCCATCACCATTTCGAGAATCATTGGCACCGACAGCAACAAAATCGCTCGGCCAATGCTGCCCTCGGTGAAGTCCTGCTCGCTGCCGGCGATGGCTTCGCGAATATCCTCCCAGAATTTGCGGATACGACTGCCTGGCTCTGATTGCAAAGGGATTTGTAGATCCGTCAGTTCGTTATTGAATGATTTCATTGAAGTCTCACTATTTTGAATACATACTCTGACCAAAGAGGTCAAAAACTTTAATTAGAAATTGGAACTGATTAGAGCAGAAGACGGAAGGACAATTCGCTGGGGTGTGCTAAGAAATGAGAGCGAAGAGGGCGAACACAAAAGTAAGTTTCTCACCAGATTTTTTCGGGCCGCTAAGTTTGCGCCGACAAAACCTGGCTTCAGCAATTCCGCGAATCATCTACTTCCGTCAAAATCACAATCGACGAAATTGGGTCGCATAATTCTCTCCTTAAGTTTTTAGTCAAAAAGATGATTGGCTATATTAACAAAAAATTCTTCAAAAGCAACGAAATTTTTTTGGAAACTGCCGAATCGCTTTTGTTCAGGTAATCGTCAGGCCGAAACCCCGGCGTTTCATCTCTGCGATGTACTTTGCCGAATCGATGTCGCGTTCAATTCGGATGCTGCCGGCGGGAGCTTCGCCATTGGCCAACATGATGCCCACGATAGTCGCGCCGAACCCGGTGGTGCGCTGCATAGCAGTAAACCCGGTGGCGTCATCATAAAAATCCATCAGCTCGAATACCACTTTTTCTGAATCGCCCTCTACAACCACCCGCAGTACCACCACGTCTTTGGGGTCAGCGGATTCCAACTTTGGGCCAACCACCGCGTGAAAAACGTTGCGCGGGACAACATCTTTGTTGTCCACTTTCACGGGTTTCAAATCCAGCAAGCCCAATTCGTACATGGTTTTCAACTTATCATAATGCCCGGGATAGCGCACGGTTTTTTCAAAGTATTCTTCAATTTTGCCTTCGAAGGTCCACGGACAGGTGGAAGTGCCGCCGTAAGTTGTGAACGCTTCACATTTGCCAACGGGATGGGCAAACTCTAATAGCTCCAACTCGGTGAAAGTTTCCGCGACGGTAAGTTTGCTATCCTTTAAAATGTGCGCTTTGCCAAAGTATTCGTTGGTGAGTCCCTCAATGTTGAAAAATAGCCGGTAGCCCAGCGGCGGCTTGGGATGCTGCGGCAATCCGCCGACGTAAATTTTTGCCTGTTTCGGATTCCTGATCTTCCGGATGCCGTGCGCCGCTAAAATGTTTGCCATGCCTGGCGCCAGCCCGCAATCCGGCGCGATGGTTACGCCAGCCCTTTTTGCGGCGCTGTGCAATTTGTGCTGTTGCCACACCACGTCGGTGTTGCCACCGAGGTCGCAGAAATGACATCCAGCAGCGATGGCAATGCGCGAGAGCGTCACATTGAAATAATAGGGCACCGCGCTCAGACATACATCGGCTCCCTTCAAAAGCTGGCGCACTTGCCGTTCATTCTTCACGTTAATCTTGGCATGACGCACAATTCTGGACTTCAGCAATTTGTTGACGCGGCTGGCGGCTTTTTTAGCAACCGCCTCGTTTACGTCCGCCAGCACAATTTTGCCGGCGTCGCCGAAGCGGCCAAAGTCGTAGGCGGCGGCTACGCCCTGCAATCCGGCGCCGAGAACGACGTAGGTTTTTTTCATGAGGTCTCCAAAAATTTGCTTTCATGTACCCGGAAGTGGATTAAATATAATTAAATTTATCAGGAAATTCAAAGCATTCCTCTCCTCAAACCTTTAACCACGAATTACACGAATTTACACGAATGCGTTTTAGTTCACGATTTATTTAGTGGAATTAGTGAAATTCTTGGTTAAAGTATTTGGGATTGCAATTCACGTTCAGTTGTAGTAATTTCGGATAATTTCATCCAACTTATGCCTGAAAAATACGACGTTGCTATCATCGGCGCCGGGGTGATCGGCTGCAGCATCGCCTATTATCTCTGCCAGCGGGATATCAATAACATCGCTATTATTGAAAAAGAACATTTTCCCGGCACCGGTTCGACCAGCAAGGCCTTCGGCGGTATTCGCGCGCAATTCACCACCGAAGCCAACATTAGCATGTCGCTGCTGACGATGAAGCTACTCGTTGACATGGACGAAGAGATGGCGTCGCAGTCGGGATACCTCAAAACCGGCTATTTGTTTGTCACCGCCAACCCAAAACGATTTGAACAATTGCAGCAGAACATCCGTTTTCAGCGGCAATTTGGCGTGGCCGTTGAGCCGATTTCTCGTGATGAAATTGCCACGCGTTTTCCTTACTTTCGTTCCGATGATATTCTCGGCGGTAGCTTCGGCGCACGCGACGGCTTCATCGATCCCGGCGGACTCACCAACGCGTTTTACTCGCGGGCGCTTAGCATGGGCGCGACGATGCTGTCAGACACTTCGGTGATTGGGTTGTTGAAATCTGACAAGGGGATTTCCGGAGTTGTGACGGATCGCGGAGAAATCATCGCAGACATTGTCGTTAACGCCGCCGGCTCACACGCCGCCGGCATCGCCAGTTACGCGGGAGTTGAGGTGCCGGTGCATCCCATTCGCAGCAACATCGCCGTCAGCGGCCCGACGCCGGAATTGCCGCGTGTTATTCCCATGACCGTCGATATTGACACCGGCCTGCTCATTCGCCGCGAGGGCGAGGGCGTGGGCTACGCCTGGACGAATCCGGACGAGCCAACCGGTTTAGATTCGAGATTCGATTCGGGATTCATCGAGCTCATCGCTCCGAAAATCGAAGATCGTTTTCCCAATTTGATCGACGCCGGCATCAACTTTTCCAAATGCTGGGCGGGACTTTACCCGGAGACGCCCGACCATCACGCCATTTTAGGCGAGTCCGGCGCGAGCGGATTTATGTTGGCCGTAGGTTTCGGCGGCCACGGCATCATGCACGGCCCGGCGGCCGGCAAAGTGATGAGCGAGCTCATCACCACTGGCAAAACTGAAAGCGTGGACATTTCGCCATTTAGTTTTGAGCGATTCAAAACCGGCAAACTTAATTTAGAGCAGGCGGTATTTTGATTTAATCAAATAGGTTTTTAACCGCAAAGAGCGCAAAGGTGTGGCGAAGATCGCTAAGAAAGAGTATCTTTTCTTCGCGTTCATTGCGGATACTTAGCGAACATTGCGGTTACATTTTAATTTTTCAAATTTGTTGGGTGCGACTCAGCTGAAAGGAAAGAAATTGAATCTGAAACGGACACTCGTTTTGTTGCATCTTCTGTTTGTTGTACACTTACTGCATGCGCAGTTCAATCATTTCTTTGAAAACAAAACTCTGCGCATTGATTATTTTCACTCCGGCACTGCAACGAAAGAATTCATCAGCCTGGATCAAGCGTATGAAGAAGGCGTGTGGGCCGGCAGCCAGACCAATTTGATCGACACGCTGAACCTGGGAAAATATTTAGTGAAAGTGTTCGACGGCGCGACCAATCAGCTCATTTATTCGCGGGGGTACAGCAATATTTACGGCGAGTGGGAAACCACCGAAGAAGCCAAGAACGAAGTTTTTCGCACGTTTCACGAATCGGTGCTCGCGCCGTTTCCAAAAAAACCAGTGCAGGTTACGATTGGCAAGCGCGACAAGTGGATGCACTTTCAGGATATTTTTTCGACGGTGATCGATCCGGCGTCGCGTTTCGTCAATCGGGAAAAGCGCGGGCAGGAATTCAAAGTAACAACGTTGTTGGAAAACGGCCCGCCGCATCAAAAAGTCGATTTTCTGCTGTTGGGCGACGGCTACGCTAACTCCGATCTCGACAAATTTCGCAAAGACGCCGAGCGCTGGAAAAAAGTCATTCTCGAAACCTCGCCATTCAAAGAGCACGCAAAAAAAATCAACGTCCGCGCCATCGAAGTAGTGTCCGAAGATTCCGGCATCGACGATCCGCGCAAGAATGTTTGGAAAAGCACGCCGCTCGGAACGTCCTACAATTCGCTGGACTCGCAGCGTTACATTCTGACGCTCGAAAATCGCGCATGGCGGGACATCGCCTCGGCGGCGCCCTACGATTTCATTTACATTTTGGTGAACAGCACACAATATGGCGGCGGTGGGATTTATAATCAATTTGCCACCGGCATGACCGGAGTGCAGAATCCGCAAATGGACTGGCACGTGGATTACATGTTCACCCACGAATTCGGCCACTCGTTCGCTGGCCTCGGCGATGAATATTACACCAGCGATGTTTCATATCTTGAATTCTATCCCGCGGGCGTTGAGCCGTGGGAGCCGAACGTGACGGCATTGGTGAGCAAAGATCGCGTGAAGTGGGAGTCGTTTATGGAATCCGGCACACCGCTGCCGACGCAGTGGGCTAAAGCAAAGTTCGACAGTCTCGAAGCGATTCGTGCAACGTGGAATCGCAGCGAACCGGGCTACTACGAGAAGTGGCTGGGGATGCGCAAGCAGCAGGATGACTTGATGAAGTCTTCACACCATTTTGGAAAGGTGGGCGCATTCGAGGGCGCGGGCTACAGCTCGAAAGGCCTCTATCGTCCAGCGGTGGATTGCCGAATGTTTTCACTCAGCCTGACGCCGTTTGATCCGGTGTGCGCCGCGGGGATAGAGCGGGTGATTCGGTTCTATGCGGAGTAGTTGTAGGCGGGTGTAGACGGGATGGCCCATCCCGTCTACAAAGTCTACAAGTTCTATCCTTCTTGGCTGGCCTCTTTTGGCCGGCTCTTCAAACTCGTTTCCACCTCCGCCTGCACCGCTTCGCAGGTAATTTTGGCTTCTTTCAGAAGCCCTGCAATCTCTTTATTCATTTCGGCGATAAAACCCTCATCGTCCGTTTGCGGGAGATTGATGCGCACGTTGTAAATCGCGCCCTGCACGCCGGCAAAGGCCATCAATGCGCCGACGCCGGCGTCACTCATTACTGCGTGGTTGCCGATACGCGCAGCGATTAAACATAGGTTCAGCGCGTCGCGGCACAATTCCGCCGTGCGAAATGGCACATTCGCTGCGGACTTGTAGCCCTCGCGCATTTTCTCCGCGCGTTGCTCTTTTTGCTGCGGCGTGTCTTTTGGCAGACGCATGGCCGCCAGCACCGAGTTGAAAGCCTCCGTGTCGGCATCTATGGCGTGTACCAGTTCGACTTTGATCATCTGCGCTTTCTCCGCCAGTTCGCATAACATTTCATATTGAGGATCGAACTCGCCCTTCCCAATTGATAGATTGGCAACCATCGAGGCTAGCGCTGCGCCCAACGCGCCTGCCAACGCCGCGATCGATCCGCCGCCCGGCGCCGGGGTGTCACGCGAGACTTCATCTACAAAGTCAACCACTTTTTGATTGACCAACGCTCCGTTCTGCTTCGGCAGGCCGATCACTTTTTTGTCGATGTCAAATGGCGCGACATCGCGCAAGCCCATGGACTGTGCCGCGGTCTCGACGATGTCCCGCGTCGGGATGCCGGTGGATTTTTTCATGCGCTGCAAATAAAATTTGCCGGCGAGCTGCATAGTCTCATACGGCACGACGCCAACAATCTCCGAGCCGCTGATAACGATGCCGCGTTCCTGCGCCAGCCGGCGGGTTTCTTCGAGCACCGCGTGCGGCGGCGAGACTTTGTAGTTGTTGAGATTGACGGAAATCTGCGCGCGCTTATACGCTTCGACCACCCACCCGACCGCTTTCACCAGTTTGAATCTGCCGTCCTTATAAACCGGCCGCCCGCTGAGATTACTGGCATCGAATCCGAGCGATTTGTAGCGGGCGAACAAATCGCCGCCATGATTTTCTTTGTAATGCGCCGCCAACTTTTCGAAATCTTTGGCAATGAACTCGCATTGGCCGCAAGGAAATTTGTCGGCGGCAAAATAGACCACGTCGCCTTTATAATAGAAAGGAGCAATGTTGCCGACGCGTTTCCAGCGGCCGCGCTCGCGCAGTTCGTAAGCGATGTCCGTGGCGTAGCGGCGATCGGTGGTGTTGAGGTTGACGTTGTATGCGATAAGAAACTCGCGCGCGCCCACCGTGGTCGCGCCGCTTTTGGGATTAAAGGTCGCTGGGCCAAAATCCGGCTTCCACTCCGGTTTGGCGAGCTTTTGCGGAAGGCCTTCGTATTCACCGGAGCGAATCGTTGCCAGGTTGCGGCGTTCGGGTTTTGTGGCGGCGTATTCATACAAATAGACTGGAATTCCCAATTCCTCGCCGATGCGTTTGCCGACGGCCTTTGCCATCTCCACGCAATCGTCCATCGTGACGCCCGCGACCGGCACGAACGGCAGCACGTCGGTAGCGCCCATGCGCGGATGCTCGCCTTTGTGCTGCGACATGTCGATCAACTCCGCTGCGATTTTCACCGCGCGAAAAGCGGCTTCCATCACCGCCTCCGGCTCGCCGATGAAGGTGACCACCGTGCGATTGGTGCTTTCGCCGGGATCGACGTCCAGCAATTGCACGCCGCGCACGGCTTCGATTTGATCGGTGATTTTTTTAATAAGATTTCGATCTCGGCCTTCGGAAAAGTTCGGCACGCATTCAACTATTTTATGCATCAAGTCCTCCGTTCTAGTGAAAAGGCAGATGGCAAATGTCAGACGTGCACAGCCAAATGCCAGGCACTTCGAAAGTGCCTGGCATTTCTAGTCCTTCTGCCGTCTCATATTTCAAACTTGATAAGATAAAACAGTGAAGTGAAGAATACAACACACAAAAATCTCGCTACTCACATCTCACGTCTGCCCTCTGCCGTTTGCCGTCTCACGATTTAACGCTTGCGTTTCACCGGTCATTTTCCTAAAATTCCACCGCGTTTCATTAACTAAAGGAGGACGACCTCATGACTAATCAATGGAGAACGTGGCTGTGTTTGCTTTTGACTGCCGGCCTGCTGATTCATTCGACCGATCTCTTCGCCCAGAAGTCAAAGGACGCCTATCTCAGCAAGTTGCCGCCGCTCATCGACCGCGAGCTGTTTTTCGGCGATCCCGAAATTTCTAACTCGCAGCTTTCCCCCGATGGCAAATTCATTTCATTTATCAAGCCCTATAAAGACGTCCGCAATATTTGGGTAAAGGGCGTCTCCGAGCCTTACAACGCCGCCAAGCCCATGACTGCCGACAAAAGCCCGGTGCCGGCCTACTTCTGGAGCCAGGACGGCAAATATCTTTTGTATGCGCAGGACAAAGGCGGCAACGAGGATTTTCATGTTTATACCGTTAATCCGGCAGATGCCCCAGAGGCCGAAAGTGGCGTTCCCCCGGCCCGAGATCTGACGCCCTTTGAGGGGATTCGCGCGTACATTTATGCGGTGCCGAAAAATAAACCCAACGAGATGCTGATTGGATTGAACGATCGCGATCCGGCTTTGCACGACGTTTATCGCCTCGACATCGCCACTGGCAAACGTGAGCTGCTGTTGCAGAATAATGAAAACATCGCCGCGTTCACGTTCGACCGCGATGGCAGCATCCGGCTCGCTCTGCGACAAACTGCCGACGGCGGCACCGAAATTCTCCGCATCGATGGCGACAAGTTTACGGCGGTGTATAGCTGCAACTACGAAGAATCCTGCTCGCCGTATCAATTTCACAAAGATGGCAAGCGGGTTTATATGATCACGAACAAGGGCGACAATGTTGATTTAGTCCGGTTGATTCTCTTTGATCCTGCCACCGGCGCGGAGGAATTGGTTGAAGCCGATCCCAAAGGCCAGGTAGATTTTGGCGGAGCGATTTTCTCAGAAGACACCGACGAATTGATCGGCACCTATTACGAGGGCGATCGCGTGCGGATTTACCCGCGCGACAAGCAGCTCAAAAAAGACCTCGCTATTCTGCGCCAGAAATTGCCCGAGGGCGAAATCAACCTGCAATCATCCACGCGCGATATGCGCTGGCATTTGGTCTCCGCTTCCCGCGACGTCGATCCGGCTTCAGTTTACCTTTATGATCGTCAAACCGGCAAAGTGGACTTGTTGTATCGCAGCCGTCCGCAACTGAAAAGCGAACAGCTTGCGCCGATGCAGGCCATTCGTTACAAATCGCGCGATGGCCTGGAGATTCCGGCTTATCTCACGATTCCCCGTGGCGCTGATGCCAAGAATCTGCCGGTGGTAATTATGCCGCATGGCGGACCGTGGGCGCGTGACAACTGGGGCTATGATGCCTTCACGCAATTTCTAGCCAATCGTGGGTACGCCGTGCTGCAGCCGAACTTTCGTGGTTCGACCGGCTACGGCAAAAAATTTCTCAACGCCGGCAACAAAGAGTGGGGCACCGGCGCCATGCAGCACGATATCACCGATGGTGTAAAATATCTCATCGCCCGAGGCATCGCTGATCCCAAACGGGTGTCGATTTTCGGAGGTTCGTATGGCGGCTATGCCACGCTTGCAGGACTGGCGTTCACGCCAGAATTATATGCCGCCGGCGTATCGTATGTCGGACCGTCAAATTTGATCACGCTGCTGAATTCGATTCCGCCCTACTGGGGTCCGATCAAAAAAATGTTTGATGTTCGTCTGGGCAATCCCGAGATAGATGAAGCGCGGCTCAAGAAACAGTCGCCGTTGTTCTCCGCGCAGAATATCAAAGCGCCGCTGCTGGTGATTCAAGGCGCCAACGATCCGCGCGTGAAGAAAGCGGAGTCCGAGCAGATTGTGGTGGCGCTTCGAGATAAAGGCCATCCGGTCGAATATCTACTAGCGGACGACGAAGGCCATGGCTTCCGCAGTCCGGAAAACCGGCTGGCGGTGGCAGTAGCGATGGAAGGTTTTTTCGAAAAGCACCTCGGCGGCCGCGCGCAAAAAGAGATGTCCGACAAAATCGCCAAGCAGTTGGAGAAGCTCACGGTGGATGTCAAAACCGTGACGCTGCCGGACATCAAGCAGACTGCGGATGCGGAGACGGCCCCGCTGCCCACATTTGCGCCAGACCGCCTGCAGCCCCTGACGATGAACTACACTTCGAAAATAGTCATGCGTGAAGTAAAATTCGAAATGCAGATTAACCGCCGCGTTATGAAGGCGCAACTGAACGGCGCGCCGGTGTGGCAATTGATCAGCACCACCCAATCACCCATGGGCGTCGCTGTCGACACCTTTTTTGTCGATGTCAGAACCTTACTGCCGATTAAACGGCGTTCGCAACAGGGGGTCTCCGCGGTGGCAATCGATTATCGCGCTGACGCCATTGCCGGCAGCATTAAAATGGGCCAACAGGAAACACCAATCGACCTCAAATTGCAGGCGCCAGTGGTTGGCGACGATGTCGCGCTCGAAGCCACGCTGGGTTCGCTGCCGTTGGCGGTGGACTATCAAACCACGATTCGCATGTTTGATTTGTTGTCGCGAAAAGTGCGGCCGATGTTGCTGAAAGTGACCGGCGTCGAAAAAGTTGAAGTGGCCGCCGGTGCGTTTGACTCGTTCAAAATCGTACTGGAGCCGCTGGATGGCGAAGCGGGCGGGGCGACACTGTTTGTCTCGCAAAACGCGCCGCGACTGGTTGTCCGCAGCGAGGGCCAGTTGCCGGCGATGATGGGCGGGGGCACGGTGACGACGACGCTCAACAATTTTGCAACGAAGTAGAATCAAATAAAAGACCCTTGTTGGAAACCATCGACTATTGGAATAAATGGTGGGAAGAAAACAAAAGCAAATATCCTCCGGCAAATTGACTGGGAAGCCACCACATCAGGAAAGCAAAAAGCTCAATTAAAGTTGCCATTTAAGACCTCGCTTTATATTGAATGGATGACATTTTAGATGATAATTATTTCTCCAGCACCAACTCCTCTGCCCGCGCCAGTTGAATGGCATTGAACAAAAATTTATATGTGCCGGGAGTTTGCGCCCGGTGCTGGGCGCCGAAGCCAATCAACACCACATGGCCTTTGCCGACCGGAATATCCAGCACCGCCGCTAGTCCTTGGATTTTATCTTCGCCGTCAATCCAACCGCTCAGCAACAAGTTGTCATCCGGATAATATGCCGGCACAGCGGTGCGATTCCGCCAGTAGATCGGACGAAACGCCGGACTGTTTACGAACATAGCCGCGGCTTTTTCCGGCATACCGAATGCGATAGGCTCAGAGTTATCGACGAGGATTTGCAGCAGCGAGCCGGGGCAGAAAAATTCTGTGTCTTTGACATCCTTTCCGCGAAGCGGATCGCCTGCCCGCGCAGGCGGGGTATCCGACAAAACGTTCATCGCGGGCAGGCCGAATTGCTCGATGGCAAAATCGCAGGCGCTGCCGAGGGTGATGAGCGTGCCGCCTTTTTCAACGAACTCTATGACTTTTTTTACCCCATCCTCGCCGATGCCGTCGAGATAAGCATCTGGAACCGGTGGCGAGTAAATGTCGGGCTTGTCCTTTTTGCGGCCACTGATGATCTGCTTCGCCTCCATATCGGGGATGATAATCACGTCGAACTCGCTTCTTAAGTTGCTAGTGCGAATGTTGACGTTGTCAATCGTTTTGTGGGGAAATTCGAACTGTTCGAGGATCAAACGCGTCCAGCCCTCGTCCATGTTGGCGGTCCATGGCTGATACAATCCGAGCTTGAAATCTTTGATTAAATAAGCGACCTGCCCGGCCAGACTTTTTTCGGTCTGTTTTATTTCGATGGCCAGCGCTTTTGACAGCGCGTTCATTTTATCGATTTTCACTTCGTTGCGCGGAATGTAAATCGCCCCCGGCTGGTAACGTTGGCCATTCACCTCAATTGCATTTTTGAGCCAGTAAACTTTGCGGTTTTCGGCGAGCAAAAGATTCACGGCGCGCGCGCTGGCGTTCGTGGTGTGACTGATGATAAAATGCTTGTCTTCGACGAGTGGCGGCGGGTTCGGGCGAGAGATGCTTTCCACCTGCGAAAGCTCGGCGCTGAAGGGCCGCTCGATTTCAAAAGCATCTACTCCCATCATCAGCGGCAGGGTCCAGCCGGCGATATCATAGGGGCGAACCGGCGGCCCACCGGCATACGCGCGCAATTCAGGATAACGCTGGCGTTCCATCAGATCTTTCACGTAGGGCCGGAACGGTTGCGAGAGCAGAATCACATAATCGCCGTTCGAAAATTTAAAATGGCCGGCGGTAAAATCGGCGGTGGCCTGGTGCACCTCCACACCGCCGAGCATGAGAATGTCGAGCAGTCGCAGCGCCGTGACCGGATCGTGCTGCAAGGTCGGCACGACATACGCATAGGGCGGCTCACTCTTGCCTTTAGCAATGGCGTCGAGGTTCATCTTGCAGAAATTATAAACGATGGATTCTTTTTCAGCAGCCGCCAAATCGAGCAGCGCGAAGCTGATTGCGAGCTCGTAGTCGATAATGTCGCGCAGTCGCCACCAGCCGCCGGGCCAGGGATCGAGAAAGTTCATGCGCTGGTTGTATTCGGGCAAACCTTCGCCGCCGCCCGTGAGACTGCCTTTCGGGAAATAGAGCGGTGTGGCAATTTGCGCGCTGGCCATTTCGGAGAGAATGCCCATCATATTGTGCCACCACGGCGTCATCACCGAGGTGCCCTGCCACCAAGCCGTGAAAAATGCGTCGGTGACCACACCGCGGAAATTTTTCGCCTGCAATTCGCTGGCAATATGCTTGCCGAACTTGTTCATCTGCGAATGCAGCAGCGGGTGCAAATTGGGGTTCACCGGGTCGGCATACGGCGGCAGAAACAATCGCGCGCTGCCGGAGCGCATCTGGTGCTGATCGTACACGATATGCGGAAACCACTCGTGGTAATATTGCCGCGACACCATGCGGGTCTCGGTCAAATTCATCATGAACCAGTCGCGGTTGTTGTCGTGCCCGGCGTAGGGATGGTAAAGGTACGGCATCGGCGAACCCTCGTGCGGTGTATCGAGATACTGGTTGTACCAATCGACCACCATCTGCATGCCATCCGGGTTCAGCGACGGAATGAGTAAAATGATGACATTGTCGAGAATTCTTTGCGTGCGCGGGGAATTGTCGGTGGTGAGAATGTAGGCCAGCTCGATGGACTCCTGGCTGGAGGCGATTTCCGTGGAATGAATATTGAGCGTGATCATCACCACGGCCTTGTTTTCGCGGGCCAGCAAGCGCGCGTCCGCTTCCGAGAGGTGCCGCGGATTGGCGGCCTGTTTCTGCAAGTTTTTGTATTTCGCCAGATTCGACATATTGTGGGGCGATGAAATGATCGCCATGATGAACGGTTTGCCTTTGGTGGATTGCCCCAGTTCCAGCACTGCCACGCGATCGGATTGATCGTCCAACATGCGATAATAGTCGGTGACTTTTTCCCAGCCGAAGAGCTGGCGGTCTTCGCCGATTTTGTGGCCGACGAAATCTTCCGGGGCTTTGATTTGTCCCGACCCGTCGGGGGGAGCGCTGCAAAAAATGCAAACGAGAAAAAAATAAACCCGCACGTTCAGATTGTCTGTGAGTTTCATATTCAAATGTTCGTTAGTTTGATTCTGCTTTTTTTTGACGGGTAGATGCGCACCACTTCTTCCCTCGGTTTCAGTGTGTAGAGCGCCACGATGAATAATCCCGAATTGAAAACAATGCCAACGATAATCACCATCCACCCCGGAAGCAGATGAAATATATCGGCGCGTTTGAGGATGTCCGAAAAGTGCAGCACCGGAGTCGGGTGAATGGAAACTTTTGTGAGCCAGCAAACCGCCAGCACGAAAAAAATCCAGCTATAGTTTC
>Ga0247727_10010854_pt1 | contig 16041 bp, 20 predicted proteins | sample WisWelCaveWW1625_FD_202498 | JGI IMG/M metagenome (GOLD analysis project Ga0247727, IMG submission 202498) | Biofilm microbial communities from Wishing Well Cave, Virginia, United States - WW16-25 | ecosystem: Environmental > Aquatic > Deep subsurface > Groundwater > Cave microbial mat | place... | reverse complement strand
CTGGAGACTGCAATCGAACTGGCGGAACGGGAGTACGCGTGAAGCTCCTCATGATCGACAACTACGACTCGTTCACGTGGAACCTCGTGCACCTCTTCGAAGAGCTCGGCGCAGACGTCGCCGTCTACCGCAACGACGCGATCTCCGTCGAAGAGGCCGAGGCGCTCGCGCCCGATCGGCTCGTCATCTCGCCGGGCCCAGGCCGTCCGACGGACGGTGGCGTCTCGGTCGAGCTGATCCGTCGGCTCGGCCCGCTCGTACCCACGCTCGGCGTGTGCCTCGGTCATCAGGCGATCGTCGAGGCGTTCGGGGGTCGGGTCGGACGGGCGCAGGCGCTCCTGCACGGCAAGGCGAGTCTCGTTCGACATGACGGCGAAGGGGTCTTCACCGGCCTACCCGATGAGATCGAGGCGGGTCGCTACCACTCACTCGCGGCAGTCAGCGTGCCCGACGAGCTCGTCGTGACGGCGCACACCGAAGACGGCGAGGTCATGGGTGTCAGACACCGAGTGCATCGAATCGAGGGTGTCCAATTCCACCCCGAAAGCGTTCTTACTCCGCACGGCCCGGAGCTCGCGGCCAACTTCCTCAGGTGATCAAGGAGGCGATCTCACTCCTGCTTGCCGGCGACTCGCTCGACCGCACGCAGGCACGCACCGTCATGGGCGAGATCATGCGCGGCGAAGCGACACCTGCTCAGATCAGCGGCTTTCTCGTCGCGCTGCGAGCAAAGGGAGAGACCGTGGAGGAGATCGCCGGGTGCGCGGAGGCGATGCGCGAGCACGTCCTTCCCGTGAAGCCCACGCGCGAGGACGTGGTCGACATCGTCGGCACGGGCGGCGACGGGGCGGGGACGTTCAACATCTCGACGACGGCAGGGATCGTTGCGGCCGCCGCCGGAGCCGCCGTCGCCAAGCACGGAAACCGGTCGGTGAGCTCCCTCTCGGGATCCGCAGACGTGCTGGAAGCTCTCGGGTACGTGCTCGAGCTGCCGCCCGAGCGAATCGCCGAGTCGATCGACCGCCTCGGCTTCGGGTTCATGTTCGCCCCGTCGCACCATCCGGCGATGCGTCACGCGGCGCCGGTTCGCCGCGAGCTGGGAACGCGAACGGTGTTCAACGTGCTGGGGCCGCTGACGAACCCCGCGGGTGCACGGGCCGGAATCTTCGGTGTGTACGCTCCGGAGCTCGTGCGACCGATCGCCGACGCGCTCGTGGCCCTCGGCAGCCGGCGCGCTTATGTCGTCCACGGCGCCCATGGGGTCGACGAGCTCTCGCCTGCCGGCCCGAACCTCGTCTGCGAGCTCGTCGACGGCCTCGTTCGCGAGCGTACGATCGACCCGCTCGATCTCGGCGTGGAGCGCTGCGCACCAGAGGCGCTCTCGGGTGGGACGCCGGAGGAGAACGCACACATCGCGCGTGAGGTCTTGTCGGGAGCACGCGGCCCCAGGCGGGACGCGGTAGTCCTCAATGCCGCGGGAGCGATCGCCGCCGGCGGCCATGCCTCCGACCTCCGTGAAGGGCTCGAGCTCGCCGCCGAGGCCATCGACAGCGGTCGCGCCGCTGAGCGGCTCGACCAGCTCGTGGCGTTCTCCGCGGGTGGGTCTCTGTGATGGGTCAATTCGCTGCGTCGCTCGGGCAGCGCGGCCTCTCGGCGATTGCCGAGGTCAAGCGCCGCTCGCCCTCGGCGGGTGAGCTTCGCCCCGATGCCGACCCCGCTGCCCTCGCAGCGGCATACGAGCGCGCCGGCGCGGCCGCCGTCTCGGTCCTCGTCGACGAGCGCTTCGGGGGCACGTGGAGCGACCTCCGTGCGGCGCGGGCGGCGTCGGCGGTACCGCTCCTGGCGAAGGGCTTCTTCTCCACCGAGGAGCATCTGCGGACTGCGCGCGAGAGCGGAGCCGATGCGGTGCTCCTCCTCCTGCGCGACCTCGACGACGCCTCGGCACGCCGTCTCATGGAAGCGGCGACAGCGCTCGGGCTCGACACGCTGGTGGAGGCGCACGACGCCGAGGAGCTCGGGCGCGCCGTAGCACTCGATGCGCAGGTCATCGGGATCAACGCGCGCGATCTCGCGACATTTCGCATCGATCGTGGTGCGCAGCTCGAGCTCGTCGCACGGGCACCGCGAGACCGAGTGGTCGTCGCGGAGAGCGGTGTCGAATCGCGGGCGCAGGGCGCCGCGGCCGAGCTCGCTGGTGCGAACGCGATCCTCGTGGGCTCGGCGCTCATGCGGGCACGGGACCCGGGCGAGAAGCTCGTGGAGCTCGTCTCCCGCCCGCTCGTGAAGGTGTGCGGGCTGACGAGAGAGGAAGACGTGGCCGTCGCCGCCGAGGCAGGAGCAGACATGGCCGGCTTCGTACTCGCCGACGGGAGCCCGCGCCGCGCGCCCGGCGTCCTCCCCGTGCCGGAGACGATGCTCTCGGTGGCCGTCGTGGTGGGTGAGGCGCCCGCTGAGCATGCCGCCGACCTCGTCCAGCTCTACCCGCACGAGCCGGGAAAGGTGCGCGGCCGCGACGGCGTCCTCCTCCGCGACGGCGAGGAGGTCGCTCGCGTGATCGATCTGCCCTGGCAGGAGGACGACCCGACGCACCTCGACCGGGCGCGGGCCGCCGAGGGCAGGCTCGTGCTCGCGGGCGGGCTCGGGCCCGAGAACGTTCGCGCGGCGATCGAGGCCGTTCAGCCCTGGGCGGTCGACGCGAGCTCCAGCCTCGAGATCAGTCCCGGCGTGAAGGACCACGCGCGCGTGCGCGCCTACGTCGAGGCTGCTCGGTGACCCGAGGCCTCTACGGCGCGTACGGCGGCCGCTACGTCCCGGAGACGCTCGTTCCGGCGCTCGACGAGCTCGAGCGTGGCTGGGATGAGGCGAGCGTGGATCCGACCTTCCGCGCGGAGCTCGACGTCCTCGGTGAGCGCTACGTCGGCCGGCCAACGCCGCTCTACGCAGCGGAGCGGTTCGCACCGGCCGGGCGCCGGATCCTCTTGAAGCGCGAAGACCTCTGCCACACGGGCGCGCACAAGATCAACAACGCGCTCGGTCAGATCCTCCTCGCCGGACGACTTGGCAAGCGGCGCATCGTCGCCGAGACCGGGGCCGGCCAGCACGGGGTCGCGACGGCGACGGTCTGCGCTCGGTTCGGGCTCGAATGCGTCGTGTACATGGGCTCCGAAGACATGCGCCGTCAGCGTCCCAACGTCGAGCGCATGGGCCTCCTCGGCGCAGAGGTGCGCGCGGTCGAGTTCGGGACGCGGACGCTGAAGGAGGCGACGAGCGAGGCGATTCGCGACTGGATCGGAAACGTCGAGACGACGTACTACCTGATCGGGTCCTGCGTCGGGCCGCACCCGTACCCGACGATCGTGCGCGAGCTGCAGTCCGTGATCGGACGCGAGGCCCGCCGGCAGGTTCTCGCGCTGGACGACCGCCTGCCCGACGCCGTCGTCGCCTGCGTCGGGGGCGGCTCGAACGCGATTGGTCTCTTCGCAGGGTTTCTCGAGGACAGCGAGGTGCGGATCGTCGGAGTCGAGGCCGCCGGCGCGGCGAGTCTCGGTGCAGGGCGGCCTGCCGTCCTCCACGGTGCCCGCTCGTCCGTGCTCGCGGACGCCGACGGCCAGGTGCTGGACGCGCATTCGATCTCCGCGGGCCTCGACTACCCGGGCGTCGGGCCTGAGCATGCCTTTCTTCGGGACTCCGGTCGCGCCGAGTACGTCACGGCCACGGACGACGAGGCGCTCGCCGCCTTCCACCGACTCGCGGAGACCGAGGGGATCATCCCCGCACTCGAGCCGGCGCACGCGCTCGCGCGCGCACTCGATCTCGACGCCGAGCTCGTCCTCGTCGGCCTCTCGGGCCGCGGCGACAAGGACCTCTCCGAGGTGCTCGGGCGCTGAGCAAGACACTCGTCGTGTACCTCATGTCGGGCGCGGAGGCGCCCGGCCTCGCCGTGGCCGCCGAAGCCGGCGGCGCGGACATCATCGAGCTCGGGTTTCCGTTCTCCGATCCGCTCGCCGACGGCCCCGTCATTCGTCGGGCGGCAGAGCGAGCGCTCGCGGAGGGGATGCGGACACGCGAGTGCCTCGAGTGTCTCGGGCGAACGCGGGAACAGGTCAGCGTGCCGCTCGTTCCGATGACGTACGCCTCGCTCCTCGAGGCCTACGGGTGGGAGCGATTCTCCAACGACGCGAGAGCGGCTGGAGCAGAGTCGCTGATCGTCGCCGACCTTCCGGTGGACGAGCGTCCCGAGATCCGACGCGTCCAGCTCGTCGCACCGACATCGACCGACGAGCGCGTCTCGCTCGCCGCGGCGCGGACCGACGGTTGGCTCTACCTCGTGACGGTTGCGGGAACGACGGGCGCACGCGCCGAGCTGTCTCCCGCGCTCGCCCCGCTCGCGGAGCGCGCGCGCCGGCTCACGGACGTGCCGCTGTATGCCGGCTTCGGCATCTCGACAGCGGAGCAGGCCGCAGCCGCGGCCGAGCTCGCAGACGGGATCGTCGTCGGCTCGGCCGCTCTCATCGCAGCCGAAGACGGCCCGGGCGCTCTCGAGAGCTTCGTGAGCGCGCTTCGGGCGGCGCTCGACGCCTGAGCTGCGCAAGACGGACCGGTACGGTGCTCGCATGCCGAAGACGCTGTTCGACCGGATCTGGGAGAAGCACGTCGTCCACGAGGATCCGGGCGAGCCCGCGCTGCTCTACGTCGACCTCCACCTGATCCACGAGGTCACGACGCCACAGGCGTTCGACGGGCTCCGGCTCGCCGGCCGGCGTGTGCGCCGTCCCGATCTGACCCTCGGGACGATGGATCACAACGTCCCCACCACCGACGGCCCGATCCACGACCCGCTCGCGCGCGCTCAGCTCGACGCTCTCCGCGCGAACTGCGCCGAGTACGGCGTCCCGCTCTATGCGACCGGCAGCGGCCGGGAGGGAATCGTGCACGTCATCGGGCCCGAGCTCGGGGTGACGCAGCCAGGGATGACCATCGTCTGCGGCGACAGCCACACCTCGACGCACGGGGCCTTCGGCGCGCTCGCGTTCGGGGTGGGAACCTCGGAGGTGGAGCACGTGCTGGCAACCCAGTGCCTGCCGCGCCCTCGGCCGAAGACGATGCGCATCCTCTACTCCGGAGAGCTCCCCTTCGGCGTGACCCCGAAAGACGTGATCCTCGGCACCATCGGCCGGATCGGCGTCGACGGAGGGGTGGGCCACGTCCTCGAGTACGCGGGAGAGGCCATCCGCGCTCTCTCGATGGAGGGCCGGATGACGATCTGCAACATGTCGATCGAGGCGGGCGCACGGGCGGGCATGGTCGCGCCCGACGAGACCACGTTCGCGTACCTGGAGAACCGCCCGGCCGCGCCCAGGGGAGCCGAGTGGGAGCGCGCACTCGAGCGCTGGGGGGAGCTCCGGACGGACGACGACGCGGTCTTCGATCGCGAGGTCGAGATCGACGTCGCCGAGCTCGAGCCGCAGGTCACGTGGGGCACGAACCCGGGAATGGTCGCACCGGTGGGAGGCGTGGTCCCCGACCCTGCGGACGTCGCGGACGAGAACGAACGAGCGGCACTCGAGCGCGCGCTCTCGTATATGGCGCTCGAGCCGGGGACGCCCCTCGTGGACATTCCCCTCGACCGCGTCTTCATCGGCTCGTGCACGAACTCCCGGATCGAGGATCTGCGCGCCGCCGCAGCGGTCGTCGCAGGGAGGCGCGTGCATCCGCGCGTCCGGGCGATGGTCGTGCCCGGCTCGGCGGCAGTGAAGCTTCAGGCGGAGGAGGAAGGGCTCGACCACGTCTTCGAGCGGGCAGGTTTCGAGTGGCGTCGCGCCGGCTGCTCGATGTGCATCGGCATGAACCCGGACGTCCTCGGGGAAGGCGAGCGCTGCGCGTCCACGACGAACCGCAACTTCGAGGGACGGCAGGGGCGCGGCGGACGGACGCATCTCGTCAGTCCGCCGATGGCCGCGGCCGCAGCGATTGCAGGGCGCTTCGTGGACGTTCGCGAGTGGGCGGAGGTGCCGGCGTGAAAGCGTTCCACGCACTTACGGCGGCGGCGGCGGTCCTCGATCGACCCGACATAGATACGGACCAGATGGTTCCGAAGCAGTTCCTGAAGCGGATCGAGCGCACGGGCTACGGGGAGTTCCTCTTCCACGATTGGAAGAAGGACCCCGCGTTCGAGCTGAACAGGCCCGAATACGCGCGTGCGAGGATTCTTCTCGCCGGGCCCAACTTCGGCTGTGGATCGTCGAGAGAGCACGCCGCCTGGGCGCTCGAGGACTACGGCTTCGAGGTCATCGTGGCGCCGTCGTTCGGCGACATCTTCTTCACGAACGCCGTTCAGATAGGGCTCGTCCCGATCGCGCTTCCTGCGCCCGAGTTGAGGCGCCTGATCGAGTCGGTTGTGGGCGGCGGCGAGCTGACTGTCGACCTCGAGGCGCAGACGATCGCCGATTCGGCGGGTGGCGTGGTGTCGTTCGAGATGGACGCGTTCGTCCGGCACTCGCTCCTCAACGGACTCGACCCGATCGCGCGGACGCTCCAGCACGAGGCCGACATAGCCGCGTTCGAGGCGAGGTTCCCGTCGCCCGTCGCGACGACGTCGCTGTAGGGCTACGGCGGCCCGCCATCTTTGCCGACCTCGCGCTTCGTGAGGTCGAGCAGGTAGGCGTAGAGCTCGCGCAGGCCCTCCGACGAGAGCGGCCCTGCATTCTTTCCTTCAAGCTCCTCGATGAGCTCGCGTTCTCGGTCTGGGTCGAGGAACGGGAGCCCGACCGCGTCCTTGTGGCGCCTGAGATGAGCGACGAGCTCGATCCGCGTGTTGACGACGGCGAGGATCGCGCGGTCGACTTCGGAGATCTCCCCCCGGAGTCGAAGAACCGTCGGATCGATGTGTGGCTCGGTCATTCGCGCTCCTCTGCAGGGTACGAGCCGAAGAGGCGGAGGTGCCGCGTTTGCGCACGAATCTCGCGCAGCGCGTCACGCACGATTGGGTCGAGCGGATGCCCTGCGAGCACCGCGTCGAAGCGGTACCGCCACGGTGTCTGCGGGATCGGGCGCGAGACGAGCTGGAGGAGATCGATCCGGTGTCGCCCGAAAGGCTCGATCGCGCGGTGGAGAGCGCCGGGCTGGTGGTCGGTGACGAACGAGAACGCCGTCCGCCAGGCCTTGCCGTTCACGTCGAGGCGCATGTAGTTCCCGATGGATACGAAGCGCGTGTACGCCTCGGGGTGGTCTCCGACGTCACCCGCGATCACGGTGAGGCCGTGGAGAGCTGCCGCGCGCTCGCTCGCGATCGCGGCCTCCGTCGGGTCTGCGTGTTCTGCAACCTGAGCAGCCGCGTCCGCGGTGGTCGGAGCGGCGATGGCGGTCGTCCACGGCATCCCCGCAAGGAGCCGCCGGCACTGGTCGAGCGCGACCGGATGCGAGCGTACGACGCGCACCTCCTCGAGCGGTACCTGTGCGACGCCCACGAGGCAGTGCCGGATGCGCAAGACCGCCTCGCCGGTGATCGCAAGTGGGGATCCGTAGAGAAGGTCGTGCGTCTCGGCGACCGGGCCGGAGAGTGAGCTCTCGATCGGGAGCACTCCGAACGAGACCGTGCCATCGACGGTGGCTTCGACGACCGCCTGGAAGCTCGGCAGGGGAACGAGCTTCGAATTGCGCGGAAAGAGGCGGTCGCAGGCGGCCGCGCTGTGCGCGCCGTCGCGTCCGGGGTAGCCGACGCTCGTCGTCGGGTCGGGATCGATTGGTGCTGCGAGCTCAGGCATGTGGCATCCGTCTGTCGAAGTGAGTCCCGCCTGTGAGACGAGCTAGCCGGCGGCGGCGGGAGCGCGAATCGCCGACTAGCGCGCAAAAATGCGCGCGGCGAAGCCGAAGAAGCTGAAGATCTCGCCGGCGCGCGTCATGGACTGCACAGGCTAGGCGTGGGCCGCAATCAAGTCAACCTCCCGCATGGCCGGCTCCTACACGGCTGGAGGAGGCTGCTTGCGCTCACGTCTCGGGACTTGGAGGCTGAACGGCGTCGGTCGCGGCCGAGCGCGCAAGTTCGAAGTCGCCGTGCAGGACATCCGGATCCATGTCGGCTCCGTTCGGCCACACGATGGTCCCGAGATCCTCGTCGACGCGCACCTGGCGGAAGTACTCCCGGCTCTGTCGAAGCGGCTCGAAGACCGGCCCCCAGATCTCACCTTCGAGATCGACCACGCGTTCCGTGCCGTCGTCGAACTCGAGGCGCAAGACATAGCCGTCGAGTGGCTCGACAGCCAGGATGCGAGCGGTTGTGGTTCTGATGCTCATGCCAACGGCGAAATCGTATCGAGGGTCTCGTGCGCTCGGGCCTTCGCCCAGTTGGCGTCGAGCTCGCTGCGGTACAGCGAAGCCCACTCGCGCACCAACCTGAGCGCCCGCGGCGGAAGGTCTCCGGATAGCGTTTCAAGGCTCGCGATCACGACCTGCGCCTCATGCTGGCTGTAGATCGCGTGGAAGTGCGGCGGTTCATGGTCGCGGTAGTACATCGTGATCACGAGTCCATAGAAGGCCGTGGCACCGCACCATGGTCGCTGGTCTCTCGGATATCTGTCGCGCCCTCGCAACTCCGTCAACTTTGTCGAAGAGACGAGGGTCGCCCGCGGACGATCTCGGACCGCAACAAACGGGACTTGACCCCTGTTGCAGGACAGGGAGGAGATGAGGATCGGTGGCGTCCGGTAGGCGGACTGGCGCCGGGTTTAGCTCTCGGACTCAGGCGCAAGGTTGTGAGCCTCGATGAGACCCTGAGTCGCCCCGTCAAGCTCGTCGAGTTCGTCGGAGTTCACGCCGCCAGAGAGTATTGCTCGGAGAGAGGAACACGCCTCAGATGCGGCGACGTCCATTGATGAGCCGCAGTAGACGAATACCGCCTGCCCGTAGACAGACCGCTCCACGTCACCGGCGTCCTGCGGGACAGAGGTGGCAAAGCCGCCAACTTTCGGAGTTCCCGCCGGTGGAGTCGTGCGCATGCGCCGAAGCGCTGCGTCAGCCTGGACTCGCTCCCCATCAGCCAGTCTCCAGCCCTTCTGGAGTAGCGGTTCGGCCCGAGCGTTGAAGTCGCAGGAGTAGCTCAAGTCGCACGCCGACCACGGCTCAACGGCAGCCTGGTAAAGGCTTGCAGCCTGTTCAAGAGGGGCTGCGACAGCAAGACAGGGATCCGATAGGGCCGCGATGTCGAGTCTGTCGAACTCCCTGACGATCGCGGCCACGTCAGCGGAGTATTCGTCGAGGTACACGCCACCCTCGTCCAAAGCATCCTCAGTCTCTCTGACGGCTGCCGTCAGACGCGCTAATTGCTTGACGCACGTCTTCCAAGCCTTCTCGGCCGCAGCCGCGCGGCGCTCCCGCTGTTCCGCCTGTACCCCTTGAGCCAACTGAGAAGCGCGAAGCCGACGTTCCCCGTCAGACACTCCGCCTCCACCACATCCGGAGGCAACACCCGCAAGGGCGATCGCCGCGCAAACGAAGGTGTAGAAAGCCTCTAATCGCACGATCGGATCGTAGTGAGTTGAGGCCGACCGCTCCCCACCCGGTACGTTGCTTGCGGGAGCCGGAGCACGTGCTCGCGACGAGCCAACAACACCGAGTTTCGGCCGCGGTCTACGGATCCCCGCGGCTCTAGGGCAGTGGACCAGTGGGAACCCACGCGCCCTCGGCGCGACGAGGATCGAGGAAGCGTTCGAGCTCACCCGGGAGCTGCTCTCGGTCTTCGTCGTCCAGATCCCCGATATCGATCCTCAGCGTCCCGCCGCGCGGGAAGACGGGGTGCCAGAGCGTGTAGCCGGTCAGCGGGAGGCTCCCGTCCACTGCGTTGCGATGAGTCGTGAGGCCGGCGCCGCGAAGTTCACCCCAGTCCGCCATATCGAGCGCCTCGCCGTGACGGCGGAAGACATTCATCGTCCCTTCACGGATAGCGAGAATCGCCAGCGAGTCGTCGTCGCAACGCGCGAGTACCGCTCGATCGAAGCTCGGAAGCTCCTCGATCAACCAGTCGCGCATCCAGATTGCGTACGTTTTCGGAGCGTCGTGGAGGAACTCCGCGGCAAGCTGACTCGGGTTCATGTCTGCCACCGTAGCGAATCGAAGAGTCTGCGTAGGGCGGTCGGTGACACCGAAAGTTGTGGGGGCTGGGCGGCGATCCGAACACACGAGCGGGGTTAGGTCTTCCTCGTTCCACGCCCCGCGTGGGAATAGTGCAACAGGGGTCAGGTCTCGTTTGTTGCACCGCTAGTCGCTCGCCGCGATAACCGGGGCAGGCGGCCTACAGGTCCGTATCAGTCACTGAGAACGGCGATCACCGCGTCGCTGAACTCCGCGGTCGTCGCGCTGCCGCCGAGGTCCGGCGTCGGCCGCTCGCGGAGGGCGACGTCCACCGCGCGCTCGAGCGCGCGCGCCTCGTCAGGACGCGACAGCCCGTAATCGAGCATGAGCGCGGTCGAGCGCAACATTGCCGCCGGGTTGGCGATTCCCCTCCCGACGATGTCCAGCGCAGAACCGTGGACGGGCTCGAAGATCCCAGGCCCTCCGTCACCCAGGCTCGCCGAGGGCGCGAGGCCGAGGCCACCGGTCATCGCCGCGGCGAGGTCGGAGAGGATGTCCCCGAACATGTTCTCGGTGACGATCACGTCGAACTGCTCGGGTGAGCTCGCGAGCTGCATGGCGGCGTTGTCGACCAGCATGTCCTCGACCTCGACGTCCGGATAGTCGGCGGCCACCTCGTGGACGACGCGGCGCCACATGCGCGAGGTCTCGAGCACGTTCGCCTTGTCGACCGAGGTCAGCCGCCCACGCCTGGCACGGGCCAGCTCGAACGCGCGCCGCACCACGCGCTCGACCTGACTCGGGTGGTACTCCATGGTGTCGAACACCGTCCCGTCCTCGCGCACTCCGCTCGCGCCGAAGTAGAGCCCTCCGACGAGCTCGCGAACGATCAGGAGATCCACCGGCCCACGGCTCGAGGGACGGAGATTCGCGTAGACGTCGAGCTCGGAACGCAGCAGCAGCATGCCCTGCTCCGGGCGGATGTCAGCGGCGTCGAACTCCGGATCCCCGATCGGCGCCTTGAGCACGGCATCCGCGGCGCGACACGCCTCGAGCGTCTCGTCCGGAAGCGAGCCTCCCGTCGCCCTGATCGCCGCAGCACCGAAGAGATAGTCCTCGAGCTCGAGCTCGGGTGCGAGCTCACGCAGCACACGCGTCGCCACGGCCATCACCTCCGGCCCGATGCAGTCGCCGGGCAGGCAGACGATCCGCTTGCGATCAGGCTGCGGCTGCGCCGAGGAACTCATGCGGCGCGAGACTACCGGTGAGGGCGACGACGTCGCCCACCACGACGAGCGCGGGAGTGACGAGCGAACCGGCGGCCTCGGCGATCTCCGCAAGTGGCGCGACCACCGTCTGCTGCTCAGGCGTTGCTCCCTTGGAGACGACGGCCGCGGGCGTGTCCGCCGGCTTTCCGGCGCGAAGGAGCCCGTCGGCGAGGTCGGCGAGCAGCGCGAGGCCCATGAAGACGACGAGCGTGCCGGGAGCCCGAGCTAGCGCGCCGAAGTCGAGCTCGTGTGGGTCATGGCCCGACAGGACAGTGACCTGGGAGGACACACCACGGTGCGTGATCGGGATCCCGGCCGAGGCGGGAACAGCCGCGAGCGACGACACGCCGGGCACGACGTCGAAGGGAACACCGGCGGCGGCGAGCGCGAGTGCCTCCTCGCCTCCGCGTCCGAAGATGAATGGGTCGCCTCCCTTCAGTCGCACGACATCGAGCCCGCGCCGACCGAGGCGCACGAGGAGATCGTTGATCTCCTCCTGGCCGAGCGAGTCCCGCGCGATCCGGATCGCACCCACCGGAGTCTCGGCGACGAGCTCGGGACTGACGAGGCGGTCGTACACGAGCGCGTCGCACGTACGCAGGAGCTCTAGGCCGCGAGCGGTGATGAGCCCCGGATCGCCCGGGCCGGCGCCGACGAGGTGGACGGTCATGGGCCGGCCCCCCGCCCATGGGCGTGGAGGGGCGTTGTCATCGCAGCTCGCTCGCCACGAGGTCGGCGAAGAACCTTCGCCGCTCCTCGTAGGTCGGGTACTGCTTCCGCACCCACGGCCGGAGCTCTCGCAGCTTGCGTGCGAGCTCGGCGTGCTCGGGCCCGACGACGTCGGCGATGTCGTCGCGTATGCGCTGCGCGAGGGCAGGCGATGCTCCTCCGGTTGAGACGGCGATCGCGATCGGATCGCGCCGGAGAACGGCCGGAAGGATGAAGCTGCAGAGCTCGGGGACGTCGACGACGTTGCAGAGGAGCGAACGGCTCTGTGCATCGCTGTAGATCTGCGTGTTGAGCTTCGTCTTCGACGTCGCGGCGACGACGAGGAAGCGGCCGTCAAGATCGGAGGAGTGGTACGGCCGCTCCAGGAGCTCGATGCGGAGATCGCGCAGCTCGGTGACCACGTGTGGAGCGACGACGGTGACCCGTGCGCCGCAGTCGAGGAGGCCGAGCGTCTTCTCGAGCGCGACGGGACCGCCCCCGACGACGAGGCAACTCCGCCTCGCGAGGTCGAGGCAGGCCATGTAGTACCGCTTCTCAGCCACCGCCGTTCAGACTCTCCAGCGCCTGCGCGACGACCTCGGCGCCGCCGCTCGACCAGGCTACGTTCACCCCGACGAACGGCAGCCACTTCTCCGGGAGAGCGTCCTCGGGAAAGATCGCCTCGACCGGGCACGCCGGCTCGCACGCGCTGCAGTCGATGCAATCGTCGCGATCGATCACGAGCATGTGCTCCGTCTCGTAGACGCAATCGGCGGGGCAGACCTCGATGCACGTCTTGTCCTTGACGTCGATGCACGGCTCACGCACGTCATCCCCGCTCCCCTCTAGATTCCGACACTGGCTAGTCGGGCTCCCTGGCGATCGAGCCGCACGGCGAGCTCGAGCCCCTCGACCGCGATCGTGAGCAGGAAGGCACCTGGTGCGGTCGCCTGGACGTCGACCTTCTCGAGCGGCTTGCCGACGAGCGCTGCCAGGGCGTCGGTCACCTCGCGTGCCGAGTCGCCGAGCTCCTTGCCGCGCGGCAGCCGACGAAAGACGCGGAGCGCCGCTTGCTCCCCGCCAGGCCCGTAGACGGCACGAATCCGGCCCGTCTGAAGGCCGAGCTCGAGGAGCTCGGCGAGCGCGTCGGCGTCGTCCGCCGAGACCTCGCCGTCTTGCGCGGCGGCCATGAGGTCGGCGAGTCGCGCCCGGCGGCTCTCGTCCTTCACCATCGCGCGCACCGCTTGCGCCTCGCCGAGGACGACCTCCGCGGCCTCACCCTGGAACGAGATCGCACTACCCACGCTCGTCCTCCGAGAGGAGCGCGTGCAGCTCGTGCTCGAATCCGCCTGTCTCGATCGCGCAGTGGATCCCGCACTCCTTGGGGGCGTTCGTCTCCCACCACCAGCGACCGGCGCGCGAGGGCTCGCCGGGCTCGAGCGCTCGCGTGCAGGGCGCGCAACCGATCGACGAATACCCCCGGTCGTAGAGCGGGTGGGACGGGAGATCGCGCTCGCGGACGTAGTCCCAGACCTCCTCTTCGGTCCACTCCGCGAGCGGGTTGAGCTTCACGATCGCCCCGTGGTCGTGGTCGATCTCGACCTTGCGGATGTTGGTTCGGGTCGCCCACTGGTCGCGGCGGAGACCCGTGATCCACGCGTCGAGCGTCGCGAGATGGCGCGTGAGCGGCTGGACCTTGCGGACGTTGCAGCAGAGAAACCGATTCTCGACGGACTCGTAGAAGAGATTCGGCCCCTTGCGCGCAACCATGCGCTGCAGGTGGACGGGGTTCGGCGAGAGGAGCTCGAGCTGCATCTCGGGATACCGCTCGCGGAGCTGCTCGATCAGCTCGAACGTCCCCTCGGGAAGCCGGCCCGTGTCGACGCTGAAGACGCGGATCTCGGGATAGATCGCGTAGGCCATGTCGAGCGCTGCAACGCCGTCGATCTGGAACGCCGTCGAGAGGGCGATCCTGGGGGCAAAGAGCTCGATCGCCCACTCGAGTACGGCCTCGGGCTCCTCGCCCTCGAACTCGACGGAGAGCTCCCCCGCTTCCAGCTCGTCGATGACATCGACACTCATGCCGCCTCGACCTCCTCCTCGCGCTCGCGCTTCTTCGCCGGCTCGAGTCCCGCGAGCGCGCCGAGCTCGTCGTCGGTGAGCCGGGTCGCGAAGGCGGCAAACGACTCCTCGGGATGGCGCCCGGCGATCCAACCGCCGACCAGCCCCTCGACCGCGACATCGAGCTCCTCGGACGGCACGCGCCGGAAGAGCGGTCGCCCGATCGCCGCGTCGAGGCCGAGGCCCCCTCGCACGAAGATGTCGTATGCCTGCCTGCGCGCGCCTTCCGCATCGCGCGCCGTCGTGCCCTGGAAGCCGAGGTCGGCGACCCAGTGCTGCGCGCAGGAGTGCGGGCACCCGTCGAGGTGGAGCCGGAGATCGGCGAGCTCGGAGCCGAAGCGCCCCTCGAGATGCTCCACGAGCCGTCCCAGCCGCGTCTTCGTCTCGGTGACCGAGAAATTGCAGTGCGGCTCGCCGGTGCAGGCGATCGAGCGGCCTCGGAGCGGGTTCGCGTCGAGCGGGAAGCCGAGATCGGCGAGCTCGGACACGACGCCGCCCACCTCTGCCTCGGGCACGTTGGCGACGATGAAGTTCTGAAGGCGCGTGACGCGGATGTCCCCGCCAACGCGCTCCGCGAGGCCCGCCACGGCGATCATCTGGTCGCCCGAGATGAGACCGAGATGGACGGGCGCGCCGACGTAGACGAAGCCGGGCTGCTTCTGCTCGTGGACGCCGAGGTGGTCGGAGGGGGCCATCGCGACCGGCGGCAGCGCGTAGTCCTCGAGCCGGCGCCCGAGCCGCGCCTCGACCCGCTCGCGCATGCCCTCGGGGCCGATGTCGTCGATCATGAACTTGAGCCGCGCCTTGACCCGTGAGACGCGGTAGCGAAGGTCCTCCGACCAGGCGCCCGTGATCGCGCTCAGGATCTCGATCGCGTCTTCGGAGGGGACGAAGACGCCCAGATCGCGCGAGATCCGCGGTACCGACGAGAGCCCGCCGCCGACGCGGACCGCGAACCCCTCGCGCCCCTCGTGGACAACGCCGACGAGCGCGACGCAGTTGATCTCGGGCGCATTACAGCGATCGGCGCAGGCGGCGATCGTGTACTTGTGCTTCCGGGGCAGGTCGCAGAAGTCCGGGTTCCCGTAGAAGAACTGCGCGGCCTCCTCGACGACGGGGCTGCAGTCGAAGAGCTCGTTCGGATCGAGGCCTTGGAGGGGGCAGCCGGTGATGTTGCGCACCGTGTCTCCGCAGCCGCCCGCGGTCGTGATCCCGGCCGCGTCGAGGTGGGCGAAGACCTCGGGCAGGCGCGCGAGCTCGAGCCAATGCAGCTGGATGTTCTGGCGGGTAGCGAGCTCCCCGTCTCCCCGGCCGAAGCGGTTGGACGCCTCGCCGATCGCCCGCAGCTTCACCGGTGTCAGATGCCCGCTCGGCAGCTTGATCCGGAGCATGAAGGTCCCGATCTTCGGCTTGTCGTGGTAAAGCCCCCACCACTGCAGACGGACGATGTCCTCCTCGGGCACGCTCTCGTAGCCTGCGGCGATCAGCGCCGGCAGCTCGTCGCGGATGCCGAGCGGTGCCTTCTCCTGCTTAAGCCGCTCGACCGGGTTGCGCTTGAGCACGAGCTCCCAGGTGGGCTCGGGCTTCGGGGTAGGCGTCGGTTGGGCTTCTACTGCCATGGCTCGCGTCTGCTCCGGTGTCGGAAGAGGGCTAGCCGGCGGGGAGCGGAGAGCAGAGCTCCCCGCCGACCAGTGACAGGCAGCGGCCGGTGAAAGGGGAGAAACGCCGGTCGCTCGTGATCATCCCGGCCGACGACCAGTGACAGGCAGCGGCCGGTGAAAGGGGAGAAACGCCGGTCGCTCGTGATCATCCCGGCCGAGACTAACAGCGATGCTTCCAAAAGTAAAGTAATAAGTCTTTCCGAAGTGAAGCGGTCGCT
>Ga0247727_10010853_pt1 | contig 16041 bp, 6 predicted proteins | sample WisWelCaveWW1625_FD_202498 | JGI IMG/M metagenome (GOLD analysis project Ga0247727, IMG submission 202498) | Biofilm microbial communities from Wishing Well Cave, Virginia, United States - WW16-25 | ecosystem: Environmental > Aquatic > Deep subsurface > Groundwater > Cave microbial mat | place... | reverse complement strand
CGTACTCCAGCGGCAACTGACCCCACATCCCGGGGCGCTTGTCGCCCCCTCTCCACCCTCCCCCATGAACAATGACGATCCCCGGACGGGGACTCGAGCCGCGCTCGGCGGGCATGGCCAGATCGAGTCGCCAGGCCGGGTTGCCCTCCCGATAGGCCAGGTCAGGCAGGTAGCTGACGTCAGGGGGGACACGTTTTTTCATCTCCTCCGCCGTCGGCGGCTTGGGCTGGGGCTGCTGCGCTCGCTTGGGAGCGGGTTGCGGCTGCGCTTCTACTGACAGCACAAGCCCTAAGAACGTGCCGGTCAGCAGCGCCGGTCGCAGGTTGAAGGACATGGTCACCTCCCGGAAAGGAGTATAATACGTAAGCGTATCGCGGGTCAACCGCATCACGAACCGCGCCAGCCGCGGTGGCGCACAATTCGAACGTACACGTAGCACGACTTTCCAGCGCCAGCCGGGTTTGCAAGCATGAGGAGGCTTCCAGTCTTTCTGGTTCCGGGATGCTGGTCATTCCCGCAACCGTATGCCGCTAGGGCAGCGGGGGTCTGGGGTCGGCGGCCATGGGGACAAAGAGACTCTCAGCTTACCAGAAGAAAGGTGATGCGATGCAAAAGATCAATTTCTTTTCGGAGGTAGTAGGGCAGCAACCCTTCGATGGCACAGGCTCTGCCCCGTGTTCAACGTCTCCATCGCCGTTACCCGTCAGCCCCAGTTGCCAGGATGGGATCCAGACCCGTGGCCGAGCGATGAGCGCGATTTCTATGGCGATCGCGGTCGGGGTACGATCCTACGGTGGCGATTCTTGCGTAGCAAACAATGCCTCCTTGACCTTGAGGACGGAACGTCGAGGGCCAGGTCGGCTCCGGCGGTGGTTGTCGGCATTTCCAACGCGAAGGCCGTCACCAGTGGGAACATCGATCGTGCTGGCACTGGCCTGCGTCGGCTCCTCCATAGCATGGTGCGGCGGAGGGGGTGGAACGGACAGCGGAAACCCGGAGCAAGCTTGTCGTCGCGCCATCGCCATCGGTGCCGGCAGCACGACGATCCGCACGTTCGAGGGCCATACCTGCGCGGTCCTCGAGGACGGAACGGTGCGCTGCTGGGGAGCCAACAATGAAGGACAGCTCGGCGACGGCAATGCGACGCCGCGCACCGATACGAACAAGTATGCTTTTGATTCCGACGTCCCCCGTGAAGTGCCCGGCGTCACCAACGCCGTCGCGATGGCCGGCGGGATCTATCACACCGTCGTGCTGCTCCGCGACGGCACGGTGCGGGCCTGGGGCAATAACAGGTACGGCCAACTGGGCAACGGCGCCAAGACGCAGTCGTTCACGCCGGTCGAGGTCAGGCTCGCGTCGGGCCAATTGCTTTCCAACGTCGTCGAGATCGCCGCCGGCGACTATCACAGCGTCGCCCGACTGAAGGACGGAACGGTGTGGAGTTGGGGCTGGAACCTTTACGGCCAGCTTGGCGACGGGACCCAAGTGGATTCGCCGAACCCGGTCCAGGTTATCGGGCTGCCCGCGGCGGCGACGGCGCTGACCGCCCGGTTCCGCGGAAGCGGCGTCATCCTCGCCGACGCCAATCGCACCATGCGGTTGTGGGGCGATAACGAGGGTGGGCAGCTCGGTATCGGCAACAACGATGGCCGTTTCAGCACCCCAGTCCAGCCCCTCGTGATTGCGGACGCCGTGGCGCTCGACGCCGGCGACCACCACAACATGGTCGTGCTGGGCAATGGCCAAATCTGGGCCTGGGGAAGGAACGCCGAGGGCCAGCTCGGCGACGGTACCGGCGTCGCGTCGCCGTTGCCCGTCCAGGTAAAAGGCATCAACAACGCGGTCGCCGTCACCGGCGGCGACATCCACTCGTGCGCGCTGCTGGCTGATCGAACCGCGAAATGCTGGGGGCGGAACGTCGCCGGCGAATTGGGCAACGGCCGAACAGGCTCTTCCAAAGAGCCGGTCAACGTGCTCAATCTCACCACATTCTCGGCGGTCGTCGCGGGCGGCCTGAGCAGCCACGGTCTGCTGGCCGACGGCACGGTCTGGGGCTGGGGGCAAAACGCCCACGGCCAGCTCGGCAACGGTCGCCACGGCCTGAACAAACCGGACGGCAGCGGCGCTGATCAGGAGCATTCCGCGGTTCCCGTACAAGTCGTCGGCATAGGATGTGCTGGCGGCTCGCAGCCGCCGCCTCCTGCCGGCACAGCCGCCGCCGTGCCGGCTGCCTCCTTGCGCGGGAATGTTCTGGCACGAGAATCGCTGGTGAGCGTATTCGGCGTCCGCGTGGCGACCACGACGATGTCCGCGTCCTCAGCCTCCTGGCCGGAATCCCTGGCCGGCACGAGCGTCAAGGTGACGGACGCCCAAGGCAGAGACGGGCCGGCCAAGCTCTTCTTCGTTTCCGCAGCTCAGGTGAACTTCCTGCTGCCCGCCGGGACGGCCAAGGGCCCCGCCCGGATTACCGTGACCGCCGGGGACGGCGCGACTTCCGCGGCGAACGCGGAAATCGCCGAGGTGTCGCCTGGCTTGTTCTCGGCCAACGGCGACGGTCAAGGCGTCGCTGCTGCCCTGGCAGTCAGGGTCGCGCCGGATGGCGCGCAGACCATTCAGCCCGTCTTCCGCCTGGATCCGGCCAGCGGCAAACAAGTCGGGGCGCCCTTGGATTTCGGCTCGCCATCGGATCAACTCATTCTCAGTCTTTTCGGCACTGGGCTTCGGCATCGCAGTTCGCTGGCTGCGGTCGGCGTGCGGGTCGGCGGGGAAGGTGCGGAGGTGCTGTTCGCGGGGCCCCAGGTGCAGATTGAAGGACTGGATCAGGTGAACGTCCGTCTCCCGCGTAGCCTTGCGGGCCGCGGAGAGGTGACGATCCTGTTGACCGTTGATGGCCAGGTGGCGAACCCGGTCACAGTGAATCTCGGCGCCGGCGCCGCCGGTACCGGCGGCATAGGACGTCCGCTGGCAGGACCGGCCGGGGCCTACGTGCTGAACCAGGCAAGCTTGGGGCCGAGCGGCGGACTGCTGAACGCCTACAACGACGCCATCACCGCGGAGACCAACAGCGGCAAGAATCTGTTTGTCGGCTTTGTGCTGCGCGTACGAATGGAGGACCTCATCACCAACGACAACGACACCAGCGGCGCCATTCAGTACGACTTCAGCCCGATCATCGACTCGCTCACGGCGATTCAACGGGAGACCCGGGGCATTCGCGCCGCCCGCGCCAGCGACCCGGTGACACTCCAGGTCCTGGTCTGGCCGCAACTGGTCAACAACACGCCTCAACCGCCGCCCATTCTACTGGCACAGATCCCCGCCAACGAACGCTACGTGAATAATGGGGTCACGTTGCCGGTTCCGTGGAGTCCGGCGGCGGTGAAGGTGCTGAAGGAATTTTACACCGCCCTGGCCAATACACCGATTACCGACTACTCGCAGCCGGGAAACCCCCAGGTCCTGCTGAAGGATCATCCCACGCTGCGCAACATCAATGTCGCGCCCATCGGCCACAAGGGCTACCGCGACAACAATTCGAGTACTAAAATTCCGACAATCGCGGGATACGACCGTGACCGCTATGTGTCCGCCTTGCTCAGCTCTGTCGCCGCCGCCATGACGGCGTTTCCCAACGACTTCGGCTTTATGGAGTACTTCGGGTTCAGCGACCGGAAGGACAGTCAGTACGGGGGCGAGACGCTGGACCAGCGCGTGGACCGGGAATTGGACCCCTTGTACAACGGCCCTGGCCAGTCGTCGTTCGGCGTGTGGCGCGAGAACCTGGGCGACTATAGCCCTTCGGTGGCGTCGGGCCAGAACCTGCTGGACTACGAAGGGCCCGGTTTCGTGAACGACCCCGAAGGCCACGTGCTGTTCCAGTCCATTCGGAATTGGGCTGGCGCGCAGCCCGCCTTTGGTGAGAACGCGACCAAGAGCGGCTCGCCGGCCAACGGCATGATGTTCGGTTACACCCAATACGGCGCCCGCTACTTGGAAGTCTATGGCCAAGATATCACCCTCAAGACCAGCGACATCAAGCTGGCGTTCGAGGACATTCTGGGTCACCCGGCCAGCGACGCCGAGGCCGCGAACATCCGGGTGATTCTGGAGGATCTGCTGGTGGCTTGGAACGAGTACCTGGTCAACGGGCCGGGGGTCGTGGCCGACTCGGCGACGGTGAAACAGGGCAGCGCGGCCAACACGATTAGCGTGCTGGCCAACGACACGCGGCCGCCCGGCCCGTCTCCGTGGCACAACCCCAGTAACGTTTTCCCCACCGAGGCGGATCTCCTGAAGTTCACCATCACGGCCGTGACCCAGGGGGCGCATGGCAGCGTGCAGATCGCCGCCAACGGCACCGCCGTGACCTACACGCCGGCCGCGGGGTTCTCCGGCGCGGACAGCTTCACCTACACCGTCAGCGACGGCTACGGCGGCCGGGCGACGGCCCCGGTGGGGGTTACGGTCGTCCCGTGAAGGCCGGCAACGCCGAGAATGGGAACGTAGACGTGGCACGACTTTCCAAGCGCCAGCCGGGGTTTCGTGAAGTATGAGGAGGTTTCGATCCCTTCCGGTTCTGGGACTCCTGGCCATTCTCGGAACCGTTGGTGCTTTGCGTGGACAGACGGGCCGCTCGCAAAGTATCACCTACCGGTCATCGGTGGACGGCGTGAGCATGACCGCCGTCCTTTGGGTGCCGGCAGGTTTCAATCCCAATGGCCCTCCAGTCCCTCTTTTCGTCTACTTGCACGGCGGTGGAGGAACCGGTCAAACCCTACTCAGTAACTTCAACGGCGCGCTCACGCGCGAGCTGGACAAACGTGGCTGGATCGGTATCGCCCCGGACGGACGCCGATGGGGGCTGGCAAGTCAAGGTTGCGAGTGGCCAACATCGGCCGCCTACGTCAACAGCGCTGATCCCAACGTCGGCCCCGGCGAACAGGACATCTTCGACGCCATCGACTGGGTCAAGGCGAACTACCCGATCGACGCGAACCGTATGTACCTGTCCGGATTTTCCATGGGTGGACGTGGCAGCTACATCATCGGGCTGAAGAATCCGGACCGCTTTGCTGGCATTGCACCGTTCGCGCCGGCCATCGACATGTATGAAATCTTCGTCCGGCGACCGGATCCCCCCGAGTGTAAGGAAGGCATGGTGGGGGGCAGGCCGGGCGACAGCCTGCGGGTGGACACCATGTACACCATCACCAGCGCCCGGTTCCTGATCGAGAACGCTTACAACCTGCCCGTGTTCCACGGACATGGCGCCATGGACACGATCGCCTACAACGTCCCCACCAGCGGGAGGTTCCAGCACGGCGCGCACATCCTGTTTGACACCTCTTGGAATGGATGCCACGGCAACACGAACCTCTGCTTCGAGCACACACCGACGCTTTCGGAGCTGCGCGCCCGCCACCCGAACGGCTACGACTGGGCGTTCATGTTCACGCCGGCCGGCCATTCCGGCGATGCCAGATGGATCGAGGGGGCTTCCAAGTCCTCCGACGCGACCGGCGTGGAGGATGCCCGCAACCCGGGCAACCTCATCGGAGCGATGGAATTCCTGAGCCGCCAGGCGCTTCAGCCCAGTCCCGACACGGTGGTCTACAAAACCTACACCGACTCTCACCGAAAAGCCTATTGGACGGAGATCGACATCACCACGCCCCGGCAGAACGTCCCAGGCGCCGTGCGCGCCCGGCGCAACCGCAGCGTCAACTCCCTGGAGGTGGAACTGGCGCGCGTGCAGACGGCGACCTTCGATCTACTGCTGGCCGGTCTGCACCTGGCGCCAGAGACGCCCTTGAGCATTACCGTGAAGCGGCTGGTCGAGCCGGTCTACGCTCCCACGCTGGCCTCTTCCGACGAACCTCTGGAGCCCAGGATTGTGCTCAAGGGCAGCTTCTCGCAACTGAGCGGCGTCACCGTCCTCCGGGACGGTAACGCTCTGGCAGGCTTGCAGGTCACCGTCAGCGCCAGCAGCATCACAATCGGACCTCTCCCTGTAGGCAATCCCACGGTGCTCACCGTTCGGGCTGGCGGCTCGCAGCCGCCGCCTCCTGCCGGCACAGCCGCCGCCGTGCCGGCTGCCTCCTTGCGCGGGAATGTTCTGGCGCGAGAATCGCTGGTGAGCGTATTCGGCGTCCGCGTGGCGACCGCGACGATGTCCGCGTCTTCAGCCTCCTGGCCGGAATCCCTGGCCGGCACGAGCGTCAAGGTGACGGACGTCCAAGGCAGAGACTGGCCGGCCAAGCTCTTCTTCGTTTCCGCAGCTCAGGTGAACTTCCTGCTGCCCGCCGGGACGGCCAAGGGCCCCGCCAGGATTACCGTGACCGCCGGGGACGGCGCGACTTCCGTGGCGAACGCGGAAATCGCCGAGGTGTCGCCGGGCCTGTTCTCGGCCAACGGCGACGGTCAAGGCGTCGCTGCTGCCCTGGCAGTCAGGGTCGCGCCGGATGGCTCGCAGACCCTTCAGCCCGTCTTCCGCCTGGATCCGGCCAGCGGCAGACACGTCGGGGCGCCCTTGGATTTCGGCTCGCCATCGGATCAACTCCTTCTCAGTCTTTTCGGCACTGGGCTTCGGTATCGCAGTTCGCTGGCTGCGGTCGGCGTGCGGGTCGGCGGGGAAGGCGCGGAGGTGCTGTTCGCTGGGCCCCAGGCGCAGATTGAGGGGCTGGATCAGGTGAACGTCCGTCTCCCGCGTAGCCTTGCGGGCCGTGGAGAGGTGACGATCCTGTTGACCGTTGATGGCCAGGCGGCGAACCCGGTCACAGTGAATCTCGGCGCCGGCGCCGCCGGATTGACTATGCCCTGAGGGTGCCCCGAGTCACCTCTCGGAAAGGAGCATATTCCGCATTCGCCGCGCACGACCTTAGAAACTCAAGCGCAGACCAAACTGAATCTGCCGTGGCGTGTTCTCCTGGTTCAGGCGGATCAGGCCGAAATCGGCGGAGGTCACCGAAGTGTTCGGTCCGCGGAAGATCACGTGGTTCGGAACATTGAACAGCTCGGTGCGAAAGTCCAGGCCCGCGCGCTCGGTGATGGCGATACGCTTCTCAACCAGCAGGTCCCAGTTGAACGGGCCCGGGTTGCGCACGTCGGGCAGCGTGCGGCTCACGTTTCCGAAGGCGTACGGCGGAGTGCGCACAAAGGCCGCCGAGTTGAAGTAACGAGCGCCATCCACATACTGCCGCGCGCCGTCCAGGCGCGCTTTCTGCCCAGTGGCGTTGGGGCGCTGATTCCCTCCGCCGCCCAGCGAGTTGGTGTCGTTGGGTGAGGACACTGCAGTCGGAATTCCGCTCTCCGCGGTCACGAATCCGGCCACCGACCAGCCGCCAATCACCCGCGCCATCCAGCCGCGGCTCAGATACGGCTTGCCCACGCCCATGGGCAGCTCGTAGCGGTAGCTGAAGCGCAGGATGTTGGGAAGGTCGTAGAACGACAGGGAGCGGTCGCAGGAGTAACAGTAGGAGTTGTTCATGCCCGGCGCGATGCCGAACTGCCCCGCCATGTCGGCCACGTTGTCGATCAGCTTGCTGTGGGTATAGGCCAGCAGGATGGCCAGACCCTGGGAGAAGCGGCGTTCCACACGCACTTGCAGCGAATGATAGCTGGAGTGGCCCACGGGAACAAACGGGCTGGAGGCGCCGGTGAATTGCGGATAGGGCCGCAGAAGCTGGCCGCGCTGCACGGTGGAGCGGCTCAGCGTCGAGCTGGGGTCGGTGATCACGCCGAAGAACGGATTGGGCACGGTCTGGTTCAGCGCCGTGCCGAGCGACAGGTACTCCATGGGCAACTGGTTGAATTGCACGCGGCTCGCGGAGAGCGCCACGCCGTTGGTGCCGGCGTAGCCGGCGTCCAGCACAAAGGAGCCCGGCAACTGGCGCTGCACGTCGAGCGACCACTGCCCCTGATACGCAAGCCGCTGCTGTCGCACCGACCCTGAGATCCCCAGCCCGACGAACGTCAGCAGACCCAAGCTGTTGCCGGTGGGCTTCTGGATACCCTGCGGGAAGGGATCGCCCAGGTTGTAGAGCGGCGTGACGCCATCCGGCGCGGCCACAATCGAGTCGGTGGTGGAGCTGAAGCCGATAGCAGTATCCGGCCCCGGCGGATGCGGATGACGGAAGATGCCGGCGCCGGCGCGCACCACGGTCTTCTCATCCCACTGGTAGGCAATGCCGAAGCGAGGGTCGAAGTTGTTCCGGTCCGACAATTGGATGCGGGAACTGCGTCCTTCGATCCCCGGGAAGCCTACGCCGCCGCGCAGGTTCGGGAAGGCGGCCACTTTGTCGCGCAGGGGCGACGGGCTGTCGAGATCCAGGAACACGTACTCGTTGCTCTTCTCCGAGCGGGGCAGCTCCAGCGTGTAGCGCAGGCCGTAGCTGAGGGTGATCTTGCGGCTGAGCCGGAATTCGTCCTGCACGAACCACGCGTAGTAAGGATGACGGTAATCCTCTATCGGCCGGAACTGGTAGGACACGGACGCCACGCCGAGCAGCAGGTCGGCCAAGCCGTGGCCGGAGGCACCGGCCGCGGCCAGCGGATTGGGTCCGCCGGTGAAGCTGCCGCCGGCGCTCAATTGCAGCCCCGGAGAGGTGTCCACTCGCGCCGTGTACCAGCGCCAGTCAAAGCCGCTCTTGATGGTGTGGCGGCCCTTCAGCGTGGTCAGCGAGACGGCGTACTGGTAAGTGATCGGAACGGCCTTGTTCGACCCGGTAGGCTCGGGGCCCAGCGCGCCCATACGGCCCACCGTCAGGCGCGGGAAATACTTCACCCGCTGGCCGTCCGCCACGGACTTGGGAAAGCCCAGCGTGGTCTGGTCGAAGTTCAGCGTGAGCGGGGTGCGGTTGGTCTCGCTGTGCGCCACCGAGAAGTGCTGCTCGACGATGTTGCCCGGCGACGCCGTCCAGGTGTGGTTGGCGATCCAGTTGATGCCCGGGATGCGGTTGGGCGTCTGGATGGGCGAGCCGGCGTGGCCGTAAACCAGCGGCTCGGCGTTCAGGTTCTGGAACCAGTTGTAGCGGAAGAAGACTGCATGTTTGGTGGCGACCTGGTGGTCGATGCGCAGGTCCACGCGGTTGGCGTCGAGCGAGTTGGCCGAGGCCAGGAAGTAGTTGTCGAAATTGCTGAGCCCACGTCCGGCTTGGTTGGGTTTCGGGTAGTAGGTGAGGAAGTTGACGGCAATGGGGCTGAACAGATTCGAGGAGATGCGGTTGCCTGGGTACTGGTCGCGGAGGTAGCGCGTGGCGCCCGCGGGGCGGTCCGGATCGAGCCGCGTGGTTCGCGGGTCGAAGATGCGCAGCAGTGTTCCGTTGGTGTCGAGCGAACGGGAGAAATCGCCCTGGCGCTCCAGATCCGTGGGCATCGTGCCGGTGAAGTTGCGGAGGCTCTTTTCCCTCAGGCCCTCGTAGCCCACGAAGAAGAAGGTGCGGTTGCGCCCGTTGTAGAGCTTCGGAATCCACACCGGGCCGCCGGCGGTGAAGCCAAACTGGTTGCGGCGGAAGGCGGGGCGGGGCTGGCCGGCGCGATTGGCGTTGAAGCCGTTGGCGTCGAGCACGCTGTTGCGCAGGAACTCGTGCATGGAGCCGTGCAAGGTGTTGGTGCCGCTGCGGATGGAGAAGCTCACTACGCCGCCGCCCGTGCGCCCGAACTCGGCGGCATAAGGGCTGGTGTTGACCTTGAACTCCTGGATGGCGTCGACCTGCGGGATGGCGGCCACCTGGTTGTTGTAGGAGACCGTGTTCGCGGCGCCGTCGATGAGCACTTCGCTGGTGGAGCCGCGCCCGCCGTTGATGCGGAAGTTGTTGGTGGTGGACTGGCTGCGGAGGTTCAGGCCGGCGTTCAGACCGGTGGTCACGCCGGGGACCAGCGTGAGCAGGAGCATGGGGTTGCGCAGGTTGAGCGGGATCGAAGTGACGAACTTGTTCTCGACGACCGCGCCGCGGTCGGGGCGGTTGGTGGTGAGCAGCGGGGCGACGTCGGTGACGGTGACCGACTCGCGCACCTCACCGGGCCGGAGGGCGAAGTTGACGGTGCGGGACTGGCCGACCTCCAGCGTGACGGCCTCCAGGCGCGTGGCCGAGAAACCCGCCGCCGAGCAGAGGAAGTCGTAAACGCCAGGAGGCTGCGGCGGCAGCACGTAGTAGCCTTCGGCGTTGGAAACGGCGGTGTTGCGGATGCCCGTGGTACGGTTGGCGATCTCGATCCTGGCGCCGGGCACGACGGCATCGCTGGGATCGGTGACGCGGCCGGAAACGACCGGGTTTTGGGCCGCCAAGGGCAATACGACCGCGCAGGCGCAGGCAAGAAGTCGACAGCTCATTGCAGGCCTCCCGTAGAATCATAATACGCCAACGTATCGCCGGTCAACGGCGCATCGCAGGTTTGACGCATCGCAGGTTTACAACCCCCTTGACATAGCCAGCCAGACTGCTATAATGTGACCTGTACGTATACGTAGCGAGACCGTTCCCAGGAGGCGCTATGGGGGCCTTGCAGCGGCGGACAGCCGGTCATCCGCTCCTGGCAGTGATGTGCTGCCGCCTGAACCCGAGCTGGCTGTGCGGTGGGGTTGTCCTGCTGGCGCTGGCGGGCGCCGCCGCCGCGCAGAACGACGACGATTTCGAGTTTTTTGAGAGGAAGATCCGGCCGGTGCTGGTGCAGCAATGCTACGTCTGCCACAGCGCCAAGGCCAGCGTCGTGCAGGGCGGCTTGTTAGTCGATACCCGGGAGGGCTTGCGGAAGGGCGGCAGCTCTGGCCGCCCCGCCGTCGTCCCCAAAGATCCAGCGGCCAGCCGGCTGCTAACGGCCATCAAGCAGGAAAGCAATCTGAAGATGCCGCCGGGCGCGCCGCTGCCGGCGGAGGTGATCACCGACTTCGAAGATTGGATTCGCATGGGGGCCCCGGACCCCCGGGAGGGAAGCGCTGGCCCGGCGCCGTCCCCATACAATTTCGAGGAAGCCCACAAGTTCTGGTCGTTCCAGCCCATTCGGGATCCCCAGCCGCCCCGCGTGCAGGATCCGCTGTGGGGTAAGACCGCCATCGACCGGTTCGTGAAGGCTAAACTGGACGAGAAAAAGCTCACCCCTCTTGGCCTGGCGTCGAAGCGGGTCCTCATCCGTCGCGCCACTTACGACCTCACCGGGGTGCCGCCCACTGCGCAGCAGATCGACGCCTTCCTCCAGGACGCCTCGCCGAACGCCTTCGAGCGCCTGGTTGATCGGCTGCTGGCTTCCCAGCAGTATGGGGAGCGCTGGGCGCGCCACTGGCTGGACGTGGTGCGTTACGCCGATACTTCCGGCTGCAATTCGGATTTCCCGATCCCGGACATGTATCGGTATCGCAATTGGGTGATCCGGGCTTTCAACGAGGACAAGCCGTACGATCAGTTCCTGCGCGAGCAGATCGCCGGTGATATCCTGGCCGAAGAGCTGAGCGAGAAGAACCTCGAGGAGCGGCAGGCCAGGATCATCGCAACCGGTTATCTGGCCAACTCGCGCCGGTTTGGTTCACGCAAGAACGAGTTTCACTTGACCATCGAGGACACCATCGATAATCTGGGCAAGGCGATGCTGGGGCTGAGCGTCGCCTGCGCGCGTTGCCATGATCATAAGTTCGATCCCATTCCGAACCGGGACTACTACGCGCTGTACGGAATCTTCCAGAGCACCCGATACGCGTTCCCGGGGACCGAGGTTTTTCAAAGCCCAAGGGACTTAACGCCGCTGGGAGATGTCAAGGAGGCCGCACGCCTCCGGCAATACCAGGAGGAGGCCTCCAAGCTGGAAGAACAGAAGGAGGATTTGGTCGCGGGCCGGGCCAGCAAGGGGCTGTCGAGGGAAGAGCGGAGGAAGCAGCAATCCGCCCTTGCCGATCGCCTGGCCCTGCTGGAAACCCGCTTTCCGGACGTCCCGAAGGCCTACGCGGTAACGGAAGGAACGCCCAGCGACGCGCAGATTCACCGGACAGGGAATCCGCGGTCGCTTGGCGACGACGTGCCGAGAGGCTGGCTGACGATTCTGGGGGGGCGAGGGCTGCCGCCCGGAGAGAAGGGCAGCGGCCGCCGGCAGCTGGCTGAGTGGGTGACCGATCCGTCCAACCCGCTCGCGGCGCGCGTCATGGTGAACCGCATCTGGCAGCACCATTTCGGCAAGGGCATCGTCCAGACGCCGAACGATTTCGGCGCGCGCGGGGGTCGCCCAACGCATCCGGAGTTGCTCGACTACCTGGCTTCGCGCTTCCGCGAGTCGGGCTATTCGCTGAAGGCGATGCACAAGCTGATCATGCTCACGCGGGTTTATCGGCTGGCGAGCGGCCACGATCCGAACAATGCCGTGGCCGACCCGCGCAACGACCACCTCTGGCGCTTCGACCGCCGGCGCCTGGACGCCGAAGAGATTCGCGATTCCATGCTGGCTGTAGCGGGCACGCTGGACCGCACCATGGGCGGCCGGCATCCGTTCCCGCCCGACACCAAGATCAAGTACTCGCAGCACAGACCGTACATCGCCGGTCCCGAGGTTTTTGAGACGAAGCGCCGCGGCATTTACCTGGTGCAGCAGCGTATCAAGAAACAGCCGTTCCTGGCAACCTTTGACGGCGCCGACACTAACGCCAGCACCGCCAAACGGACGCCGAGCGTCACCGCGTTGCAGGCGCTGGCGCTGATGAACAGCTCGTTCGTTCACGAGCGCTCCGACGAGATGGCGGTGCGCGTCGGCATGGCGCATTCCACGGCGGCGGCGCGCATCCATTACGCCTTCCGGCTGGCGCTAGCGCGCCCGGCAACGCCCGCCGAGATTCAACAAGGCGTGCGTCATCTGGCCGCCGCGCGACGGGCCTATCGTGACGCCGGTACGCCGGCCGAAGAGGCCCCTCGGGCCGCGCTGGCCAGCTACATGCGGGTGCTGCTGGCAAGCAACGAGTTTCTGTATGTGGATTGAGGATCGTGCCATGACGGAGCAAGGATTCACACGCCGCCAGATGGTTCGCTCCCTGGTGGGCGGTTCGGCGGTTTTCCCGGCTATCGTGCAGCAGTTGCTGGCCGACAGTGGCGACGCCCTGGCGCCGAAGGCGCCGCACTTTCCGGGCAAGGCCAAGCGCGTGATCTTTATGTACATGAGCGGCGGAGCCTCGCACGTCGATACCTTCGACTACAAGCCGAAGCTGGCCGAAGCGGGCAAGAAAGGCGAGAAAGCGCCGAACGGGCGGGCGTTCCTGCCGGCGCAATGGGAGTTCAAGCCACGTGGCAAAAGCGGGCTTTACGTGAGCGAGCTGTTCCCGCACGTGGGCGAATGCGCCGACGAGCTCTGTGTGATCCGCTCGATGAAGGGCGATCATATGGACCATTTCCAGGCCACGCTGGGGATTCACACCGGCTCGGTGAGCTTTCCCCGGCCCAGCATCGGCTCCTGGGTCAGCTACGGGCTCGGCACGGAGAACCGCAACCTGCCGTCCTTCATCGTGCTGGCGCCGAAGTTACCGTATGCAGGCAGCCAGGTGTGGTCCTCGGATTTCCTGCCCGCCATTCACACCGGAACGCTCGTCGAGCCGGGATCGGAACCTGTGCTGAATCTGCGCCGTCGGACGCCTTCCGATGACGTCCAGCGCCTGGAGTTGAGTCTTCTCGAGCGGTTCAACCGCAAACACCTCCAGCAGCGTACGGGAGACTCCGATCTGGCCGCGCGTCTCAAGTCGTTCGAAACCGCATTCGGCATGCAAACGGCAACGCCCGAGGCGCTGGACCTTTCCAAAGAGACCGATGCGACGCACAAGCTCTACGGACTGGAGCGCGGCAGCACGCAAGGTTTCGCCTGGCAATGCCTGGTGGCGCGGCGGCTGATCGAGCGCGGGGTTCGTTTCGTCGAACTGATCGATACCGGCTCCTTCGGCCCCGCCAATTGGGACGCCCACGAGAACATCAAGAGCCACGAGCCGCTGGCCAAGAACGTGGACCAGGCCGCAGCCGGCCTTATTAAGGACCTGCGTTCCCGCGGCCTGCTCGACGAGACGCTGGTCGTCTGGACGACAGAGTTTGGCCGCAGTCCGTACGCAGAAGGAACCATCGGTCGGGGCCACTATAATCGCGCCTTCTCCTCCTGGCTGGCTGGGGGCGGAGTGAAGGGCGGCGTCGCCTACGGCCAGACGGACGATTACGGAGCCGAGGTGGCGGAAGACCTCTGTCATGTCCACGATTTCCACGCCACCATCCTGCACTTGCTGGGTTTTGACCACACCCGGCTTACGTTCCGCCACGGCGGACGCGATTTCCGCCTCACCGACGTAGCCGGCAACGTCGTTCACAAGATCCTCGCCTGAACCTGGCGCATGGCGAGACAGGGCGATTGCTCGGCTTTCCATCCATGCAGGGTGGGTCGCCTCGAAAGGACACGCATGCTAACGCGGCGCACCGCCGTGCGGAACCTGGGCCTGTTTCTCGCTGGCTCCCCGCTGCTCGAAGCGCAACACGACCTGACCAACAAGGGCGAGCGGTTGCCGGCGATCGACGAGCTGGTGAACGTCCTCGACTTTGAGCCGGTTTGCAAGAGCCGGATTCCCAACAACAGCTACGACTTCATCAGTGCCGGCGTCGACAACGAGTGGACACTGCGCCGCAACCGCCAGGCCTTCGAGCGAATCACTTTCCGACGCCGAATGCTGGCGGACACTAGCAAGATGGACCTCTCGATCACGCTGTTCGGCCAGAAGGCAGAGATGCCTATCTTCATCGCGCCCACCTCCTCACACCAGATGGTCCACCAGGAGGGCGAGCTGGCCACGGCGCGCGCCGCGGCGCAGGTGAAAACCATCATGTTGGTTAGCAGTATTTCCAGTTACCCGATCGAAGAGATTGCCGCCGCCGCGCCGCACCCGCTGTGGTTCCAGCTCTACCCCGACGCCGACGAGGACGGCACCCGTGAGCGCGTCGAGCGCGCTCTAGCCGCCGGCTGCAAGCTGGTCTGCCTGACGGTGGACAACCCGTATCGTTTCCAAAGCGAGCGTCTGGAGCGCAACCGGATGTCGACCGGCGGCCAGCCCGGAGACGCTGGCTCGGCTGCCCGGCGCCGCCGCACGCCGGAACAGCAGGCGCCGAACCGTTACCTTCTGCGGCCCACGCCCACGTCGCGGCTCACCTGGTCGTTCCTGGACCAGTTGCGCTCCTGGTCAAAGGCGCCGTTGCTGGTCAAGGGAATCCTGACGGCGGAAGATGCCGGCCGGTCGCTCGAGCATGGCGCCGACGGTGTGGTCGTCTCCAACCACGGGGGGCGCTTGCTCGACGGCGATCCCGCCACCATCGAAGTGCTCGAAGAGATCGTCAACGCGGTGGGCGGCAAGATCCCCGTGCTGGTGGACAGCGGCTTCCGCCGCGGCACTGATGTGCTCAAAGCGTTGGCGCTCGGCGCCAAAGCCGTGCTGGTGGGCCGGCCGCCGCTGTGGGGCCTGGGCGCCTACGGCCAGGCCGGCGTGGCGCGCGTGATGGAGCTACTACAGGCCGAGCTGGCGCGGGCGATGGGGCTTTCCGGCTGCCCTAACCTCGCCTCGATCAATCGCGCCCTGGTGCGCGCAGCGCCCTGAAGCCGTGCCAGCCCGACTATCGCGACGACATTTTCTCAAGGGCATCGGTGCGGGCGCCGTCGCTGGCGGCAGCGGATCGGCGGCGAGCCTGGAGGGCACCCTGAAACTCACCTTGCGCGCCATGGATCTTTCCGATGCCACGCTCGCCTTCATCCGCCAGATGGGAGTCGAGTGGGTGACCATGTTCGGACCCGGTGCGCCGACCTGGTCGCCGGAGGGTCGCGTGGTCCTGCGGCCGAGCGATGCCGGACGTCGTCCCGGCCCATGGACCGAAGCGGAGATCCGCGGTATCCAACAGCGCCTCGAGTCGGCCGGCCTGCGGCTCGGTAATCTCATGCTGCACGACTTCCGCAGCGTGGTCCTCGGCAGGCCGGGCCGGGACCAGGAAATTGAATGGGTGCAGGAGTCGATTCGGGTTGCAGGACGTCTCGGCCTGCCCATCGTGGAATACAACT
>Ga0247727_10010852_pt1 | contig 16043 bp, 16 predicted proteins | sample WisWelCaveWW1625_FD_202498 | JGI IMG/M metagenome (GOLD analysis project Ga0247727, IMG submission 202498) | Biofilm microbial communities from Wishing Well Cave, Virginia, United States - WW16-25 | ecosystem: Environmental > Aquatic > Deep subsurface > Groundwater > Cave microbial mat | place... | reverse complement strand
CTTGTGCTCGGCCGCTTTGCCGGGCTCGAAGTCGGCCACGGCCGCCGCCATCACCAGCGCATCGGCCTCGCGGCAGGCGGCGACGACTGCGTCGCGCATCCCCCGAGCGCTGCGAACGGGCGTCAGCGTCACCCCGTAGGGACAGACGAGCGCCGCCGGCGCCGTCACCAGCATCACCCGGGCGCCCCGGTCGCGAGCCGCCTCAGCCAGGGCGAAGCCCATCTTGCCCGACGAGCGGTTTCCCACATACCGCACCGGGTCGATAGCCTCCTGCGTGCCGCCGGCCGTGACCACGAAGCGCCGCCCGGCCAGGTCGCCGCGCCGGCCCAACACCTGGCGTAGCGCCCCCAGCAACGTCTCGGTGTCCACCAGGCGCCCCGTGCCCAAGCGGCCGCTCGCCAGCCGCCCCTCCGCCGGCCCGACGATGTCGTAGCCGCGCTCGCGAAGCAGCGCCAGGTTCGCCTGGGTAGCGGCGTGCTCGTACATCTGGTGGTCCATGGCGGGAGCGATGAGCACCGGCGACTTCGTCGCCAGCACCGTCAGGCTCACCATGTCGTCCGCGATGCCCTGCGCCAGCCGGGCGATAGTGGTCGCGCTGGCCGGCGCGACGAGGACGGCGTCCGCCCGCCGCGCGATCTCGACGTGCTCCTCAGCCAGGTCGGAGACGGGATCGAACATATCGACGAAGACGGGCCGGCCGGTGAGGCCGCGCAGCGTCAGCGGCGTGATAAATCGCCGGGCCGCTTCCGTCATCAGTGCGTCGACCAGCGCGCCGGCCTGGGTGAGCTTGCTGGCGACATCTGCCGCCTTATAGGCGGCAATGCTGCCGGTAACGCCGAGAGCGATGTGCCGATCTCGCAGCATCGCCTAGCTCCGGTTCGCCTCGTAGATGAGGCGCAGGCCCTTGAGCGTGAGGTCCGGGTCGACCACGTCGAAGACGGCGGTCTCGCGGGCGAAGAGCTCAGCCCAGCCGCCAGTGCCAACGACCGTCGCCTTGCCGCCCAACTCTTCCTTGAAGCGCCCGACCATGCCCTCGATCAAGGCGACATAACCAAAGAGCAAGCCGGACTGGATGGCGGCCACCGTGTTTCGCCCGATCGCGCTCGGCGGACGGGCCAGCTCCACCGGGTGGAGCTTGGCCGCGCGCTCGTAGAGCGCCTCGGCGGCGACGTGCACGCCGGGAGCGATCGCCCCGCCCAGGTAATCGCCCTCGGCCGTCACCGCGTCGAAGACCAGGCCGGTCCCCAGATCGACGATGACGAACGGTGGCGGTCCGTAGAGATGCGTCGCGCCCACGACGTCGGCGATGCGGTCGGCGCCGACGTCGCGCGGGCTGTCGTAGAGGACGCGCACGCCGGTGCGGGTGCCGGTGCCGACAACGAGGGGCCTGATTCTGAAATGGCGGTGGCAGAGCACTTCGAACACTGGCACCAGGTCGGGAACGCCGCTCGCTATCGCCGCGTCGGTCACATCTTCGAGGTTGACGTTCTCGATACTGAGCAGGCCGACGAGGACCACCGCGTACTCGTCGGCGAGGCGCTGGTGGTCGGTCGCGATGCGCCAGGTCGCGTGCAGCCGTTCGCCGTCGAACAGGCCGAGCGTAATCGTGGTGTTGCCAACGTCAATAGCGAGCAGCATCGTCGACGCGCATCGCGCGGCTCATTATATCGGCGCTCGGCCGCTCTCCACAGGTCACGCCCAGAGGCTTGGGAAAGGGGTGGAACTCGTGGGGAAAAACGCAACATGCTCGTCATAAGAGCCTTGATCGCTCCGCCTTGTTGCGTGGTATGCTCCTTTTTGCCTGGGGCTCACCGCTCGGCGACGAAGGGGGCTCTCCGGAGACCACCGTCGCGGTCGCCAGCCCTGCGAGCAACGCTCAGAGGAGGCGGCGCGAGCGAGTTGACTGCACAGGGCGCCAGGCAGTTTCAGACCTCGTCACAGCCTCGCGTCTTCCGTTAGCCGGGCTGACCAGCCGGGAGGGATCGCCGTGTGCGCCAGCCCGGAGCGGAGCGCGAATGAGCCACCAGAGGAGGAGTCGTTGCCCGACCGATCGCCGTCCGCAGTCTGGAAGACCGCTCTCGGCCAGCTTGAACTCCAGGTGACCCGCTCCAATTTTGACACCTGGCTCCGACACACCGCTGGCGTTCGCCAAGATGGAGACCGCTTCGTCATCGGCGTCCCCTCCGATTTCGTGCTCGAGTGGTTGCGCTCGCGACTGGCGCCGCAGATCCAGCGCACGCTCTCGCAGATCATCGGTACCAACGTTACCGTCGCGTTTGAGGTGCTGGGGGCCCAGCCCGTCGCGGCGGCGACAGCTGACCCCGCCGTCGCGCTCGCGCCACCTCCCGACCTGAACGCCCACCTCACGTTCCAGGCGTTCACAGTGGTTGACACCAATCGCCTGGCCTACCGAGCCGCAACCGAGGTCGCCGTCGGCGAGGCCTCGTTCAACCCCCTGCTCCTGTGGGGCAGTCCTGGACTCGGCAAGACGCATCTCCTCCACGCTATCGGCCACGAGGCGGTGCGCCGGGGCCGTACGGTAAAGCTCCTCACCGCCCAGGCGTTCGTCGAGCGCTACGGCAAGGCCGTCAAGGCGGGTCACCCTGACACGTTTCGGGACGCCTTCGGCGACTGCGAGCTCTTCCTCCTGGACGATATCCAGTTCCTGACCACGCGGCCCGGCTCCCAGGAGCTTTTTTTCCACATCGTCAACGACCTCCACCTCGCCGGGCGCTCGCTCGTCGTGACGACCGACATCGCGCCCCGCCACCTCTCCGGCCTGTCGCAGCGGTTGCGCTCCCGCCTCCTCGCTGGCCTCACCACTGAGCTGCGTCTGCCGCCGACCCACGAACGCATCGATCTCCTGCGCGCGAAGGCCACCCACCTGGCGCGCCCGCTCCCTGATAACGTCCTCCAGCTCATCGCCCGCCAGCCGTATCGCAGCATCCGCGACCTCGAAGGCGCGCTCAACCAGGTCGACGCTCTCGCCGCGCTCCAGCCGGGACCGATCACCATCGAATTGGCGCGCACCGCCCTCAATCCCCTTCGAGCCACCCATGGCCGTCTGCCCACCCATGAAATCGTCGATGCCGTCGCGGCGCACTTTCACCTCTCCGCCGATCAACTCGCCGGCCCCTCCCGCGCCCGCGACCTCTCTTACGCGCGACACATCGCCATGTATCTCCTCCGCGCCGAGGCTCAGACTCGCCTCACCGAGATCGGCCGCGTCCTGGGCGGCCGCGACCATTCCACCGTCTTCAGCGGCTGCCAGCGCATCGAACGGGAGTTGAACTCCACTACCTTCCCCCAAACTCGGGACGATGTCGAACAGCTCATTACGGCGATCCGCAAGCAAGACGTAGCATAACTCCCGCCACTCCCCCAATTACCACCGGCATATAGTAAGAATCATAGAGAGCTAATTTTGTCATTTCATTTAAGGGAGGGTAGTTCTTGGGATACCTTCACCTGGGGGTATTCGGCGGCACCTTCGACCCGCCGCACCTGGGGCACCTGATCTTCGCCTCGTCCGCGGCGGAGCAGCTCGCCCTGGAGCGCATACTCTGGCTACCGGCGGGCGATCCCTGGCGAAAGGCTGGGCAGGCGGTGAGCAGCGCCGAGCACCGGGCGGCGATGGTAGAGCGAGCGATCGCTGGCGAGGCGTCGTTCGAACTGTGCGCTCTGGAGCTGGAACGCGAGGGGCCGACGTATACGGTCGAGACGCTTCGGGAGCTCCGACGGCTGAACCCGGGCGCAAGGCTGTTCCTGCTGCTGGGCGGCGACGCCCTGGAGGACTTGCCGAACTGGCGGAGCCCGCGGAGCCTGATCAAGCTGTGCCGACTAGCGGTCGCGGCGCGCGGCGGCCGGCGCGTATCGAGCGAGCGGCTGGACATGCTGCTGGCCGGTCTGGCCGGAGGAGTCGATTGGGTAAGGATGCCGCGCATCGATATCAGTGCGACGGAGGTGAGGAGGCGGGCGGTGAGAGGGGAGAGCATCCGCTACCTGGTGCCGGACGCTGTCGAGAAGTACATCAAAAAGCACCGGCTGTACCAGCGGTGACCTTGTCTGCGGCAGGTAGGCTGGTAAGCTGAGACGGCGCTCTCCTTGGATGGTGGGCGCATCGATGCTGGTGAAAGTGGCTTGACGTGACTGCGGTGAGTGACGAGACGCTAGAGGAGCGGCCGCAGCGCCGCCGCGAGTGGTCGGGCGGGGTGCAGTCGCTCGTCCTGCCGCTGGCGCTGCTGGCGGCGATCGTGGGCGGGCTCTGGTACTGGCAAGACCGGGACGGCCGGGCGGGTGTCGACGATGGCTTCGGCGTGGTGGCGCTACCCGAAAGCAAGAACGCGACGGGTCGCGGCCCTCTGGCCGAGGTGAGCCGGGCGGCGCCGGACTTCGTGCTGGAGACGCCGTCCGCGGGCACGCTGCGCCTGAGCGATTTGCAGGGCCGGCCCGTGTTGTTGAATTTCTGGGCGAGCTGGTGCCCGCCCTGTCGAGAGGAGATGCCGGAGATCGTCTCGGCGTACGAGCGGTACAGGCCTCGGGGGCTCCAGGTGGTCGCGGTGAACCTGCAGGAGCCTGATCGCAAGGCCCGGGAGTTCGCCAGCGACTTCGGCATGACCTTCCCAATCGTCATCGACCGAGATAGCGAGGTCGCCGACGTCTGGCGGCTGGGCGGCCCGATTGACGGCATTCCGAGCAGCTACTTCATCGATGAGGCAGGGGTCATCCGTGCCTTGTACTACGGCCCGATGTCGCAAGAGACGCTGGACGAGCAGCTAGAGGCGATCTTGCCGGAGGAGGCCGGGTAAAGAGTGGCACGCGCGACCGCGGCGTCCGGCTGGCCACGCGCCCTGTTCGGCCTCGAACCGCTGCTGCCGCTGTGGCGGCTCCTTACTTCGGTGCGGTTCGCGCTGGCGCTGATCGGCTTTCTCGCGCTCGCCGGGCTGCTGTCGGTGGTCCTGCCACAAGTGCCGCTGGTGATGCGCGGCAATCCGGCGGCGGTTGATGCCTGGCTGGAGTTCCAGAAGGGCAAGTTTGGCCCCCTGACCGAGCCGATGTACCGGCTGGGCCTGTTCAGCGTGTTCGCGGCGCGCTGGTTCGTGGGCAGCCTCGTCGCCCTCGTCGTCTCGGTGAGCGTCTGCACGATGAACCGCTTTGCGCCCATCTGGCGGAGCGTGGCCGCGCCGGCCCAGCGCCCTCCCGACGGCTTTTACGCCAGCGCCACGAATCGGGCCGTCTTCGCGACCAGCCCCGGCGGCGCAGCGAACGCCGCCGCCGAGCTCGAGGCGGCGCTTCGCAAACGCTGGTTCTCGGTGCGCCGGTCGGAGGAGGGAGGCGCCTCCTACCTCTTCGCCGACCGCTTTGCCTGGGCGCAGCTCGCGACGTTCGTCAGCCACTTGGCGCTGATCATGTTCCTGGCGGGCGGCATCATCTCGCGCTGGGGCGGCTACAGCAACGCCCTCTTCGTGGCCGAGGGAGCGACGAACCCGGTGTTCGCCGTCAGCCACCCGGACCAGATGCAGGTGGAGGTGCTGGACGCCGTGGGCCGGTTCGACGAAGGCGGCGTGCCACTCGACTACCGCGCTTCGCTCGTCGTCTACCAGGGTGGGCGGGAGGTGGCGCGCGGCGTCAGCACTGTGAACGGCCCGCTCTCCTACGACGGCTACCGATTCCACCTGGCCGGCTACTTCGGCGACGGCGCCGAGCTCCGCGTCCGGGACGTCGTCACCAGGCACACCCTCTTTCGCGAATCTCTGGCGCTACAGGACACCATCCCGGCGCCCGCCGTCCAGGTGCGCGACGCGTCGGGGAGTCTACTGTTGGACGACGTCATCGTGCCGACCGACTTCCTTGAGGGGGCGAGCGGGACGCTGATCACGGTGCCCGGCACGTCACGCCAATTCTGGCTCGGCGTGACGGCGGGCGCTGAGGAACAGTGGAGCCTCGTCGTGTACGAGCGCGGCGACACGGGCGACCGGCTGGTCCTGGCGCCCGGCGAAGCGGCGCGGGCCGGCGACCTGGAGTTCACCTACCTCCAAGCGGCGGGCCTGCCCGCGGTCGAGACCGCCGGCATCCCCGGAGACGGCGATCGGGCGCTGGTCGCTATGTCACAAACGCCGGAGGGGGAGGCCTACCTCACCATCCTCGGCCCGGTAGACGGCCAGGCCCTGACGCTGTACCCTAATCAGCCAGTGCGGGTGAATGAACGCGAGTATGTGTTCGAAGGACGGCGCGAGTTCGCGGGCATCGAGGTGCGGCGTGACCCCGGGGCGAATTTCATCTGGGCGGCGGCGGGTCTCCTCCTGGTCGGCCTGGCCATGACGTTCTATCTGCCTCGCCTGAGGCTCTGGGCGCGCGTCGGGCGCGACGAGACCGTGGTCGCCGCCCTGGCTGAGAAGAGCGGCAGCTTTCGAGCGGAGATTCGCCAGCTCACGACGAAGCTGGGCCTGACGGAGCGGCGGGAGCGTCCTGACGATGCTTAGCGCGCTGGCGCTCCTTACCATCCCGATCGGCATCGATCCCGAGATCGTCAAGATCGGCGACCTGACGCTGACCTGGCACGGCGTGTTCACGGCGCTGGGCATCGCCGTGGGCGTCTTCGTGGCCGTGATCATGGGGCGGCGCCTGGGCTTTACCGAGGACGACGTATACAGCGTTGCGTTGATCGCCATCCCAGCCGCCATCATCGGCGCGCGCGCGCTCTTCGTCGTCGAGCGCTGGGGTACCGCGATCGATGACTGGGTCGATATCTTCCGCATCAACGAAGGTGGCATCTCGATCTACGGCGCGGTGCTGGGAGGGATGGCAGGGGGCGCCATCTACGGCTGGGTGCGCAAGCTGCCCATCAGACGCGGGCTGGACGCTTCCGGTTTCGGCCTGAGCCTGGCCATGGGCATCGGCCGCATCGGCGACCTGATCAACGGAGAGCACTTCGCCAAGCTCTCCAACCTGCCTTGGGCGGTGCGCTACACCGACATCAACAGCCCGAGCGTGGCCGCCCACCCGCTGGACGAGTGCATCCGCGGCCAGTTCGTGTCGGTCGAGGAGCTGTGTGCGCAGCACCCCGCCGTCGGCTATGAGATGGTGGGCGATTTCCTCCTTTTCGGCCTGCTCTTCCTCGCCATCCGCTACCTCCGCCGCGACGGCGTCGCCTTCTTTGGCCTACTGTTCTTCTACTCGCTCATGCGGCTGGGCGTGAGCGAACTGCGCCTCGACAGCCGAGAGATCATCTGGGGCCTAACAACTCCGCAGGTGACGGCGCTCTTCGTCATCCCGCTCTCCCTCCTCGGCATCCTCTACTGCTGGCGCGCGGGCCGCCCGGCGTCCGAAACGCCACCGGCGGCGGTGGCGCCGGCCCCCGCGACCGGCCCCCCGCAGAGTTAGCGAGAACGTTGCTCAGTCAAGGAGACCGGGCGCCCCAGTTCGAGCTTCCCGATCTGGGAGGCGGCGTCCAGAGCCTGGCCCGGACTCTGGAGGGGGGCCCGGCGCTGGTGATTTTCTGGAAGCCTGAGTGCAACACCTGTCACTTGGCGTTTCCCTATTATCAGCGGCTGGTCCAGGCGTACCCGGGCGGCGGCTGGCAGCTCCTGGCCGTCTCTCAGGAGGGCCGCAGCGAGAGCGAGGCGTTCGCCCAGGAATACGGCCTCACCTTCCCCGTGCTTCTCGAAGGCGATGGTTGGCCTGTCTCCCGCGACTACGATCCGGACGCCACGCCGACGGCGTTTCTGATCAGGGCCGACGGGCTGATCGAGCTGGTGAGCGCTGGCTTCGCCAAGGACGACTTGAACGAGATCTCGCGGCGATTGGCGGAGCGCCTGGGAGTGGCGCCCCAGACAGTCGCGCCGGCCGACGACGGCAACCCCCGCCTCCGGCCCGGCTGAGCGCCCCTGCATCGATGATGGGCCGGTCGGCTCATCGGCGAACGACGAAGCGGCGGGCCTCGCTGGCCCGCCGCTCGGTATGTGACGCTGGCCGGCGCTACTCGACGATGATGATGTCGCTGCGCGAGCCGACGAGGGACTGCCAGGCCCAGCCGTCGGCCGCGTCGTAGAACCAGACGTCGACCCAGGTGGCGGAGAGCATGCCTCGATCGAGGCAGGTGAAGGTGCGCCCGGTGGGGTCGGCAGCCACGACGAAACGCGTGCCGAAGGGGAGGTTGGAGCTGCAAGCGGCCGCGCCGTCGAATACCGGCACGCCGCTCGCCATGGTGCCGCAGAATCCGTTACCGACGCAGGCGTAGAACGTGACGTTTGCGCCCCCGATGCGGGTGCCGGGCGTGACGGGCGTGGCCCGGAAGGAGCGGCCAGGCAATCGGTTGCGGGCGGCCTGGATCGCTGCCCGGTGGCGGGCATCCTCCAGCGCCTGGTCCCAGGTCACGATCTTCGCGGTCGTGGCGGCGGTGTCCGACAGGTAGGGTAGCGTTACGCTGCCGCTCACGTCCTGCAAGAGCGAGACGAGGCTCGCCTGGCGGGAGCCCTCCACGAAGGCTGCGACCTCGCCTTCGTTGCCGAGCGCCGCGTTCAGATCGCGCGATTGTTGGAGGAAGGCGACACCGCCGACGAACGTGCTTGCCCCGAGGTCCTGCGTGCGCGTTGCGCTCGTGCCGGTCTCGATCGCCGAGCTACGCACCACCGCCGTGGCGGGCGGCGCGCTCTCGGGGACGGTCGCCAGCGCCGGAATCGCCGTGGCGAGCGCGATCGCTGCCACAGCGACCGCGACGACGAGCGCGCCGTTACGCCCCAGCCACCCGAGTAGCTGCGACAGCCAGTCGGGCTGCGCGGGCAGCGCCCGCGGGCGCGGGATAAACTGCGGCGGCTCGATGACCTTCGGGAAGGTCTGGCGCAGGTAGGCCAGCGCGGAGACAGCCGTCGTCCCGGACAGCGGGTACGCCCGGGTCCGGGGATAGTGTTCTACGTCGGAAAAAAGCACGATTCCCACCCCCTTTCGCACGCGTCTGGGTGCCCAGGCGCACACAAAACCCGATTATCGGGGAGCGCGGGTGGAGGGTCAACCCGTTTTCGGCGCCCGATGGTGAGGTCTTTCCCTAACCTTTGGCGCGTCGCCTGAATGGGGATCGGCTTCGCGGTGGTGGCGCAAGAGGGCAAAAGGCGACGTAGAGGACAATTCGCACATAGTGCTTCGGAAAGGGTCATTCTGACATGTCCAATTCGTGAAGGACGCTTCACCCTTCGGATGTCGCCGGGAATCTCGTTCAATGGCGTTGTTGACAGTCGTATACTAGGTAGGCGCGGACGCCGCGGTTGCGCGAAACGAGCAGGAGGCGGAGCGTGATCCTCGTAACGGGAGGCAGCGGGCTGGTCGGCGCGGCGGCGGTGCGCGAGCTGGCGCGTCGCGGCCGGAGCGTCGCCGTACTCAGCCGCGACGCCGCGAAGGTGGCGCGGCGGTTCGCGGGCTTGACAGTCGAGGCGCGCGAGGGCGACGTGCGCGACCCGGCTAGCCTGCGCGCGGCGTTCGCCGGCGTGCACGACGTGATCAACGCCGTTCAGTTCCCGAACAGTCCGATCGAAAACAAGCGCCGGGGCTACACCTTCGACGCGATCGATTTTCGTGGCACGGTCGCCCAGGTGGAGGCGGCGAGAGCGTCCGGTGTCCGGCGCTTCGTCTACGTGAGCGCCGCTGGCGCCGCGCCGGACGCGGCGGAGCACTGGTTCGTCTGCAAATGGCGGGCTGAGGAGACGGTCAGACAAAGCGGCCTGACGCACGTGATCCTTCGGCCCACCTGGGTCTACGGGCCGGACGACGTCTCGCTCAACCGCTTCCTGGGCTTTGCGCGGCGCCTGCCCTTCGTGCCGACCTTCGGCGACGGCCAGCAGCAGATGCAGCCGATCTTCGTCGACGACCTCGGGCGGCTGCTGGCGGACGCCCTCGACCGGCCCGAGGCTGCGGACGGGACGTTCGAGGTCGGCGGCCCGGATCGCCTGTCGATGGATGGCGTGATTCGCGCGGCGCTCGACGCCGCGGGGCTGCGCCGGCCGATCCTGCACCAGCCGGTCGCGCTGGGCAAGCTCGCGGCGACGCTGCTCCAGCTTCTGCCGGGCCCGCCACTCACGCCGGACGCCATCGACTTCATCACGCACGAGGCGGTGGCGGACAACTCGGCGCTGGAGCGCGCCTTCGCCCCCCGGCTGACGCCGCTGCGCGAGGGGCTGGCGACGTACCTGAAGCCATGAGAGCGCCCCGCTTCCTCGGCCCCGCGCTGCTCGGCGTGGCGCTCGTCGCGCTGGCGGGGGCGCTGCGGCGCCAGACCGACGCCGGCGCCCACGTGTTGGAGCGGACGCAGCTGATCCCGGCGCCTCTGGCCGAGACGTTCCGATTCTTTTCCGACCCATCGAAGATCCACGACGTGACGCCGCCGTGGGCGGCCTTCGAGATCGTGCGCAGCGAGCCGCTGCCGATGCGCGCCGGCACGGTGAACGACTACCGCATCCGCTGGCTGGGGGTACCCCTCACCTGGCGCGGCCTGATCATCGAGTACGAGCAGGACCGGCGCTTCGTCGACCTGCTGACGGGCGGCCCGTATCGCTACTGGCGTCACGAGCACGAGTTCGAGGCGCGGGACGGCGGCACGCTGATGCGCGACCGGGTGGAGTACACGCTGCCCTTCGGGGCGCTGGGGCGGCTGGTCCACCGGCTGGTCGTCGCCCGCCAGCTCCGCCAGATCTTCGACGAGCGCGCCGCGGCCATCGAGCGGCTCTTCACGGAGGGCGCCGCCGATGGCTAGAGCCGCAGGCTCATCTCGCGGTGCTCGATGCCCGCGTCGAGGAAGATGTCGCCTCGGGCGACGTAGCCGAGGCGCTCGTAGAAGGGGATCGCGTGGAGCTGCGCGGCCAGCGCGATGCCGGCGTACCCGCGGCGCCGGGCCTCGTACTGGAGCACTTCCATCACGGCTCGCCCGCAGCCGTGCCGCCGGTGCTCCGAAAGCACGGCTACGCGCCCGACGTGAGCGTCGCCCGGCGGCGCATCGAGGAGGAGGCGGCCCGTCGCCACCGGCCGGCCGTCGAGGTAGGCGACGACGTGAACAGCGGACGCGACGAGCGCCGGGTCGCCGTCGTGGGCGTCCAGCTCTTCCTCCTCGGCGACGCCCTGCTCTTCGATAAAGACGGCGCGGCGCACAGTGAGCGCGTCGGCCATCTGCCCGGCGGTCCGCACCGTGACGACTCGCAAGACGCCCGTCATGGAGAGCTCTCGCGGCATCAGCGCGTCTCGCTGGGAGCGGCGTCCCCGGGCATGAATTGGAGCACCCGCCGGCCGTCGATGACTCGCTGGCGCCAGCCGGCCGGCGCTTTGCCCACGATCAGAGAGACGCGCGGGATGGGCGGAAACAGGAACGGGCGCAGGTGGGCCTGCTCCACCCAATCGAACGCCGCCGTCAGCGCCAGGCCTCGCAACTCGCGGTAGCTGCGCAGGCGCGGGACCGGTTCGCGGCGGCTGAGCAGCCAGCGATTCCAGCCGTCGAGCCGCTGCGACTGGGTCGGCGCGAACTCCCAGGCGAGGAGCAGCGCGCCCGGCTTCAGTACCCGGCGCGCCTCGCGCAGACAGGCGAGGACGTCCTCGTCCGGCAGGAGGCGGAAGGCGTGGCCGGCGAGGAGCAGGTCGAGACTGTCCGAGGCGAAGGGCAGCGTCGCTGCGGCGCCCTGCACGAGCCGGATGGCCGGCCCGCCCTCGAGCTGCATGTCGCGCCGGCCGCGCGTCAGCAGCGGCCGCGACGGGTCGAGGCCGACGGTGAGGCCGCTCAGCCCCGCCCGGTCCGCGACGACGCGGATCAGCGCCGCCCGCCCGCAACTGATGTCCAGGACGCGCCACTCCGGCCGGATGCGCAGCTCCTCGGGCAGGGTGAAGGCGGCGGTGTTGAGGAGGATCTGCCCCGGCACGCTGGTGGCGAAGCGCGCGGCCGCGGCGAGCGGATCGGCGACGCGGGGGCCCGAGGGTCGCGCATTCATGTCATGTGACCTGTGTCACCCAGTCAGCCGACTCCTGGTCAATGATCAGCGTAGCAAGGTCATGCACAGAGACTTGCGCAAACTGGCGGGTGTTGAAGGTGACGAGCGTGGCGCCGGCAACCATCGCCGTGCCGGCGATCATGGCGTCAGCTGCTGCTCGTTGGCTGCTGGATACCGCAGCATACTGCCGCATGAGACCGCTCGCCGCCAGGGCGCTCTCGTACGTGAGATGTACGGTCTCAATCCTATCGAACAACTCGGACGCCGCGGCCTCCTCTGGATCATTCCGACAACCTCGGTGGACTTCGAAGGCCGTGACAACCGATGTCGCCAGGCCGCCCGCCGCTTCGAGATGACCGAGAAGCGCCGCTGCCCGCGCGTCACCTCGAAGCTCTCTGATGATGATGCCGGTGTCAAGAAGAAACTTATTCGGCAAGGTCGCGACGATCTATCTGGCCTCCGAGCCTGGCCAGGAGATCCTCGTCGGTCTCCTCTCGGCCGGCCCAAATGCCGAAGGCGGCCAACGTGGTGAAATCAGGGCGCGGGTTGAAGAGGGCCTCTTCCGATTCCCCCAGCACCCCCATCATCCGCTGTTTGAAAGGCGGTCACCTGGTACTGCCGCCCTCGAACCGACCGAAGGTAGTTGATGGCGTACCCTGTCTTCTCGGCCAGATATTCCAGGGTGTACTTCTGGAATAGAGGGATGGTGGAACGATAAGCGTCACTTTTCACAGATAATCTGTCCTACGTAAATATCATATCCTATAAGGAACTATCAAGCAAGCCGCACGTGTGCGCCGCTTGGATAGGGTGGCCCCGCCGCTCAGGATAGCGGCTCGTCGCAGGCGAGGCGCCAGGCCTCCAGATCGTACGTCTTGATCAACGTCGAGAAGCCGGCGATCGTCGGGTCCCGGCAGACCTCAGCGAGCAGCGCCGGGCCATCGTCGGGGTCGTCGACGTACTCGACGTGGAAGACGGCCTTGCCGGCATCCAGGAACGGCGCGAGCGCCTCGCACTCCTGGTAGATGAGGCACTCCTCGTTGAGCGCCCAGTCGAAGAACGGCTCCAGCTCCGGGACGAGATCCAGCGCGTTCTTCAGCCCGACCGACAGCCCGCGCGCGTGGGCGGCGTCGGCGAGGAAGCGGTCGTAGTCGAACTGGTCGTTCGCCGTGAGCGGGAAGCCGCTGTCGTTCTGATAGCCGTCGACGTTGTCGGGCTCGACGGCGTCGCAGCTTCTGTCCTCGGCCAGGTCCAGGCGCTGCTCCATGATCTGGCGGACGTTGGGCGAGCGCACGTCCAGCCAGCGCTCGTTCGGCCAGTCCTCGAGGCGGTTGCCGTAATCGTCGCCGGCGAACTCGTCCGTGTCCTCGCGCCCCTCCTCGCGGGTGCCGGCCGAGAAGTAGCAGATGACGGCTCGGCCCTCGGCGTGCAGGCCATCGATGAGCGACTGGGGCGCGTCGAACAAATCGATGTCGTAGACGTCGACATCAAACGACGTGTCGATCTCGCCGTCGAGCTGCCACTGCCAGGTCGCGCCCGGGGGCGGCCGCCACACGTCGCCGACACGAGGCGTCCCGGCTGGCGTAGTTAACGCCATTCTTGTGCCGGTGGGAGCGACCTCGACGTCCTGCGTGCCGTCGGAGTGGCAGGTGAGGAGGCTGACCGCAAAGGCGACGACGGAACAGAGTACCAGCGCCGGGAGCCGCGCGCGGTGCACCGAGACCTCCTCGGCGAGGATGCGGCTCAGTATAGCAGGCGCCTTGTTCGCTCAGCGGCCCTCGGCTAGACTGCGCGCGCATGGCTCTCGATCAAGCCACCTGGCGCCGGACTCGCAAGCTGGGCCTAACCGGACACGACCCGGCGAAGGCGTTCCAGGGCTACACGCTGTACGCGCCCATGTTCGGCGATGGCGCCGTCTACCTCATCGACATGGAGGGCAACGAGGCCCATCGCTGGCAGTTGCCCTTCCCGCCCGGCGACTACGGCTACCTGCTGCCCAACGGCAATCTCTTCTACTTGGGCAAGACCCCCCTCGCGCCCGAAGCCAACATGTTCGCCGCCTGGAGGCTGTTCAAGGGCGGTGCGCTGCTCGAAGTCGATTGGCAGGGCAACGTCGTCTGGGAGCATCGCGACCCGATGCACCACCACGACGGCCGGCGCACCGAGTCGGGCGGCGCCGTCTACCTAACGATCGAGCCGCTGCCGCCGGAGGTGCAGTCGCGGGTGCAAGGCGGCCTGCCCGGCTCGGAGCACCGCGGGCAGATGTGGGCCGACCGCATCGTCGAGGTCGACGCGCAGGGGCAGGTGCTCTGGGAGTGGCACGCGGCCGAGCACCTGGACCCGGAGACGGACGTGATCACGCCCACCGACCTGCGCGACGAGTGGTCGCACGCGAACACCGTCGTGCCCCTCCCCGGCGGCGACGTCATCGTAAGCTTCCGCAACATCTCGACGGTGGCGCGCATCGACCGGGCGACGGGGGAGTTCGTCTGGAAGCTGGGCTGGGACCTGCTCGCCCAGCAGCACGACCCAAGCCTGCTGCCGAACGGCAACGTCCTCATCTTCAACAACGGCGCTCGACGGCAGCGCAGCCCGCTTATCTTCTCCAGCGTGATCGAGGTGGAGCCGGCGACGGGCAACGTCGTCTGGGAGTACCGCGACTCGACGGCGATGATGAGCTTCTTCAGCAGCTACATCTCGGGGGCGCAGCGCCTCCCGAACGGCAACACCCTGATCTGCGAGGGCGTCCCCGGCCGCATCTTCGAGGTGACGCCGGAGCGCGAGATCGTCTGGGAGTACCTCAACCCCCACTTCTCGGAAACGCTCGTCTTCGGCGCGACCAACGCCGTCTTCCGCGCGTTCCGCTACGCGCCGGAGCGGGTGCCGGCGGTGGGGTAGGGCAGCTCGAGTCGGAGCGTCTTCCTCTCTGGCCATTTGAATTGAGGAAGCAGAAATGTCGTCAGGGCCCGCAGGGTTGACAATGCGGCGAACGCATGTTTCAATGGCTAGAGCAGGTGAGTTGGAGGGTGACCATGGCACTGCTGACGGACGCTGAGATCAGGCAGGCCGTCGAGGCCGGAGAAATCGCCATACAACCTTTCGATGCGGAAACCTCGCTACAGCCGGCCAGCTACGACCTTCGGGTTGGAGATACCGCGATCGTCGCGAAATCTGTGACGCTCGATCAACTAGAGAGGACGGTCAAAGACGAAGTGGCGCCGGAACTGAACCTCCGGGAGCTGCGGACTGTGAGCATTCCCGCGGGAGGGTTTGCTCTCATAACGACGTTGGAGAAGATTCGACTCTCCAGCCATTTTGCAGCACATATTGGTATCCGCTCCTACTACACTCGAAAGGGACTCGCCTTGCTCTCTGGTTTGCAGATTGACCCAGGCTTCGAGGGATACCTAGTATTGGGCCTTGCCAATTTGTCGCCACGGTCCATTGGAATCGATTATCAAGATCCTCTCTGTACGATAGAGATCCACAGACTTTCTGGGCCAGCGGAGAAGCCTTATAGCGGGCGTTATGCCGCTGAACAAGCTGAGGCCCGAATACCTAGGGCAGACAAGGACTACCTGCGAACAATCGAGACCATGTCGGTCTCTGACTTGACTCAAGCCCTTCTTGCTCTGTCCGCAGACGTGAGAAGCTTGAGCAAACAGTTCTCGACCACCCAGCTTCTGCTCGCTACTACGGTCATCGCAGCCGTACTTTCGGCGGTATTCAGCATCGTGTTCCGGTAAGTCGAGATCTCGCCACGGGTCGTCTACCGGACAAGCTGGGTACAGGCGCGTTCCTTCGGCAGGCCGCCCCCTACACGTCCAGGTTGCGCACCTGGGAGGCGTGGGCCTGGATGAACTTCTTGCGCGGCTCCACCTCCTCGCCCATCAGGCTCGAGAAGATGTGGTCCGCCTCCATCGCGCTCTCGATGTCGACGCGGAGGAGGGTGCGCTTCTCCGGGTCCATCGTCGTCTCCCAGAGCTGATCCGGGTTCATCTCGCCCAGACCCTTGTAGCGCTGAAGGTTGAGATTTTTGCCTTCCTTCCGCTTCTGGTAGGCGTCCAGCTCCTGGTTGCTGTA
>Ga0247727_10010851_pt1 | contig 16044 bp, 13 predicted proteins | sample WisWelCaveWW1625_FD_202498 | JGI IMG/M metagenome (GOLD analysis project Ga0247727, IMG submission 202498) | Biofilm microbial communities from Wishing Well Cave, Virginia, United States - WW16-25 | ecosystem: Environmental > Aquatic > Deep subsurface > Groundwater > Cave microbial mat | place... | reverse complement strand
CGAGCTGGTGGAGGTTTATCTCGCTGCGCCGGCGGAACACGGCGGCATGCAGAATTGCCGTCTTGACAACGCGATTCATCATCGCAATATGCGCTACAGCAGCCGTTTTGTTTCCATGCTGGATGACAACACCGCCGACCGCGAGCGCCATATCACCGTCGCCTGCAAGAATTTGACATTTTTATTTCCGCCGGCCGATTCGCTGGATGATTATTCCCACCTTAAAATTGCCGAGGTGACGCGCGCGCCGGACGGCACGTTCGCGCTGCGAGAGAATTATATTCCGCCGTGTTTGAAAATTTCGGCCAGCGCGCCGCTGGCCGCTTTGGTGAGCGATTTGCGCGAGCGCCTGTCGAGCAAAAGCACGATGCTCGCAGAGAAACGCCGGCAGCGAACCGCCGGCGCGGCGGAGTTCAACACGTTCGAGGTGACGGCGCTCTGGCTGTTGCACACGATCAATTCGCACATTCCGCGCTTGAGTCACCTGGCGAGCGTTCCGGCGGCGCATCCGGAGCTGCTGTATCTCGCACTCAGCCAGCTCGCCGGCGAACTTTCAACCTTAGCCGTTGGCGCGCATCCCCGCGATTTGCCGGAGTATCGGCATCATGATCTGGCGTTCACTTTTGACGCGCTCAACATGCAGATTCGCCGTCTGCTCGAAATCATCATTCCGATGCATTACATTTCAATTCCGCTCGAAACCACCGAGCAGTCGTGGCTGGTGGCGCGGCTGGGCAACGGCCGCTGGGCCGAGTCGACGAAATTTTATATCGCGGTAAGCGCGGACATGCAGGAACCGAAGCTGATCCAGGAGTTTCGCCACAAAGTGAAGATCGGCACGCTGGATGACATTGAAATGCTGGTTGACAACTCGCTGCCGTCGCGCGTTGCCGCCAACTATGCGACGCGTCTACCCGCGGAAATTCCGGTGAAAGCCGGGTATCAATATTTTTTGTTGGAATGCGAAAAGGCGTACTGGTCGCGCATTCGCGGCACGAAGAGCCTCGCGATTTATATTCCCGACGAATTTAAAGAATTGAAAGTCGATTTGATGGCGGTCAAAACTCCTCATGCCAATGGATACCATGCTCACGAAGCCGCGGCCTAAAACGCTCGCGGCCGGTCGCGGGCCGGATTTGCCGGCGTTCGGTGAAGATTTTTTCGCGTTCGTTCTGCAACTGCGAACGCTGCCGGATCTCGGCCATCCCGACAATTTGCGCAAAAAATTGATGCAGCGTTTTGAAACGCTCGAAGGCCGCGCCCGCGCCGCTCAAATCGACAGCCGGGATTTTCAGGAAGCGAAGTTTGCGTTGACGGCTTTTGTTGACGAAATCATTCTCAACAGCAACTGGCGCTACAAAGAAGTCTGGCGCTCCCGGCCGTTGCAACTGGCGTATTTCAGCACCAATCTCGCCGGGCAGGAATTTTTTGAGCACTTGGAGCGCCTGCGCGAAGATCGCGACCACCGGGCCGCGGTACTGGAAGTTTATTATCTCTGTCTGGCGCTCGGCTTCGAAGGAAAATTCAAGCTGCACGGCAAACGCGAGCTGCAGCGGCTGAAAAATGCGCTGGCCGCCGAGCTGCGTGAAACTCGCGCCGTCGCCGAAACCGCGCTCTCGTTCTTTGAGCCGGCGGCGTTTCGGCCCGCTCGCTCGAATGAGCCGATGTCATGGCTCGTCGTCGTTCTGTGCCTCCTCGTCGGCTTTCTTTCGCTGGTGGTGATGTCGACCTGGATTGCTTCGAAGGTTAATCAGCTTAATTATTAGCAACAAAAAGTTGGTGCGCGTTCGTGGAAATTTTGAGTCAACAACTGGAATTGCAGAAATGGCCGGACTGGAAAGCGCCGCTGGCCATCGTCACCGGAAGCGTGATCACGGCCGGAACCGCCGTGTTGGCCGCCGTGAAAATGCAAATCGGCGCGACCAATTCTTTGCTCGCGGCCATTGCGGCATTGCTCTTCTGTAATATCATCGCGTTTGTTTTTTTAAAAACCGCGCGTAAGGAAAAGCCGGGCGCGCCGCCAACGGAAGGCGAGGCGCCACCCGCCGGCGGCGAATCGGAAAAGCTGGCGAGGTTAAAACCGCGGTTGCTGCGCTCGCTCAATTTTCTCAAACGCCACAAAATCTGGTTCGGCCGGCGGCAGCGGCGCGCGCTTTATGCGCTGCCGCTGCACCTGCTCATCGGCCCGGCCGGCAGCGGCAAAACCAGTCTGCTGCGAAATTCCGGGCTTAATTTCACGAGCCTCGATCCGGAATTTCCGGATCCGAAATTACAGGGCCGCGGCGGCACGGCGAATTGTGACGTCTGGCACAGTGATGAAACCATCGTGCTGGACACCGCCGGGCGATACATGCATCCGGCGGCGGAACGCGAGACGCGCGCCGAATGGGTGACGCTCGTGACGGCGATCAAGCGTCTCTGGCGCCGGCAAAAAATTAATGGCGTCATCGTGGCGGTCAATCTGGCGAACGCCAACATGGATGCTTTCAGTCTGTTGACCGCATCGAATGCGCAAATCGAGCATTACACGCGCTATATGCGGCAACGTCTCGACGCGTTGATGCAGGCGCTCAAATTGCGCATGCCGGTTTATGTGGTTTTCACCGGCTGTGACCGGCTGCACGGGTTCGTCGAGTTTTTTGAAAATCTTGATTGGAGCGGTCGCGAGCAGGTTTTTGGCGCGACGATCTCTCCCGAACAAGCGCGGGAAAAGCGGCCGCAGTTGATTTTCACCGAAGAGTTTTCGCGGCTCTGCTACATGCTGGATCGCCGGCGGCTGCATCGGCTCGGCGGCGAAGCCAATCCCGACCGGCGGCGCAAAATTTATGGCTTCCCGCTGGAGCTGGCGGCGCTGCAAGAGAAGATGGCGCATTTTGTCGCCACGCTGTTGGAGCCGAATCTTTATCAGCTCAGTCCGATGTTTCGCGGTTTCTATTTTACCAGCGCCGTGCAGGTTGGTGCGCCGATGACGCCGATCACCAATGCCGTCGCGCAAGAATTTGGCGTCACGGTGGAGACGCCGAATGCGCCAAATGTTGAGCCGGAGATCAGTTCGCCTTTTTTCATCCGCGACCTCGTCGCCAACGTGATCATTCCCGATCGCCATCTCGCCCAGCCGTTGTCGCGGTTCAGACGATTGCATTCGCTGCTGGCGGATATTGCCGTCGTCGCGCTCATCGGCATTATTGCGATCCTTGCCGTTTCATATTTTGTCGACGGGAAATTTCTTGATGCGATCAACGATAAAGCCAGACGGGTTGCTGTCCTCGATCCGAGCCATTCGAGCGATTTATCGCGACAGTTGCGCCAGCTAGAGGAATTGCGGCAACAGATCGTCAAGCTCGAAGTTGGGTCGCCGTTTTATCTGGATTGGATGGTTTATGATGCGGAAGCTTATAAAAAGGCGTTGCGGGAAAATGTGAAAAGCTTGTATCTCGCGCAATGGCAACGGGTTTATCTGGCGCGCGTCGTGCGGGAGCTGCAAAGCGAAAAGGATAAACGGATCAACAGCTTTTCAGCGCTGGCCATGTTGGAAGGCCGCAATTCCAAAAACATCAATCGGCTCGCCGGAGAATTCAGCCGAGTATACGAGCTGCGCCGGCGCGAGTGGGGAATCAACGGCAGCCACACTTTTATTGACGATCAGGTTGATTACTACCTGCAGAATCTGGGAAGTGCTGATGCGCCGTTTTTTAACAATGCGATTAAATAGATTATCCAATTAAAGTTTTTGAAGATTTTTCACCACGAGGCCACAAAGCGCACAAAGCCTGCCCTGCCGCAGGCCAGGGAAAAAACAGTTAAATTTTGTGTTCTTTCTTTGTGTCCTTTGTGCTCTTTGTGGTTGAGTTTGGTTGCGGCTAATGCCGCGCTACGAGTTATATGGCATCATCAAATTCTCTGCTTGATTTCGCCGAACTGCTCCGGCCGGTTGCTGAAGCCAATGCCAACGGCAAAACGCCGGGCGTGGCGGAGCTGTGCAGCCGGATTGAACGGGCGCGCGCAGCGGATGATACGCTGGCGCGCGGACCATGGAATCGCGAGCTGAAAACCGCGGACTGGAACACGGTGATTACGCTCGCTTCTGACGTCATCGCGCAGCATCGCAAAGATCTCAAAATCGCCGCGCTGCTGGCCGAAGCGCTGACGCAGAAGTACGGTTTGGCCGGCCTGGGCGAAGGATTGCAGCTCATGCGTGAGCTGCTGGCGCAATTCTGGGAGGCGCTGCATCCGCCGATTGAAGACGGCGATGCGGAGGCGCGCGCCATTCAAATTGAATGGTTGAGTAAAAATCTGCCGCCGGGTCTCGCGCAGATTCCGCTGACGGCCCGCATCAACGGCGCCGCCTATTCGTGGCAGGATCGCCGCGACGCGCTTAGAATTGAAGATCTCGAACGGAAAAATTCCGAGCATGCCGAGGCGGAGCGAGAAGATTTGCTGGCCTACGGCAAAATCACTCTGAAGGAATTTGAGCAGGCCATCAACGCTACGCCACGTGAGTTTTATACGACACTGGCCGATGATCTCCAGCAGGGTTTGGAGCAAATCCTCCGGCTCGATGAGATGATCGATGAAAAATTCGAAGCGAAAACTGCGCCGAGTCTCGCGCCGATCAAACAGGTTATTGCCGATCATCTGGAATGGGTTGAAGATATTCTCAAGAAAAAGCCGGCACCCATCGTTGCCGAGGTGAGTGCAACGCCGGAGACTTCAAATGATGCCGGTGCGCCGGTACTGACTTCTTTTTCTTTGCCGGAAAATTCATTTGAGACGACGCCATTGACGGAAGCCTGGCCGCAGGCGCTGGCTTTTGTCAAATCCGGCCAGCTTCAAAACGGGCTATCGTTGCTGACGAAACGCTTGCAGGCAGCGCGCTCCCGGCGCGAGCGTTTTCTTTATCAACTGCAACTGGCGGAATTGTGTCTCGCGGCCGGCAAACCGGCGCCGGCGCGGCCCCTCGTCGAAGAGTTGCTGGCTGCGGTTGAAAAGTTTCATCTGGAGGAATGGGAGTCGATGGCGCTGAACGCCCGCGTCTGGCGCGCCTGCCATCAATGCCGCGACGAGCCGCAGGCGAAGCAACACGCTTATGATAAACTCTGCCAGTTCGATTTAGGGCAGGCGTTGGAAGTAACAACAAAGTGATGGATCAATGGATTGTTGGATCGATGGATTGCTGGAATTATGGAACTCAACAATCCAGAAATCCAATAATCCAGAAATCCAACAATCCAACAAACAATCCAGTAATCCAAAAATCCAGTAATCCAATTTCAGGAGAGCCTCATGTCATCAGAAAGCATCCAGCACAAGCTGGACCGTGTGCGGTCGCCGCGCGTGCACCTCACGTATGATTTGGAAAAAGGCGACGCTATTGTCAAAAAAGAGCTGGAGTTCGTCGTCGGCGTGATGAGCGATCTTTCGGGCATGCCGGAAAAACCTTTGCCGAAACTTAAAGATCGCAAATTCGTCGTGATCGACCGCGATAATATTAACGAGGTGTTCAAAGCCATGGAACCGCGTCTCGCCTATCGCGTCGACAACAAGCTCGATGCGGCCGGGAATACGAAACTCGGCGTCGAGCTGCGTTTCAAAAGTCTCGAAGATTTTTCGCCGGAAAGCGTAGTCAAACAGGTGGCGCCGCTCCGCGGGTTGCTCGAAGCCCGGCAGCGTTTGTCGGAGTTGTTGTCGAAAATGGATGTGAATGACCAGCTCGGCGAGCTGTTGTGGGAAGTCGCGCGCAATACCGATAAACTGAACAAACTCGCCGGCGAAGTGAAGAGCGCAGGCGAGAAGCCGAGCCAAAACTAAAGTTAAAGTCCGAAATCATGTTTGTGGCATCGCATTTTCACGCGCGGTTTGCGCCTGAAGACGTGACTACGAACTCATTCAAGAGCAGGAGAAATCAACATGCCAGAAATGACTGAAGCCGTCGCCGCTCCGGAAGCGGCAGCCGCCGCGCCGGTACCCAGCCTGCTGGAAACCATCATCGCGGAGGGCATTAAACCGCGCGATGATGATGGCCGCAAGCATGCCCGAGCGAGCGTGCAAACGCTTGTCGAAGAAATCATGAAGATGAACGGCGCGTTGACCGCCTCGAAAAATTCCGAGGAGATGTTGCGCCATTGCATTAAAGAGATCGACAATAAAATTTCCACGCAGTTGAACGAGATCATGCACGCGCCCGAATTTCAGAAGCTGGAAGCCTCATGGCGCGGCCTGGATTATCTCGTTAAAAAAACCGAAACGGGCGAAACGCTGAAAATACGCGTGCTCAATGCGTCGAAGCAAGATTTGCTTAAAGACGCCGAGAACGCCGTGGAGTTCGATCAGAGCGGGCTGTTCAAAAAAGTTTACGAGCAGGAATACGGCACGTTCGGCGGCGCCCCGTACGGCGTGTTGATCGGCGATTACGAGTTTGGCGGGGAGCCGCAGGACATCGTGTTGCTGGAAAAAATTGCCGGCGCCGCCGCCGCGGCGCATGCGCCGTTTATCGCCGCGGCGCATCCGCAGTTGTTCAATCTGGAAAGCTTCGGCGAGCTGGGCGCCCCGCGCGACCTCAAGAAAATTTTTGACAACAAGAATGAAACGAAATACGTCGAATGGGCCGCGTTCCGCAGAACCGACGACGCGCGCTACGTCGGCCTGACGCTGCCGCACATTTTGATGCGCCAGCCGTACGGCAACGAAACCGTGCCGGTGGAAGCGTTCGATTTTGAGGAAGACGTGAACGGCAAAGATCATAGCAAATATCTGTGGGGCAACGCGGCGTATGCCTTTGCCGAGCGCATCACCAACGCGTTTGCGAAATACAACTGGTGCACGGCGATTCGCGGCGTCGAAGGCGGCGGCCTCGTCGAAGGCCTGCCGACGCACAGTTTCCGCACCGATGACGGCGAGGTGGCGCTGAAATGCCCGACGGAAATCGCCATCACCGATCGGCGCGAGAATGAGCTGGCGCAGCTCGGGTTCATTCCGTTGATTCATTGCAAAGGCACGAACTACGCGGCGTTTTTCGGCGCGGCGTCCGTCAATAAAGCGCAAAAATTTTTTGACGAGGCGGCCAACGCCAATGCGCGGCTGTCGGCGCAGTTGCAATATATGCTCGCGACCGCGCGTTTTGCGCATTATCTCAAAGCGATGATGCGCGACAAAATCGGCTCGTTTATGACGCGCAATGAGTGTGAAAAATTTCTGAATGCGTGGATCGGCAATTACGTCGTGGCCACCGAGGGGGTGGGCCAGGAATACAAGGCGCGCTATCCATTAAAAGAGGCGCGCATCGAAGTGAGCGAAGTGCCCGGCAAGCCCGGCGTCTACAAAGCGGTCGCCTTTCTCAAGCCGCATTATCAGCTTGATGAATTGACCGTCTCGCTGCGCCTGGTGGCGGAGCTGCCGCCGCCGGCAACAAAATGAGAAGGCTTGCAAAATGATTTTACTGAGAATTATTTGCAACGAAAACGGAACCCCGACGGGCGCAGCCGCAACGAAAAAAGCCGTTCCGAAGAGAATTATTCGCAACGAAAAGGGAACTGCAACGAAAAAAGCCTTTTCGAAACGACGCACGCGCTCTTATATGGAAATATGGCGGGAACGTTTTGTCGGCAATTTAGCATTGGGGATCATCGCGCTAACCGTGATGATGTGTGTGACCCGATGTTAGCGGCAAGAGATCGGGGGCAGCGACGTGTTGAGCTCACGATCTCTTGCATGCTTACTTTATTATATTTGGATTTTTCAATTCAGAATCTGAGCAATAACCAATTTGAACGCTATTCAAGGGAGGACGGGTATGCCGGTTTATAAAAGAAGCTGAAAATTCATCTCAGCCCGTCAGCCAACTCCTTCGCCAATATCTAGCTAAAACGAAGCCGGCACCGCCACAACAAATTAATGCCATCAAAACGCCGGGCCGCTGGGACATTGCGATAGAAACTTTGGCGGCGGTGTGGGCAGGAATTTACGATATTGTCGTTCCACGCGCATATTGATTGTTACATCTACCGAAGTTTTCATGGCGTTTTACACTCGACGTTTAACTTTTCAATCAACTTTCGCGAGCAGTCCAGCTCGCTTTTAACCAACCTTTAGGAGAATCATATTATGGCATTCGATGCTTATCTGAAGATCGAAGGCATTCCCGGCGAAAGCACGGACAAGAAGCACGCCGGATGGGTTTCGGTCCTGTCGTACAGCCACGGTTTGAGCCAGCCGGCGTCCTCTGCCAGCGGCACCGGCGGTCGCACGTCGCAGCGCGTTGACATTCAAGGCTTCTCGATTGTCAAGGAGCTCGACAAATCCACGCCGCTGTTGGCGTTGCATTGCTGCAACGGCAAGCACATTCCGAAAGTGCAGTTGGAATTGTGCGAAGCCACCGAGAACGGCCACACCTACATGCGCTACACGCTGGAGGATGCGATCGTTTCCGGCGTGCGGCCTGGCGGCAGCGCGCAGGGCGGCGACAGCAAGCCGTTGGAAGAAGTAACGTTTAATTTTGGCAAGATCAATTGGGAATACACCCCGATTGATTCCCCCGGCAAGCCCGGCGGCACCGAGCGCACCGGCTGGAATTTGAACGAGAACGTTAAGCTGTAAGCCTGAATCAGGGCCGGAGCAAGGGAATGTTCCGGCCCTGAATTTGACATTCCATCCGTTGGTCGCTGTTTATCCGTTTGGGCAAATTTTTTAACCATTTAAAATTTTCAAAAAATGGTCGCCACTATCGGAGCACTCCCTTCGCTTCTGGATCGTCTCCGCGCTGACGAGCCGCCGGCGTCGCTCAATCAATTCATTCAGTCGATTCGCCGCGATCTCGAAGCGTTGCTCAACACGCGACAGAGCGACGTCGCAACGATTCCGGCCGAATTTGAGGAAGCGCGCCGATCGTTGCTCGTTTACGGTTTGCCGGAATTGTCGGCATTTAATTTTCGCAGCGAGAATGATAAAAACCGGCTGGCGCAGATTTTAAAAAATATTATTGCGTCTTTTGAGCCGCGCTTGCACCAGGTGCGGGTCGAGCCGGAAACGCTCGATGAATTGCACCCGGCGCTGCATTTCCGAATCGAAGGCATGCTCAAAGTCTCGAATCTGCATGAGCGTCTCGTCTTTGCGACGACGATCGAAGCGGATACGGGCAAATGCCGCATCGAAACGGCGTAAAACCAGAATTTTGTACCCAAAAATAACCGCAACGAAAAGGGCTACGCCCGCAGGGAACCGCAACGAAAAATAATTTGTCGAAAATCGCATGCAAGACGAGCTGCTGAAGTATTACAACAGCGAGCTGCACTTCCTCCGGAACATGGCGAAAGATTTCGCCGCGCAATATCCGAAATACGCGAGCCGGCTGTTGTTGGAAGAAAATAAGTGCGACGACCCGCACGTCGAGCGTTTGCTGCAGGGTGTGGCGTTCATGGCGGCGCGCATCCACCGCAAGCTCGACGATGAGTTTTCGGAAGTTGCCGAAGCGTTGCTCAATGTGATTTATCCGCATTACCTTGCGCCGATTCCGTCGATGGCCATCGTGCAATTCGAGCCGGATCAAACGGAAGTGCAATCGACCGGCGTGCAAATCATTCCGCGGCACGCGAAGCTCGACCGCAAATTGCCGGACGGGGCGCGCTGCCGATTTCGTACCTGCTATCCCGTTTCGCTCTGGCCTCTGGAAGTGGTTTCCGCGCAGTTTCGCAACGTCAGAGATGCACGCTGGCCGGAACACGATCGGCGGCTCGCGAAATGCCGCCAGCGTTGCGCCGCGTTGTTGCGGCTGCGGCTCCGCGGCCAGGCCGGGCAGACTCTGGCGGATTTGCCGATCGAACAGTTGCGTTTTTTTCTCAGCGGCGAGCCACAGTTAGTCTATCCTTTATATGATTTGATTTTCGCGCAAACGTTGGGCGTGATCGTGCACTCCGGCGCGCCCAATGACGGTGTTGAGCCGGCATTGCTTCCGGACGGCAGCCTGCATCAGGTCGGCTTTGATCGAGACGACGGCCTGTTGCCTTGTCCGAATCATGGATTTTCCGGTTATCGCCTATTGCACGAGTATTTCACCTTCCCGGAAAAATTTCGGTTCGTGGAACTGGACAGCCTCCGGCCGGTGTTGCAAAACGAGTTTAAAAATAAAAAACGCGCCGATGATAAAAATGAGCGCGATGATCTGGTGATCGATTTTTTGCTCGAGCAATCGCCCGGGCCGGAGCTAGCCATCAGCGAGGAAAATTTCAAGCTCGGTTGCGCGCCGATCATCAATTTATTTGAAAAAGACGCGGAGCCGATCGCGCTGGACGGGACGCGCGCCGAATATCATTTGATTCCCGACCGCCGCCAACCGCACGCGTTTGAAGTGTATGCCGTCAAAAATGTGAAAAGTTTTTCGCCGGAGCGCAACGCGACAACGCCGTTTCAGCCGCTGTATTCGTTCAAGCATAATTATCACGGCGCCGCCGAAGCTTTCTGGCAGGCGAGCCGCCAGCCGTCTTCGCGCAAAGGCGATCAGGGCACGGAGATTTATCTGTCGCTCGTGGATCTGTCGCACCGATCGACTCCGCCGGCAACGGAAACCTTAATGGTGCAGACCCTATGCACCAACCGGGATTTGCCGGCGCAACTGGTGTTTGCGGAAAATCGCGGCGCCACGAACGCGGCGCCGAATGATTTTGATTTTGAAGAGAAAATATCGCTGGCCGCCCGGATTCGTTGTCTCATCAAACCGTCGCCGTCGCTGCGGCCGCCGTTGCGCGGCGCCTCGCACTGGCGTTTGATCTCGCATCTGTCGCTCAATTATCTTTCGCTCACCGGCGGCGAATCCGGCCGCGAGGCGCTGCAGGAAATTCTCAAGCTTTATGAATTTACCGGCTCGCCGGTGGCGCAAAAACAGATTGACGGCATTGTCGCCGTCAGCAGCCGGCCGGCGCTCCGGTTGATCGACGCGACCAACGGCGGCGCTTTCGCCCGCGGCATGGAAGTGACCCTCACCCTCGCGCCGGAAAATTATACCGGCAGCAGTTGGTTTTTATTTGCTTCGGTGTTGGAAATGTTTCTCGGTCTTTATGTTTCTATTAATTCATTTTCCCGGCTTGCGGTTACGACCGTCGAACGGCAACAGAATAACAAACCCGGACTTTATCAATGGAAACCGCGAGCCGGCGAACAGACGCTGCTTTAGAATCCCGGCTTTTTCAGGAGAGCTATCGCTTTGAGTTTTTTCAGGCGGTACGCTGGCTGGAACGGCTTTATCCGGAGCGCCGGCGCGTCGGCAATACCGATGACCCGGGCCAGGAAGTCGTGCACTTTCACGCCCGGCATTCGCTGAGTTTTCCGCCGAGCGAGATTTACGAAATCACGACGGCGGCGCGCTCGGGAGAGCGGGCGGAAAAAAAAATCGCGCCGCTCAAGATGACGGTCAATTTCATGGGGCTTACCGGGCCGATGGGCGTGCTGCCGCGCCATTACACCGAGCTGCTTATGGAGCGGCCGGGCCACGAAGCGCTGCGGGATTTTCTCGACATTTTCAATCATCGCCTGATTTCGCTGTTCTATCTGGCGTGGCAAAAATTTCAGCCCGCGGTGGCGTTTGAAAAAGTCGCACTGGCCGCGCCGGACTGGCAGGAGTTGGCGTTGGCGTCCGATCCGATTGCGAATGAGACGCCCACGGCGAAACGCGAGAGCGATCTTTTTGCGAGAATTCTGTTCAGCCTGCTCGGGCTGGGAACCGCGGGTTTGCGCGGGCGCCTGCAGGAAATCGACGACGAAGCTTTTCTGGCCTACTCCGGCCTCATCGCGCGGCGGCCGCTTTCCGCGAGCGCACTGGAAGGCGTGTTGCAGGATTATTTCGAGACGCCGATCAAAGTCGAACAGTTTCAGGGGCGCTGGCTGTCGCGCGAAGACGGCGATGGCACGTATCTCGGCGAAGAGGGCGGCGGCAATCTGCTCGGCGTGAACACGGCGCTCGGCGATTGCCTCTGGGATCAGCAAACCAAATTCAAGCTGAAGGTCGGCCCGATTCCGCTCGACAAATTGTTTGATTTTTTGCCGACCGGAAAAGCTTATCACGGGCTCGGCCACATGACGCGATTTTTGATCGGCGAAAGCCAGGATTTCGACATTCAGGTGATTTTGCAAACGAATGAAATTCCGCCGTGGCAGCTCGGCGGGCCGCTCGGCAAAGAGGCGCCGCGGCTGGGATGGTGCACGTGGCTGGCGAAATAAATAAAACGGATAAAAAGCCTACGGCCGCAGGCTGCCAACGGATTTTAATTTTTTTCATACGTCAACTCAATTGTTTGACAAAGAAATTTTTAAGCAAAATAATTGTGGCAAGATAATTTACCATGGTTTCGCGAACCCTACGGGCGCAGCCAATAATTTTGCCCCTGCGGGCGTAGCCTAATCATCTTGCGATCAATTGCTTTTATCCGTTGGTCGTTTTTCCATCCGTTGGGGTAATTTTTTTAAACCTGTTTGGTTGCGCCTGTAAGGTTCCGACTTGTCCGGGTTGTGGAAAGTGGTTTTATGCTCAGTATCGATTTAAAAACTCTCATCAGCAAATTAAACGATCCCTGCCGGAATGCGCTGGAAACCGCGGCCGGGCTGTGTTTGTCGAGAACGCATTATGAAGTCGACGTCGAGCATCTGCTCGTCAAATTGCTTGCGACGCCGGACGCTGATCTTGAACGCATCTTTCGGCATTATGAGCTCAATCAAACGCGGCTGTCGCAGGATCTCATTCGCAGTCTCGAACGGTTGAAGACGGGCAATAGCCGCACGCCGGCGCTGTCGCCGCGCATTCTGGATTTGCTGCGTGAGGCATGGAATCTGGCCTCGCTGAATTTTCGGGCCGAAAAAATTCGCTCCGGGCATTTGCTGCTGGCGCTGCTGGCCGGCGATAGCTTCAGCCGATTGCTCAAAGAAATTTCAGCCGAATTTCATTTGATTTCCGCTGAGTCGCTCGCGCAACACTTTCATAATATCGTTGCGGGCTCAATTGAAAATGCCGCAGAAAAAAAATCGCCGGAGAGCGGCGCGCCATTAACCTCGGCAAAATCGACGACTGCGACGCCGGCGCTGGATCAATACACAATCGAGCTGACTGCGCGCGCCCGGCAAGGCGAAATCGATCCGGTGCTCGGCCGCGATTTTGAGATTCGGCAGGTGATCGACATTCTGACGCGCCGCCGGCAGAACAATCCGATTCTCGTGGGCGAAGCCGGCGTCGGCAAAACCGCGATTGCGGAAGGTTTTGCGCTGCGCGTGGCCAAAGGCGAGGTGCCGCCGCCGCTGCAGAATGTCGCCGTGCGCACGCTCGATCTCGGCCTGCTGCAGGCGGGTGCGGGCATCAAAGGCGAATTTGAAAATCGGCTGAAATCGGTGATCGCGGAAGTGAAAGCCTCGCCGCAACCCATCATTCTTTTTATTGACGAGGCGCACACGATGATCGGCGCGGGCGGCCAGGCCGGACAGGGCGACGCGGCCAATCTGTTGAAACCGGCTTTGGCGCGCGGCGAGCTGCGCACGATTGCCGCAACGACGTGGGCGGAATATAAAAAATATTTTGAAAAAGACGCGGCGCTGACGCGGCGTTTTCAGCCGGTGAAAGTCGAAGAGCCGGACGAGGAAAACGCGATCAAAATGATGCGCGGCTTGATTAAAACTTTGGAAGAACATCATCGGGTTCGAATTCAAGAAGAAGCGGTAACGGAGGCCGTGCGGCTGTCGCATCGTTACATCACCGGCCGCCAGCTTCCGGACAAATGCGTGAGCGTGCTCGACACTGCGTGCGCGCGCGTCGCGATCGGACAAACCGCGACGCCCGCGGCCATCGAAGATTGTCATCGGCAAATCGATCAGATTGAAGTGGAGATCGGCATTCTGCAGCGCGAAGAAGTGGCCGGCGGAAATCATCAAGATCGTCGACGCGAGTTGTCGCAGGAAAAACGTCAATTCGAATCGCGGCTGGCCGAGCTGGAAAAACAGTGGCAAGAAGAAAAGCAAATCGTCGAGCAAATGCTCGGGATTCGTTCGCGGCTGGAAACCAACGGCGCGGCAAAATCCGATCATCACAACGGCGTGTTGAGCGCAAGCGAAATCGCGCGTCTGCAAAATGAGCTGGCGCAGCTCGAGCAAAAACATAAATCCGTTCAGGGCGAAACGCCGCTGATGCAGGCGCAGGTGGACGGCGGCATTGTCGCGGAAGTGATTTCGGGCTGGACCGGCATTCCGGTTGGCAAAATGCAGACGGATGAGATTAAAACCGTCATCAATCTTCAGGAAAAAATGGCGCAGCGGGTGATCGGCCAACCGCAGGCGTTGGCGACGATCTGCCGGCGCATTCAAACCAGCCGCACCGGATTGGAGGACCCGAACAAACCGGTCGGCGTTTTTCTGCTCGTCGGGCCGAGCGGCGTCGGCAAAACGTTGACGGCGCTGACGCTCGCGGATGTGCTTTACGGCGGCGAGCGCAATCTCGTGACGATCAACATGTCCGAGTATCAGGAATCGCACACCGTCTCCGGCCTCAAAGGCTCGCCGCCGGGATATGTCGGCTACGGCGAGGGCGGTGTGCTCACGGAAGCGGTGCGTCGCAAGCCGTATTCCGTGGTGCTGCTCGACGAGATTGAGAAAGCGCATCGCGACGTGCGTGAAATTTTTTATCAAGTCTTTGACAAAGGCATGATGGAAGACGCCGAAGGTCGGGTCATCGATTTCAAAAACACGATCATTCTGTTGACCTCGAATGCCGGTGAAGACTTGCTAATGCAGCTCAGCGCGAATCCAGTGAATGCGGAAGAATTGCTCGAAGCGCTGCGCCCCGTTTTGCTGAAAAAATTTGAGCCGGCGTTTCTCGGGCGATTGATCGTCGTGCCGTATTATCCGATTTCGGATGAGATGATGCAACAGATCGTCATATTGGAGCTGGAGAAAATTCGCCACCGGCTGGCGGAAAACCGGCGCATCGCTTTCACCTATGATAACGCCGTGGCCGCGGCCATTGTGAATCGCTGCACCGAAGTGGAAAGCGGCGGCCGCAACGTCGAGCATATTTTGACGCAAACGCTGCTGCCGGAAATCTCGCAGGAGTTTCTGGCGCGAATGGCGGAGGGGAGGGGAATTGCAAAGGTGCATGTTTCTGCCGATGAGAAGGAAACATTTGAATATCGAATAGATTGATGCGCCAATCACAAGAGAGGCTTTAAACCTCAAATCAATGCTTATAAACCAAATCATTCAAGGAGAAAATTATGCCAGAAAGTGAAGCTATGAAAGACATTGAGTTGGTCAAAGAAAAGATCAACAAAATGTGTGAAAAGTGGAACAGAAAAACTTTAGCGCGGTGGGAAAGAACCTCGGACAAGAAGAGATGGAAGTATAATCTCGAGTTTGGAAAAATACTCTTTCTCCCACCCTTGGGAAAAGGAAGCTTGGTTTTTAAAGAGGGAATTGGCAAGCAGCAGGCGGAAGAGGTGATCGATCCGATCATCCAAAAACTGGAAAAGGCCCATAAAGAAAAATCGTGCCCGAGCCTGATGACGATGGATTATGTCGAAGTTTTAAATATTCTCGACATGCCGGAAACCAAAAAAGCCAATCAATAACGCCACGAGAAATTTATGGACCTCATTTGGAGAGAAACGCCATGCCGGATAAAACTTGCAAAATAGACCTGAGTCTGCCGATCTGGCTGAGAAAAGAGATTTCACAGGTTTGCTGCGATTTGCAACATGCCGCCAACGGCGAGTTTGACAAAATCAGCCTGGACTCGCAAATTTATCTTGCGAAAAAAATGAAAGAACTGGCGGAAAACAAGGGATCGACTCTGGAGATTTCAACAGAGCGAGTTTTTGAAATTGTAAATTTACCCTCATCCCCAAATTTGAAGCTTTATTTGCATTTCAAAGACACCCGTGATATGTTGAAGGCGAAGCCGGACGGTATTGGAATAATGTACGAAGTTTATCGATGGTAAAAGTCGAATATCGTCCACATTATGAGAGAAATGAAGAAAGCGATTGAATTTAAATGTACACCCAAGACAACCGGCTGATCTCCCTT
>Ga0247727_10010850_pt1 | contig 16044 bp, 18 predicted proteins | sample WisWelCaveWW1625_FD_202498 | JGI IMG/M metagenome (GOLD analysis project Ga0247727, IMG submission 202498) | Biofilm microbial communities from Wishing Well Cave, Virginia, United States - WW16-25 | ecosystem: Environmental > Aquatic > Deep subsurface > Groundwater > Cave microbial mat | place... | reverse complement strand
CTCAGTAGAGTTGTCAGGGATTGATGGTGTTATCTCAGTAGAGTTGTCAGGGATTGATGGTGTTATCTCAGTAGAGTTGTCAGGGATTGATGGTGTTATCTCAGTAGAGTTGTCAGGGATTGAGATGGTAGAGTTGATTGGAGGATCAATCTCTGTTGAGTTTGTAATTGAGGTGGAGTTAGATATGACAACAGGATTGTCAGATGGTCCTATTGGTTCTATACTGTTACCTGTGTCTGCATATGCTCCTTCCCAATAGCTTGTAGATATGGAGAATGGAGTAATAGCAGATGATGAGAGAAGAATTACAATGAAAACAAAAGAAAGAGATTTCTTTTTATTAAAAAATTGAAATTTTTCCTCCTCAGAGCGAATTAAAATATATCCCGAAAGAGGAACCAACAACAAAAGTATTGTTGGGTTTTTTGAATCGATAGTGCCATACGCAAAGCTTACAACATTATTTTTAACTAAACTGTAAGTTTCGGAAAGTACATGTATTTCATTTACATCTAAAATCTGTATCACTGGTTGCACAAACAAAATTTTATTTAGAATTATCAAGACATTATTTGTTGATTGTTTGATATCAAATTTTTCTGCAAGATGTATTACATCATCCAGCAGTTTAAGTGGCATACCACTTGACAATTGATCATTTAGTAATTCATTATTTTGAACAATTGATTTTCCGTTGAATCGAATTCTTTCTGTATTCCAAATTCTTTCCATTGTTGCTTTTCTGTCAGAATTTTCTTTTAGCATGGCAATTGTATCTTGATCAAAATTATTTTCAGATGCTGAAAGTTTTTCAGAAAGATTCAATGATATTTGTGTATTAGCTATTTTTTCTGTTACATCATTTTGTTTTTCTTTTGGCGAATTTCCATTTTCACCAACACCAACATTTTCTGAAAGATTAATTTGGTATTGTTTAGACTCGTGCTGATCATTTTGTGCTAGTTTAATTTTGTGTGCTGGTTCAATGGTATTGTTTTTTGTTTGTTCAATGGAATTAAAACCAACTGAATCTGCACTTGCAATTGTCATTGATGAAATTGCAAGTAAGAAAAATAGGAAAAGAGAAATTATTTTTTTCAAAAATATTCTCTTCTCCCTTTTAGACTGGTAGATGGATCAGCTAGAGTTGTTCTCCAACAATCATAGATAGATGATGGGGATTTTTGATCTACAATTAAGATTGGAGATACTAACTTTAGTATACAAAATTCCCCATCTACCATGCTAATGTAAGATGAAAAAAATTAATCATTAAGAAGGATGGAATTATTAGCATAAATTTTGGATCCATGTCGGCATATAATCACCTAACCATATCCAATTTGGATCCTTATTTTTTAACAAAAAATTACCCTTTTCCATTTACCAAATTAATTCTTGCAGACCAAGTTACAATTTTGTAACACATTGTTATTATTAAATTAAAAAAAATATTTTAATCAAAAAAAAATTTCTTGTTTAACTAATTAAAAATGATTTTATTTGGCAAAATATGGACTATGGAAATTAAATTATTGATTTTGATCATCAAATTAAACTCTAATAAAAAATTAACAATATAATTTGTATGTTAGATGATCTTTTCATGAAATTTATAATCAGTTTATTAGATATTATTATCAAAATCAGTTTCAATAAACTTGATTAAAAAAGAAAAATGTGTATACTGATAATTGATTATGTTATATTAACTAGGAAATATTTTAACATAATTTGTTTGCTAGATAAAAATTAAAAACTAACATTTTATAATTTTAGCTGTGCATTTAATTTTGTTATAAGTTGATTTGCTCTTTCATCACCGAAAAGTTCTATTATAATATCTTTTAATTTTTGAAAGTTAGTTATCAGATCCGTTGGCGCAACTCCAAGTGAATAAAACATTTTATCTTTGATAAAATTAAATTCTGTTTTCGTTATTTCGTTTTTTAATAATTCCGTTATTTGTTTGGACACAATATTAGAAGTGTTATCATGTGTATCGTATTTTGTGCGCTGCAACAAAATCTATTCAACTAATTCTGATAAGATTTTCTTAAGATTTTCACATCTTTCATTCAAAGTGTAACCAATATGTTGTGATGAATCGTTTGATGAAATTCGTTTTACTAATTCGAATTTTTCCAGTTCATCCAGCCTTTCAGACAATACATTTACGCTTATATCAGGAATCAATTGTCTTAATTCGTTAAACCTGATCGTAGTTTTCAGTTCTAATGATTTTAAGATTCTCAAGTTCCACCTTTTAGTGAGATTCCAAATTTTTCACTCCCTAGTCTCTTCGCTCATAAATGTGGTAATAATTTCTTACTACTAGTAATAATTAATAACTATAAACAAGCAAGATTGTGTTGAATTATCACCATAAAACGTGGTTATTGCAAGTTGGATGTGCCTTAATTATATTTGATGTAAGGTTTTAAGACACATACCGAAGATACATAATAATTGGAAATAGATTATCTCAAGAGTAGGAAAGTTCTATCTTATCTGGTTTTTTTATTAACGGTAACTATAACTCTAATAAGTTTAACCTCGGTTCTTTTTCCAGCTCTTATACCAAGATTGGCAAGCTCCATTGGGGAAAGTAGTGTAAACCCATTCGAGCCAGGCGTATGGGCCCCTCATCTTCTGGCTGCAAACATAATACTGCTTGGGATTGGAATCTTGTACTATACAAAAAATCTGCCAGACGTTGTCCTAAAATCTATTAGATTTGTTCTCGATTTTGAAGTATCTTCTAAGATTGCATTCATAACCATTGCAATCTTGCTCGCACTCTACATTGGATTTACCGTTGGCGAGCTTTCAACCGAAGAAGACTGGACTGATTATATAGGGGTCAAGGCACAGGCAGAGAAAGGCATTATTGAAAATCTTGTAAAAAATTTCAACGTCAAATACTCTCTTCTCTCCTTTTCATTGACTATTTTACATAACATCCGAATAATACCCTTCGTTGTAAGTATATCTCTTCTTGTTATAACATATTTTTTTACGGTTAAGATAACAAAAAAGAGGTTTGCCGGTCTAGTCTCTATGGTAATACTGCTTCAAAGTCACATATTTTTGGAATATGATACCACTGCAGCGTATGAAAATTCCTGGACATTACTATATGTTCTTTCATTATATCTCATATACAAAAAATGGTATCTGTCGCCACTAGCTTTCATTTTTTCTGTGTATGCAAAAGGATTAACTGTTTTGTTTCTACCTATGACTATTTTTGCTATATATCGTTCCGATTTAAGACTAGATAAAAAAATTAAAACTACAATCATTTATGGAGTGGTTGCAGCAGTTGGAGTAGTTTTTGTTGCATCACAGTTTGCATTCAGCATACCAGATGTAAGTTTTGATTATTATGATTTTTGGAGTGGATTTACGCTATTGCCAAATCATCTACGATATGAAGGAATTGTAATTTTATTTTTACTCCCTTTGATAGTTGCATTATTTATGTTATCAAAAAGAGGAATATTGGTAGCAGATTCTATAATGATTTTGATAATGGGTATGCTCTTACATGCGCCGCTTTTGACGGGCTTTACTATGCACACCAATCATCCCTACAGGTTTGTTCCATTGATAGTTTTCTTTGCTATTGGTGTTGGAATTATATTTTCAAAAAGGATCAAGACTCAGATTGTAAAATAGTCCATTCAAAAGTGACTGTGTCACCTATTGTAACCAAATATCCATCATGAAATGACTGAAAGAAGTAATAGCCTGCTGTATATCCAAAACCACTTGCTGATATAACTGTGTAATATTTTTTATTTTCTGAAATGTTTGCTATTTTGAATACTATGTAATTTTTACCGTTTATAGTAATGGTTTTTTCAGGTGTTAACGTTGAGATCTGTTTTTCTAAAAAAAATGGATCAAGGATTCCAACTTTATCTAATTCCATATATGTAATAAGATGACCGTCTGAATTACGAACCTGGAACTGACCATATATGATATATTTTTTTTTAAGCTCGGTAAAAGCACTGTCCTTGTTATTTAACGCGTTTATGTTGTCTGGCTCAATCTGAAGAACTTTGTCAAGTTCAGAAATTGCTTCAATATATTTACCAGAATGACCTAGTGCAGCACCTTTGTTATTTAATGCGTTTATGTTGTTTGGCTCAATTTGAAGAACTTTGTCAAAGTAGAATATTGCTTCGTCAAATTTACCAAGCTTGATAAGTGCAGCACCTTTGTTATTTAACGCGTTTATGTTGTCTGGCTCAATTTGAAGAACTTTGTCAAAGTAGAATATTACTTCATCAAATCGCTCTGATTTAACGGCATTTTGGCCTTTGTTGATTAGTGTTTCAATATCATCATCTAATTCAGCGGATACAGAAGGCGATATTATGTTAGTTAATACAATAATCAAAAGGACAGGTAAAAAATATGGCTTGATCTTTTCTAATTGTGAAAAGTTATCTTCACGTAAAAAGTAATGAATCATGACTGTTTGATAAAAAAATAAAAAGGGAATCCCATCATCCCCTTGTTATCACGTTACTACGTGCTGTCGCTATCAGCAAACGTGATTGACCAAGTTACGGTAAGTGAATCTGCAGATCCGGCGTTTATTGCTGTAAATGTCTGTCTTGCATACATTAGTCCGCTAGCATTTGTTAGACTATCAAATAGACCCGCTTCTGTAATTGCGATAGTGCCTGAACCGTTCTTCAGCTTTCCGGCTCCAAAGAATGCTTGAATTTGTGCACCTGTGGAACTTCCAGTTACACTAGTTACAGTACCAGTTTTTTTGCTACTTATTTGTCCACCTACGTCGTTATTATTGATTGTAGGAGCTATGATACCTGATCCTACCCCCACCAAAGTGAATGTTTGTTCATTAACAGCCAAGGATGTACCAAACAGCTTGTCGGATGTTGCATATACCCCGTTGTTAACAATTAGGTTGTCTGTTTGTCTGTATGCTTTGATGTTTCCATCAGCGTCAGTTAAAACCAATTCTATGTGACCTAAGGATTTTAGACCATCTGCTTTCAAACCTTGTGTCGGTACACTTGTTGGTACAAGTGCATAAACTGCGCTGACAGTTATTACTATTGCGATCGTCATCAGAACTGCAATTCTGGATGAATTTGTCATTGTCATAGATCTCTACTATATCCTAATAAGTCTTGTTATGGTTATGTAAAGTATTTCATTAAGAATACATTTATTTAAAAAAATTATCATTTTTCCGAAATGGAATTGTATGATATTGAAAAATACCACATCGGCTATGGATTTCAAACTTTTTGACGTTCTAGGAATCATGGTGCCTCGCCAACACCAACACTTTCTGAGAGATCTATTCTGAGATCCTTGCCTGGTGGTGGAGGATTTACCAATACCTCTGGATTATTTTCATCATTTTGTGGTGCAGTTCCTATAAGTACAGATGATGCAATTATTACAATTGCTATTCCTATAGCAATTCCTATAGCAATTCCTATAGCAATTCCCTTTCTCAAGACGATTTGTAAATTAAAAAACAGCTATAAAGACTTGTAGCTTTTAATTATAACAACTACAATTCAAAAGTGTTTATGAAAAAATTACTTCTGATAACATTAATTGTATTTTGTATCATAAATGTCAAGTTATCATATGCAGAACAGATTTTTACAACACTAGGTCAATCTAGTGATGGTATAGTCTTTGATGGAAAATGGACTTTTCTAAAAGAATGGAAACCTACTAGTGAGAACATAGTAGAGTTTTACGATGGTCGCAAGATTTCAATAAAGACGGGGCATGATCATAATAATTTGTATGTATTATTAGATTTCATTTCAGAACGTTCTTTTGCAAAATTTGCTGATTCTGGAACGGTTTGTATAGATAGTGATTTTGGAAAAGAGAATTATCCTCAGAGTGATGATTATTGTTTTATCATATCACTTGGGTCAAAAAATCCTATCACACTTCAAGGCGGTAGTTTACTTGGAAAAAATAATTATTTTACAAAAATTGAAAATCATCCTGATCTAATTGCAGTAGGCGGAATATCAGATGAAAATGATCGCTATACACCTGTTCCACACACAACTTATGAATTTAAAATTCCAATTGAAATTTTTGGTGCTTCTGACATGTATGGATTTTATGTTGCTGCATATGACGCAAATACAAATCAGGTCTACAGCTGGCCACAAGACGTCATGGAAGAAACATTTCCCAATATCCCAGAACCTTCTAAATGGGGTGAATTAATATCTCCAGACAAATCATTGCCAGAGTTTCAGTGGCCACTTCTAACATTAATACCGGCACTAATCGTATTCTTATATATAACTAGAAAATCACAAAAACTCTTTTCGCCAAAAATATGACAAAGTAATGATTAGATTCAAAACTTTTTGAAATTAAATCAAAAAAATAACAATATGTAAAAAATGTCCTTGTCTTATATCATACATACAAAAAATTGCGGGAGAAAAGTAAAAAGATTTAGTAATCAAGAATATTACAAGATGAAAACAGATGAAGCTTGCAATTGTCATTCCAACATATAATGAAAAAGAAACTCTCCCCAGTCTTATTGGAGAGCTTTTGTATGAAATTAAAAAAATTGCTGAAAAATTTTCCATAGTCATAGTAGACGATGCATCTCCTGATGGAACTGGCCAGATTGCAGAAGAATTGAACAAGAAATATGGTAATATTTCTGTAGTACATAGAAAATCTAAGCTTGGTCTTGGTTCTGCCTACAAAGAAGGATTTAGATTTTCTTTAGATAAATTCGACCCTGATTTTATAGTACAAATGGACGCAGATCATTCACATGATCCAAAAGAGATTCCACGAATGCTACAAAAAATGCATAATTATGATTTTGCTGTTGCCAGCAGACATGTAACTGGTGGATCTGTTGTAGGATGGGGAACCTATAGAAAATTACTTCATTCTACAGCAGGTACGCTTGCAGCAATTTGTGGAGGATTAAAAATATCTGATCCCACAAGTGGATTTAGAGTTTTTAAAAATAATGTATTAAGATCTGTTGACTTTTCAAGGATAAAATCAGACGGCTTTGCATTTCAAATAGAAATTCTATGTTTATTGAAAAGAATGGGATTCAAAGGATTTGAATTTCCTACTGTGTTTGTTAATAGAAGAGATGGTAAATCAAAGATGGGAATTAATGAATCAATTCAGTTTTTTAAGACATGTATACGTCTATTAATGAATCGCATCTAAAAGAAATTAAATAGAAAAAGTGGACGTATTCGCCAGTCTTCCCATTGCGAGTTCCCCTACTCGTATGTTGATTGTGACGATACTCCGGAGGGTGATGGAACTGATGGGAATCTATCGCCAATTTGTTGTTCTGCAACTGCAGACGCTTCTTGTAGAATCTTGTCTGTCTCTTCGTTAGATACATCAGAGTCTACACTAAAGTCTCCACCTGCTAGTGAATCCATCATTAGTCCATTGAGTGTTTGTGTCATAGAGTTAAGCTCTGCATCTGCTTCAGGCATGAACCTTCCAAGGGATGATTTTAGTCCCTTCATGGTTGCCATTGCTGGTGCTATAGCTACCATTGCATCTCCAAGATCATGTATGGTAGTTAAACGCAATTGCACTTGTTCTAATGCCATTCTTGCATTGCCTAACATCTTTGTGACCTTTCTAATTTCTGCCAGCTCATTGGACAAAACTCTGCTTGTACTAGCATCGTGTTGTTGCATTGCGGCTACGATTCGTTTGAAAAGCTGTGCATCTCGTTCTCTCAGCTTTCCTAACATAGAATCCATCTTCGATATCTGACCCTGTAATTTGTTCACAGCGCCTTCAATTCTAGGTTTGAGGGCTCCCTGTGGTTTTACAGCATCATGTATTTTTTCGTTTAAACCTCTGGACTCTTGTCGAGCCCAGGTTTTATCGAAGCCTGTCATGCGAGGTAGTTTAAAATTTGCTTCTTAATGTCAGGTGTATATTATCATCAACATTAGGCTAAATTTAGCTCACAAAATGTAAATCAGGTGCATATTTTGTTGTCAATATGCCAAGAATTGCCATATTTGATTCTGGTTTTGGTTCCCTTTCCATCATTAAATCCATACAAAAAAAGATCAAATCAGAGATTATCTATTTTGCAGATCAAAAGAATTTTTCATATGGTACAAAATCTATTGTTAAACTTAGGAAAATAATAGAGTCAACCATCTTTGGATTAGAAAAAAGATTCTCCCCAGATCTAATAGTAGTTGGATCAAATACTCCATCGTTATTACTAAAAAATATTATAAAAAAACCGAAGATCATCGGAGTTTTTCCACCAATAAAAGACGCAGTTAAAAAAACAAAATCAAATACTGTAGCAATACTTACAACTAAATCTGTTATAGAAAGTAACGCGTTAAACATTTTCATTAAAAATATACCAAAAAAAATCAAAATAGTAAAAATTAACGCATCACCACTTGTAGAACTTGTTGAATCCGGGAAATTTATTTCTGATAAAAAATTTTGTAAGAAAATGATAGAAACGATTTTGTTAAAACCAATAATAACCAATAATGTTGATGTTGTAACATTATCCAGTACACATCTACCATTTCTTTTACCTTTGTTAAAACAAATCTTTCCGCAAATTATGTTTCTAGATCCAGCTGATACGGTAGCAAATCAAGTTGCAAAAAAATTAAAAATAAAAAAATCAAAAAGAAATTCAATGAAAATTTTTACTTCTGGAAATGTTAGTCTTTTTCAAAAACAATTACGCCAGATAGGAATAAAAAGTACGGTAAAATCATTATGATTTGATTTTTGCTTTTCTAAATCCATGACTAAATGTCTTGTCATATAATTTTGAATATTCATAAGATTTCGGATTTACAATATCACCAATAATTATAATTGCAGTACGGGTAATTTTCTCATCTCTCACTTTTTTTGCAATATCTTTTAGTGTTCCTCTTATTACTTTCTCATCTTTCCAGCTTGCTCGATATACTGCAGCTACTGGAGTAGATTTTGGATATCCCCCTTCTATGGTCTGTTTTACTATATCTGAGAGAAGGTGTATACTGAGATAGAATATCATAGTGGCTTTGTGTTTTGCAAGCTCAGAGATCTTCTCATGTTTTGGAACCTTGGTTCGTGATTCTGCTCTTGTGATGATGATGGTTTGGGTAACACCTGGTAGTGTAAGCTCAGAACCTAAAGCTGCAGCTGATGCCAGAAAAGAAGTTATCCCAGGTATGATTTCAAACTCTATTCTCTCTTTTTGAAGATGGTCTGTTTGTTCTCTTATTGCACCATAAATGCTTGGATCGCCATCATGTAATCGAATTACTAACTTTCCTTTTTTTGCATTTAATTTTAAAATATCAAAAATTTCTTCTCTAACTAACTTTGCCGCATCATATAGTTTTGCTTTTTTACATAATTTGATGATCTCTTGCGGTATCAGCGATCCTGAATAAACTACTACATCTGCATTCTGTATCAATTTTTTTGCTTTTATGGTAAGAAGCTCAGGATCACCAGGACCACAACCAACAAAATAGACCTTAGACACGCTTTACCACCATTATTGAAAAATATTTGTTAGTGAAGGTATCTTTTGTAACTTCACCAAGTGTTAATTTTTTAACAATTTCTTCTTCTGTACCAACATCTTGAGCTATTGCAAAAATTGAATTGTCAGAAAATCCTGCTTCTTTTAATAATGTAATGACTTGATCGAAATATCTACCATCTTTTAGAAATATCATTGTGTCACAGTTTTTAGCTGTTTCTTTTACTCTAGAAAGATCATAACAAGCAGGAATTACTGCTACAGTTTCATCTCCTTCTGCTATACTGATGCCAACTTTAGATGCAAAGGCAAACATTGACACTATTCCAGGAATTACTGTAATCTTAATTTCTGGATATTTTGATTTTAGTTCGCGCTGAATATAGATCCAAGTACTGTAAAGGGATGGATCGCCTACAGTAAGATAAACAACATTTTTACCAGATTTTATGACGTTTGCAATTGCCTGAGCATTTTTTTCCCATGTATTTTCAAGTGTTTCTTTGTCTTTAACCATTGGAAAAACCAAGTTAATGATTTCTGGTTTTTTGGAATTATCAATTATTGGAGATATGATAGAATAAGCTATACTCGTTTTTCCTTCCTTAGATGTTGGACACATTATTACATCTGCATTGTGAATAGCCTTTACAGCTTTTACAGTTAAAAGATCAGGATCACCTGGACCACAACCAACACAAACGAGCTCTGCCATTAATAGCGATTCAAGTTGCACCTAATTAAAAGCTAGATTTTTTGTTGCAGATATTACTGTGACAGGATTTCTTGCGAGCATCATTGTTCCAGTAGAGGTTTTTCTACTCTTTGAAACGGTTATTTGTGTAACATCTATTGATGAAAATTTCAGTTTTTCTATTGTTTCCAAAACTGCAACCAGTGTTTCAAGCAAGATCGTACCAATTACTATTCTTCCACCTGATTTTAGTTTGCTCTCACACAGTTTGAGTATGTCTTTTGTGTCTCCTCCGGTTCCTCCTATGAAAATTGCATCAGCTATTGGCAATTCAGAAATTTTTTCTGTCGCGTTACCAAGTATTACCGTGATATTTGAGACTTGAAATTTTTCTATGTTTTTCTTGGTTAATTCAATAGCTTTTGGGTCAAAATCAATTGAGAATACTTTGCCAGCCGGTTTGACTTGTAATGCAGCTTCAATGGATACAGAACCACTTCCACATCCAATATCATATACTATTTGACCTGGAGATAGTCTTGCTTTGCTTATCTGTATAGCTCGTACTTCTTCCTTTGTTATAGGAACTTCTTCAACTCTCTCAAATAACTCGTCTGGAATGCCAGGCGTACTGTGTTTCCACATCTAACACAATGATACAATTAGATATTTTAGTGCTACCTGACAGGAAGTCCTGTTACTGCTGGATGCACTAGAGTGTTAACAAGAATCCAAGTAAAGATGAATATGAAAAAGTAGCTTCCTATTCCTGTCATGATTAGTTTTTTCTTGTCTGATGGTGGAAGTGGTATTCGCATTGATTTTGCTATTCCATAAGATATGATGAATAGAATAATCATGATCCCAAATCCTACATATTTTCTAGAATCTGCATCGATGGAATTTCCTACAAAAGCGGAGATTATGCCTGCAAGTACACCTAGACCAATTCTGATCCAAAAGAGTGTACCTAACAGATTTTTTGTCACTCCCTCGGTTTGTGTTGCAGTTGGTTCACTTGGAGGTGAATCCTTTACGTTAGAGTCTTCAGGAGTAGATTTTTTTTCTTCTTCTTTTTTCTTTGGATGTCTAGTCAATTAAATTTACAAAGTGACTCACAGACAACCATGCTTAAAATCTTTGGTTCGCTTCTTAATAGCAACAGTATAATTTTAGAGTGATAATGCGTTATCATGACACTTGCCGGAATAGAATTACGCTATCTGATAAATGAGATCGTTGATAAAATTGACGGATATTATGTAAGTAATATTTATGGAATCAGTCGTGATAGTATGCTTTTCAAATTACATCATCCAGAAAAACCAGACATTTTGCTGATGTTTTCTACGTTGGGATTATGGATTACCACAATCAAGATAGAACAAATAGAGGAGAACAGATTGGTAAAGAGACTAAGAAGTGATCTGCTTAGATCAAAAATTTCTTCAATAAAACAAATTGGCGCAGAAAGAATTGTTTATGTCACATTTAACGCATTAGAACAAGAGTTTGTTCTAATTGGAGAATTTTTTGGCGATGGTAACATAATTTTATGTGATAAAAACATGAAGATACTCGCTCTTTTACATTCTATCGATGTAAGACATAGAAGATTAAATGTTGGATTTAACTATGAACCCCCACCACAAAGTGGATTAGATATTTTTAAGATCACATCTAAAGATCTTGTTGGGATACTATCTGTGTCAACGGCTACGGTGAGATGGATAGGTAGAACTTTAGGTATTCCTGCAAAATATGCTGAAGAGATAGTTCGGCTTGCAGAAATAGATCCACTAAAACCTGGAAATAGTCTTTCTGAGAAAGATGTAGAGAAGATTTTTACAGTGACTAAAGATTTAGTAGAAAAAATTGTAAACGGTGTACATGATCCAATTTTGGTAAAAACTGAAAATAGCGCTGATGTCTTTCCTGTAAAACTTGGTCAGCTAGAAAATACAAGCTATACCAAGATTGCAAGTTTTATGGAAGGATTAGATTCTCTGTTTACACAAAATCTTCTTGAGCGTGGCAAGTCATCACAAGCAAATACTGTTAATCAGAAAATTGAAGAGTTTGAACATAAACTGGAAGATCAAATCAAAGCAATATCAGCGGTTAAAGAAAAAGCTGGTACCATTTCCACTGTAGCAAAATCGTTACTGGATTTAGTTTCAAAAGGAGTGACTTCATTAGAAAACCCCGTGGTTACAGATATGCTTAGAAAGCAAAATGTGATTTTTGTAAAAGAAAGAGGTATTTTGTTTATAGATATCAATGGTGAGAAAATTCAGATAAATCCTGATTCATCTCTACAAGCTATTGCTTCAGTGTTGTTTAATGAATCAAAACGACAAATAAATGCGATAAAAGACATTGAATCAGCAAAAAAGAAAACTGAAAAAAGTCTTGAAGGTTTTAGAAAGCAAGAAGGCATTGCAAGGGATTCTGTTGTGTTTACAATACAGAAGAAAAGAGAATGGTATGAGAGATATAGATGGTTTTTCACTTCTGAAGGTCTTTTAGCAATTGGTGGTCGCGATGCGTCATCTAATTCATCAGTTATTAGAAAACATCTCGAAAAAGATGATAAAGTGTTTCATGCAGAAATTTTTGGCTCCCCATTTTTCCTCTTAAAAAAGAGTTCTGAATCCAACGTGACTAGTATTTTAGAAACTGCACAAGCAACTGTTTGTTTTAGTAGAGCGTGGAGAGAAGGTTTGTACGGATTGGGTTCATACTGGGTAAATCCAGATCAAATAAAGACTGCAGCTCCAAGCGGTCAGTTTATTGCAAAAGGTTCTTTCATAGTAGATGGTCAGAGAAATTTTGTCAAAGTAACTAGTATGCGTTTAGCTATCGGACTTTTAGAAAAAGATGATAAATATTCTTTGATGTGTGGGCCCCCTGAAGCTGTTAAAAAAAATTCTATCTATTATGTTATAATTGAACCGTCAGGTTTTGACATGGTAGAAATTGCCAAAAAGATAAAATTTGAATTTCTCAAGTTTAAAGAAAAAGAGAGTGTGGTAAAGGCAATTAGTATGGATGATTTTACACGGGTAATACCTGCTGGCGATAGTCACATAGCTGAATCTGGTATAGGTCAAGCGTACAAATGAGCCAAAAAAAGCCAATTTTTATAGTAGATGCCATGTTGGGCAATCTTGCAAAGAAACTCAGAGTTTTGGGATACGATTCAACATATTTTTCTTCTATTGAAGATGAGAAACTTGTTACCATTGCAAAAAATGAAAAACGAATCATATTAACAAAAGATGAACATCTCTGCAAAACAGCACAAAATCAAGACATGCCATCTGTACTAATCAGAGGAAATGATGAGCTTGAACAAATCGCACAAATACATCAGAGTATAAAGTTTGAAAAGTTTGTTATCGATACAAACAATTCTAGATGTATTATTTGTAATGGTAAATTACAATCAATAGAAAAATATCGAGCTATAGGTAAGATTCCAGAAGGAATTCTAGAAAGGGAAGAAAAATTTTGGATGTGTGATGGGTGTAAAAAGATCTACTGGCAAGGGACTCATTTTGAAAAACTTCAAGAATTTGCTAATAAATTAAACAATAGATTACAATGAGTGTTTCAGATAAAGATGGCGAGATCTTAGTAAAGACAGCTAGATCTGTAGTAACAGAATATCTTAAGACAAGAAAAAGATCAGTGTTGTTGGAGGATTTCAAATCCAGATTTTCTTACAATTCTGGTGTTTTTGTGACTTTAAACAAAGCGGAGGAACTCAGAGGATGTATTGGATTTCCTACGCCAGAAAGAAAATTGTACCAATCACTTGTGGATGCAGCAATTGCTTCTGCTACAGAAGATCCTCGTTTTCCTCCTGTAAGATATGAGGAATTATCAGATATTTCCTTTGAAATAACCATACTAACACCTCCTGAAGAGATTAGTGTAGAAAATACCTTGGAATATCTAACAAAAATAAGAGTAGGACGAGATGGTTTGATTGTAAGATGTGAATTTGGCGCCGGTCTACTTTTACCCCAAGTACCTATAGAATATGGTTGGAATGAAGAAGAGTTTCTCAATCATACATGCGAAAAGGCAGGTGCTCCACAAGATTGTTGGAAAAGAAAGAGTACAAAAATACTCAGGTTTGAAGGAATTATTTTCAAAGAAACCAGTCCTGATGGAAAAGTAGTACGTGTTCAGTCATAGTATTTTACCATTCTCAGCATCAAGTAGAATTTTTTTTCCATCTGTTAATGAATCATATTCTTCTTTTGTTGCCATAACAAGAGGGATATTTGCAAGTGCACAACCTGATGCAGTAGTAATATCAACTTTTGAACATATCATTGCGCGTGGTGCACAGTTATTTGATTTTAGAGAGTATATAGTATAAGCACCAACACTGCTGCCAACTCCAAAAGGAAAGACAAGAATTTTATCTGCAAGTGATTTGCCAAAAAGATCGTGTTTTTCATCTCTTATTTTGCCAGTTTTTTTGTCTACCGCACCAAGAAAATTAATTGGTTTTTTTGATATCATGACTTGGCCTTGAGCTTTTCCTTTTACAATTACTTTTAACGTCATTTTGTTTCCTCCTGTATAATTTGAGTAAGGTTCTTGAGATTTACATCTACACCGTTGGATGTTTTCAAATAATATGCTCCCTTGACACTGTTTGTAATTACTCCGTCGACATCTTTTTTGTCTACTAGTGGTGTAAGACAAATGCAACAATCAGAAAGAAGTTCACCGCCTGCGCGTTCTATATTATTTGTGTATCCAAGATGTCGTGCCTGCTCCTGAACTGCTCTTGGACAAAAAATCATACATCTTTTCTTGAAAGTCTTTTCCTTCAACATTCCAGAAAGATCTGATAGCTCACCCAACCCAAGTTGTGGGCTTCCAAGAGTGATAATATCGCCAGAGTCAGTAGTGTTTAGTTCATCATGGATTTTTTGTGCCTCTTCTTTGCCAAAATCCATTGTTTCTCCTTTGGTGTCACCCAAAGTGAACATTCCACATGTACCAGATGTACCCATTCCAGCACAAAGTGACTTGCAGCTACGCCTATCAAGTTCTTTTACACCAGAAATGGCAATAGAACATCCAGCAACTTTTCCTGCAAAATATCCAAGCATTCCATATGTCAGCTCATCTTTTTGATCAGTTTTCATACGTATTGTGAGATTTGGATTTCTCGAATCGTCTTTTCGCAAGTCAGAAAATGGACTTTTGCCAGTCAATGCACTTGCAAGTGCACTAAAGGCACCTTCCTTGTTTGTTTTAAGATTTGCCACAGAATTTGCATAAATTGCTGCATTACTTTCAGCAAAAGAAACATGTGTGTCCTTTTTTGGTAACTCAAAAATTTCATATGGAATACAAGAAAAAGATGGTATAACACCCATTTTTTCATATGAATTTTTTATACTATTTTGTTTTTTAATGAACTCTTCAGAGATATCATATTTTGAAACAGTGCTAGGATCAAATCCCATTGGATTAACTGTAGTTCTTACTTTGAATTTTGCATCTTTGCTAAGCTTTGCAAGAAATTCTTCTCCCGCATCTCCAATTGTGTTATAGTTAACACCAGAGAGATGTGCCCATTCAATTGGAAGTAGATGATCTGCGTCTGTAGCTTTACCTATTGCTACCAAAACACGGTACGCAAGTGCAAGTGTTTCTCCATGTTCACCTTTTAGAGATGCTTCTTCTTCTTTTGTTAATTCCAACAAGATATTCTAATCTGAGCGATATAAAATACTTGTATGAGTCTTTATCC
>Ga0247727_10010849_pt1 | contig 16044 bp, 10 predicted proteins | sample WisWelCaveWW1625_FD_202498 | JGI IMG/M metagenome (GOLD analysis project Ga0247727, IMG submission 202498) | Biofilm microbial communities from Wishing Well Cave, Virginia, United States - WW16-25 | ecosystem: Environmental > Aquatic > Deep subsurface > Groundwater > Cave microbial mat | place... | reverse complement strand
TTGAATGTTTTGAATGGAAACCAACGTGAACATTTGCTCCCGCAATTTGAACTCGGTGGCGTAGATGGCAAATTGCAGCAGCTCGTTTTTATCATCCACTTTCACCAACGCTTTCTCGCCGGATTTTAACCGCAACAAAGTTTCGACGAACGATTTACTGAAAGAATCGAGCGATTTGATATTCTTGAGATGCGTCACATGCAAAAGCCGCTTGGCAGCGGTATTGAGCAGGCCGACTTTGCCGTTTTGGTCGAAAGCGATCAAACCGATGCCCACGTGCTGCACGACGGTTTGCAAATAGCGATGGTGCTCTTCTTTCTCGGCGCGAGCGCGGCGAAACTCTTCGATCACTTCCGCAAACGCCGATTTCAGATGATCGAAGGACGAGCCGAGTCCGGCGCCGGTAAAAGATTGGGTGAAATCGGTGTGCTTGATCGCCTCGAAGAAACGGGTGAGGTCGCGATTGGTTTTTTCGACGTAATGAATCAGCGAATAGATTTGATAGAGTATGATGCTGCCGGCGATGACGATGGTGGCGTATAATGCGGTTTGGAGAAAGAGATAGAAAAAAACATAAATCGTGACGCCCAAAAAAAGAACGCGAAACATGCAATTGAGGCGAAAATTTTTATAGCCCATATTTTTCCAAACGCCGGTACAGCGCCGCTCGCGTCAAACCCAGTTCTTTGGCGGCATGGCTGATGTTGCCGCCGTGCTTGCTGAGCGCTTTTTGAATGACCACTTTTTCGACGTCCTCCAAATTATAGTCCTCAAAAACGAGCGCGTCCTCCTTGACTTCCGGCGCCGCAAAGAAAAAATCCGCCGGTTGTAAAACGGATGCGTCACTCATAATTACGGCGCGTTCGACGGCATGTTGCAGCTCGCGGACATTTCCCGGCCACGAAAATTTTTCCAATTTTTTCAAGGTGACGGAGCTGAGGCGTTTAACCGGTTTCTGATATTTCTTTGCATAGATGGTCAAGAAATGATCGACGAGCAGGGGAATATCCTCGAGGCGCTCGCGCAACGGCGGCAGATTGATTTCCACCGTGTTGATGCGATAAAGCAAATCCTGCCGAAATTCTTTGCGAGCGACCATTTCATAGATCGGCAAATTCGTGGCGCAAATCAGTCGAAGGTCGATTGCGCGCGGCTTGTTGGAACCGAGGCGAGTGACTTGCTGATTCTGCAGCGCGGTGAGCAGTTTGGCTTGCAGTGGTAGCGAGAGGTTGCCGATTTCGTCGAGAAACAATGTTCCACCCGACGCTGCTTCAAACCGGCCGGTGCGATCTTCTTTGGCGTCGGTGAAGGCGCCCTTAACATGTCCAAACAGCTCGCTTTCAAAAAGCGTTTCGCTGAGCGCGCCCATGTCGACGCTGATGAACACTTCGTTGGCGCGCAACGATTGGCGATGCAGCGCGCGCGCGACCAGTTCTTTGCCGGTGCCATTCTCGCCAAGAATCAAAATATTCGCCTCGGTTTTGGCGACTTTCTGAATCGTGGCAAAAACTTTTTCTATCGCCGCGCACGCGCCGACGAAGCCTTGAAAAGGCTGATCGCTGTCGGCGCTCAAAAGCTGCTGGCGCGAGCGCAATTGATCGACTTGCAAACGCGATTGCCGCAGATTCATCGCTGCGGAAAGCGTCGCCAGCAGTTTTTCATTCTGCCACGGCTTGAGCACGAAATCCGTCGCGCCTTCTTTGATCGCCCGCACCGCCATTTCGACGTCGCCGTAAGCCGTGATCAAAACCACCACCGCGGCCGGATCGATTTCGAGAATTCGATTGAGCCAATAAAAACCCTCGCGGCCGCTGCCGACATCGCGGGTGAAATTCATGTCGAGCAGAATCACATCATAGCTTTCATTCTTGAGCAGCGTTGAGATCAATTCCGGTTTTTTTTCAGTATGCACCAGCGCGACGTGTTGTTTTAAGAACAATCGCGCCGCCAGCAGCACGTCTTCATCGTCGTCGATAACGAGGATTTTGCCGAGGACTTTACTCATAGCATGAATTTAATCACTGGAACAGGAGAAAGCAAAAAAAATTTCCGCATAAATGAAAAGGCCTGCCTGCGCCAGGCTGGCCTTGCATGAGCTTGAGAGGGATTTACAACGCCGGCTGAAAACTCAACGCGTAACGAAATTTGAATTCATCTTCTCTGCCGCCATTCGACAACGGCCGCGGCCGGCTCACCCACAGTGGAAAATCCAACCGAATCGTATAATTCGTGCCGAGGTTAAATGAATACCAAGTCTCCGGCACGATTCGGTTTGGTCCCGACATGCGAAACAAGTTAATTTTCTCTCCTAAAACAAGCAAGCGCTTTATGACGCCATAAATTTTTCCGCAAGATTTTAAATCTGAGGCTATAGCTTTACATCGAAGCACGTGCGGGAAGCGATATTAAAATATCGGAGAAACTTTGCCATGGTGAAAAAGTTCTCTTGTTGCAGCTCGTTACTTTTGATCATCTCGAGTGTTGTTGGAATTTTACTGTCAACGTCTTCATCTTTGCGGAGCGCGGAAGTGCGCGGCGCGCAATCCGGCCGCTGGACCGTCTCCGGCAGTCCCTACATCGTCACCGGCAACATCGTTATTCCCGAGGGCGCGGCGCTGACGATCGAGCCGGGGGTGATTATCAAATTTGCCGGTTATTATTCGTTTAAGATTCACGGCACGCTGCGCGCGCTGGGAACGCCGGTGAGCCGAATCATTTTCACCTCGGTTGATGATAGTGAATTCGATGACAGCAGCGGCGTCATGACCAATCCCGCCACGGCAAATGATTGGATCGGCGTTGAATTTACCGATTCCAGTAATGATGAGCAATGCCGCTTCGAAAATATCTGGATTCGTTACTGCACCACCCCGCTGATCGTCACGCAAGCCTTCCCGCGCAAATTAGAGAGTCTCACCATTTCAAACTGCAGCAGCAAGTTCGTCAATCTCAACGGCAATCGCACTCCATTTCAAGACGGCGTCGAACAGGATTTTATCATCACAGATACCGTCTATCAAGCTGCCGCCGCAGTCATCTCGAATATCAATGAAACGCTTGCCGAACCGCCCGATACCAGCGGCATCAAGCCGCCGTCACTCAACGATAACGAAAATAAAAACGAGAACGAGGAACTGACTAACGCCACTACGGCCATGTTGCACGGCATGGTGACCGATGCCGAAACCGGCAAAAGCTTGCCCGGCGCCGGCATTAAAATCGTTTCGGTCGACGGCAAAGTCGCCAAAGGCGCGGCCTCCGTTGCGAACGGCGAATTTGAGTTTCAAGTTTTGCCGCCGGGTCTGTATGTGGTGACGGTATCTTGCCTCGGCTACGCGAGAAGAATTTTTGAGGATCTCGTGATCGTGGCTGGAGAAATCAAAACACTCGACGCAGCTTTGTCGCACGTCGGCGTCGAATTTAATCCGGCGACGACAACCGCTTCGCGGCGCCCTGAAAAAGTGTTCGCCGCGCCGGCGGCAATTTTCGTCGTCGATGCCGATCAGATCGCGCCGCGCTCGACGCTGACAACGGCTGAACATTTAAAGGCTGTGCCCGCCGTCGATTTTGCCGGCGCCAGCATCAATCAAGCATTGGTGGTGTTGCGCGGCTTCAACAGCGTTTTCACCGGCGCGCTGCTGCCGCTCACCGACCACCGCGTCGCGCGGCTGCCGGCTTTGCGTTTCAATGCTTTCAATTTAATCCCAACGACGAACGAAGACATCGAACGAATTGAAATTGTTTCCGGCCCGGGCTCGGCGTTGTATGGCCCGAATAGCGCCAATGGCGTCATGCACCTCATCACCAAATCGCCGTTCGGCTCGGAAGGCACGACGGTCAGCGCCGGCGGCGGCGAGCGCGTTTCATTTTTCGGCTCGCTGCGGCACGCGGCCAGCTTGAACGATCGTCTCGGCTATAAAATTTCCGGCCAATATTACAAAGGCAAAGATTGGGAAAATTTTGACGCGCAGGAGCCGGACTCTTTCGGCGTCGCGGGCCAAAAAATTCGCGCGCCGGGCCGCGATTTCAATGTTGAAAAATTCGGCGGCGAAGCCCGCCTCGATTTTCGCCTCACGAATGATCTCACGTCGATTTTGACCGCCGGCTACAGCCGCGTCAGCGGCATTGAGTTGACCGGAATCGGCGCGATGCAAACGAAGAACTACACCTACGGCTTTTTGCAAGGGCGCTTGCTTTACAAAAATCTTTTTCTGCAAGCCGTGGTCAATCGCCTCGGCGCCGGCGCGTCGTATTGGCTGCGCACCGGCGTTCCGGTGGTTGATCAATCGCGCGTGTATGCCGGCCAGGCGCAGCACGGTTTTTCTTTCGGCGGCCGCCGTTTTACGTATGGCCTCGATATCGTGCAAACGCGTCCCGATAGCCGGGGCACGATTTACGGCCGCAATGAATACAAAGATCACATTGATGAAATCGGCGCTTTCCTGCAAGCCGAAATTCCGCTGCCCGGGACGAAATTGAATTTTATCGGCGCGGTGCGCGTCGATGATCATAATCGCTTGAAAGCGCAGGTGGTCTCGCCGCGCGCGGCGCTCGTTTATAATTGGCGCGCGAATCAAAATCTGCGGTTGACTTATAATCGCGCGTTCAGCACGCCGACCACCAACAATCTCTTTCTCGACCTCGTTTCCGGATCGGCGCCGAAGCCGCCGTATCTCGTGCGCGCGCTCGGCGTGCCGCCGGAAACCGGTTTGACGTTTCGCCGCGGCAGCGATGGACGCCCGCTCATGCTGTCGCCGTTGGTTGCGAATGCCGGTTATTTGCCGGCGACGGTGAATGCTGTATGGCCGGCGCTGCGGCAAATGTTGGTTGCGGGCGCGGCGGCCAACTTGCGCGCGTTGCTAAATTCCACTCTGCCGGCGCAACTCAACGCCACCGTTCTCGGCGATTTGCGCCGCTTCAATCCGGCCACTGCCGGGTTTGATTTGGTTGCGGACGCGAAAGACGTTGCGGCAATCAAGCCGACGATCACCAACACGTTTGAAGTCGGGTACAAAGGTTTGCTTAAAGAAAAGTTTTTCGCGACTATCGATGTTTACCGCACCCGCGTCAAAAATTTCGGCGGCCCGTTGATCGTCGAAACGCCCAATGTTTTTGCGAATCCGCCGGGGCTAACGACGGCGCTGCAACCCGCTGCGACGGCAATAACCAATACGCTGGTCGCGCAGGGCTTGACCCGGGCGCAAGCTCAGGCGCAAGCCGCCGCGATTGTTAACGGTCTCGTGGCGTCGGCGGCGCAAATACCTATCGGCATTATTTCTCCGAAAGAGGTTGCCAGCAATACCGATATCATTCTCACCTATCGCAATTTCGGCGACATCGCGTTGACCGGCGCCGATTTCAGCTTAACTTACAATGCGAATCAGCATTGGAAATTCGGCGGCAATTATTCGTTCGCGAGCAAAGACTTTTTTCCGAGAAACGCGACGCAGCCGCACGACCTTGCGCTCAACGCGCCCAAACATAAAATCGGTTTGATCGTTCAGCACGCGGGTCTGGCCAAGGGTCTGGATACGCAATTCCGGCTGCGCCACGTTCAAGGGTTCCCGGTCAATGCCGGCGTTTATACCGGCGCGGTGCAAACGTACAGCGTCGTCGATTTGGATTGCGGTTATGATTTGGCGCGCAAAACGCGCTTCCTGTTTGCGGCGCAAAATATTTTTGACCGCCATTACCGCGAGTTTGCCGGCGCGCCGATTGTTGGACGGCTTCTGATCGCGCGCTTGTCGCGATCGTTGTGAATTGGAATAAGGTTTTATTTTCCGCATTCTTTTGCGGATGAGGCTATTGTTCTATCTCAAGTTCGACTGAATTTGACCACTGCGGCTGCTGAATCGAAACGAATCGGACACCGCTGTTCGCGCCAATTACTCTTCCTAACTGCTCACGTCTCGTTTGCCGGACTCGAAGCGCTCGATACAGCGATCAATATTTTGCCGTGGCGGGATCATCGCTGCTTCTATTTATAAATCAAACTTTATTGTAACGACGCATTAACTTGTTCGTGAGGTCTAAAATGAAGAGCAGCCGTTTTGTTGTCTTGTTGATAATTTTATTTGCGACCGCGCCGACTATTGCGGTCAAGGCGCAATCACAAAATGCGCAAGCGCTAAACTGGCTCAGAAACGGCCTGATCGAGAAAGATTTGTCCAAAAAGATTGCCGCTTACAGAAAGGCGATTGAATTTGACTCGCTTTTGGTGGAGGCCATGTATAATCTCGGCGTCGCCTATCGAAAACAACAAAACTATCCACTCGCCGAACAGTGGCTTTCCAAAGCTTATTCTGCCAAACCGGATAAAATCAAAAACGATTTAAAGCTGCAAATTTTATTCGACCTCGGCAGAACTTACAAAGGCCTGGGGAAATTAAAAGAGAGCGAAGAAGCGCTGAAAAATTCAAAGGGCCTGGCCAACGATCGCTCAACCCGCGCCAAAATTTCGTTTGAGCTTGGACGCTGCCTGTTCGATCAAGGCCGGCACGACGAAGCGCTGGCTGAATTGCGCGATGGCCAAAGCCTGAATGCGGAAAAGAACGAAATCTTCCAAAATTTCATCGAGCTCGTCGAGGGCGCCGTGGAATCGCAGCGACTTTATCAAGCCGCCGAGGCGGCGGTGGCCAGCGGCAATGCAAAGCAGGCGCAAATTCTCGTCGAACAAATTCGGGAGAAGTATCCCCATCAGAAGAATATGGAAATTCTCGCCGCCAAAGTGGATTCGGCGATCAAGGCCGAAACCAATCTCAGTATTTTAGCGGCAATGTATGAGCAAGCGCAAAAGGAAGTCGCCGCGGGGAATTTGGAAACTGCGATCGTAACGTATGAAAGTTTGTTGAAACAGGACGGCGCGTATAAAGATGCATCGGGCCAACTCGAGGGCGTGCGCCGGCAATTGGCCGAGGAAAAAATCCAGGCGCAGCTCGAAGAAGATTACACAACCGGCATGTCCGCGCTGCGCGAGCAGAACTGGAGACGGGCGATTCTCTTTTTTGAAAATGTGGTTAAGACCGAGGAGAATTTTCGCGATGCGCGCCAACGGCTCGACGAAGCCGCGCGTGAGCTGAAAAACGAAAGCGCGGAAACCATTGCCGCGCGCTATTATGTCGATGGCGTGGCGGCGCTGAATCGCAACGATCTCGGCAACGCGCTGGCGGCGCTTGAAAAAGTGCGCCGCCTCAATTCACGGTATCGCAATGTGAACGAGTTGTTGGAGGAGATCGAGCAACAGTTGCAGCAACAAACCAAAGCGCCGGCGGCTGTTGCGGCCTCATCCGAACAAATCGACAACTTGTATCAGGAAGCGGTGGCGGCGCGCGGGCAAAAAAAATGGCTGCAGGCGGTGGTGGCGCTGGAAAAATTGCATTTGTTGCAGCCAAACTATCGTGACGTCGTCGAGCTTCTCGCCGAAGCGCGAGCGCAGTTGAGCGGCGTTGAAAAGAACGCCGGCAGCGGAAGCGGCTCGCTGCTGACGGTTGGCGGTGCTGTCGTTGCGCTCATCTTGCTGCCGGTGATCGGCTTGATCGCTTTTGCGCCGGCAATACGGGCGCGGCTGCATCTCTTGCGCGGCAATCTCATGGCGGCGGCGCTGATTTATGAAAAAATTTTGTCGCGCCACCCGGGCCGCCTCAAGTTGTATCCGATTCTCGCCAATATTTATTTGCTCATCCGCCGCTATGATGAGCCGGCGATGAAAGTTTATCAAGTGATTTTGAATTTGAATATCGCCACCCAAAAACGCGACGAGATCAACGCCATCGTGGCGCAAAAATATCTGACGGAAGGCCGGATGGATTCGGATGCCATTTCGGTGTTGGAGGGCGCTCTAAAGGCCGAGCGCCAGAAACAAAGTCATTCGAACTCACGGGACAATGTCTGACGCTTCATATCGATCTTATGGCGCGAGAATCGCCCGAATCTGATGTGGCCTGGGCTTGCGTAATTTCACCGGGGTTTACGCAAATCCAAGCGTAAGGCGTTATAGTTTTTTCTAAAAGCTCGAATGGGTCGGGTGTTTCAAAAATGAAACTTTGAGCCGGCGTATTCAATCCGGACGGGACAAAGGGTGCGATTGATTTATGGCAAAAAGATGAATTACTTTCGCGATCGTTTCATACAAAGTTGTGAAGTAGATCTAGTCGGAGAAATTCTACCATGACCAGGGTGCGAGGATACACCAGTTGTCCGCGCGCTGACCGTGCCGGGATATTCTGTTTTTTGAATGCCGCAAGCGCAAATCCGGATTTCTGGATTTCAGGCGGTGACGAAAAACTTTCAGGTGTTAATGCTCAACGAGTTGAAATTCAAATCAGAACTCTCGTCGATCACCTCGTCCTGCCAACTCGGCCAGCCTTTGCCAAGATTTTAAAATTTTTCACCCCGAGCGGCTTTTCAAAAAGGAGTGCCTAAGCGCATGAATAAGTACCGGCAATTTTCAATCCGCAGTTTCCTCGTCATCCTGCTTTTTGCCTTACCAAACTGCCTGCACGCTCAACGAATTTCAGACTTCAAAGTAGGATATTCAAGGATCATAATAAAGGAAGCCACGCTCGAAAAAGTTGGCAAACTGGCGGTGGATTTCTACCGGCAAAATTTTGACGTGGAGTTGGGCGTGGGACAGGCCTATGTCGGATTGACTTATCAGTATGCCACCAAAAAGAAGAATACGGCAAAATTGGGAAACACTTTCGGAAACACCGAAGACGGACTGATGCTGGCGGCCGGATATAATTATATCTTTTCAAGAAATTTTCGTCTCGACACGCATGGCCGTTTAAGAATATGGGGTGATACGGAGCCGGCACAGGCGCTCTATGCAACGGAAACGGACCTCCGCTTGAAATTGGTCTTGTTCGATGCGGACGGCGCCAGCGTGTTTTTTGATGAAACCGTCTTTCCATCCACCTACATCGGCGCCAGCGTGAATAAATTTGGGCGCGTGCAGGGTCTCGCCGGCGCCGGCATCTGGTGGAACGGGATCGGCCTCTATTTGGCCGGGTTCAATGCTTTTAACGGCGTTAACGAAGCCTTGAATCCGGGAAAAGACTTTGATAAAATATTTGCAAATTTGAAGAATAGCGGCGTCAGCCTCGGGGTGACTTATGAGTTTCACAATTTCATGATTTGGTTGCGACAAAACCACGCGCTTAAAAATGGCGGGCACGATTTCACGGTGAGCTTGCAATATCAAAACTTTTTGCAAAAGAGGAGGATCAAGTCATGATAAAATTCAAAACCTTCTCGTGGTCGATCATTAGTTTCGCGATTTTTATCGCGACGATTGATGCGCAAGCTCAATGGGCCGGTATTAAGCATTCGCTGCAAAACGACGTGCAAATCGTGACGGAAACAAAAATCCGTTTGGTTTTACAGCGTCAAGCAGCGGGGGATTCGCTGGTGGTGACGCGCTCGCCAGAACCGGATGCGGATATTTACGGCGGCTTCGAGGTGAAACGCGGCGGCAATCCCTATCGCGTTTGGGTTGCAACCGAAAGGTTTTCTAATAACCCGCAGTTTGCCGGAGACGGCGGCAGAAAATTTTTTCGCGCGACCTTCTTAAAAACCCTTCGCCGAGACGAACCAATAGCGAATCAGAATCTTGAAAAATTCACCGAGAAGGCGGAAGACGCAGACGCAGCCGGCATGCCGGTTTCCGGCGCCATACGAATCGAAAAAGTCGAAGCAAAAAGTTTAACCATTGAAAACATAAAAAATCAGATGGCGGCGTTAGATTCGCTGCCTTCTGCCGGAAACCGGGACTCGTTACAGGTTTCACTTTCTCAGCCGGCTCAACAAAAGGCTGAAAAAATCATGGAAGCGACGTCCGGTTTTCGTAATACCCGCCAAGGATCAGCCGAGACAAAAAAGGGAAGGCAACAAGAAAAAATTGCGGACATGATGCCGCCAGAAAAAACTCGCGCTGAGTTGGCGGCCGCGGCGTTTTCACCCGCATTTCTGGATTCCCTTTATCTTGCGGCGCTGGCGGCGATGAAAGAGGAAGATTGGCGGCAAGCCGCGTTCAATCTGGAGAAAATCCAGTTGTTGCAGCCGAATTACCGGGAGGTGGTCGATTTGCTCGCCCGTGTGCGAGTGAATTTGGCCGTGGCGGAAAAACCCAACGTCGAAGCCGGTCCCCGGCAAACCAACGTCCCCTACCTGTTCATCGGCGGCGCCATCGCTTCGATCGGCGCATTCATCGCGTTAATCGTGTTGCCTTTTATCGGCGTGGTTCTGATTTCACCGACGATCCGCGCGCGCTATCACACTTTTCGCGGCCATTACGCCGAGGCGGCGCAGATTTACGAAAGGCTGTTGGTGCGCCGGCCCAGCCGAAAAAAACTCTACCCGGCACTCGCCGGTCTGTACCTGCGCTTGGGCCGCCGGGACGAGGCCGCTTTGAAAGTCTATGAAATGACTCTCCAGTTGAATCTCGCCGACCGCCAGCGCGATGAAATCAATTCGATTGTTTCACATAATTATTTGACCCAGGGCCGGACGGATCCGCATGTTATCGAAGTGTTGGAAGACGCACTGAAAGCCGAACGCCTGAAACAGCAACATGGAAAACAATAAGGGTGATGTCAAATGCCTAACGTTGAACAAACTACCTCAGCCCACCGTTTGCAGCAGCTCTTGTACACGCTTGGCCGCGCCTATTTGCAAAAGGAGCAATATGCCGAAGCGTTTGACAAATTCAAACAGCTTTTGGCGTTGGAAGCGGATAACGCCGAAATTCTGATGGATACCGCCATCGCCGCGCTCGGACTCAATGACATATCAGAGTCGACCTTGGCGTTGTATGAAAAAGCCGTTGCCCAAAATCCGGATTCGACGGCGTTGAAATTCGGGCTCGCTTCGCTTTTCGCGCATCAAAATCTCATGACGCCGTTCGCCGTCGAATTGTGCCAAAACGTTGCCGAGCTTGCGCCGGCCAACGAACAACAAATCCGGTTCTTTCTTAAAAAATATTATGAAGCGTCCGGGCAAATCGAGAAAGCCCGAGCGGAAGAACAAAAAGCGATTTTCAACGGCAACGACGCCCTTGCCATCCGAATTTTTCTTGAAAAACTTTGGTGGGACGGTAAATTTGCCGAGGCGGTAACGGCGCTGCAAACCGCGCCGAAAGTGAACGGCAATTTAACCTATATCACCCGAGGCTTGGCGGTTACGGCGGCGTATCAAGCGTTGGCGGCCGGCCGCGCCCTCGATCGGGTTGACACGATCAAAACGATCCTTGCCGCGACGCCGAGTCTTTTGCCGGCCGAGTCGCTTATGGATTTGCGCGATTACCTCGTCTTGCGATTGAGCCTGCTGAATAATTCTAAACCGAAAAATTTTAGCAAAGAAAAATCACCCGGAAAAAACGGCGAAGAAATTTTTGCGGCGGCGGCGTTTGATTTGCGAGAAGAAATTCTCAATCCATTAAACAAGCCGGCAGCATGGCGAGCCGAACAAGAAACGACGCTCGACGAATGGCGCGGCTTTCTGTTGGCGCAAGTTTTAAAATACGACGGGACCGAAGCGCCGGAACGTTTGCGGCAATTGTTGGACGCGCATTTGGCGCAATTGCCAAATACGGTTTTGCGGATGTCCGGGCCGGCTTTTGTCAGTCTGGCCTCGGAACCGGCCCTGCAAATTCGCGCTATCGTCGATTTCATGCAAAACCTTGAAGATTACAACGCCGCCGTGCCCGAGGCCGAGCGCGTGCTGTTGATTGGCGGCATGCAAATCGCGCGAAATTCGCACAACGGCGGCGATCGCGAAACCTTGGCGGCGCTCGTCGAAGCTTCGCATCTGCTGCGCCTCGCCGAGCAATATGTCACGCCTGATTCCGGCGTCGGCACTTTGTTGCTGCGCGCCGAGGATGAATTGGCCAAATCGCCCGGCGCCGGTTATACACTGATGCCGATGGGGGCCATTCAGCTTTTGCCCGGCCAGGAAACGACTTGCTCGGAAGTGGTTTGGCGAAATCCTCTCGCGCAACTTAAGCCTGGCCAGGTTTGTGAATTTGGCCGTTTTGAAATTCGCCAACGTTTGCTCAAGCACAACGGTTACGGCGCCTATTTGGCGCACGATCCGCAACTTGACCGGCCGTTGATCATAAAAGTCATGCTGCCGGCGGATGCCGCGCCGTTTTTGCAAAACAGCGCGCAGCGCGATCAGCTTTATGCGCGCATTCGCGCGATCGCGCGCCTGAGCCATCCACACCTCGCGTTTCTGTATGATATGGGGGAACATGACGGCATGATCTTTTTCGGGCGTGAATATGTCGAAGGCAAGAATCTTACCGAGCTGCATTTTCGCGACGAGCAGCGCGACGGCGAAATTCTCGCCATGCTGCAAAAGATGGCGCGCGCGCTGTTGTACGCAAACAGCAAAGGCGTGGCTCATTTAAATTTGAAACCGGGGAATATTTGGTTCAGCGAGGCGCAGGAGCTTAAGATCACCGACTTTCGCATGCCGGGCTTTGTCGATGATGGCGCCAATGCGAGCGTGCTTTTTCCGGCGCACTGGCGCTATCTGGCGCCGGAAATTCTTTTTGGCGAGAACGGTGACGCGCGCAGCGACATTTATTCGCTCGGCGTCATGGCGTACGAATTGATCGCCGGCAGGCATCCTTACAACACGGCGAGCGGCATTCAATCGCCCAAAGATCTGTCAAGGACGCGAATCGCCCCGCTTGCCGAACAGGAGCGGCCGCATCATCGCGCCTGGGATGATTTCGTCATGCGCGCCATCCAGCGCGACGCCGACAAACGCTTTGCCGATTTGACCGCGGTGGATCAGGAGCTGCGCGCGATTCAGATGGAGATGTTGAAGAAGGCGCTGAATTCGGGAAGATAAAAACACGAGGAGCGAAAATCGAATATCGAAGATATGCGGCGGGCTGTTGCGCTACCTGCTGTCCTCGATTTTCGATATAATGCCCCGACCTCACATTTTGGAGAGGCCGGGGCTTCGTTTTTTTGGGGTATTGCTTAAAAAATCGGTTTTCTCGTTTCCGCTTCCCGCCGGACTTCCGCCAATTTTTCCAAACGCCCGATATCCCGCCAATAATAATTTTCCATGCGGAAAGCCAAAATTTTTTCACCCTCGCCGGCGAGACGCAAATAGGTTTGGTTGATTGAGAAAATTCCTGTTTCGCTCATTTTCGAGAAAATCGCCGGCGAGATGACGTGAATGCCGTTGAAGGCCAAACGTTCGGCGTTTCCTTTCGGCGTCTTTGCCAGCGTTTTTTTATTCTCAGCGAACGACTCCCAACCGCACAATTGATCCGTTTCATCAAAAAGAAAATAGCGGCTCGTCTTGCGTGATTGCACGGCTAAAGTTGCGACCGCGGCGTTGTCAGTATGAAAGCGATACATGGCCTTCAAATCAATATCGCTGAGCACGTCGACATTATGCAGGAAGAAAGACGCGCCGTCATCAAAAAAATCCGCCGCTTTCTTCAAACCGCCGCCGGTGTCCAACGGTTCTGCTTCGCGAGAAATTTCAATGTGAATGCCGAAATTCCGTTGGGCGCGCAGAAAATCGATAATCATATCGGCAAGATGAAAAACGTTGATGATCACCTCGACGCAACCGGCGTTGATGAGTCGCCGCAAGACGATCTCCAGCATCGGCGCGCCATCGATCTCGATCAACGCTTTCGGGCAAGTATCGGTGAGCGGCCGCAGACGGCTGCCCACGCCGGCGGCGAGAATCATGGCTTTCATCAAATTCCCTTTTTCTCCTGCTCCCGATGGCGCACTTCAACATTGACGTTGTTATATTTTTCCCGCAAATGTTTCGCCAACTGGCCGGCGCAATAAACCGACCGATGTTGCCCGCCGGTGCAGCCGAACGCGATCAGCAAATCAGTGAAATTGCGGTGTTGGTAATTTTCCACGACGTTGTCGACGATGGCATAAATGTGATTTAAGAAATGCCGCACCGCCGGCTCTTTTTCGAGAAACGCGATCACTTCCGGATCCTTGCCGGTAAGTTTGTCGAATGCTTCAAACTTGCCGGGATTCGGCAGCGCCCGGCAATCGAAAACGAAACCGCCGCCGTGGCCCTTTTCGTCGCTCGGCGTGCCGCCTCGATACGAAAAACTCTGCAGGCGCACGGTTAATTTCAATTCCGCCGCGCCAAATTGCCGCAGCATCGAGGAGGTGACGAGGCGCTTGAAAACCTGCATCAACATCGGCAATTCCACCGGCAGCTCGACCGAACGCAGCAGCATTTCGAGATTGCGAATGGCGTAGGGAACGCTTTGCAGAAAGTGGCTTTTTCGTTCGTAGAATCCGCGAAAGCCGTAGGCGCCGAGCGCCTGCATGATGCGAATATAAACATAACCGTGATAATAGTTCAAAAAATCTTCGCGGTCGATTTTGGTCAACCGTGCCGCCGCCGTCAAATAACGCTGGAGCAGTTCGTCGCGCGCTTCAAACGGAATGTCGGCTTTCGCATCGAAAAGCAGGGAAGCAACATCATATTGCAGCGCGCCTTTGCGGCCGCCTTGATAGTCGATGAAATAGGGCGCGCCCTCTTTCATCATGATGTTGCGCGACTGAAAATCGCGATACAGAAAAAAGTCGCGGTCGGCGGCAAGCAAGTATTCGGTGAAACGGTCAAAATCATCTTCGAGCGCCTGCTCGTTGAACGGAATTTGCGCCAGTTTGAGAAAATAATATTTGAAATAATTCAAATCCCAGCGCATCGATTGCCGGTCGAAACTGCCGCGCGGATAGCAAAGCCGGTAATCCAGCGTCTTGCCGGCGACGATTTGAAACTGCGGCAAAAGCTGCATGACCTGCGTGTAAATATCGATGAGTTTTTGTGAAAAGCCTTCGCGCCCGCGCGTATCGGTCAATAATTGGAACAAAGTCGTATCACCGAGATCTTCCTCCAGATAAATCCCCGCTTCCAAATTTTCCGCGTAAATCATTGGCACCGGCAAACCGGCGCGGCGAAAGTGCTTCGAAAATTCCAAAAAAGCGGCGTTCTCCTGCCGGTCGAAATTGGCGACGCCGATCACGCTGCGCTGCGCATTACGCAACCGAAAAAGCTTGCGATCCGAGCCGCCGCCTTTGAGCGGCGTGATGGCGTCTGCCGGCCCGCCAAAACAACTCGCAAAAAAATCTTTGAGAAGGCTTTCCATGGTTGATCGTTGGTTGATAAACGGTGTTTGCTAACGATTCATTTTAAACTCAAGGTACAAGTTTTCTCTTATAAAATCAAGCCAGATTCTCAATCTCCGCAGCGACTTCATAGCGTTTGCGGCAAGATGTGATGGGCTACCCGTGTCCACCATGCGCGAAAAAAGCTTTGACATTCACTGGCGGGTTGCTTATCTTTAGGGGTCTATTTTGGAGACCGTATGTCCCAGCAGCGCGAGGCGATTGCGCCCACCGATATTGTTCTCGTTCATTTTGAAAACAAACCGGCCTTTTTCGCTCGCGTTGAGCGCATTGATCCCGACTACAAACGGGGGTGGTGGCATGTCAAGCTTTTCGTTCTCGCCCTGCCGATGCAAGTTATCACTTGGATCATTGACGATGAACAAATTTGCGGCGCTGATTTCACCATGGGCGGTGTGCCGGTGCGGATCGAGAAGGTCGTCCCGCCGGCGGAAGCGCCTGCCGGAGAACAGGCGCCGGAATTGGAAACGGCTTCGAATATAACGCCGGAGCCGCGCAAGCAGGCGCGCATTCTGGCGCTGGGCAAAAAACCTCCGAGCGAAGAGAATACGGCTTTTCAACCGGCGGGTTGAGAATGCCGGTTGCAGATTTGGCATAAAATTCAGTTCGGTTTTTGAAATTAAAATGTAACGTGAAGGAGGATGACAAGGATCGGCTGCATTGACAGGACGGTTAAGATAGCAGGCAGCCGGATAAAAATGAGAACAATTTATTTTTTGATCTCGGTAGTGTCAAAAGTTCTATGAAAACCAGGGGGGATTTCTGAAAAGTCTGGAGAGTTGTTGTGGCTCAGAGTGTGTTTGCGTTTTCTTAGGCATGGAACAATGATTGAACAAAAAGAAAAGCGGGA
>Ga0247727_10010848_pt1 | contig 16044 bp, 14 predicted proteins | sample WisWelCaveWW1625_FD_202498 | JGI IMG/M metagenome (GOLD analysis project Ga0247727, IMG submission 202498) | Biofilm microbial communities from Wishing Well Cave, Virginia, United States - WW16-25 | ecosystem: Environmental > Aquatic > Deep subsurface > Groundwater > Cave microbial mat | place... | reverse complement strand
GCCAGAATTGGCGAATGATCTCAGCGACTGCTCCAATTATCACGCCGATCACAATCGTCGGCCAGTGATACCATTTCGCGTAGCGTTTGAAGAAGAGAAAATTGCCGCGCACTTTGTGATAAATTTTGAATGCGCCGCCCGCGGAGGCTCCGACTTTGTGCCAGATTTTCGCCGCCGGTTGATACAAACAAACAAAACCCGCCAATCGCGCGCGCCAGCTCCAATCGGCGTCTTCGGCGTACATGAAATAATTCTCATCGAGCATGCCGATTTTTTCAATGCACTCGCGTCTCGCTAAAACCGCGCAGCCGGTAAGATAATCGACCGCTTCGGGTTGATTAAATTTTTCCGGCGCATCAATCTGGCGCAGGCCGCGATGCCAGACACGCCCCGTCCATAAATTGACCTTGCCGCCGGCGAACCAGATGCGATTGGGATCATGATGATAATAAATTTTTGGCGCCACCATTCCAATGTCGTCGCGCGAATGAATCGCCTGCACGAGATGGTCGAGAAAATCCGGCGCGACTTCGGTGTCATTATTGAGCAGCAGCACAAGCTCGGCGCCGGCCTGCAGCGCTATTTGCATGCCCTGATTATTGGCGCGCGCAAAACGCTCGTTGCGCGGATTGGCCAGCACTTCGACTTCCGGAAATTGCGCGCGAATCGCTTCGACGCTGCCGTCGGTGGAGGCGTTGTCGATCACTAAAATATGGCGCGGTTGATAGGCAATTTTTCGCAACGAGGCGAGACAGGCGAGGGTGTCGTTCTTGCCGTTCCAGTTGACGAGGAGAATCCAAACGAGGGGATCGGTATTATTGCGGCCTTTATCCGGACCAATACTCATGGAACAATCAAAATTTTTATTTGAAATGAAAGCACAACTTCTTATCTTAAACTGAGATGGAAATTTCTTCTTACATAGATGGCTGGCGGCAACGCGCACAACAGGAACGCCAACAAACCGAAGCACGACGACAAAACGCTATTCACGAGGCCAGGAGAATTGCGCGTTTTCTCAGCGAAATTGCCGGCGTCAGTAAGGTGGTCGGCATTGGCTCGGCTTTCGATCCTGAACGCTTCAGCCAGCGGTCGGACATTGATATGGTCGTTTTTGGGCTTCCGCCGAACGCGTATTTTTCAACTCTCGGCCAGATCATGGCAATGACAAAATTCGAGGTCGATCTTATTCCTTATGAATCGGCAACCGCGCTGCTCAAGCAACGAGTTGCGGAAGAAGGAGTTCAGCTATGGCCATAGAAACCGGTGATAAATTTATAAGGATTGCCGTTGAAATCCGTGAAGAACTGATGAAGCTTGATGTTCTTTATGCCGAATGGCGCGGCGTCGATTCCGACGCCGGAATGCCCTCGCTGTTCTTGCGCGGCAAAGCTTCAATCTTTCATGATTTTTATTGTGGCGCTGAACGGATTTTCAAAAAAATCGCTGCCGAGTTGAACGGTGGTGTTCCGGCCGGTGAATCATGGCACCAGGAATTATTAAATGATATGAAGCTTGATCTACCTCGGCTGCGACCACCGGTGATTTCTGCAGAGACCCACAAGCTACTTTTAGAATTTCTCAGCTTCCGCCACAAATTTCGCAACATTTACGGGTTTGAGTTAGAGCTCGATAAAATTGCAAACATTGAGGGCAAATTCCCTGAAGCACACAAAAGATTCAAAACCGATCTCGTAATATTTTTAGATTTTTTGGATAAGCTCGCCGGCGTTTCTCCCGCCACCCAAAACTGATTTTATTCAACCAACTCTTCTATCGCCGCCATGACTCTTTCCCACGAATACTTGCGCTTCTCGATTTTCACATTCGCAGAAAATTCATTTTCGCGCTTCTCGCGATAAAACCGGCGAATCGCCTCAGCCAGCGGGCGCGGCTCATTCGGCGAAACTAAGAACCCGGTTTTCTCGTGAATCACAACTTCCGCCAAGCCGCCGACATTTGTCGCAATCACCGGCCGGTCAAAGTTGTAGGCAATCTGCGCGATGCCGCTTTGCGTGGCCGACAGATACGGCAGCACGACGACGTCAGCCGCGCCAAAATAGCGCGAGACGTGCTCATTGGGAACATAATCCGCGACGAAACTAACGCACGAATCTAAATTCAATTCGCGCGCGCGCTGGCGGTATTTTTGTTCGTCGTCATAAAATTCGCCCACTACGAGCAGCAAGGTTTCGCCGATTTCGGCTTGCCATTCTTTGAGATGTTGCATCGCCTCGAGCAGCACCATCACGCCTTTGTAACGACGCACATAACCGAAATACAAAATAACATTTTTTGCCGTGAGGCTCAACTCTTGGCGCGCCGCAGCTTTGGCTATGGCCGCGCCAAAAATTTCAAACACCGGATGCGGCGCTTGGCGATATTTTGCCGCGGGAAAATATTGCAGCAGTTCCTGCTCAACCGCGTCGGATTGGACGATGAAATAATCCGCCTGCCGGAACGCATATTTCGTGAACGCAATATCGCCGGGACGGCGCTCGTGCGGAATGACGTTGTCACAAATGAACATGGCTTTCGTCTTGTTGTCACGCTTCGCGAATTTGGCAATCGTCCCGAAACACGGGCCGAAGAACGGCAGCCAGTATTTGAAAATAAGCAGATCGGGTTTGCGCCGGCGAATTTCCTTTGCCACACGAATCCAATTGAATGGATTAATCGAATCCATCAATTGCGGCGCGGGCGCAACCTCGTCGTGTTGCGAAGCGCCTCCACTTTCCTCTTGCGTTTTGCCGGGAAAAAGTAGTTTGGGATACTGGCGTTTGAAAGTGATCGTTTCGACGGTGTGGCGCTTGCGTAAATGGGAAGTCAGTAAAGCATTGTAGTGAGCGATGCCGCCGCGCAATGGGTAAGCCGTGCTGACAATGATGATGTGCATTTAACCTGTGCCGGAGCAGAGCCGGCTTCGTCTTATTTTAAGTTCAAAATTTCCGCTTCTGCAAGACCGGTGATCTTGGATATCAATGCAACCGGCATGCCTTCGGCGAGCATGGCTTTGGCAATTTCGATCTTTCCTTCGATCTTTCCTTCGATTTTTGCCGACTCAAACATGCCTTGCTCACTGGCTTTGTTGAGGAGATATTTCTCGTAGGCTTTACGCTCGTTCTCCGGCATTTGCAACAAATCAAGCTTCTCTCGAGCCTTCTGAATATTTTTGGAGCGAAACTCCTGCTTGATCTCTGAATTCTTGAAAAAATATATCCACTCGTCCAAATCGCTCTTGACCACGTTGCGAAATCTCTCCAGCTCGATGAGATAGTATTCCGGGAAAATGTTTCCCGCGAGGCGCCCCGGCATTCCTAACAGCGCGTTTTTGTCGTGGCGTTTCAAATTCAGTTTGCTATGATCGTTCAAGCCGTAGAATTCGGTGCAGCCGTGATAAACATAATCGCTTTCACCCTCTCCCAGCAGGAAATACAAAATGCTGATGGAAATGATCTTTCTGACTTTTTCGTAGCTTTCTCCCACTTGAATGTGATCGACGATCAATCTGGAGGCGCCGTACAGTAAACGGGCCCAATAGTGCACTTCGCGATTGTTTTGCACCTCGACGACGATGATCTCTTTATTCTCATTTTCAACCACCAGATCGACGCGATTGAATTTATCGGTCGGGTATTCCTGATTGCCTTCGCTTTCCAATATCGATAAAATTTTGATATCCTGTTTCAACAGGACGCTCAGAAAGCCTTCCAGAATGTCGTAGTTGGCTTTGTTGCGCAACATGTTTTTGATCGCCCAATCGAAACTGATCAGCGGCCGGTTTTTCGCGTTCATATTTTGCTTCCGCAAATTGAGATCTATTTTTATTCTGCATCATTTTTTGTCAAAGCCCAGTTCGGCTTTAATCCCATAATTCGGCGTTTGATTCTGCGTCGCGGCGAGCATTTCGCCCAGCAAGCCGAACGAAATCATCTGCACGCCGACGATGAGCAGCAGCAAACCGAGAAACAGGAGTGGGCGATTGGTGAGATAGCGCTGATTGAAGAGCCGCTCGTAACTCAGATAAGCGCTGATGCCGAAACCCAGCATGAAAGAAATCAACCCGCCGAGTCCAAACAAATGCAAAGGCCGCCGCGTGTAGCGCGTCAAAAATAAAACCGTCACCAGATCAAACAGGCCGCTGGTATAACGCGACAGGCCGAATTTGCTCTTGCCATATTTGCGCGGATGATGTTTGACTTCCGCTTCGCCGATGCGAAAGCCCTCTTTCTGCGCCAGCACCGGCAGGAAGCGATGCAACTGGCCGTACACCCGAATGTTGTCCGTCACCTCGCGACGATACGCTTTCAGGCCGCAATTGATGTCGTGCAATTTCACGCCGGTAAAAAAGCCGGTCACTGTATTGAAAATTTTTGAAGCAAAACGTTTCGAGAACTTGTCGTGGCGGCGTTTTTTCCAGCCGGAGATCAAATCGTAGCCTTTTCTCAGCTCTTCCAGCAGATGCGGAATTTCCTCCGGATCGTCCTGCAGATCGGCGTCCATCGTCACGATAGAATTGCCTTGCGCAGAGGCAAAACCGGCGGCGAGCGCCGCGGCTTTGCCGTAATTGCGCCGAAATTGAATGACGCGCACGCGGCGGTCGCGCCGCTGCAATTGCCGCAATTTTTCAAACGAATCATCCGTCGAGCCGTCATCGACAAAAATAATTTCCGCGCGCAGGCGCAGGCGATTGATCACCTCGGTGATTTTATCGTGCAACTCCGCAAGCGAGGCCGCCTCATTAAACAGCGGAATTACCACGGAAAGCGCAGTCGTCTCGGTTTTCGCATGAGACGGTTGTGGACGGTGATGCGGCGGCGCCGGAGCCGGCCGGGTTCTGACATTCACTTGTTCCGCGCGGCCATCCGTTTTTTCGGCATCGCCGGAACGTCCGGTGTTTGATTCAGAGGCGATGGAGGCCGCAACAGGCGCGGGCCGTCGAGGCCGATGACGGAAATGATGACGCCGATTTCTGTGTTCGGCATTTTGTCGCGACGGTTGCCCGGTCTGCGGCTTTTCGTTAGGTGTTTCGGAATTCATTGATTCTCTAAGATCGGATTTTTTGTTTCGGGGAGATTCTCGGGATCGGAGAGATCGACGCGTCTGGCATTTTGCGGCACGCGAATGACAAATTCGCTCGCGGCGATTTTGTTGTTGACCTCGATATGATTATAAAAAACGGTCAGCCGTTCTTTGAGCGCCGGGCGCTGCATTTGAATGAGCTGCGGCAACCACACGCCGCGCACCTGCCGGAAACGTTTGAAGTCCTGCCGCGCATACAACGCGCCGTTCTCGTCGCGCTCTTCGGCTTTCACCACCACACCGCGCGCCGGATTGATCCAGTAAGTGACTCGCCACGCGGCGCTGTCAAGCTCTGCCGCGGCGTACTGCGTCATACCGGTGGCCTGCATCTCCTCGGCAAAGCGTTGTGGGCGTCTGCTCTCGAAGCGATATTCCTCGCCTTCGCGCATGACCGTAAACGTGCTGTCAAAATGCGGCAACGCCGCGCCGACCATGCCGCTCATCATCTCGTCGTAAGTCAAATCCATTTGAAAAAATGTCAACTCACGGACTTTCTCGGTTTCGCCGAAAAAATAAAGATTCTCCAGCGGCGAGAACGTCGCGAATTGGCGGCGATCCGCAAAGAAAAATCCGGCGTCGATCCCCAGCGCTGCCTCGACTTTGATAAAAATCGAATCCGGCTTCAAAACTAAAATGCGCGCCGGCGCCGTCAGCCGGGCCTGCGGTGATTCAATGGTCAACGGCCCCTCACCGCGAAACGTGTGCAGGCGCCGGTAATTTTCCACGACGCGCGAATACAATTCTTCCGGCTGCCAGTCGCGCTCTAATTTCGGCGCGCGGCCGGCGCAACTTGTAAAAGCAAGCGCTGCTGCCGCCATCCCGATGACGTAAAGAAGAAACGGGGAAAGGGAGTAAGCGAGTAAAAATGATAAAGCAAAAAAACGCTCCGTCTTTTTGCCTCTGCCCTTCCGCCTTCCCGCTCTGATTTCAAACAGGTTCATCAATTTTTCCGCGTTTGGCCCTCAACTTTGCTGCGCTTGCTCTTTGGCCCGCTCGAAAACATAGCGCAATGCTGCAAAGAGATTCGCCAGATCTGTGATCGTAAAGGAACGGGGATCTCGGACGAATTGCCGGGCTTGAAGCTTACCAAACTCCCAGACCATGCCATTGGAGACCGATCCGTGCAGAATTATTTGATCATTTTCATTGATGGTTTGGGCCGCAAGCATGGCTGCCAGACACTGCTCCCAACCGGCTTCAAAATCATCCCGTTTGGCTTCCACCACCAGCACATAAGGTTTGTCCCTGACCAATCCCAGCGGTGTGCGCTTCGTAAAGAGAAAATCCGGGTAGCCTTCAAATTCTTCATCAACGCTCAACGCGACGTGGCTCCAAATCAAAAGCGCGTCATCGTAGTGTTTCCAGATTTCCTTCAAGATGGGCGCAATCAGAAACTCGCTGATCGCCGCTTCGGACATTTTGACGTCGATGTGCTGCAGCACATAAGCCAATTCCTGTTGGAAGCGTTCATCGATCGTCATCGGCATTGGTTGAATGAATGATTCAATCAAAACGGTGATTTGGCGTTCTTTGGCAATTGCATCAATACTTTTGTAGGTTCTCAAAGCCATGTTTATCTCCTGCAGAATTTCTGCAAAGCAATTTATCGTTCGACACACAGCGTTCAATCCGGCGTCGAGCCCAACTTCTGTTGCAAGCTCTGGCGCGAGCCGTCCAGTTGCAGCGCTTTTTGCCAGTACTTTTGCGCGTTCTGGATTTGCCCGAGTTTTTGATACACGTCGCCGAGATGCTCGAACACTTCCGCGGACGAATCGCGCGTTTCAATCGCCTGCAAAATATATTGCAGCGCCGTTTCGTAATCGCCCATCTGATAATAAATCCAGCCGATGGTGTCAAGAAACGCGCCGTTCTTCGGCTCCTTCTCCAGCGCGCGTTTGACCATGTTGACTGCCTCGTTGAGGCGAAGGCCGCGTTCGGAAAGACTGTATGCAAAATTGTTCAACAGTGTCGCATCGTCCGGCGTAATTCGCAGCGCGCGTTGATACATCGAATCGGCTTCAGCGTGACGACCCAGCTCGTCGAGCGTGGAAGCAAGCGTTCCTAAAATATTGGTATTATCGGGATCGGCGAATAAGGCGGTATTGAGATACGTCATGGCGCGTTCGTGCTGGCGCTGCTGACTCAATATAACGCCGAGCAGAAAATTGACATTCGGATTATCCGGCGCCAACTCATAGGCGCGCTCGAGATTTTGCTGCGCGGCGTCGTTTTTATTGCGGCGCATGTTGGTTAACCCGAGCTGCATCCAGACGCGAGGATCGCGTTTATTTAACTGACCTGCCTTTTCAAAATAGACCGCCGCCGAATCCAGATGGTTTTGATTGTAATGCCAGTCGCCGAAAGCATAAAACACGAGATAATTTTGCGGTGCAATTTGTACGGCGCGCAGAAAGGCTTTGCCCGCGCGCGTCGTGTCGCCGCGCTGCGAATACAGCGCGCCCAGTTGCAGCCATTTCTCGCCGCCGGTCGAATCCTTCTCGGCGCGCTTTTGCAGCAAACCGATGGCGTGGTCGAGTGTTTGTTGCGATTTCTTCTTGTCGCCTTTTTGTTCGTAGACTTCGCCGATCTGCATCAACAAATCGACATTACTCGTGTCTTTCGCCAAGCGCGCCGACAACGAGGCGATCACGGCATCCAATTGTTTCTGCGCCGTTGTGGTGTCGCGTTTCTGCAAATACAATTCATACAAGTCGCCGAGAATTTCAACATTGCTCGAATCGAGGCGGCTTTGTTTTTCCAGCAAGGCAATCGCGGCGTCGAGATTTTTTTGCGCGACAAACAGGCGCCGCAACGCGCTGCGAATTTCGCCAAAATCATCGTTGCGGCTCAACGTTTTTTCATACCAGTTGACCAGCGCTGCGGTGTCTTTTTTCGCTTCGTAAACCGCGCCGATGGAGAGATAGGCGCGCTCGTCGCCGGGCGAATCTTTGAGGTAATCCTGAAAGGTTTGCATCGCCTCATCGTAGCGCTTCTGGCTGAGATAAAGCATGCCGAGTCCGAACCATTCGCGCGGGCCGGCTTCGCCGAGATCGAGCAATTTCTGGTACATCGCGATGGCTTTGTCCTGCTCGCGGCGTTGCAGATAATAACTCGCGAGCACCGCAATCGCCTGCGTGTTTTCCGGCGCGAGGCTCAAAATCGTTTCATACTCTTTCACCGCTGCGTCGATTTGATTCTTTTCCCGAAACGCCGCCGCCAGATTCTCGTGCGTCGCAATATTGCGCGGATCGAGACGCACGGCGCGCCGCAGAATTTGAATGGCGCTTTCCGCGCGATCCAGCCGCATGTAAATTTCGGCAACGGCGTTGTGCAGCGAAACCGACGTCGAATCAAACAGCAGCGCTTCCTGATACGCATTCAAGGCCGCGCCGTAATCGCCATTCATCTCGGCAAGCGAGCCTTGCACCACCAACTGCGTCGCGCGCGGATCAGCTTCGCGGTAGGATTTATATCTTCCCGTGGCGGGCTTGAATTGATCGGCCAATTTCGGCGGTTTCCCCGCGCAGCCCAGCCACAGTGCGAGTAAAGGCAATAAGCCAAATTTGAAAATGAGATTATTTCTTTTCATGAGCAATCGTCAATGTCACTTTTCGTTATGGTAAATTTTCCAGATCATTCAAATCTTTATAGCTGCCGCCGGTTTTTTTGTTGATCTTTAAATGTTTCAAGCTGATGAAATTCACTTCCACTTCATCGATGATTTCCATCGTTCGTTCGGCATAGCATTCGTCAAAATTCACGCCGGAAATAGCGGTAAAAATTTTTATGCAAATCGGCGGCAGCCCTAGCTGAACGGAATTTTTGTCTTGCAAAAATGGTTCGGTCGATATTTCCGGCATGTCGAAGCCGAATTCTTTCAGCGCCGCAACTATCCGTTCGGCATTTTCGGAGTTGCGTGCAATCCAAATATCCATGTCGGGCGTTGCGCGTGGATAGCCGTGATATCCAACGGCATAAGCGCCAATCACTAAATACTCAACTTCATGCTTGTGGAGCAGGCGCAAGAATTCTTTGAAGTCGAGAGGTAATACTCCTTCCATATTGAACTAAAAACTGTTCTTCTGTCTTATGGCAGGTTTTTCAAGTCGACCAGATCTTTGTCTCTGGCACTGGCCTTCTTATTGACTTTCAAATCGTGCAAGTTGATAAAATGAACATTGAAATCGTCGATTTGTTCAATGACCCGCTTGGAATAACACTCGGCAAAAGTGACCCCCGAAATTGCGGTTGAGATATCAATGCGCAGGGGCACCTCGCCAAATCGAACGATGCTCTTGTCGCGCAGGAATAAACTCGTTGAAAGCTCGGGCAGATCAAACCCGAATTCTTTGAGAGCGGCTACCATTCGCTCGGCGTTGTCGGGATGAATGGCGATCCAAATGTCAAGATCTTGAGTCGTTCTCTGATAACCATGATAGGCGACGGCGTAGCCGCCAATCAGCGGATATTCAACTTGCTGGGTATGGAGAAATCTTAAAAAATCTTTGAAGTCGGGGGGTAGTTTTATCTCCATAATTTATCCACCGCAGAGCTTCGATATGCCGCAGTCTCTCAAAGAAAGCTTGGGAGAACCAATGAGGCTTTTCATCTGGTTCATCTCCGAGCGCAGAGACTGAAATAACGGTTTTGTTCATTTTATAGGGAAAATTTTCAAGAGCCATCTTAGATCCGAATTAATGTATTGAGCTTTTGTAATATCTCCGAAGTAACCTGTTCAGACAGTTTGCAAATAAACTCCGCTTTTCTCGCCTGCCAATCCAAATTCTTGATTGAGGATTTAATTCTATCCAAATGACGCCCCCTCTGGCAGGAATATAATCGATTGCCATCACCAAATTTCCTGCCCTGTTGCGTTGCCGGTATCAATTTCGCCGTGCAAATTTTCTTGCGTTACACCAGCCAGAAGCTCGGCAAGGGAGTATTTGTGCTCGACCATCGGGGTTGCGATCAGTTTTCCTTCCGAGAGGGACAGATCAATAAAAGCGCCTTCTTTGATAGTTATTGCCTCAAAATATGCATGAGGAATAAGAAGCGCCAAACTTGTTCCTAACTTTTGAACTTGAACCTGCATAGCAAATCTTCTCTTTTGATTAATTTAGAATGCTACAAACCATTGTTCCATCATTTAAAATATACCACAAACTCCAAAAAATAACAAGGATAATTTTGCCTGTTGCATGGACGCGCGGGGCGAAGTCCGACTTGCGCTCGACGATTTTTCTAATTTAGCAATATCCCGCGGCGCAAGTCGGACTTCACTTTTTTATTGTTTCTTTCCCGTCAAATTTTTATCTTACTATCCGTTTTGCCGTTTGCAAATACGAAAGTCAATTTACATTTACCAATCAAGACACGATTTACGAATTACGTTTTACGCATCACATTTTCATGTCACGTCTCAACGATCTCAATCCCGAACAACGACAGGCGGTCGGACAAACCGAAGGGCCGTTGCTCATTCTCGCCGGCGCCGGTTCCGGCAAGACGCGTGTCATCACGTATCGTTTAGCTTACTTGCTCGAATCCAAACGCGTTCCGCCGGAAAATCTTTTGGCGGTCACGTTTACCAACAAAGCGGCGCGCGAAATGAAGGAGCGGTTGGAAGGATTGGCGGGGAAGGTTGCAACGAAAGTGACGCTGTCGACTTTTCACTCGCTCGGCGTGCGCATTTTGCGCAAAAACGTCGAGGCGCTCGGCTATCGAAAAAATTTCGTGATTTATGACGAATCCGACCAGCTCGCGCTGATTCGCGAGATCATCAAAGACGAAGCGATGGAATTTGGCGGGCACAATCCTTCGCAGTTGCTCGGTCGCGTTTCCGCGGCTAAAAATGATGGATGCGCGCCGGAACAATTTCACAAAACCGAAAACGCCGAAGAACTGCTCTTTCGCGATCTGTACGGCCAGTATCAGCAGCGCACGCGCGGTTTTAATGCGATAGATTTCGACGACATTTTGATTTTGGCGACGAAACTGTTGGCCGAGCATGCCGAGGTCCGCGCGTATTATCAAAATCTCTATCGCTACATCATGGTGGACGAGTATCAGGACACCAATCCGCTGCAGGATCGGTTCATTGAATTATTGAGCGGGCAGCGGCGCAATCTCTGCGTGGTCGGCGATGACGACCAGTCGATTTACTCATGGCGCGGCGCGAACCCGGAGATCATTTTGCACTTCGAGGAAAAGTATTCCGGCGCGCGTGTGATCAAGCTCGAGCAAAATTATCGTTCGACGCAATTGATTTTAGACGCCGCAAACGCCGTGATTAAAAATAATAAACGCCGCAAAGGGAAAAATTTGTGGACGGCTTGGCAGGGCGGCGCGAAAATTCGCGTGCTGCGCGGCGCGAATGAGAATGATGAAGCCGAAAAACTCTTCGCGGAAATCGCCAGCCAGCGCCTGTTGGATGCGAAGCGGCGTTGCAGTGATTACGCCATTCTGGTGCGCACGAATTTTCAAATGCGCCCGCTCGAAGAAGCGGCGCGGCTGGCGAACGTGCCGTATCAGCTCATCGGCGGCGACTCGTTTTACGACCGCGCCGAGATTCGCGATTTGATCGCGTATTTGAAAGTGATGCGCAATCCCGACGATGAGCTGAATTTTAAGCGCGCGCTGCACTTCCCCAAACGCGGTATCGGCAGCCAAACGTTGCTGCGCATGCACACGTATTGTTCGACGCACCACAAAAATTTATATCGCGCCTTTCACGAAGCCGAGTTCATCGAAGATTTGCGCGGGCCAATGGCGCATACGATGATTCAATTCGCGCATCTCATCGATGAGTTCCGCCGAAAATTTCACGATGGCCAACTCGGCGTCGTGGCGGAAGAGTTGGTCAAACGCCTCGATTTCATGCACGCGTTACAGGAAACTTCGCATGACGAGAAAGTCATCGAGAAACGCCAAAACAACGTGCGCGAGTTTCTCGGCAGCTTGAAACGTTTTGAACAAACAAGTGACGATCCGACGCTGGCGGGATTTCTCGACCGCCTCAGTTTGATTTCCGATACGGACTATCTCAATCGTCAAGTTGACCGCGTGGTGATTCTGACCGTACACGCGGCGAAAGGTTTGGAATTTCCGTACGTTTTTATTTACGGCATGAATGACGGCCAATTTCCCAGCCGCCGCGCCTGCGAAGAGGGCGGCGAAGAAGAGGAGCGCCGCTTGTGCTACGTCGCCCTCACCCGGCCGCAACGCGAATTAACCGTGAGTTTTTGCGACAAAAAAACGCGCTACAAAGAAGAACTGGCGCTGGAGCCGTCGCGTTTTTTGCGCGAGATTCCGGCGGCGCTTTTTGAAAATTCACCGTTTAAAATTGAAAGCGCGGAAGAAACGGCGCAGCGGGAAGCCGCGGAACAGGATGATGCGCTGGCGATGATTCGGAAAATCAAGTCATCCCTGCAAAAGCCGGCAGCAAAAAACTCCTCTTGAAAATTTTGCCTTGTTTTCAACCAGAAAATGCCTTATAATTTTTAGAGGTTTTTTTGCTTGTTGGTTGTCCCGCCTCAGCTACGAAATTCGAGGGAGCGAGCTTTTTGATCCGGGCTGCAAAGTGCTGGGCGTTGAAAAACCGTTATTTTGCAAATTGCCATTTCTCTGATTTTGCCTTTCCCACTTGCCGCTCTTGTGTACGGCATTGACGCCATTTTTCGAAAGGTTCGCCAATGAACAAAACCGAATTGGAAACCACGTTGATCACGTTTGGGTACGAGCTGCTTTGTCATCGCCTCGATAGCCAAAACAACCCAAAGCCTCTCATTCCGGAAGCGCTGCAAGCCATTCATCACCAGTTGGGGATCGATTACGAAAACTTGTCTCCCGAAAATCGTGTCCAACTCATCTTTCAGGCTTTGACGGACCAGAACGCCCCAACGCTTCTGCCCATTACCGAGCTTTCTCTTGCTGCTTTGGAGAATCCTTCGACAGCAGATAAGCTTGACAAAGACTTCGAAGAAGCCTGTAAAAAGTTGTCTGACAGTGGCAATGGTCGCTTCGGCACGTTCGGCTATCTGATGAGCTACTTCGGCAGCCGCGTGGCGCTCGGCGCAAAAGATCACCCGACGCTGTCGGTGGCGACGTATTGGAAGGTGTTAGCGGCCTCAGCGTTCGCGCAAAACCAGAGCGAAGTTTTGCTCTTCTCCGGCGATGTGACCGGCCTCAGAGAGTTCATGCGCGTGAAAACTTCCAAACAAGCGGCGAAGAACATGCGGGCGCGCTCGTTTTACGTGCAGATGCTGTCGCAAGTTTTGGCGCGGGCGATATTGCGCGAGCTCGAATTGCCGCTGTGCAATTTGCTCTTTGAAGGTGCGAGCCGATTTCTATTGATGCTGCCGGTGGATCGGACCACAGAATTGGAGGCTTTATTAGCCGATCTCAGCCGGCGACTGCTGCTGTTGCACGGTCCCACGCCGGCGCTGCAATGCGCCTATCGCCCTGTGCCATTAGCTGATCTTTTTGACCAGACACTTGATGCCGAAAAACGAACGGCCTGGCAGAAACACAGCGAAAAGTTGCAGGGCGCTGCCAGCCGCGCCAAAAATCGCCTGCTCAAATATTTGCTGGCCACTTCAGCGAATGAGGCAACGGTTGCTTCTATTATTCAGCAACGCTTTTTTCAACCGCATAACGGCCGGCATCCGGCGGAGTGCAACTGGTGCGGGGTGGAATTGAGTGAAAGCGATATTCGCCGCAATCGCGTTGCAGAAGACGAAGAAGACGTGCCTCGGTGTTCGCAATGCCGGCATTTGGGTTGGACGGACCGAGGCGAACCCGGTCTGGCCCAGCAAATTGCGGAGGCGCGCTTCGCCCGGCTCACGAGCACGCTTGCCCCCGGCGCTTCTTTAATGAATTTTCACCCTGATCCGGATGAGCATTTTGCCGAGAGCCGCTGGCGAGCCGGCAGCCAAACCAATGCGCCAACCTGGCGCGAGTGCCTCGGTTATTTGGGCTTTGATAAAGGCGCGCTGCGCACGGCTTTCATGAACGGCTTTATTCGAAATGCTCTTAAAAATGAGAATCCCGCCGACGAAATGATCCGGTATCGCGAGTTGGTAGAGCCCCTCTTTCGCAACCGCAGAGGCGCAGTGATTCCGGAGCGGGCGGCGGCATCTATGGAAACCAGGATTTTCCGCAACAATAATTTTGACGGCGTTCCCGGCGGCAGGGACATCTTCCGAGACTTGTTCCGCCATCTGGTTGTGCGCGATAGCTCCGCTCTTCCCATTAGCGGAATCAAAGTCGAACTTCATACCGCTAAAACCGGCAAGCTCGAAACCCTTGGCGGTCAACTGGATTTGACTTACGAGGCGCTTGCATCGAAGACGGTTTTTGAAACCGAAATGGTTTGGCAGCAACGTCAAATCGACATTCCGAAATTTCTATCACGAGACGACGAGCAGCGCGATCTGGGCGATTGGCTGCGCCGGCGCGCGCCGGAATTGCGCTTTGAACAATTTCTGCATCATTGTCGCACTGGCGTCGCTGAACTGCTGCAGCGTGAACGAGATTTTTATGCGAGCTTTGGTCTCGAGGTGTTGCGCGATTTTTACGACACGTTAAAAGCCAAAGCCGACGACTTGCCGGGAGAACAAGGCTTGCTGTTGCCTTTGGGCTGGGGCACGGGCTGGCGCGCCAAAACACTCGCCATGCTCAAACTCGACGAAAATTTTGAAACCTGGTTGCGAGCGCAAGATCAACTCGATCTCAAACCTGAAGAGAAAGTTTACCCGCGTGGACGGCATATTTTTATGAAAGAGGGCAAGCCCGCGCAACCTCTCGGATGGGTCAAGCTGATTTTTAAAGCCAGCCGGGTCATTGAACTGGCACAAAAGAAGGTTAAAGTCCGCAAGCTTTAGTTTAGATGAAATCTATTCCAAACAAATCTCCTCACTGTCTGTGCGCGTTTTTCCTAAATGACATTCACGGAGCAACCATGAACACACTCCTCTGCTTCACACTCATTGCCGGCATGGCTGCGGCGCAGCCGCCGGATTCCTCGCAAATCAAGCTCCTGCGCTATGAGCTCAAAGATTTTGTGCGGCAGGAAATTGCTGCCGAACAAAAAATGCTCGAGGCCAACACCGGCCAGCAAATGGCCGCCAAATGGCAGGAGCAGCAACTGGCCTTTCAAAAACTCGAAAACGAAGTCGCTGCCATGCGCCGCGATTACTGGATCATTGGCGGCGCCGGTTTGATCACCGCTATCGTTTCCATCGTGGTCTCCGTGTTTCAGCTTCGCCGTTTTGCCGTTAAAAAGGCGCAGGAAATGTATGTGAAAGCCATGGAACGGGTTGACGCCACAACCGTCGAGCTCAAAATCCCGAGGAATGATTTCGCCGTGGAGAAAAAACGGCTGCAATGGACGGGCTTTGAAAAGCTCGTCGAATATGAAACGCTCAACCAATCATGCACCCACGGCGTGGTCATCTTTCCGGCGCCAAACGATGCCGAGGCGCAAAAACTGCTCAACTTTCTGGAGCGCGAAAAAGTTGACCAGGAAAAAGCAACCTTCGTCATTTACACCGCCGGCCAGCTTAACCAAAGCCTGTTCCAGGACTGGCCGAATGTCACGCTCGCCAATCGTCCGCTCACATTGGCGCAAGCGGTTTTCGTCGCCGCGCGCGGTTTGAAAAAATAAAAGCCGCAAGTCACTTGCAGACTTGCAGCTTGCAAACGTGCGCAATTCCCCAAAATTGCTTTTTGGCGGGATTACAGGATTTACATGATTTCAAAAAATCAAGTCGATCCTGACTTGACAATGTTAACCCGAATCTACTGGAAAAGGTGAAATGTAAAAATCATATATCAAATGTCTTTATTGGCTGAAATGCAGATTGACCGGCCTTTAAGTTTAGCGAGCGGATGGTTACGCGTCGCAGTTTTGAGGTCTCGGATTTGGCGTTTCGGCAACGCACGCTCCCATCCGATCACCACGAA
>Ga0247727_10010847_pt1 | contig 16046 bp, 16 predicted proteins | sample WisWelCaveWW1625_FD_202498 | JGI IMG/M metagenome (GOLD analysis project Ga0247727, IMG submission 202498) | Biofilm microbial communities from Wishing Well Cave, Virginia, United States - WW16-25 | ecosystem: Environmental > Aquatic > Deep subsurface > Groundwater > Cave microbial mat | place... | reverse complement strand
TCAGGCACACTCTTGTTAAAATCTTCCAAGAGCCGTACCCACAGTTCCTGATTAACCTTAATGCTCCGCAGCGCTGCATTCTTACGGTTAATCTCTTCTGCTGTTTGCGTAAGTTGATTGATTTGATCATCAACATTTTTATTTTCATCGATCTTGCTTTGTAAATCCTGAATCGACCGGTCCGTGCCCACCATTCGGGTTTTAAGATTCAATGTTAGAATCAAAATAATCGCTCCAATGACAGTCAATCCAATCAATGCATAGGCTATCCCCAGAGGAACAGCTATCTGTTTTTTGACGACCCGGTATTCAGCCGGCAATAGATTTATTTCAATTAACCCTGTACCATTCATAACAATTTAATATTCATAGGCTTGTATTTTTTTATTTAACATCCCGCATCGCCAGACCGATACATACAGTCAAAAGCGGGGCAATCGCTGCTGGGTTTATCTTTCCGAATAGATCGATATCGAACTTTAGATGTTCCAAGGGATTAGAAATTTCGAGCGGGATCTTAAACCGCTTTTCAAAAAAATCCTTAATCCCTTTGATCAATGCTCCGCCACCGCTGAGAACGATCTTACTGATCTGCTCAGGCTCATTCCCCTCATTTTTTTCTGTTTGTTTGAAATAATTGATCAAAGAATCTATTTCAACCGCCAATTCTTCACTCGCCGACTGAACTGACTTTTTTATATCGTCTCGGTTCACCGAGGAATCAAATCGACCACTCAACAAATATTTCATTTGCGGCTTATCTACATTGGTAATTTTTTGTAAGTTTTTAGCGAACGATTCTCCGGCTGTACGGCAGTCGCGATTAAATAAAAATTGTCCGTTCTTACTGAAAATAACATTGGTCTCTCCTTCTCCGATATTGATCAGCACAACAACCCCTTCTGTCTCAAGATCTGCCGGATCCTTCCCGAGCATGTAAGCATTTTTAATCGCGAAAGCATCCCCATCAATAATCACGGGTCTTAAATTAGCCTCATAAAGAAGATCAATGTAAGATTGCATAATTTTATTCTTTGCAGCCACCAGCAGAACTTCATACGTATTGGTCTTTTCATTTTTATTAAGAATTTTGTAATCGAGCGTAATGTCATCCACATCGAAGGGACTGCGTTGCCCGGCTTCCCAAAGAATAATTTCCTCGGGATCGCTCGTTGGATCAACATGAATATTAATTTTATCAGTGATGATACCAAAACCCGACATGGAAACGATTACATCGGAAATACTGGGATCGCACTGATTAATCAGAGTCACAATAGAATCAAGCAAAACCTCCCGATTCTTAATTTCGCTACCCGCAATTGTTCCCGGGGGTATTTCTTTAATCCCGCAATAAAGCAGTTCATATTGACCCTTATTCTTCCGCATTTTAGCCAGTTTTAATGAATAACTGCCAATATCGAGTCCCACTGAAGTTGTGAAAGTTTTAAATACACTAATCTTTTTAAATGCTTCAGAAATCATATAATTCAGAAAAGAATTTATGAATCAAACTTAACATTATCGTATAACTTACCATATTATAATAATTTAACTAAATTATACTATAATGTCAAGCAAAAAAATTCAGACGAATAAATAATTTAAAATTTAGTTAACTAATTATACTACATATGGTTATCTGTTTCAAAGAGAATACAATCGGAACCTCAGACTTCACAGACAGTCATATGAAAATTAAATAATATAAATTTATCCAAAATCAAGATACAGATGAATATCCAAAATTGCTCTTACCAATTTGTCCGAATAGGGTGAGAAACTTTGCCTTGAGAGACTCTCAGCATAGTCATTAACGTATCACTTATTGAATTCTTGATTATGCCAATCGATTTGATAACCATTACCTTGGAATCCGCGACAAGAGAATCTGAAGAATTATGAATAAAAACAAAAAATTCTCCCCGCTTATAGCGGTGGTCGTCAAATGCCCCATTCCAATTTGGATCTTGATTTATTTTTTCCAGAGCAAGCTGCATACCTTTCTCCGCAATAATTTTGGCCTCCACCCGAATTTTTTTGCTCTCCTCTATAGTTCGGTTAACATAAAAATTGACACCAATGGCAAGTCCCGCCAGGGTCACAATGACCAGGATTAACAGCAATACGGGATTCGTAATAGCGCCGGATTCTTTCATTCCTCTGCTCCTTTAAACAGATTAGCAACTGATCACTCTTCTTCGAGCCCATCTTTATTCTTATATTTAATTCCAAAACGATAAAGACGGGTGCGAATACTTTTTCTGCTGATGCCGGACATTTTAGCAGCAATTGATAAATTATTGTCACAGCGTTTGACAAGCGCCTCAAAATAACGCCGCTCAAATTCCTCGCGTGCCAGTTTGTACGGAACATCGGTGATGCGCGTTTTTCTTGGAAAATGCGAAATTTTCTCCTGAAAATTGGCGGGTAAATCATCCATTTCGATCATCTCTCCATCGACCATGGCCACAGCACACTCAACCACATTCTCCAGTTCTCGAATATTCCCCAGCCAAGCATAACGGAATAATTTTTCAACCACTTCAGGTACAAAACCTTTTACAACTTTATTCATTTTCTCAGAATGTTTTTTTAAAAAAGAGATAATAAGTAAGGGCAAATCATCCATACGGTCTCTCAGCGGTGGGATCTCAATATTCACAACATTCAGTCGGTAATATAAATCTTCCCGGAATTCCCCCTTCTCCACCGCTTCATATAAATTCTTATTGGTCGCTGAGATAATCCGTGCATTCACCATGCTTTCCCGGTTATCTCCCACTCGCTTAAAGGTCCCTTCCTGAACGAATCGGAGGAGTTTAACCTGCATGGCTGAGGATGTCTCTCCTATTTCATCCAAAAAGAGGGTTCCGTCATTGGCCGCCTCCACCAAACCCTCGCGTTTGAAAATTGCTCCTGTAAAGGCTCCCTTTTCGTGACCAAACAACTCACTCTCCAAAAGAGTCTCGGGAAGGGCTCCACAATTAATTGCCACGAAGGGTTTGTTTTTTCGAGAACTGTTAGCATGAATTATTTTAGCAATCAACTCTTTCCCTGTTCCGCTTTCACCCATAATGAGGATCGTGCTATCCGAATGAACCACTTTTTTAACAACCTCTAAGACTTCTTGTATCTCCTTGCTGTTTCCAATCAGCCCAAGCAGATCAAACGATCGATCCGCCCCCCCCTTAGACTCCGTATTCTTTCGTTGTTCTATCTGTTTAACACAGCGGAGAATAGAATCTTCGACGGTCTCCTTCTGAAGCGGCTTGGATAGGAAGACAATATTTTTTTTTCGGATCCCGGATAACGCGCCCTTAATATTTTCATACCCCGCCGTGACAAATAAAAAAATTTGAGGATACTTCTCCAAGAGTTGATTAAAAAATTGCCCTGGCTCCATTTTGATCTGACTGCCATTTAGAAAAATGACTTCGGGATCAAACTGGTTCGATAAATCTGCAAACTGCGTAACTTCAGCCAAGAGCTTAACATTGGTATTCACCTTCTTAAGGATTTCTACGAGGAGTTGCATACAGGATTTATCGTTATCGACAATGCTAACTTGAACCAGATTCTGCATATTTGCTACTTATGATAAGGATGCTTGTGAATAATTGTCAGCGCCCGATATATCTGTTCTAAAAGAAAAACGCGTGCAAGCTGATGAGTCACTGTTAAACGCGACAAAGAAAGACAAAACTGGCAGTATTTTCTTAAATCGGCTGAGCAACCGAGTGGACCGCCAATGATAAAATTGAATTGTTTCTTCCCTGTAAGCGGGAATGCCCGAAACAGAGCGGCGAATTCTTGGGAATTATATTCTTTCCCGAGCGGATCGAGAAGAATAGAATAATCTTCCTTGTGCAGGCTCCGCAGTGTACGATTCTTCTCCTCTTCCAAAATTTTCTGCTCAGGAATTCCTCTCACCACTTTTTCACTCTTTATATAAATAATCTCAAGTTGACAAAACCGACGCAGCCTTCCGGAATAATCATCTATGGCCGATTGAATATAATCGTGTTTATTATTACCGATACAAATCAATCTTATTTTCAAAAATTGAATTAGATATTGGCTTAATAATGTGCTGGTCCTTATCATTGAATATATATTAAAGTACCAAAAAGTCAAGGGAAAAGTTCAAAAATGCCCATTTAAAAAGTTAAATGGGTAAAAATTCCCACCAATCAAATCAATCCATTGTTATCATAATCATATATATATCAAACTATTACGAATTAATAAATTTAAGAATAACGGAATCGAACAAAAAAATTACTTAATTGGAAGTTACAGAAACCCATACGCCTCACTGACAAAAAACGGCTTATCTAATCGAAAGATAATCAAACTTTTTAAAACAAATCGATCTAAGAGTTCTTAAAAAGAGTCCCTACTAAGTGGTCGCGTTCATAAATATGATGACATATTTTGTATTGCCAATAGCGACCACCCTGCAGGGGCGGGGGGGTCGCAGCCGTCCTCCTAGGGGGTGACAGTGAAAAAATGAGATGAACAGGAACATTTTGAGCGCCAAAGCCTGCCCGCCGTCCCGTTGCTCTAATCGCGGGGGAGCGCGCCCCCACAACAGGCCACCTGCCGGTAGGCAGGCGGGTAAGTCCTGTGGTTTGAGTTTAAACCAAACGTCAGCGTATTTACGAACCACCGCACTAAGCTCAGATCCGCCATCGATTAATCGGCTGGTAATTTTTCAAATTTGCTCTAACCATTTTAATTTGCAACCAGTTAAACCTAAAAAGGTATCCATTAGTTCCACATAAATATTTGATTGCTATTCCATTTTTATTTATTTTTGTTATATGTATCGTAGAATTAACTGCGCTTGCTTACTCTTAATAGGCACATTATTTTACACTCTCCTCACTCAAAGTCCCTGCTTTTCACAGGAACAAATCGATCGCGAAGAAAAGCAGGAGTACGAAGAGCTGGGCCTCTCACAAACTGAGTGGGAAAAATATAAGGCAAGCGGGATGAGCAAAAAAAAACTAAAAGAACTGATCCGTTTGGGCATTTCCATCAATGAATATCTTTCAAAGCCTTGGATTGCGTTAGGCCTGTCCGAAGATCAATGGCTCAAACGAAGGCGTGCGGGCCTGAATCAACCTGAAATGGAAATAAAAACCGTTCCCAAAGAATTTCAAAATTCGGATGTGATTCTCTCTTTTCTCTTACCAGGCTTCGGACAGTACAAAGTTCGACAGACCCGAAAGGGATTAATCTATTCTGGAGCTGGGGGAACCTTCCTCCTCTTAACCTTTTTGCTTAAAAGCCAGACCAGTAATCCCATCCAAGGGAATAAAGAAAACAAAAAACCGGGTAAATTCAATCCTTTTTTCCCGGTATTTTATGGAGTTACCGGCGCGATCAGTGCAATTGACTACTACCGGACCACCTTTTATTCAAACAATTTAAATCTTTCTCTTAGTCCCGAAGCCGTTCGAATGTCCGTCTCTTTCTCCTTTTAAAATTATTTTATGCTGAGAACCTTTTTAAGATCCAAAATCCACCGTGCTACGATTACGGAGGCTAACCTAAACTATGAAGGAAGCATAACGATCGATGAAGAATTCTTAAAAATAATCGATCTCCTCCCTAACGAAAAGGTTGAAGTTTTGAACTTTAATAATGGGGAACGGTTTGAAACCTACGTGATCCGGGGTAAGAGCGGATCCAAAACGATCTGTCTGAATGGTCCCGCCGCGCGTTTGGGACAAGTCGGAGATCTGGTTTCGATTCTCTCTTACTGTTTGGTAGATTCAACTGAAATCAATAAATTTCAACCCAAAATCATTTACCTTACTGAAAAAAACAATGTTCTCAAAACCCACTAATCTCTAACAGGGACTTGTGGAAAGGAGAAAATATGCATCACATTTTTCTGACATATCTTGGACAGTGGACGGGATGTCTGACTTTGCTTGTCGTAACAGGAATCTCTTCTCAACAGATACAGCAAAATCAACCCTTTCATATCGATCAGATTGCAAAGTCGACTCCTTCCGTGGAAGGACTGCTCAATCCCGCTCGTTTTTCCCTGTCCCATCAATACGCTTTTTCTTTCTCGACAGACGGTCAAACGAACCAAAGTCTGGGAATGGTTATCAATCGTCTAAAATACAATTTTTCTATCCCTCTCCAACTTTCTGTTGATTTAGGATTCTCCTTTGATCCGACTCAATTACTTCAAAACAATCCGACCTCGAGAAATCTTGGGATAAATACGAACATGCTATCACTCGTCAAACAGGCTGAACTCACTTACCACCCTAAACCTAACGTGCTCTTATCGATACAGTATAAATCAATTCCACCACGGCTTCCGACCGCACCTGGTTTATGGAACGGGTCCTCATTTTTCGACGATCCTCGTTGAAATATTTGATTATTTAAAAAAATGGGAAGCGGCCTGCAGGCTAAAAAAAAGTTAATTGCAAAAACACTTTTATTAAGTTTTATTTTAGGATTAGGAGGCTTTGGACTCTTCCTTTTTTTCTTCCCTTCCCGTCCCCAATCGTCTGTAAGTTCTCTCAGGGTTCCGAATCAGGGCGAAATCCAGGTCCTGAATGGGTGTGGTATTCCGGGCGCTGCTAAAGAAATACAATTCTTTCTGCAAGATCATGGTTTTGATGTCTTAGAATGTAAAAATGCTGATTATTGGAATTTCACGGAAACGATTGTCGTGAGTCGCAAAGAGAATATGCAAATAGCTAAAAAAATTGCCGAAGTCTTGGGTACCCCCAATATTATTTTACTCACCAATAAACAAATCTTTTTCGATGCCACAATCCTTGTGGGAAAAGACTATAGTCATCTAATTCAAAGAGAGAATTAGAAGGAGGCGCGTGAATCTCCGCGGCAAGCGTTTGGTCCGCTCAATTGTTAAACTGGCTCTCGCCAAAAAGGCTCTTGATTTGACCGTGATCAATCTGAAACGCCACAGTAATTTTACTGACTACTTTGTCATTTGTTCTGCATCCGTACCCCAACATGTCAAAGCGATTGCTGATCATATTATTCAGCAATTAAGACTCGTTGGACTCTCTCCTCTTCATCAGGATGGCCTGACTGCCCTCCAATGGGTCGCCTTGGACTATGGCGAGATCATCGTTCATATTTTTTTACCCCAGACCCGTGAATTTTATCTTTTGGAAAAATTATGGGGAGATGCCCCGCGGGAAGTTTTTTCGGAGCAAAAACACAAATAACTTAATTCTAGGTATGGCTTCCATAGCTGAAAACCTTCAGACTTTATTTCTTGAAGCGGTTAAGAACACAGTCGGTCCTGTAGAGAAATACCACCCCTCAATTGCCCCCTCCGGCCAGCCTCAATTCGGCCATTATCAATTTAATGATGCCATGAAATTGGCTAAAGGACTTTCCCGCGGCTCTCCCTACACCCTGGCTTCCCAAATCATTCAACAGTTGCCCCGGAATAACATCATCGAAAAAGCAGAAGTTGCTGGGCCGGGTTTTATCAATATTTCCATCTCTCCCCAATTCCTGCTCGATCGACTCAAAACGATCGACTTGAATCAATCCCAAGATAAGACGGCCCCTCTTGAAGCCCAAACCATATTGCTTGATTATTCTTCACCTAATATCGCCAAAGAAATGCACGTCGGACATCTGCGCAGTACGATCATTGGGGACTGCCTCGCCAACATTTTTGAATACTCGGGTCATCGGGTTCATCGCATCAGTCACTTAGGAGATTGGGGGACCCAGTTTGGCATGCTGATTGCCTATCTCAAATCAAAATTTCCTGTCTCTGAAATTTCTGAAAAGAGTCTGGCCGGGAACGATCTTATTTCTCTCTACCAATCCGCGCGGAGATTATTCGATGAACAACCCAATTTTCAGGAAACAGCTCGGCAAGAAGTCGTAGCACTCCAATCCGGAGATTTTCAGTCTCAAAAAATCTGGAAAATATTGTGTGATCTTTCTCAAAGTTCTTTTCAAGAAATCTATCTGAAACTCAATATTCAGATCAAGACCCAGGGAGAATCTTTTTATAATCCGCTGATCCCGAAAACCATTGAGGAATTGAGTCAAAAAGGAATGGTCACAGAATCAGAAGGAGCGCTTTGTATTTTCCTACCCGGCTTTAAAACTCCGGAAGGAAATCCGCTCCCCTTGATCATCCAAAAAAAAGATAGTGGCTATAATTATGCAAGTACGGATTTGGCCGCCCTGCGTTATCGATTCCAAACTATAAAGGCCAATAAAGTTCTCTACATCACAGATGCTGGACAAACACTGCATTTCCAGCAAATTTTTGCTTCAGCCAGACAGGCCGGCTGGATTAAAGAGGGACACGAAGTCATACACATTCCTTTTGGGCTCGTTCTCGGTGAAGATGGCAAAAAATTAAAAACGCGGTCTGGTGAAACAATCAAACTGATGACGTTGATCGGAGAGGCCGAAAAGAGAGCCTTGGCCATTGCCGAACAAAAAGAGCCGGAAAATGATCCCACCCGTAACAGGTATATCGCGCACATCCTGGGTTTAGCCGCTCTCAAGTATGCCGATTTAAGCCAACACCGGATGTCTGACTATGTCTTCAGTTTTGATAAAATGTTGTCTCTGGATGGAAATACCGCACCGTATTTAATCTATGCCTATGTACGCATTCAGGGTATTGCCCGGAAAGGAAATTTAGATTTTTCTCGACCCTTGGATACTCACAGCCTTCATTGGATTCATCCTCTTGAAAAAAACTTGGCGCTTCAACTGGTCCAATTTGATGAAGCCTTGTCAGCGGTACTCAGAGACTTCTTACCCAATCGTTTATGCGAATATCTTTATCAGTTATCTCAATTATTTAATCGTTTCTATCAGCAATGTCGCGTTCTGGGGTCAGAGAATGAGGCGACACGGATCCTCTTGTGCCATTGGACGGCTAGGACTCTCGCCAAGGGGCTTTCCCTGCTCGGAATTAAGGTCGTCGAAAAATTGTAGCGATTTTCACTGACTCTCTCAAGTCACTCTCCCTATCAAGGAGTCATCAATGTCTGTCTTAATTGTTGGTTCGACTGGCTTAGACGATATAGAAACACTCCAGTCCAAGGTTTATCGGGTCATGGGAGGATCTGCTTTCTATGCCAGTGTTGCCGCGAGTTTTTTTTGTCCCACTCGGCTGGTTGGTATTGTCGGTGACGACCTTCCGCAGGAACATTTAAATTTCTTAAAAAGCCGGAAAATTGATTTAAGCGGTCTGCAGATTGTGAAAGGGGAAAAGACTTTCCACTGGTCCGGGATCTATGAAGAAAATTTCAGCAAGCGGCGGACGATTAGTCTTTCCCTAAATGTATTCGAAAAATTCAATCCCCGCCTAAATGATCGATTCCGTGAAACGGCCTACATCTTTCTCGCCAATATTGACCCCCATCTTCAACTCTCTGTTCTTAATCAGCTCCGTTCACCCCGCCTTGTGGTCGGAGACACCATGAATCATTGGATTTTCGATAAAAAAGAGAAGGTGACCGAATTGATGCAAAGAGTTGATATTATGATTTTAAACGATGAAGAAGTCAAGGACTATACTGGGGAATCCAGTCTTTGGAAAGCTGGACAAAAAATCTTAAAAATTGGCCCACGCTTTGTCATTATTAAAAAAGGAGAACATGGAGCCGTCATGTTGGGCAAGAACTCCGTTTTTTTTGCACCCGCATTCCCAGTTGAGAACGTTTGTGATCCGACCGGTGCCGGAGATGTCTTTGCCGGAAGTTTCACGGCCTATCTTGCCAGACGAAACAATTTTTCCTGGACCAATCTTAAAAAGGCGGTTATCTATGGAACCGTCATGGCTTCATTAAACGTAGAAAAATTTTCGGTCACCGCCCTCAAGAATATAAATTTCAAATTAATTCAGAACCGTTTCAAATTTTTAAAAAAGAATACTGCATTTTAACACTTTTCAGTGGAGGCCCCAGATGAAAAAAAAAGGGGGAAGCATTAAGGAAGAACACGCAATATTGTTGGAAGACCTTCTTCATTCCAAAGAAAGAATTTTGAGTACGGATCCCCATCCTCAGAAAATTATCGATTTTCTAGATTATTGTGTTCTATATTCATATCAATTAACCTTACCGGCCTTCCGGCGGGACCTACCTGTTTATTTTACTTATTGGAGAAATTATTACCGGCGCAAACATGGAAAATTTTATAAAGGCAATCTGTTTTATATAAATAAATTTGAAGGCCGGAGTCCGCTCCAAGATATTGCCGGGTCACCCCCCCATCACCAGAAAGACATAACCCATGCCTTTGCAACCCTGGAAGAATTAAAAAAATTCTATGCGGACAAAATTTATCAAAATCTTTTGGAGAAAATCATAGGAGAGGCAAAAAAACTATTCATTTATCGGAAAAAATTTTCAGCCAAAGAAAATAGGCACCAACTCTGTTTGAAAGTACAGAGTTTAATATTAAAAAATTTAGCGGGGTAATTGCAGAAGAAGTATAGTGGGAATCTATTCTTGAAATGGATGAGGTTATGGAAAAAATGAGACGCCTAGGTCTCAATCTCCTTGACCCGGATTAAAACAAGAGAAATATTGTCCTGCCCCCCTTTTTCATTCGCCGCTTTAACAATTTTTTTTCCTATCTTCTCTAAATTTTCATCTTTTTTTTCAAAAAACGATATGAGAGAATCCTCCTCAAAGTAATTATGGACCCCATCTGTACACATCAGGAATAAATCATTGGGCTCTAGGTCTCTGACAATGTAATCCGGCGCTTCCGCCTCCTTCGGTCCCAAGGCTTTTAAAATAATATTCTTACCTTTAAACTGGTTACGCTCTTCCCGCTTTAATATTCCATTTTGAATCATCTGTTCTGCCAAAGAATGGTCGCGAGTGAGCTGGGAAATTTGACTATTGCGGAACAGATACACACGACTGTCGCCGATATGACCAATATGAACTTGATTTTTTACGATGATCACAACACTCATCGTCGTACCCATTCCCTGTAAGCTCGAATCTTTTTGAATCTTAGTATTAATCGCTGCATTCACCTGTCCATAACCATATTTAATGAGCACTTCGTAGAAATTTTCATCACTCTTATATTCAAAAGGCAAAGTTAATTTGCTATCTTTCAAGATACGGCTGATTTCGGAATGAAATTTTTCCACCGCAGTTGAGCTGGCGATCTTACCGGCAACATGGCCTCCCATTCCATCGGCAATCACAAAGACTTTGTTTTCACTATCACATTTCAAACAATCTTCATTTTCGCGGCGCATTCGGCCGATGTCAGTAATCGAATAGGTTTGCAGTTTCATTAATAATTAATGTTAGATATTTTAAGGTAAAGATCCTCCCCACGCTGAAGGCATGGGGCATTAACAAAATTCATAGGCAGGAATTTTTCAACCCGCCCCATCCTGCATTAAGGGGTCTCGCATAGATAAGATCTCTAATTTAAAATAACTTAAAATTCTTTCTACATCATAAATTTTTTCTATTTTTTATATTTTCAAATGATGTTGAGAGGATCGTCAAATTCATAAATACTTCGTTTGTCAGCCTAAACCAGGGATCAACCCTGACTACAGTAAAGTTATTGCGTTATTCCCCAAAGATAATCTAAAATCAAAATTAGTAATAAATTAATCTCTATAAATTCAATACTCTTCAACTCTAGCCGATTCGAACGTATAACTCATTGAAATAAAACAAGTTATTTTGTTATAAAAAATTAAAGTTTTCTGAATAAAATCCGATAAATATTAGGGTTGTTGTTTCCTGGTAAAACAAGGGGGTACTATTATGGCAGATAATGGAATTAAGGGCTTGGGAGGACTCAATGTTTTCCCGCCATTTAAAGGCAAAGTCAATTCTAAGTCAACACCGCCTCGTCAAGAAAAAAATCCTCCCCCGATACAGGGGAAGGATCAACTTGACCTAAAAACGTCCCCGCAGGGCATTGCAGAATCTCCGCTACTTCAGAGTACTCTAAAAATTCAAAAAATTGCTCAATCTGTTGGACAGGCCTTTGTGAATGCATCCCCTCCGGTAACCGATTCTCCTGCTCAAATCCGGAATAACGCTCTGCTGTCAGAGGAAAACAACGTCCTCCAGCTAAAGGGTCATGAAAATCGTGTTGAAACGGCCAGAAATATTTCTCCGCCCCCAACTAATAATACGGTTCAAATTGAGGGGGACCAAAATGAGGTCATTTTCCGGGAAACAGCCCGGCAGAATAGAATCCACGTGAACGGAAACAATCAGCAGCTAGCCTTTAATGCAAATTCTCAAAACAATCAAATTACGATTGGTGGAAACAATAATCGCATTACTGTTCTGGAGGAAACGGAAGGCAATGAAATTAATGTTCTCGGAAGCGGCGTCAACATCACCATCGGCGGGATGGGAATCAAAAAGGAAAATGCAGGTTTTAAAATAGATATCCAGGGTGAAAATATTGAAGTCCAGATTGCCAGCGGCCAAGCCTCCGTGAATTTTATCGGATCAAACCAGGCAGATTATGTAGTGCAGATTAACGATAACGAACAGACCGTGGTTATCCGGCCCACAAATCTGCAACCCCCGTCGAATGATAATTTACGTAATTTCATTGAAAACAATCCTTCCGAACAACTCTAGTTTAATTTTTAAAAAAAATTGATTAAAAAACACTTCGTCTTTGCCGCAGGGCTTCAAATAAAATAACCCCGGCCACAACGGACAAATTAAGACTGTTGATCCCCGCTTGCATGGGGAGCGCGACACGTTCATGACAACGCTCCAAAATCTCTGAAGCAATACCCTCCTCCTCTCCGCCGATCACAAAAGCCAACGGGCCTTTGAGATCAACCTCATAATAAAAATGCGCAGTCCCGGGAAGTGTTGCAATGACTTTGACTTTTTGCTGTTCTAAATAATTGATCTCTGAAATAATATTCGGGACCCGTGCCAACGCCAAATTTTCTAGTGCCCCTTCGGCAACCCGCGCGACCGTTGCATTAACGCTAACCGCACCTTGTCGGGGAATAACAACCCCGTGAACCCCGGCTGCGAGTGCCGATCGCAGGACAGCCCCCAGATTGCGGGGATCTTGGACTCTATCGAGGATCAGAATTAAAGGAGGCTCTCCCCTTTGCCTGGCCAGGTCCAGAATTTCTTTGACCGATTTATATTTTTTACGGCTGACTTCTAATACAACCCCCTGGTGATGTTCATCACAACTGAGTTTTTCCATTTTAGGGAATGGAACAAACTGAATCTGAATCTGCTTACTCTTTCCGATACGGATGATTTCCCCAATCAGGGGATTCTTTTTATTCTGCTGAACATAAATTTTTTGAATTTCTCGCGTCTCATTGAGCAAGAGATCCCGGCAGGCATTTAATCCGCTCACATAGTCAATCTCATTCATAATACTTAATAAACGTAAGTTATTTTTTAAATTCCATCATCATCAAAGTAATATCATCGCGGGGAGGAATGGCCCCACTGAAATTCTTAATACTTTGATTCAGTAATTTTACTCTTTGGGTCAGAGCGGCCTTCGGCTTCTCTTGAATCGTCTTAAGGATCCCCTGCCTTAAAAAACGATCCCCCCGAGAATTCACGAGATCCGTCAATCCATCTGTATAAAGTATGAGTAGATCATCCCGCTGAATTCTTACTTCATGCTCGCGGTAAGAATCCTCATCGAGAACACCCAGGAAACTGCTTTCCGAACTAAGATATTCATGACTCTTCATTCTTCCTCTCCACAAGATCGGCGGGCATTGTCCGGCGTTCACATAGGTCAGAATTTTTTTATGTGCATTGTAAATCCCATAAAAAACAGCCACAAGGTAATCGAGTTTAAGTATTTTATTAATAATATGGCTTGTGAGTAAAATCATTTGACGGGGGGAACGCTGGGGTTGCAGATAGACACTGATAATCGATTTAACCATTCCCATCACAATCGCCGAAGCCACTCCGTGCCCCATAATATCTGCCAAAAGAAAGAGATACTGACCCGACCCGACCCGTTTAATATCATAATAATCCCCGCCTACCTGAATCACGGGCCGATAGATGCCTTCCATCCGGAAATGGGGTGTGGTTATTTTTTTTTGTGGGAGCAAGTGCCGCTGCAAATTTTTAGCCCGTTCCAGATCTTTCTCCAGTAAATTCTTGCTTTTATCATCAACTTTCATTGTATCGAGTAGCAGCTCATAATTTTTTCTCATTTCTTCTTGATATTCACGCAGTCTGAGCATATTCTTAACCCGCGCCACAAATTCCCGGCCATCAAAAGGTTTGGCAATATAATCCTCGGCACCGGCCTCAAGCCCCCGCACCACATCCTCGCTATCCGACAAAGCCGTTAGCAGAATAAAAGGGATCTCCCGCGAATGAGGCATTTTTTTAACCTCTTTCAAAAAATCGATCCCATTCATTTCGGGCATCATAATATCACTTATAATAATATCCGGCGTATCCTTGGATATCAGGGCTAACGCCTCTTTCGCACTTTGGGATTTTTGCAGAATGTACTGATCGGAATTGAGTAGATGCTCAACCAGAAGTAGAATCTGTGGATGATCGTCAACAACAAGAACCCTTGATTTTCTCATTTTTCTAAAATACATAGTTCCGTTTTTAAATCAAAAAATTTGTTAAAAGTTCCGACCCACTTTATTTTTAGATACCTTAATAAACATTTCCTTCAATAAATATGGACAACAAATCTGAAGACGAGACTGAGATCAAACCTTCGAAGAATCAACCTTCGGTCGATGCCACAATCATTAAAAAACCGACATTGCCCCCTCTGACTTCTTTTGAGATGATCCGTCCCATCGGACAAGGTGGCATGGCCCAGGTCTGGCTGGTGAAGCACAAAACCTTGGAAGCCTTGCGGGTCATAAAAATTCTCAAACCGGCTCTCGCTCAGGATCAAGATCTGATTCAACGCTTTATCCGTGAAGCCAAAGTCGCCGCTAATTTAAACCATAAAAACATCGTTCGACTCTATCAATTGGGGATTGAAAATGAAATCTATTATCTCGAGATGGAATATGTGGAAGGAAAAAACCTGACGGAAATATTAAAAGAAAAAAGAACCCTGCCCTGGATAATGGCTGCACTGATTATCGATGAAACTGCGCAGGCCCTCGATTATGCCCATCAATGTCGGTTTATTTATGAGGGACGTGAAGTCCGCGGCATCATTCACCGCGATATTAAACCCGGCAACATTATGCTGACTCCCCGGGGAGAAATTAAATTAATGGACTTTGGAATAGCGCGTATCCAGGATGTTAACGACGAAACCATACAGGGGAGTACGCTCGGGACAATCGCCTACATGGCGCCGGAACAAATTGATGGGAAAGGGGTCGATCCGCGCACTGATTTATTTGCGCTCGGATCGGTTTTCTATGAATTGTTGACAGGTCAAAAACTCTTTGATGGGCCCACGATGACCGCTGTGTTTAAGCAAATGATCGAACAAAATGATGTAATTCGGAAAATAAAAAGGATTAAAGCACCCGTAGAAATCCTCAATTTACTGGAACGTTGCCTGCAACAAACTCTGGAACACAGAATTCCCTCTGCCAGACACATCTCTCAACAACTGCAATTTTTTTTACACTCCATTCCAAACCGCACACAATATCTTAGCGATTTCTGGACAAAGAAACCATTCATCCCCGAGATTGTTCTCCAGCGTAATCGCCGGGAATCTTATTTAAGGATCGCTAAAAAATTATTTTCCCGCCGAATTTTAGTCCCGGGTCTAGCCATCATCGGAATATCGTTTATTTTTTATCTTTTCTCGCATTTGTCCTCGGATCCCGCACGGCCCGTTCCTTCGCCGGTTTCGCCTACTGCGCCGGAAACATTGCCGCACAATACCCGGATTCCGGTCACAGAAACAACGCCAACGACGCTCTCGTTTTCGTTAGAATCACTGTCAACCCCTCCTCCGCAATCCCCGACCCGGAAAAAAGTACATTCGCAAACGACCCTGCGCCCACCGAGTATAAAAAAAAAGTCGCCTCTCAAGTC
>Ga0247727_10010846_pt1 | contig 16048 bp, 10 predicted proteins | sample WisWelCaveWW1625_FD_202498 | JGI IMG/M metagenome (GOLD analysis project Ga0247727, IMG submission 202498) | Biofilm microbial communities from Wishing Well Cave, Virginia, United States - WW16-25 | ecosystem: Environmental > Aquatic > Deep subsurface > Groundwater > Cave microbial mat | place... | reverse complement strand
CCCAATACAAAGATCGCTGGAACTCGTTCGGCGTCAATCCCAACATTCTGAAAATTTCCGAAAAACTGTCGCTGGAGAAGCTCAAAGAATATGAGCTGTTTCAGGATTTTGACGACGAGCTGCTCGGGAAAATCAGCCCCGATATTTCCATCGCGACCTGGAAGCAGGACTCGGTTTTATTCGAAGAAGGCACGTACATCGATCTCGCTTTCTTCGTCATCAAGGGCAACGTGGAAATTTTTCTGAGCCGTCTGCAGGGGCAAGCGGAGCTGAGCCGCCCCATTTTCGATTTGTCGCGGACGGTGATGGCGGAATCAACCGAGATATTCGGCAAGAGCCAGGATGGCAACGGCATGGGTGAGACGATTTTGCAATCGCAGGTGAAAAAACTGCAAGGCGATTCCCGCACGATATTTTTGTCTTCCGTTGACCTCGATCTGCCGGCGAGCGGCCGGGTCAAGCTCGGCCCCGGCGAGATTCTGGGCGAGATCGGCGCGATGAGCGGCTGGCCGCAAGCGGTGACGGCGCGCGCGATGACGGATTGCGAGCTGCTGCAAATTCGCGTGGCAGCGCTGCGAAAAATGAAAGATGATTCTTCGGCGCTGCGAAAACGCCTCGACCAGATCTACCGCCAGAGGTCGTTGGCGAGCCATCTCAAAACCACGCCGCTCCTGCAAAAATGCGATGAGGCTTTTATTCAGGCGCTCACGCAAAAAGTGGAACTGGTTCCGCTGAAGCCGCAGCAAGAGCTGTTCAAAGAAGGCGATCCGGTTGACGCGCTGTATCTGGTGCGCTCCGGCTTCATCAAGCTTTCGCAGCAATTCGGCGAGGAGCCGATCGTCGTCACGTATCTTTCCAAAGGCATGACGCTGGGTGAAATCGAGCTGCTGCTCGACGATGTCGAAAAATGGAAATTCACCGCCGCCTCGGTTGAATATTGCGATCTGGTGAAAATTTCGCGCGCCGATTTTCGCGAGCTGGTGCGCAAATATCCGAGCGTGGAAAAACAATTGTGGGAAACGGCGGTGGCGCGCATCAAGGAAACCGGCAGCAGCAAAAAGAATATCGGCCAGGCCGAGTTCATCCAAACTGCGCTGGAGACCGGACTGGTGCAAGGCAACAGCATGTTGGTCATCGATCTCGACACCTGCACGCGCTGCGATGACTGCGTGCGCGGCTGCGCGGACACGCACGGCGGCCGGCCGCGTTTCGTGCGCGAAGGCGACAAGTATGAAAATTTTTTGATTGCCAAGTCCTGTTATCACTGCCGCGATCCGCTGTGTTTGATCGGCTGCCCGACCGGCGCGATTCGGCGCGCCAACATCGGCGCCGTGGTGGAAATCGAAGATCAGCTTTGTATCGGCTGCCGGGCGTGCGCCGATAAGTGTCCTTATGATGCGATCGTCATGCACGATACCGGCACGCTCTGGGGCAACGACGGGCCGCCGGGATATGCGCCCGACAAGGCGCGCCTGCTCGCCAGCAAATGCGACCTGTGCTCGCAAACCAACCACGGCCCGGCGTGCGTCAATAATTGTCCCCACGGCTGCGCCTTTCGTGTCGGCAGCCTCGAGGCTTTTCGCGAATTGTTGGAAAGGAATTAAAAGGAGAAATTGAACATGGCTGAAAAAAAATTGAAACGGAAACCGTTGAAACTGTGGCCGCGGCTGCGCCGGTGGGTGGAGTCACCGGATTGGCTGCGCGTGTTCGTCATCGCGACCGCGGCTTGCCTGCTGATTTATTTGCTCAACGCCGTCCTTGCCGAAATCCGGCCTTACAATTGGTGGGGATTGACGTACGGCACGTTGGCCACGATTTTAATGGCGGGCGCCGGATTATATGCGGTGCGCCGGCGCATGGTGAAAACCGCGCTGAGCTGGCGTTTGGGAAGAAACCAAACGTGGCTGCAATTTCATTTATATGGCGGCACGCTGGCGTTGCTGCTGACACTCATGCACAGCGGTTTCCGCGTGCCCAGCGGCGCGCTCGATTGGTGGCTGTGGTTTCTGAGCATCTGGGTGACGGCCAGCGGCATTCTCGGCGTGCTGCTGCAAAAATGGATTCCAAAAATTTTGACCTCCGGCCTGGCCATGGAAGTGGTTTATGAAAGAATTCCGGAGCTGATCAAGGAAATCCGCGCGAAGAGCGAGGCGTTGATTCAAACTTGCGCCGACCCGGTGAAGGATTTTTATCGGAAGAACATCGCCGTCGCGCTGGTGAATACGCAGCCGCGCATGATTTATTACGTCGACGTCACCGGCGGCATCCAATCGCGCCTGAAGCAGTTTGAGTACTTGCGCCGTTTTCTGCCTGCCGAGGAGAAAGACAAGCTCGACCGCTTGGAATTGTATTATCGCACCAAGCTCGAAATCGACGCTCACTACACGCTGCAAAAAACCATGCGCTGGTGGATGTACACCCACGTGCCGCTGTCGCTGGTGCTGCTGATTTTGATCGGGTTTCATTTGTTTGCGGTGCTGTATTATTGAATTTGTGTAAAAAATCCGAAAAGTCTTTTTGATTCATAACCAAATTTAACACGGAGAAACGGAGCGCGCGGAGAGAACGCGGAGAAGACATTTATCCCCAATTGTTATGACGATCTTCAAAGAAAATTCTAAAAACCGCAGAGGGCTGGGCGTGTGCACCTTCTGGTTGGTCTTCAGCCTGTTTTCACTCACCATCGCGCAAGCCCAAGATAGCGGCGAGCAGGAAATCGCGCAAGCGCGAGAAAAATATTATCAAGGCGAGTTCGACGCGGCGATTGACCTGTTGAATCGATGCATGCGCCACGGCGACTTGACCGCAGCGCAAAAGATGCAGGCGCACAAATCTCTCGCGCAAGCTTATTTCGCAAAGGATTATTTTGACGAGGCGGCGACCCACGTTCAGAAAATGATCGAATTGGAATCGGACTACCGAACCGATCCAGTTCAAGATCCGCCGAGTTTTGTGGAGCTTGTCAAAAAAGCCAAAAGCCAAATGTGCCGCGACGGCCGATTTATGGCGATTAAAGCCCGCCATCTCGCGCTTCTGCTGGGCAATAATTTTCAGCCGGCAATGTCAAAACCGCTGCGCGTCGTCTCCGGCAACTTTACGTATCATGACATGCCGATCTCAAGTTCATTTCTTTATTCATTTCAAAATCGTCTCGAAGAAGAGCTTAACCGGTCGTCAAAATTTAAAATGGTGAAACGCAGCGATCTCCAATCCGCCATCAAAACCAGAGGTCTCGCAATCACGGCGCGTCGCAAGCCGAATACGCCGGCCGCGATGCAGGAATTTGTCGAGGCCGACGCTGTTTTGCTCGGACAATGTTGGGACAAGGGAGACAGCTTGGCGATTCACTTGGCTTTGGTTGATAGCGTCAAGCAAATCGTTTTTTCCTCCGCGATGACGAGGTTTGCGAAAGACGATATCGCCGAGACGACGCCCGCTCTGCCAACTAATTTTGCCCAAGCGCAAGAAACGATGACCGCTGGGAGCGAGCTTGCCGCGCTCTCGTCAAAACTCGATCTTAAACTGTGGGTGGATCGCCTCGACGGCGCGGTTTATCAAAAAGGCGAAAAGATGACGGCCTACATTCGCGCCGACAAAGATTGCTATCTTTATCTGTTTTATCACGACGCCGGCGGCAAGGCTTTTCTCATTTTTCCGAATCGCTTCCGCCCGAACAATTATATCACGCGCGGCAACGTTTACGAAATTCCCAACCGCGTCGACCAATTCGATTTCACCATCGTGCCGCCGTTCGGCGTCGAAATTTTGAAAGCTTTTGCCTCGACGCAGCCGCTGCCTGAATTAAAAGGCAAAGAAGTCGCCGGCGGCATTAAGCAGTTGAAGCTCTCTGCCGCAGAATTGGCGAAGGCGCTGCGCGGCGTCGCGATGACGGCGGGAGAAGCTGAGCTTGTCGAAGCTGAGCGTGCCGATCCTGAAAGGGCTGAAGCCAGTTGTGTGGTGACGACGGTGGAGAAGTAGATCCTACGGCGCAGCCATACGACCCGTCTGGCTGGTTACGAAAAGAATTTGCGCGTTTGCTTTTTTAAAATCCTTTTGAGGCCTCTGATGAAAACCAGTCCGGCGATTTTTGAAAACTACAAAATCCGCCGCGCGTACGACGAAAAAACAGAAACCTGGTATTTTTCGGTGGTGGATATTATTCAGGTTTTGCTCCAGCAACCCGATTTTCAGGCAGCGAGAAACTACTGGAAGGTCTTGAAAAATAGGCTGAGCAAAGAAGGCAGTGAGTCGGTTACAAAATGTAACCGACTGAAATTAGAAGCGGCTGACGGCAAAAAATATCTCACTGACGTGGCCAATGCCGAAACGTTGTTGCGTTTGGTGCAATCGGTGCCCAGCCCCAAAGCCGAGCCGATAAAACTCTGGCTTGCCAAAATTGGTTATGAACGCATGCAGGAAATAGCCGAACCGGAAATATCTTTGGCGCGGGCGCGTGAGAATTGGCAGCAGTATGGCCGCAGCGAGAAATGGATCCAGCAGCGCATGATGGGCCAGGAGACGCGCCATAAACTCACCGATTACTGGAAAAACCACGACATCAAAGAAGGCGAAGAGTTCGCGATCCTGACGAACATCATTCATCAGGAATGGTCGGGCGTCACGGTCAAGGAGCACAAAAACCTCAAAAGGCCTGCAAACGCAAAATCTGCGCGATCACATGAGCGAAGCCGAGTTGATTTTTACCGCCCTGGCCGAGCTTTCCACCCGGCAGATTGCCGAAAGCGTGAATGCGACCGGCATGGAAGAAAACAAAGCCGCCGGCAAGAAAGGCGGCGGCATTGCCCAAAAAGCCCGGCTCGAGCTGGAAGATAAAACGGGAAGAAGCGTGATCAGCGGAGAGAATTTTTTATCGCCAACAAGACCAAAACAGATAAAAGACGCGGCTAATAAAAAATAATGAGGCGTTTTTCTATTTCGCGCATAACCGGTTCGGTTAGTGCCCCAAGTTTTCTTGAAATGAGCGATTGCGGAATGGTTAAGATGATTTCGTCTTGGACAATAAACGGCAGATCGACCAGAACGACGTCACCACGTTTGATTGGAGCCATTATTATTTTGTCCCACGTTTTCAACAGCCATGAGTTGCGCCGCCAAAGCCGCTTCGATCATCTCAGCATTTTCTTTGGCCATGGTTTGATAACCTTCCGCCAACAACGCTTGGGAAACGGCGGAATCGGATTCGATATCTTCAAGCACTCTGGCGAGCAGATCGTGAACGAATTGATCGACGGGCTTGGCTGCGCGTTGCGAGGCGGCCTCCAATTTGTGATGAAGATGGTCGGCGAGCGTGATTTCAAAGGTTTTCATAGATGTTCCTGATGATGGTTGGTTTTTCAGCAAAATAAGCGGCCGACGCCCGAATGACTCAGTCATCGTCCAAAAACTACGTTCCATGATACACTTGGCAAGGCTTATAAGCAAGTATTTTTTCTTGGATAGATTTTTTTGCTTTGTATGATGATGATCGTTTTAGCCGAATTGTCAAACTCCGTTAGGAGTGCAATGTTTATAGTCAAGTTCCAATTTAAAAAATTTCAAAACTCCGTAGGAGTGGCATGTTGATATACGTGCGAGATTTCTCGACGGGCCATGCTACACATTTCACTCCTAAAGGAGTTTTAAAAAAAAATTAGAATGCCGTGACTATAAACATTTCACCCCGAAGGAGTTTGAGCAATGAGCCTTAACTTGACACAAATGCCCACAGGGCGGCGAGACGACGTATCTTGCTTTTCGGAAATTTTCTTTTATCTTGCAAACAGGATTTCCCGCCTTGCACGGCATTTTGTGAGCAAAAGCAAATGGCTCGGTGACCATTCAAGCGTTGTATGATGACGTTTACCGCGAAATGGCCGAAACCATATGCAGCGACCAGAATCCCAAGATTATTTATCGCGGGGATGATAGGAATTTTTCATTGGCGGTGGTGAAATAAAATAGTCGAATAGGTATGAATTTATGTATCGAACAAAACTCACTCTTGTATTTTTTCTCCTGCTGTCCGCCGAGTCAGGCATAAGCCAGCAAGTAAAAAAGTTATCGCATCCTTACAAGGTTAGTGGTACTGTTGTTCAAACAGCTTTTAGCCCAGATAACTCTGTACTCGCAGTGGGAGGAGAAAAAGGTATATTTACACTTTGGGATATTACAACAGTTCCTCAAGTAATATGGCAAAGTCATAGTAGTCAGCAAGAAGAAACAATTACAACTTTTTTATGCTTCAACCATACGGGTAGTTTGTTGGCGCATGCCACTTTTTCATCTCCCAAAGGCAGTCAATACAACAGTGGGCTTGAGATTTGGGATGTAAAAAAGAAGGTGCTTTTAAAAACCATCGCAGACCACGTGCCACGGATTTTTTCTGTTGACTTTAGCTATGATGGCAAATTTGTTGCATATGGAACACTGGATAAAGTGAAAATATTTTTAATGGAGACCGGTAAACTATATCGCGAGATCAAACAAGAGAATTATTCTCTCATTCCAATAAATTTTTTAAATAATGAAGAACTTTTTATATATAGTGTACCTTATCATAAGGTTAGCGATGATATTGAGGGGGGAATTATTGCTAGCGTCGTCAAGATCAATTCAAAAGAGACAATAAAGACACTCGTTCCTCCCAATTTAGCTGCTTTGGTGATTTTCTTTTATAAGCAACAAGAACTAAATCTTGAATTCTTACAAAATGTAAAAAACCTACGTGCAGTGGAAGTTCGGAAAGAGGCAGGGCTAATCTTTGCGTTAACAAAAACTGGTTTAATCCTCATGGACATTACGAATGGAAATCAATATAGAGTGTTGAATCCGCCCACTAATGCTGAAGTCCTATCAGTCAGTCGGAATGGTCGGTATATAGCTTTTGCGGATAATACAAAAACAGTTCAAATGTGGGATCTAAGAAATCCGTTGTCTTCTTCATCCCTAGAACTCATTTTCCAAAAAGTAGAACAACGCAAAGAAAAGTTTCGTCTCAAAGCGCAAGAAGAGATCTTCCGCGCCACGGCGCCAGCAAGCTTACTTGCCTCAACACCAGAATTAGACGACTCCGTTTCGCTTATCCCGAACAGAACTCTTGATGCGTCCGAGTCAGCCTTTTTGCGTTTTCAGCTTTCAAACAATGGACAAGGCACTGCATTCGATGTGCAAATTGTTTTGAGTTGTGACAATCCCGACATCAAGTTTGAAAACCAATCACTCGGTGATCTTCCGCCAAGCGCATCCAAAGAAGTCATAATACCGATCAAAGTTTCCTTAGAAGGCCGCGATGGTGTAGCGAATGTCAACGTTTCAATTAAAGAAAAACACGGCTACGACGCCCGCCCGATTCAGTTGCAAATCCCCGTTCGTCATCTCGACAAGCCGGCGCTGGAGATCACCTCGCAGCAAATCAACGACAGAAAATCCGGTTTGGCGGATGGCAACGGCAATGGCGTTCCCGAAAATAATGAGACGATTGAGCTGACCGTGTTTGTGAAGAACAGCGGCGTGGGCGAAGCGCTCGGCGTTAATCTCAATTTGGCTGCGATCACCAACGGAATTGAAAAAGTTCAGGAGGCGTTTTCCATCGGCAACATCGAGCCGCAGCAGACGAAAGAAGGGAAGGTCGTTTTTCGCATTCCGCGCACGTTCAATGCGGCGCAGATTGATTATGAGATTACCGCGGAGGATAAAATCGGCGCGAGTCGGGCGAGCCGCAAATTTGTCGAAGCGCTCAGTCGCCGCGTGCCGATTCTCGCGTATGATTATCGCGTGCTCAATGCACAGGGTGCAGCGGTGGATCGCATTCACAACGGCGGCAGTTTTGTGTTGGAAATCACGCCGCGCAATAATGGCGCGATTGAGGCAAATGGCGTTAATTTGCAACTGGCCGCGCCAACAGGAATCACGTTGGCGAGCGCATCGCAATTGATCGGACATCTCGCGCAAAACGCCGCTGCAACGCCGGCGAGATTTAGTTTTACTGTGCCGCGTTCTTTTGCTTCGCCGAATGCCGTCTTCCGGATCGATCTTTCGCAAACGGATTTTTCCGGCAAGCAGGATAACCTCACGGTGCCGCTCATTTTGAAACAGCCGAATCTGAGCGAGACGCATCAAGTTAGTGAGACCAACCGCAACGGCGTCATCGAGCAGGGCGAAAATGTCGAGCTGAGTTTTCAAATTTTGAACACCGGCGACTTGGAAGCCGAGAATGTTCGCGTGGCGCTCGACATCGCCAATTCCGGCGTTGACTTTCGTGATCGAGAAAAATTAGTCGGCACGATTCTGCCGGGCCGCGGCGAGACGGTGAAGTTCAACTTTTTTGTGAAATATTCAACGACGCCGGGAGCGTTGCCCATTTCTCTAAAAATAACGCAAGCTGATTTTCCCAACGTCAGCAAGTCGATCACGGAATACGCGATCAAAGAAGTTGGCGCGCAAGTGGTCACGATCACCGGCGAGGAACAAAAGCGTGTTGCGCCTACGGCGGCGCCGCGCAGCGTCAATGCCGCGCCGGTTATCATCATCGGCGCGCCGCGAGACGGCGATACGATTTACGAAGATCGCGTGAGCTTGGTTGGCAGCGTCACCGACGACCGCGCGATCAATGCGATTGAGGTTCGTCTCAATGGCCAAATCGTAGCGGAAGTTGAGCGTGGTGTTGCTTTAACACAAAAGCCGCAAACAGTTGATCCGAAGCAGCGCGCATTTGACCGCGTGTTGGCGTTGCAGCCGGGGCCGAATACGATCTCGGTTATTGCTTACGACGCGGATAATGCGCGCGAGGAAAAAAACATCGCCGTGACGCGGGCGCGCGAGCAGGCCGAGATTTGGGCGGTGGTTATCGGCATTGGCAATTACCCCAAAGTGCCGCCGCTGGAATACAGCGTCAAAGATGCGCTGGCGTTTCGCGATTATCTCACGCAAAATTTCGGCATCGCGCCCGATCACATCGAAACGCTGATCAATGAGCAGGCGACGACGCAGCAATTTCGCAAAATGCTCGGCACGGAGCTGCGCCGCAAAGTTCGCAAGCAGGACATGGTGATCATTTACTATGCGGGCCACGGCGCGCCGGAGCCGGATTCCGAGAGTCCGGACGGCGACGGTTTGGAAAAATATATTTTGCCGTTCGATGCCGATCCCAACGATCTTTACTCGACCGGCATTCGCATGACGGATATCGCTGATATCTTTCAACGCCTCAGCGCTGAACGGTTGATTTTCATCGCCGACGCTTGTTACAGCGGCGCGAGCGGCGGGCGCACGATTTTATCCGGTCGCCGCGCCAATCTCTCGCCGGCGTTTTTGGATCGCATCGCGCAGGGCAAAGGCCGCGTGATTTTAACCGCGTCGGACGCGAACGAAGTCAGCGTCGAGGGCAAAAATTTCGGCGGCGGCCATGGCGCGTTTACGTTTCATTTGCTCGAAGGCTTGCAGGGCAAAGCGGATTACGATAAAAATGGCGACATCACTGTGGACGAAGCGTTTCAATATGTTTCCAAAACGGTTCCCAATGCCACGGGTCAGAGGCAACATCCGATGAAAAAAGGCGAAATGGTGGGGCAGATGATTTTGGGTCGGGTGAAGTGAGATTGAAATATGGAAAAGTTATAATCGTCAATCCTAACAGAATGATGAAAAAGTGGTCATTCGAGCGTTCTCAGCGAAGCAATCCTTAAAAAACCAAGAGATTGCTTCGTCCCGCTGAAAAACGCGGGACTCGCAATGACATTGTGAAGTTTTCAGCAACCTGCTAAAATAGGGTAAGATCCTATGGCTAATCCAGACGATTCAAAAAAGAAAGGCACCTTCGGGGTGTCGCGATTGCCGGTGGCGCTGAAGTATGTTTGGCCCGATACGCGCCGCAAGATGATATTCATCGGCGGCCTGGCCTGTCTCGGGGCGTTGGTTTATTTTTTGGCCGATTTTTTCCTGCTCAAAAGCAACTTCACGACGAGCGGGCCGCTGTCGTCGTTTCATGCGACCTTTGAGAAAGATTGCGCCAGGTGCCATGACCAATTTCGCGCCGTGACCAATGACAATTGCTCGGTCTGCCACGAAAAAGCCGGGGCGAAGGCGGACGACATGCAGCTTGCCAACGAGCAAACGTTTTACACGTTTACGGCGCATTATGTTTATCGCGCCATGGATTTGAGCCGCGTCGGTACGGCGAGGCAGGAATACGGCAATCGTGAAACACCCTGCTACGCCTGCCATCAAGAACATTTGGGCCGGCAAGCGGAGATTACCAACGTGCCGGATACGCGCTGCACCGAATGCCACGAATATGGCTCGTTCAACAAGAAGCATCCGGAATTTGATTTTGTCGCCGAAAATATCCCGGATGATTCCACTATGATTTTTACGCACATTCGTCACGTCAAGGAAGTGGTGAAAAGAGAAAATCTGGTGGATGTCGAACGGGCTTGTTTGTATTGCCACAATCCGCAACCTGATGGAAAAAATTTCGGCCTTATTGATTATGACAAACATTGCGATGCCTGTCATTTGACCAGCGACGTGGCCACGCCGCGATTGGCCATTAAAAGTCCGGACGATCCGCTCGGCGTTGAAACCCTTGAAACGATTCGTGAGCAAAATCGGCCCGGCACGCAATGGGCCTTTTATGCCAATCCGAATGAATTTAAATTGCGGGGAAGCGGCCTCACGAAACAACCGCTTTATCACGAAGACCCATGGGTGTTGGAAAATTTGAAAAGAATCCGGCGCCTGATTTATCCCGATCAGGAGTTTGCCGATTTGTTGAAAGCTTCCGGCATGCTGAGATCGCAAAGCCGCCAGGCGCTGTCGACAACCGCTTATCAGGAAGCGATTCAAACTTTGCAGATGTATGCGATGGGATTGCGCGGCCGGCCGGAGCCGGAAATTCAGCAAGAGTTAGCGCGCATCGATTCGCTGCTCAAAGCCGCGCAGACCATGCTCTGGCGTCAAGCCAATTCCGTTGCCGGTCCCGCTTTTATGGCGCAGCCGGCGGGATTGAATCCGAATTTCGACGCGACGCAAATCGACGGCTTAAAATCTCTGGCGCTGGATTTGACCGAAGCGTGCCGGAAATGCCATCTCGTCGAAAACGCCAATTTCCAGCGCGTTCCCAAAGACCAGCGTATTTTGATTCGCGCCGAGTTCGATCACCGGGCGCACATTCTCGAGCGGCGCTGCCTGGAATGTCACACGGAAATTCCGATCGTCAAGGCGCCGGGCGATACGACCGTCGTGGAAAAATTGCAGGATCGCTCGGCGATTCAAAACATTCCCGCGATTGACAATTGCCAGGAATGCCACAACGCCTCGGAAAGCTCGAATCGCTGCGTGACGTGCCATTATTTTCATCCGAACAAAACCAATCGGTCGAGTTTGCTGTTGTATTTGGATTGAATCCTACACCACAAAGGTCACAAAGGACACAAAGAAAGAAAACTAAGTTTGACTATTTTCTTTGTGCTCTTCGTGGTTTAAAAACTTTTTTGGATATACCAGATGGCCGCACCACAAAGGACACAAAGAAAGAACGCAAAGATTATGAAGTGCAAGGATCCGCAAATTATTAAAAGAAGCGATGAACTATCTTATCGTGTTATTGGCGCTGCGATGGAAGTACATCGACGACTTGGGCCAGGTTTGATCGAGCCTATTTATGAAGAATTCCTGTGCCATGAACTCGCATTGCGGAAAATACCCTTTGAAAAGCAAAAACCATTGTCTATCGTTTACAAAAATTTCCGGCTGGATTGTGGCTATCGACTTGATATCGTGGTGGACAAATTGGTAATTTTAGAATTGAAATCGGTTGAACGGATCACGCCATTACACGAGGCACAACTTCGAACCTATCTGAAGCTTTCTGGAACTTGGCTTGGACTGCTGATGAATTTCAATGTTATACTTCTGAAGAAAGGAATTCATCGGATAGTCAATTGATTCCTTGTCAGGTAAATGCTCTCAACCACAAAGGCACAAAGGATACAAAGAAAAAAATCCGAAAATCCTAAGCTTTTCTTTGTGGGCTTCGTGCTCTTTGTGGTGAATAAAACTTTGTGGTTTAAAAATTTTTGCGGATGACTTAAATATGAACTTCGAAGATCCAAAAAATATTGAAAGAAGTGATCAGCTTTCCTATCGCATCATTGGCGCTGCGATGGAAGTACATCGCCATCTTGGCCCGGGATTGTTGAAATCCGCTTATGAAGAATGCCTTTGCCATGAATTAAGGCTGCAAGGAATCCCCTTCGAACGGCAAAAGTCATTGCCGGTAAATTATAAGGGTATTCAATTAGATTGCGGTTACAAGCTTAATATTCTCGTAGATAAACTCGTCGTTTTGGAAGTGATGGCAGTCGAAAAGATCGCGCCAATTCATGAAGCACAGTTGTTGACCTATCTGAAGATTTCGGGATTATGGCTTGGGCTGCTCATTAATTTCAATGTCGAAGTATTGAAAGACGGCGGTATTCACCGAATGGTCAACTGAATTGGCAAATATAGTATCCGCAATCATTACAAAGAACATAAAATAAATCTTTGTGTACTTTGTGGCCTTTGTGGTTAAAAAAAATTTTCAGTGATCAGGATAATATCATGAAAGCGAAACTTTTTTGCAAAACCGGCCTTTTGGCCGGAAGCCGGCACGAAATTTTTGATGAAGCGACGATCGGCAAGGATCCCGGCAATCACGTCGTCATTGACACGAAAATTATTTCGAGCCGGCACGCGCGCATTTTTTTCGACGAAAAAGCGAAAAGTTATTTTCTGGAAGATTTGCGCAGCCGCAACGGCACGCGGCTGGACGGCATTCGCGTGCGGGAGACGGAAAAATTGAGCGATTTGCACGTGATTACGTTCGCAGAAAAATTCGATTTTATCTTTCAAATGATTGACGGCGTTTTTCAAGAAAAGGCGCCGGCCGCGCCGCGCTCGTCTCCGGCTCAACGCGCGGATAGCGAAACGAAAGTCGATCGGCGCGGCGCGATACCGCCGATGAAGGAAAAAGCGCCGGCCGCGCCACTCTCTTCGACTCAACCCCTGGATGGCGAAACGAGAGTCGACCGGCGAGGCGGCGCGATACCGCCGATGAAGGAAAAAGCGCCGGCCGCTGCTGAGGCGAAAGGCGGAGAAACCATCGTCGGGCGGCCTCGCCCGGCAACGCTTCCCAATTTCCAGCCGGCGGAAGAGGAGCCGAAGACCATCGTGGGAAGACCCGTTATTCCACCGACTCAATTTGCCGGCGCCGAGAAAAAATCGACGGGCACGGAGGCCAGAACGCTATCCGGCGTGCCGCCGCTTGCGGCCCCGGATTTCCAGCCGGAAAACATCTCGCGCAGCGCCGCGCCGGCGGCAAGATTCTTTTTGGAGATGAAACGCCCCGGCAAAGAAATGGAAGCGCTGCCGTTGAAAGAAGGCGAAAATATCATCGGTCGCGCGCCGGATTGCAGCATCATTATCGAGGATGCTTCGATTTCGCGCCAACATGCCGCCATCACCGTCAGGGCCGGAAAAGTCACCGTTAAAGATCTGGGAAGCAAAAACCGCACGTTTCTTGGCAACCGGGAAGTGACGGCGGAAGTCGAGATCAAGCTCGACACCAAACTCAAATTTGGCGCCGTTGAAGCGCAACTGATTTACACACTCAATTGACCCAATCAAACGAGGAATTTTTCCATGAACGACTTTTCAGAATATTTGCGCGATGGGACGTTGATCTTGAGCCGGCCCACAAAAATGCCGGAGGTTTTGGACATGCTGATTGTCGGCGGCGGACCCGCCGGCACCGGCGCGGCTTTTCGCGCCAAAGAGCTTGGCCTCTCGGCGTTGGTGATCGATTACGACGATTTGATGAAGCAAATTCGCGATTATCCCAAGAGCAAAAAAATTCTGCCCGACTACGGCTCCGGCGATAAAATGAAGTTTCCCAAAACCGGCGAGCTGATCGGCCAGTTGCGTTTCGAGCCCATCGATAAGGATGATTTTTGCGAGCGCTGGAAGGGTTACTATCGCGAACACAACGTGCCGGCGAAGATCGGCCTGGAGCTGGTCAGCTTAGAGCGGCAGAGCGAGGAGGTTTGGAAAGCCGTTCTCTATAATGCCAACACCCGGGGCGAAGAATTTTTGCTGGCAAAGCACGTCGTGCTGGCGATGGGCAACGGCGCGCCGCGGGCGTTTGATATTCCCGGCAATACCAAAGACATCGCTTATCGCTTGAGCGACGCCGAGTTTTACATTGGGGCGCCGGTGCTGGTCATCGGCAGCGGCACTTCAGCCGCCGAAGCCGTGATTTCCGTGTCGAATGCAAAAGTTGACAAGAAAGATCCGAATGCCGTCTACTGGTCATATCGCGGCAACAATTTGCCTAAGGTTTCAAAAGCGCTGGCCGATGAATATTTTACGGCGTTCGTCGAAAACGGCAACATTCGCACCTGCCCCAATAGCGAAGCGGCCGCCGTCGTGGCGACGGACGACCGCAAGGAATATCTTTCGATTCGCATCGACCGCCGCATCATTGCCGGGCGGCCCAATGAAACCGCGCATCTGGAATTTTATAAAGAATATTGCATCGCCTGCACCGGCCAGGAAATTCCGGAGAGTTTTTTGAAGAAGCTGGACATCAAAGTCATCAAGGTCGGCGAAGGCGAAAAAAAGCAAAATCGTATCGTGGTCACGCCGCTGCTGGAGAGCCAGCAGCCCAACGTTTATTTGATCGGCAGCATGTTGGGCAATGTTTATTTTGAGACCGACGATTTCGACGACCCGGCGACGTTTCGCGAGAAAAACTTTGGCGGCAATATCAAAGCTTCCATCACCGACGGCGTTTTCATCACCGAGGTGATCAAGCAAAAGCTTGACGGTCGAGTGGACATCGGCGTCAATTTGGAATTTTATCCTGCCGATGGCGCGCCCAAAGACGAGTCCTCCGGCCTGCTGCCGATCCCGGGGGTCTCGGCGGAAACGATGAGCGCGCCGCCGGCGATGGAGTCGCCGCGGGCTTATCTCGTCAGTATTTTGCCCGACGATACCGAGGGCGAAAGATTTCCGCTCAAAAGCGCCGGGTTCACTTCGATCGGCAGAAAAGACTGCGACATTTCTTTTCCCAACGATACGACGTTGTCCGATCAACACGCTTCCATTACTACCAGTCCGGAAGGCTATTTCTTGCGCGACGACGGCAGCCGCTACGGCATTTTCCTGAAGCTGCGGCCGATGCAGCCGAAGGAGCTGGCCGCCGGCGACGTGGTGCAATTGGGCCGGCAGTTTCTCGTCGTGAGCAGCGAAAACGGCAAGCATTTCTTGCTGCACTACGATGCCAACGGCAAATTCACCAATCGTTATCAGCTTCAGGAAGGCGCGATTGAGCTGGGAAAAATTGCGAGCATCGTTTTAGACGCCAACGATGCGACGCTGTCGCGGCGTCATTTATCCGCAACTTTGCAAGCCGGCAAAATTTCAATTCAGGATTTGGACAGCCGAAACGGCACCTATTTGAAAGTGAGAAATTTAGTGCAACTGGAGGCGGGCGACCAATTTTATGCCGGCCAGCGCATATTTAAATTCGAATTGAAACAAGAGGCGTCGCGGTATTCGGTCATTTATAAGACGCCGCTTTCCGGATATGCGACCGTGGCAAAAACGCAGGGCCCGTCACCGGGTCCGGTGCAAAGACCTCCGGAACCGCCACCAAAAACTCCGAAAGCTCCGGAACCGCCGCCACCAAGGATTCAGCCAGCTCCGCAACCGCCGCCCCCGGCGCCGTCACCGAGCCAGGGGCCAAAACTGGAAGGCATGGTCGTGCGGTTCAAAAATACCGGCCAGATTTGTTCCTATACGCGCGGAAAATCGATTTGTGAAATCGCCGAAAAAAACGGCGTGCCCATCAAGGCGGATTGCCACGAAGGCACTTGCGGCACCGATCCCATTCGCATTATCTCCGGCGGCGAAAATATGAATGATCCGGGAGACGCCGAGGAAGCGACGCTGGCGGACAAGTACAAACTCAAAGCCGGCGAATACCGCCTGGCTTGCGTGGCGAAGCCGA
>Ga0247727_10010845_pt1 | contig 16048 bp, 7 predicted proteins | sample WisWelCaveWW1625_FD_202498 | JGI IMG/M metagenome (GOLD analysis project Ga0247727, IMG submission 202498) | Biofilm microbial communities from Wishing Well Cave, Virginia, United States - WW16-25 | ecosystem: Environmental > Aquatic > Deep subsurface > Groundwater > Cave microbial mat | place... | reverse complement strand
TCCGCCTGAAAAAATTCCTGCTCGTGGCGCAGAATATCTTTGGCCGTCAGCTTCAGTTCATAACGTTCGCCAAAATTTTGCGCGACGGTGAAATCGATCAGATCGCGCGGCATCTCGATAATGTCGTCATCGTACAGCGAACCGACTTGCGCGATACGCCTGCCGAAGCGATTGTAGAGCATGCTCACCGAGGAGCCGCGGCTGTTGTTATAGAGCATGCCGAGATTGATCGTAAATGGCGATTGACCCTGCAAGCGCCGCTTGGTCTTCGCAATCGCCAGCACCGAGCCTTTCAAATCGACTTCCGATTGAATCCACGAATAGTTGCCGGTCAAGGAAAAGTTCGAGAGATTTCCGCTCACGAACCTGAGCGACTTGCGCATTTCCACTTCGAAGCCATAGTTGCGCGCTTTGTCGGCGTTGCCGAAACTGCGCGTCAGCTCCGTCGTCGGCACGATCACTTCCTCGATCGCATCGGTAAAATTTTTGTAGAAAATGCTGGCCGACAAAATCTCGCCGGCGTTCGGGAACATCTCAAAGCGCACGTCAAAATTTTTAATCAGCGCGCGGCGCAAATCAGGATTGCCATAAACCACGCTGACCGTCGAGAAATCGTAGAACGCGAACGGCGCCAGTTCGCGGAATTCCGGGCGCGACACGGTCTGGCTGAAAGCAGCGCGAATGTTCGTCGCCTCGCTCAAATTGTACGTTAAGTTCACGGACGGCAGAATATCGGTGTTATCAAGATCGACGTTTACCGGACGATCCTGCACGTCAAACGAATTCAGACGCTGGTTGTTGCTCTCCACGCGCGCACCGGCGATGAGGCGCAGACTTCTTTGCCAGAGTTGGAACGGGAGGTCGATCATGAAATAACCGGCGCCGAGTCTTTCGCTCGCGTCGTATTTATCCGACTTGTTGGTGATCTCATCGATTTCAAAACCATTGCCGCCGATATGATTTGACGCAAACAACGTATCGAGAGCGGAATAGAGCAGCCGTGAATCCGTCTGGCTGGTGGTTTTGAACGCGAAGAGCCGCGCCGAGAAATCACGATCGACGCGATTGAACGCGCCGCCCATTTTAATTTTCGCCTGTGACACTTGCAGGCTGAAATCCGAAGCGAAGCCTTTGTTGTCATCATTCAGTTTGGCAAAGAAGCGGCCGCCGCTGGCCGGATTGGCAACGAAAGAGAGATTCGCGACAAAGGGATCATCGGGCGCATCCATATTGCGCGCATAAACCACGCGGCGATAGTCCGGCTCATCGCGCTCGGAAACTGAATACGAAGCGCGCCAATCCCACTGCAAACCCGCGAGCGCCGGAAACGCATGCTCGCCGATGAACTGACCGGAGTACGACGACCGCGCTACAAAACGCAGGCCGGTGTTGCGCTGCTCGCTGCCGGCGTCGTAATAATTGCCAAGCAGTTGCACGACTTCGTCATCGGCGGCGCGATTGTATAAATTCTTCAAGCTGAGCTTGTGAAAATCGCCGAGCTTGTAGCTCAAGTTCATCATGCCGCCCCACAACACTGAGTTGCGATATTCATCACCGCGATATTCGAATTGCGGTGTGCCGTCAAAATTATAATCATTGCGCACGATCGTGACGCGATCAAACGTGTTGCGATAGGACAGCGCGCCGATATAACCCAGCGTGCGACCAAACAACGACATGCTGCTGCCGACCGACAGCATATAGCTGCTGTTCGGCGCGGCTTTTTGATTGCTGACGCCCCAGCTATTGTTAAAGGAACGCCCGATATTTTGCAATTCACTTTTGGAGTAATTCGAGGAAATCACCTTCCGGCCATTGACCGCGCTCGGCAATTCGCGCGTGCCGTCATCGATGCCAAACGCATCCCACTTGCTGCCTTTGTAGGTTTTGAAATCGCTCGCCGTCGAGGCCGAGTTGTAAGCGCCGGTCACACTGAAACGGATCGTCAGTTTTTCCGGAAAATCAATCGTGTTGATTTGCACGAGGCCGCCGGAAAAATTGCCGGGCAGATCGGGCGTGAACGATTTGGAGATCACGGTGTTTTCCAGCAGGTTCGAGGGCAGCGTGTCGAACGCATACGCTTTTTTATCCGGCTCCGTGCTCGAAAGCTGCGCGCCGTTCAGCAGCGTGTTGTTGTAGCGCTCGCTGGTGCCGCGCACATAAACGAATTTGTTGTCAACGATGGAAACGCCGGTGACGCGGCGCAGCGCATCGCCCGTGGTCGCATCCGGCGCGCGTTTGATCTGCTCGGCGGCAACCGCGTCGCCGATGGTCGCGGCTTTGCGTTGTTGCTGCAATACTGAATTTTCCGAGTTCAAGATCGCCGTAGCTTCGACAACGACTGCTTCGCCTTGAATCGTTTCTTCTTTTAAAACGACATCGTGCTTTGCCGTTTGGCCGGCGGCGACGACGGTGTTGACTGTCTTGGCCGCGTAACCGACCAATGAAAACTTCACCGTGTGGGTTCCGGCTGGAACGTTGCGAATAAGATAATTGCCATCAACATCGACCGCCGCGCCGAACGCCGTGCCGACGATAACCGCATTTGTGCCGATCAACACTTCACCGTTGATTGCATCGGTGACTTTGCCGGAAATTTGTCCGATGTTTTGCGCGAAGAGACTCGCGGCCATCAACATCACGATGGCGAAAATGGAAGTTTTGAATAAGTTTTTCATAATCGTACTCTGCCTCTCTTGGATTGATGTGAAAAATTTTCCTCTTCAAGTCCTGTGCTCGCACTCAACTTCTTGCTCTCACTCGCTACACGTTCCTGTGAGCGAGTGAGAGTAAGATCGAGGTAGAGAGTACGAGCGTTCTTTTCAGTGTTCAGTAATCAGTGACCAGTATTCAGATAACTGATTACTGATAACTGGTCACTGAATACTGACTATTTCACAAGCGTCATCCTTTTGACCTCGTTATAGTCGCCGGCATTCAAGCGGTAGAAGTAAAGCCCGGTCGCCAATTGGGTCGCATTGAAATTCACTGTAAATTCGCCGGCGGTTTGATATTGATCGACGAGCGTCGCGACTTCGCGGCCCGCCATGTCGTAAATCTTCAGCGTCACGCGTCCGGCTTTTGGCAACGCATATTGGATTTGCGTCGCCGGATTTCCCGCAAAGCGGGATGTCGCTCCGCTCCAAAACGGGTTCGGATAATTTTGTTCCAACTTGTGCTGCGTTGGAATGGCCGTCGTATTTTGTTTCACTTTCACGTCGCTGACAATCGAATTGACGCTGAATTGCGGATTGTAATTCGCCCATCTCGCATCCCAGCGCTCGCCGCTGCCAAACGCGCCGCGAAACGTGGTGGCGGTGAAGAACGTATCAGTCAAACGGGTGTTGGTGAAATCAGCGCCGGAAAGCGCGGGAGAACCGGAGGCCGGTTTGAAATCAGGATTCGTCAAATTGAACGGATCATTTAGCTTTACCTCTGCCGTTGTCGCGAGACGTGTGTTGCCGGACGCCGGCGTGTCAAACCATGCCAGCGCGTTGAAGCCGTTCGTCGCATTCGTCGTGACCGTATCTTTGCCCGCGAGAATCACATTACGAATTTGCAGTTTGTTGCCCGTCGCGTTGTCCGCCGTTGCATTCGCGTCGATGTAGATGCCGCTACCGGCGCCGACGCCGGGCCATCCCATCACGATGCTGTTGTATAACGACGTTTCGGTGTTGCGACGAAGATGCAGCGCGCGCCGATAGTTGACATCAACCACATCCGCATTCGTTACTTTCGGACCAATCAGCGTCACGTTTGAAAAAATCGGACTCGTCTTCGGCGTGTTCGCCGTGCCGGTCGCGTCGTTGTCGCTTTCAAAACCCTGACTCGCGCTAAGGTCTGCCGCTTTCGGATCACGCAAACAGACGGCATATTGAATCTTGCCGGAGTAGCCGAAATCCGTGTCGAAATCATCGTCGAGCGTGCGCAGCGAAATTAGATGTTTCGCATTCACCGTGCCGCCGAAAAATTCAAAGCCGTCGTCGCCGGAGTAGCTCACCTGCACATAATCGATGATCGTGCCGTTGCCGACGCCGCCGAGGGTGAGGCCGTTGATTTCATTGTTCGGTTGAAACGCGATGCCGGGGAACTCGATGCGAACGTAACGCAGCACGCCGCTGTTGTCGGCAGGATCAGTGCCGCCGTAAGTCGAGCCGACGCCGCCTTCAATCGTGCCGCTGCCGCCGGGAATATTCACCGGCGCTCTGCCGCAGATAATCATGCCGCCCCAGTCGCCATATGTGCGTTTGCCGGGAGCGAGCGCGCTCGTGAAAACAATGGGACGATCCGCCGTGCCGTCGGCGATAATTTTTCCGCCCTGCTCGACGATCAGCGCGCCCTTCGAAGCTTTGTCGCCGTAAATGATCGTGCCCGCTTCAATCGTCAGCGTCGCGCCGACTTTCACATACACAAAACCGTTCAACAAATACGTTCTGTTGCTCGTCCACGTCGTGTTCGCCGTGATATTGCCGGAAACGGTAACTTGTGAACCGGAGGAGGTTGCCTGCGGATTGTAATTCGTCCATTCCAGATCCCAACGTTCGCTGCTGCCAAAAGCGCCGCGAAATGTGGTCGGCGTGAAAAACGAATCCGCGAGGCGGGTGTTCGTAAAATCCGCGCCGGAGAGAGCCGGGGAGCCGGGCCGCGGCGAAAAGTTGGGATTGGTTAGATTAAAAGGATCAACGAGATTTACTGCGGCAGTTGTCGCCAATCGCGAGTTGCCAAACGCCGGCGTGTCAAACCATGCCAGTGCATTAAAACCGTTCGTCGCATTCGTCGTGACCGTGTCTTTGCCGGCGAGAATCACGTTGCGAATTTGCAGCCGGTTGGCCGTGGCGTTATCCGCGGTTGAATTTGCATCAATATAGAGGCCGCTGCCGGCGCCGGTTCCGGGCCATCCCATCACGATGCTGTTGTATAACGACGTTTCGGTGTTGCGACGAAGATGCAGCGCGCGCCGATAGTTGACATCAACCACATCCGCATTCGTTACTTTCGGACCAATCAGCGTCACGTTTGAAAAAATCGGACTGGTCTTAGGCGTGTTGGCGGTGCCGGTCGCGTCGTTGTCGCTTTCAAAACCCTGACTCGCGCTTTGATCTGCGGCTTTCGGATCGCGCAAACAGACCGCATATTGAATCTTGCCGGAGTAGCCGAAATCCGTGTCGAAATCATCATCAAGCGTGCGCAGCGAAATCAAATGTTTCGCATTCACCGTACCGCCGAAAAATTCGAAGCCGTCGTCGCCGGAGTAGCTCACTTGCACATAGTCGATCACCGTGCCGTTGCCGACGCCGCCGAGTGTCAATCCGTTAATCTCATTGTTGGGCTGAAACGCGATGCCGGGATATTCGATGCGCACGTAACGCAGCACGCCGCTGTTGTCGGCAGGATCAGTGCCGCCGTAGGTTGAACCGACGCCGCCTTCGATGGTGCCGCTGCCGCCGGGAATATTTACCGGCGCTCGACCGCAGATGATCACGCCGCCCCAGTCGCCATACGAACGTTGTCCGGCAGGCAACGCACTGGTGAAAACGATGGGGCGCTCTTTCGTGCCGTCGGCGATAATTTTTGCGCCCTGCTCGACAATCATCGCGCCTTTGGACGCTTTGTCGCCGTAAATCACCGTGCCCGCTTCAATCGTCAGCGTCGCGCCGGCTTTGACGTACACAAAGCCGTTCAGCAAATAAGTGTTGTTGCTCGTCCAGGTCGTGTTCGCCGTGATGTTGCCGGATACCCTGACGTTGTCGGCGAAAACGAGTGACCCCATCAAAGCTAAACCTATGAGCGTCGAAACAAACTTGCGATTCATCAATTCCTCCTGACTGGTGGTTCATTTCTTGAATGATTTATATTTTGCCAGTGTAAGGTAAAGAATCAGCATTAACCGGAAATAAAGGACATATTATGTGATTGTTAAGCCATGGCGCGAAAATTTAGGACTGGTGGGTAACGCAGACATCTTGTCTGCCCCGCGAACGGGGCGCTACGTTTTCCACCAAAAATCGCACTTGCCTTTGGGAAAAGGTTTATTTACATTTTCGACATAATTTGAAATGGTGGGATTCACCACCGAACCCCCCATCAAGGCGTTGAACGCAGTTCAAATTTAAAAGGGGAAATCATGCCGTATCGGGAGGTTCTCGAATTGGGATTAACCGATTACATCATCGAGCCGGCTCTATGAAACAAGGCCAAACCTGTCTACTGTCAGAAACATGCCGGCCGCCGGATTGGGAAAACTTTCTCATAGCAGACATTTCGACAATGTCCGCTATCATACATTTTGATCAAAAAAGTTTCTACATCCACAAACAAATGTCTACAGGTAGAAACATGGCGCGCCGCGGGTGTTGTCGCAGAATAACTGTTAGACTCTTATTAAATCAACAGTGAGGAATGGATTTTGTATGATGGATGTGAATAGCAATAAAGTTTGCGTTATTTGCAAAAAGGAGTTCAAAACAATTACAGCCTCACATTTAATCACGCATGGTTTGAGTTTAGATGAGTATAGAATACTATTTGGAAATGATTGCCGTAATTTTAGACAGTGTAGTTATGTATTAGAGAATTTTGCGAATAATGAGAATTTTGTTCCGTGGAAATGCATTTTGAATTGTTTACCAAATCCTGAGATTAAGTTTTGCCTTCTTCATTCAGAAGACCAACAAAAAGATAGAGAGCTTTTCGATCTCACTTTTGCTGGCCTTTTCAAACTGTATGAATCGCTAGAGTCTGACTATCATTTTGAAGGTATGACATTCCCTTCAAGCCTTAAATTTGTAGACAAGATTTTTAATAGACCCATCATATTTTCTGGTGGTAAATTCTTGGGCGATGTTGAGTTTATGGTAACCTTTCAACAAAAGGTATCATTTAGGAATTGCATATTTTGCGAAAATGTCAATTTCGGCACTTCAAAGTTTATTGGCTCTGGCGTTTTTGAGAGGGCGGTTTTTAAAAAGGAAGTTTCCTTTAGAAGAGCAACATTTATGGATGAAGCAAATTTTTGGCGATCTGAGTTTGGAGGTAAGACCAGCTTTTTTCAGACACGATTCGATGGGCAAGTATTTTTTGGATACGGCACGTTTCCAAAAGACCCAAATCTCATGATATTCATAGATACGAAATTCAACTCTTCCAAAGAAGTACGTTTTGCTAAAGTCGATCTTTCAAATACCTTGTTTCGATATACAAACTTAACACACATCAACTTTAGTAACGTAAATTGGCCAGTCACCTCGAAATTAAGAGGCAAACGTAGATTGGTATTCGATGAGATTAACATCGATAAAAATAGCAAGCTTAGTATCACAGAAGCAGAATCTGGTTCGTATGCCGACGTAAAGAACCTGTATCAGCAATTGACAAGAAATTACGAAGAGCGACGTAGATTTTCAGAAGCGGGAGATTTTTATTTTGGTGAAATGGAATGTTATAGAAAAAGTAATGTTTTCCGCCGCTTTCTTCCATCGCTAACGAATCTATATCGAATGTCAAGTGCATACGGACAAAGATATGTCCGTGCAGGAATTGTCTTGTTATTGTTGATCATTACTTTTTCAGCCTTACACATGCTTTTTGGACTTCAACCGAGGGAGCAGAGTGCCGTCTATCACAAAATTCATTATTCGCTTCTTATCGATTCTTCGAACATAAAACAATATCTTTCCGATTTGGGAGTGACGATTATTTACTGTATTGAAGTTTTGACGCGTGAAGAAGAGCAGGATCGACTATTCAGGCCTTTAAATATTTATGGTGAGACATTGAACGTTACATTTTCGATTTTGGTATATATCCAAGTACTTTTCTTTGTACTTGCTGTCAGAAGGTATTTCAAACGATAAATCTCTGAACAACCAAAGTCATGAGTCTAACATTGCATCAACCGGACGCGGGCGCGCGAGGCATGATTTTTAATGCTGAACATCTTCTTGTGCGCCCGCGCCGGTTATGCTTGCGTTGGCCATCACGCCCGATGGCACGACCTTGGTTGGCATTATGCAATCGGCGCTGGACAATCCATTTGAAGACAGAACAAATATCCGCAGCAAGTCGCGCGTCACACGCATTCTCACTTTCGACATCCCGTCGGGCACCACGAAGCAATACATTTATTTGCAGGAAATTCCCAATCTTGCGAACAGCGAAATCATTGCGCTCTCCAACACTGAATTTTATGTCCTGGAACGCGCCGGCAACTTTCCCGGCAACGCGAGCGCGCCGGCGGTTTATAAACGCGTTTACAAAATCAATCTCACCGGCGCCACCGACGTCAGCGATCCGGCAGATGCTGAAGCTGGAAAGTTGGTTAATGGAAAAACGCTCGAACAACTTACGGTCGAGGAGTTGACCGCGGCGGGCATTGTGCCGGTAAGCAAAACATTGGTGCTCGATATTCTCGCCAGCGTGCCGGGCTACGCGCATGACAAGCCCGAAGGCATTGCGTTGGTAAAAGAAAATCTGCTCGCCGTCGTGAATGACGATGACTTTGGCGTCGCGACCGACGGCAATGGCGGCATCATGCAAAAGCTGCTGCCGCGCACGGGCCAGGTTGATCGCGGCACCATGTTCTTCGTCAATATTTCCGGCACGGTCGGCGTTGCGGATAACGGCGCCGAACCCATTCCAATAAAATTCGAGCTGCAGCAAAATTATCCGAATCCTTTTTCCCCGCATGGGCGGGGAACCTTCGGCAATCCCTCGACCAACATCGTGTACGCTTTGCCAGCCGCCATGCACGTGCGGCTGGCGGTCTACGATGTGCTTGGACGGCAAGTCGCCACCTTCGTGGATAAACGTCAACCAGCCGGCTCCTATTCCGTCCGTTTTGATTCCAACGGGCTCGGCACCGGACTTTATTTCTATCGTCTCGAAACCGAGAGTTTCACGAAAGTGCGCAAGATGTTGTTGAACAAGTAAGGAATGATGAACAGAGCAAAGGAATTGTAACGCAAAAGGCGTTGCGTAAAGCAGCGCCTTTCTTGTAAGGATGGGTAAAAAAACTCGCCGCGTCTGCCGTTCCTGTCAAACGCGGCGAATGTGCGGGATGGGAGAGATAATAGAAAATTCAACAATAATCTATTGCCGCAAATACGTCTTCCCTCCGGCAACCAACTTCCCGCCCTGCAGCATGAAGTCCGTCACCAGTTGTCCTTTGCTGCCTTTCAATATTAATGAATTGCCGATTACCGTGTACGTGCCGGCGTCTTGATCGCCGCCGAAATTCGATGCGCCGATGCTGTAACCGCCTTCGGTGACGCGGCTATCGACGGACACATGCGACGACGAATTCCATTGAAAATTGCCGCGCCCATCGAACCGCACAGTTTCTTCATACGAGCTGGAAGAGTAACCGCTGTTGGCAATGCTTGAAGAATTGCGGCCGGCGTAATAAATCCAACTGCCGGCCAACATCGCGACGGCTTGTTGATTCATCTGCGGCGCTTGCGCTCTCACCGAAGCGGCGAGACTCTCAGCAAGGTTGACGATTGGCGAAAACTGCGCTGCCGGCGCCACGGCCATGATGATGACGCCGGTGCCGTGCGGCGTAAACAAGGCCATCACTTTGCCGCTGAACAGACCCATTTGCTGATTTTGCAAACTCAACGTCGCCGCGACGCCGTTGTATACACCGAATTTTACCGCAGCCGGTTGCTCGGTTAGATTCCCAGCGGTATTCTGTGATTGCAAAAACAGCGTCACGTCGTTTTGCACCTCATTGACGTTCGTGTACATTCCCGGCGCGACGAAAATCAATTGATTGGGCGCGCCGGCGCTGAGCGTATGCGTGCGTCCCAACGTTTGCTGCACGCGCCAGCCCGCGGGGATTTGATACGTGACATTCCAGCCGGGAAATTTTTCGAGCGTGTGGTTTTGGGCAAAATTTATTTTTGTGAACAATAGCAACGAGATAATGAGTTTTGCTGAGCTGAACCGCACGATGATCTCCTTGAGAAATAAAATACGGAGTGCCATGCTTCAGCATGACGCGAAGCTAAAGCTTCGCACTCCTTTGTTTTAACGCACCAGCGCCATTTTGCGGACTTGCACAAATTCGCCGGCCGTCAGTTTGTAAAAATAAACGCCACTCGGTAAATCTTTTGCTTCAAACACCACGCGATGAATACCCGCAGGTTTTTGTTGATTCACCAGCGTCGCCACTTCTCTGCCATTGATATCATAAACCCTCAAACTGACAAACTGATTACTGCTCACGGAATACTGAATACTGGTCACCGGGTTTCCCGCAGAGCGGGATGTCGTTCCGCTCCAGAAAGGGTTCGGATAATTCTGCTTCAGCTCAAAAGAAGCGGGCCCCCATTTCTTCGCGTTCTGCAACCGCCGTGGTTGGCGTGAGCTTGACTTCGTAAACGCCGAGATCGAGCGCCGGGCCGTTTTGATTGGCCGCCGGATCGAGAAAGCCGGAGAGCGTGATCACCGCGTAGCCGTTCGCAATATTCGAAACGTTGAGCGTGTGCGTGCCGAGATTTTGCTTATCGCTGCTGCGGAGGAGATTCACGTTGTACGTGCCGGCGACGAGGTTGATCGGCTGACTCGCGGCGCCGTAATTCAAACTCGCCACGAGCGCGTTGCTGTTCGCGATAACGAGATCGACCGTGGGCGCATCCGTAACGGCATGCACGAACATCGCGCGCACTTCATTCGGATTGGCGGCAAGAAGCGGCAAATCCAACAACAGTGCGTTCTCTCGAATCGAGTAGCCCTCGGGATTGGGCGCATACGCCGTCGTGTCATTCAAGCCGAAGAGAATGAGTGCCTGCGGATTTTCACTGCTCACCACCAGGCTGTCAAACCTTGCTGTCGGCGTGTTGGCATTTTCAATATCGTAAAGTGTCAATGAAAACGGCTCGAGATACGGCAGTCTCGGCAATGCGGCGGTTTCACGAAAACCGAGATTGTCGAAGATCAAATCATCGGCAGAGCTTGAATTTTTTCCAAGGCCGGGATTGCATGGCCCATAGCCACCATCGATCGCAACAGTGCCTCGCGAGCGCCGTCCGCTGCCGGAACTGCTGATCACGACGCTGGTGCCGCGATTCGAAAATGGCCGTTCATATTTCCATTTCGCCAACGCTCGCGCGTCTTTGTTGCCGGCGAGGCTGAATTTGCCGCCGACGAATAAAACTTCAGTTTTATTATTACGCGGGCAGGGCCAAACCGAGGCCATCGCATTCACCGCGTCGTTCGTTCCGCTGCCGAGCGCGTCCCATTCCGAGATCACGCCGGCAGCGTACGTGCGTTCGAACACCGCAATGCGATTCGCCGGTTTGACCACGCCATTGCTGTTGACCGCCTGGGTAAATTCGCCGCCGAGATAAATTTGTGTGCGATCATACGCCGGCACAATCGTCGTCACCGCGCCGTTCAAGCCTCGACCGAGCGGCCGCCATTCTCCAAAATACCACAGCGCGACGCGATCGAGATTCACCAACGCGCCGTTGTCATTGACGCCGGTGCGAAAACGGCCGCCGACATAGAGCGGCGAATAATAATCCCGTCCGGCAAGTGCGAGCGCGCGCACTTCATCATCAACGCCGTTGCCTATCGTGCGCCAGCGGTTATCATAACCATCCCACAACATGAGGTTGCGGCAAAACACTTTGCTGCCGTTGCTATTGGTCGCTTCCGTGAACTTGCCGCCGACATAGACACTCCGCCAAAAGCGCGGCGACGAAACACTGCCGCCCAAGCCCACAGCCAGCGCGCGCACTTCCGGCATCGTCCCGCCATCTACACCGCCGCCGAATGCCTCCCAGCGTTGCGATGAAAAACTCCAACGCGCGACGCGATTCACCGTCGGGCCGTTGAGCGCCTGGGTAAACGCGCCGCCGGCATAAAGCTCGTATCCGGAAACTTCCAGCGCATAGACGGCGCTGTTCAAACCGCCGCCGACCGGAAGCCAGCGCTTTTGCGTATGATCCCAAAAGGCGATATTCGAAACACTCACGGTGCTGCCATCGGGATTGATCGCGGTTGAGAACGCGCCGCCGACAAACGCGCCGGGCTGCGAATAACTTATCGGCGCCATCGCATGCACCGGGCCGTTGACGCCGGCGCCGAGCGCGTCCCACTTCGTGCCGTCGAAGCGCGCGATGTTGCTCGCGGGATTGCCTTCGATACTCGTGAAATTTCCGCCGACATAAATCGCGCCGGGCAAACCTTGATTGTCCGCAGCGATCGCAAACATTTCGCCCGCCGCGCCGAATGGAATAAAGTCGAACCAGCGCCGGCCATCCCAACGCGCATTGTTGGCGATTTGAACCGTATTGATAATCGCCGGACTGTAGAATTCATTGAACTGTCCGCCCAGATAAAGAAATTCCGCCGGATATTTCGGATTCGCCGCAATGACCGAAGGATACGGGGATCTATTTTTATACACGAGTGTCGTCCACGTCGTACCGTTCCATGCGTCCACGATCTTAATTGACACGTCAACGGCGTACATCAAATAAACTTTTCCGGCGCCATCGATCGCGAGACCGTTGATCAAAAAAGGCGGAACCATGGTGGCGAGGCGGCGCCATTGACTGCCATCCCAGTAAACCAACGGACCGGCGACACTGGCGCCATTGCTGTTGACGGCCGTGGCAATGGCGCCGGCAACGTAAACGCGATTGGTGTTGTCGATTGCGATATCAGCAACACGTTCGCCAGCGCCTGTGCTCGCCGTCAAGCCTTGGCCCAATGGCGACCAACTCGCGCCGTTCCAACGTGCGATGTAATTCGCGTTGACCTGCACGCGTCCGGGATTATACACGCCGGTGAAATCGCCGCCCACGAAGACGTTGCCGTTCGCATCAATCGCCAGCGCCGTGACGGCATTACTGCCGGTATTGACCACACCTTCGCCGAGCGGCTCCCACACCGATTGCGACGCATTCCATTTGCCCACGCGCCAAATGTTAACTAACGTGCCATTCGGATTGAAGCCGAGCGTTAAATTCCCACCGGCATAAACGTTATTGCTATTGTCAATCGCGAGCGCAAAAACATCGTCATCAACGCCGCGCCCAACGGCTTCCCATTTGCCGGCGGCTTGATTCCACTTCGCAATGTTTTCGGCGATAACTTCGCTGCCGTCGCCGTTGACGGCGCGATTGAACGTGCCACCGACGTAAACATTGCCTTGATTATCCACGGCAATGACATTTGCACGGCTGGCGTTAACGACGAAATTCAGGTACAAGCGCTCGCCGAGAATTTGCCATTGACTGCCGGTCCACTTGGCGACGCGAATCGGCCGCACATCGTCATCTTGAAAATGGCCGGCGATATAAACGTTACCCTGCGCATCGACGCAACTCGCATTCGCGCCATACTCAATCGGGCCGGCGCTGCCGGTGAGATATTTCTGCCAAAAGGCATCGCGGCGGCCCGCGGGCTGGGCCTGGCTGTTTGGCGCGCTCAAGGCCAGGAGCAGCAGCAATATTTTATCGAGATGAAAAACTCTGATTTTCGGCATAACGATTTTCATTTGCATATTTTTAAGATGACTTTTGATGACGATAGGCGGAGCCGGAAGCGCGCCCGGCTCCGCTGAAATGTGATGACGATTATTTGCCGGTTGCTTCAACTGCGCTTGCTTGCGGTGAGGGCGTCGGCGCAGTCGTGGCAATGGCGATGTTGCTCTTTGCCGTCGCAAGAGGCTGCTCCGGCTTTTCGATTTTGCCGTTCATCGAGAGCGGCGGACAGCAATTCGTCATTAAAACCGCTGCCAGCAGGCCCAGCGCGCCGATGAGCCGCGCCCGAAATTTAGAAAGCGTGAAATGCAACATGAGAATATTCTCCGAAAAAAAGTTAGTTAGGCCATAAGGCCACGAAAGTTAAAAAAAATTCTGAAAGTTTTGGCTCACGGAATTGGAACAGCTTACGGAATTAAACTTCAGAAAATTTTCCGTGAAAGTTCCATTCCGTGAGCTAACAATGCTGCTCGGCACTGCGGAGCTTCGGTTTTCGGCTGTCCGAAAATCGGTGTAGTTGCTAACGCACTCAAACTCAGAATAAAATTCTGCCTGCCCTGGCGCCCGCCGCGCCACGCGGTGCCGCAGGCCAGGGAAAGTTCTTTGACCGACAAACGGTTTTTTTAACCACTAAGACACGAAAAAAACAAAAGGCCATACCATAAAGCTTTTCTTGGTGTCTTTGTGTCTTCGTGGTGATTTAAAAATTAGACGGTTTCAATGCTGCCCAAGGGCTCCAGTTTCAGCTTATCTGAAAACTGGCGTGGGCCTTTACGCAGCAACGGTTAGAAAATATTCTGACTTTTTAGATCACAGAAATGTCCCGCCGCGGCGGCTCACGGAAGAAAAGAATTTTTATAATTCCGTGAGCTTGAATATGCTGCCTCAAAATGGCAAAGCTATGCCAACGGCATAACTCAAGTCGCGCGTTTTGGCGCTCGGCATCCTGTCATCTTTCACGATATTCGTGAGACCAATCATGTAGCGCACGCTGGCGACGCCGCGAAATTTTCCCAGCGGAAACGACACGCCGCCGCCGAGATTCAAGCCGAGATTCGTCGATTTCTTTTGTTTTTTGATATCGGTTTCATCCTCGTTTTCCTGGCCGTTGAAATTCGTTTTGGTTTTGCTTTTGGCCGAAAGCAAAATACCAAAAGTGCCGCCGCCACGCACGAACGGTTTGATTTTTCCCGCGCCAAATTCATAGCGCGCTTCCACCGGAATGTTGAGATAATTGAGCACCTCTTTGTTCTCGAAAGAATAGCTGCCGCCTTCGCCGCCCTCTTCGCCGGATTTATACTTGCTGCCGGTGCCGGTGTAATTCATGCCGGTGGAAAATTGCACGGGGCCGCTTTGAGAAAAAATGACCTCCGCGCCGAAGAGCAGACACAGAAGACAATCCACCTCGCCGTCAATGTCCTCGGAGAAGCGCGAGTGATTCGTTCCAGCGCTCAAGAGCACTTCGCGTTTGCCATTGCCGTCCTGCGCTTGCAGCGGCGAGAGACATAGCGTTAACAGAAAACCGCAGATTAAAATTTTTTTCATCGGAATTTCTCCTTGAATTAATTGTGTGCATGGATGATAAACTTTGCCTGCTGTCAGAAATTAAATAAATCCGGCTTTGCTCTCAACTCCATGAAGATGTAGCCGACGCCCCCATGTTGGTGCGGGTGAACGCGTAGCTGGTTAGCGCAGTTTCAAAAGCTTCTTCTCAAACACGCGCTCTCCGGCTTCCATGCGATAGATGTAGATTCCCGCGGGCGCGCGCCTGCCGCCGTCATCATGGCCGTCCCAGCGCCCGGTGTGTTTTCCGGCGGGCAGCGCGGCGTCCAACAAGGTTCGCACTTTTTGCCCCAGCACATTGAAAATCGTGAGACGAACCTGGCTCGGCCGCGGCAATTCAAACGCAATCGCCGTCGCGGCATTGTTGCCGGCGTCCGTGTTTGAAAAGGGATTGGGATGATTTTGCCAAAGCGCGAAAGCTGCTGGAATTCCACCGGACGCTGTTCTATTTTCAACCCGCGTCGTCGTGATCGTCACCGCGCCGTCGGTGACCGTGAGCAGCGGCATCAAATTTACAAACGTCAACGCCGCAGCCATCGCGGAAAAATCGAGATCGAGCGCGGAGCTGGAACCGTTCGCGCCGATGACATTGAACGTGAGCGTGAGCACGTTGAGTTTGCCGGCGCCGCCCGTCACATTGGCGCCGTTGAAATTGAGTTGGCCGGTCGCGGTGTTGCTGGTTCCCACCACGCCGGTGAATCCCACTTTGAGGCCGGAATGCGTGGTGAAGCTCAGCACCGCCGCATTCCATTTCAGCGTGCCGGAGAAACTGCCCAACACCTGCGCCGGTATTGTTGGCGAAACATCGATATCGATATTCACGGTAATCGTCGCGCTCGGCGCCGCCATCGTTGCCGAGGGCGATGCTTCCGCTTTCACCATGCCCTGCGCGAAAACCGCCGCGGTGAATGAGAAAATTATGCCGCTGAATAACAGAATAATATTTGACAGGAAATTGATTTTGGATTTCATGATATAACTCCGTAACTGAT
>Ga0247727_10010844_pt1 | contig 16048 bp, 15 predicted proteins | sample WisWelCaveWW1625_FD_202498 | JGI IMG/M metagenome (GOLD analysis project Ga0247727, IMG submission 202498) | Biofilm microbial communities from Wishing Well Cave, Virginia, United States - WW16-25 | ecosystem: Environmental > Aquatic > Deep subsurface > Groundwater > Cave microbial mat | place... | reverse complement strand
GAAACGGAAAACGGCCAACCGCGAGATCGTAGCCCTGCTCTTTTGCCTTGGCTTCCGTCAGTCCAACGCTGGCAACCTGCGGCTGGCAGTAGGTGCATCCCGGAATGTTGTCGTAGCGCAGCGCCGCTGGATTTTTTCCGGCGATGGCTTCGACGCAATGAATGCCCTCTGCCGAAGCCACGTGCGCCAACAGCGGCGCACCGATAACGTCGCCGACGGCGTAAATGCCGGGCACGTTGGTGCGATAGCTCGCATCGAATTTAACAAAAGACTTTTCAATTGCAAGCCCGACTTCATTGGCGCCGAGGTTATCGCTATTTCCCGAAAAGCCGATGGCCATCAAGGCCAGGTCGCCGGAGATTTCTTTCTTGCCTGCCGCATTGCTGTAGGCCACGGTCACGCCGTTTGCCGAAGTTTTCACGCCATCGACTTTTGCGCCGGTTTCAATGTTGATCCCACTCTTCTTGAAAATCGAAGTTAAAGATTTGGTGACTTCCTCATCTTCAAGCGGCAGAATGGCGGGCATCATTTCCAGTATGGTGACTTTGCAACCGAAGGCATTGTAGAAATAAGCGAATTCGACGCCAATCGGCCCGCCGCCGATGATCACCATCGCCTTCGGCAGCTCGGGCAGAATCATCGCTTCGGTGCTGGTGATGACTTTTTTGCGATCGATTTCAACGCCCGGCAGCGAACGATGCTTGCCGCCGGTGGCGATGATGGTGTGCTTGGCTTTGTATTCGCCGACGGCTTTGCCATCTTTGGTGACTTCGATGGACTTGCTCTTTCGCAAGCGGCCGTGGCCGTCGATGTGATCGATTTTATTTTTCTTAAAAAGGAAGCCAACGCCTTTGTTGATTTGCTCCGACACTTTACGGCTGCGCTGAATGATGGCGTCCCACTCAAAGCCGATTTGTTCGGCCTTGAGGCCAAATTCCTTTGCGCGATGCAAAAGATGATAAACTTCAGCCGAGCGCAGCAGAGCCTTGCTCGGAATGCATCCCCAGTTCAGGCACAGTCCGCCCAATTTATCTTGCTCAATGACGCCGACTTGCATGCCCAGTTGGGCGGCGCGAATGGCAGCAACGTATCCGCCCGGGCCGCCGCCGATAACGATCAAATCGTAGTCTTTCAATTTGCCGTTCCTTTGATAGAAGCGCCCACAGAATCAGAACTACCACAGAAACGAAATCAAGAAGTTCCACTCCGGACAAACCGCAACCACAGTGGAAAACTAACAACGGATTTCACTGATTACGCCGATTGTTTTTTATGTAATCTGAGTAATCCGTGTAATCTGTTGCAAATGTTTTTGGTCTTTTCAAAAGAATTCACTTAAAGAGCCTATCAATTTGCTTCTGTAAGATTTCCATTTCTGTGAGCTATCAAAAACATATTCAAAACGATCGGGTGTTCTTATTTGCAATATGGCTCACAATCTTTTTCGCATGTTCGCGTCCGTGCTCGATAAAGAGCATGTTGGCGCCCTTGCCGGCCCCAGCCACGCCGGCGATGTACAACGACGGCACATTGGTCTCGAACGTCTCAGGGTTGTAACGCGCTTTCTGGTACTCGCTGTCGATCTCGATCCCGGCGCTGCGCAAAAATTCGTAGTCCGCATGATAGCCGGTCATCGCAAAAATGAAATCATTGTCAAGGCGTTCTTCAGTTGCGCTGCCATTCGTCACATAAATCGCCTCTTCGGTAATTCGCGTCACGCGGGTATTGAACCTGGTTTTGATGGCGCCGTCTTTCACGCGATTTTGAATGTCGGGAAGAATCCAGTATTTGACGCTCTTGCCAAAATCAGCGCCGCGATGGATGATCGTCACCTCGGCGCCGTGGCGATACAAATCGAGCGCGGCTTCGACTGCCGAGTTTTTGCCGCCGATGATCGCCACTTTTCTTTTGAAGAACGGGTGGGCGGCGGTGTAATAATGCGAGACTTTGGCGAGATGCTCGCCGGCAATGCCGAGCAGATTGGGATGGTCGTAGAAACCGGTGGCGAGCACGACGTTTCTGGCGGTACAAGTCGCCTTCGACGTCTTTACTTCAAACCCGCCATCATCAGGCCGCACTTGCTCAACCGTTTCGAAAAGACGCACGCGAAGGTTGAATGCTTCGGCCACCCTTCGATAGTAATTCAAACAATCCTGCCGGGAAGGCTTTTCTCTCAAGATGACAAAAGGCACTCCGCCGATTTCCAGAAGCTCGGGGGTGGAAAAGAACTGCATCTCGGCTGGAAAATGAAAAATCGAGTTGGTCAGGCAACCCTTTTCGATGATGAGATAATCGAGGTTTTTTCTGGCGGCCTCAATTCCACAGGCCAGCCCCACCGGGCCGGCGCCGATGATCAATATATCGTAAACGTGCGCTGAAACGCTCACCAAATCGCGGCTTCCTTTTTGATAATTTTATTGAAGTTCCATCACCTGATTCGATAGGCAGTATAAAAAAACTTTTGTCCAATTTCAAGCGATATTTGGAGAGAAACTATGGCAAAAGAAAACAGCGTCCGCGGAGTCGCACAGACGCAAAATTCTCGCAGAGAAAATTCTTCATGTACAAATTTGGACGTCATCCTTCAAGAGCCAATGAATTCTTTCTTGCATCAACCCCTTTTCGTATTGCGGTTGTACGCCACGAACACACTTTCCACCGTCGCATTGCCGCCGCAGATCACCGCCACTGGATTCTCAAAGTCCGCGACAATTTCACGATTCTGCATTACCGCCGCCACCACCGCCGCGCCAGCCGGCTCGACGAGCTGATTGCATTCCCGCCACAGCCAGCGCATGCCCTCGACGATTGCCTCGTCTTCGACCAAAATGATGTCATCGACGTATTTTCTGGTGAGCGATAGAGTGCGTTCGCACACGCAACGGGGCGCAAGCGTATCGGCAATGGTTCGCACTTCAGAAAGCTCCGTGACCAACCCGGCTTGCCAACTGCGAAACATCGAGGCGGCGCCCGCCGGCTCCACGCCAATGATGTACGCGCGCGGTTTGCGCTGTTTGATCGCGGCGGCCACGCCGGAGATCAATCCTCCGCCGCCGATGGCGATGAGCACGCAATCGAGATCGGGCGCGTCTTCGAGCAACTCGAGCCCGAGCGTGGCTTGACCGGCGATCGTGCGCTCAGAATCGAACGGGTGAACGTAGTACAAACCTTCGGCCTCGGCGTGTTCGAGCGCCTTGGCGTTGGCATCATCCCAATCCGTTCCGTGTTTAAACACTTTCGCACCCAAGCTGGCGATGCGGGTGAATTTATCTTCCGAGGCTTTGGTCGGCAAATAAACCGTAGCGGGAAGGTTCAAAGAATTTGCGGCACAGGCAAGAGCGATTCCGTGATTGCCGCCGGAGGCGGTGATCACGCCAAGGCGTCGCTGCTCAGGAGTCAGTCGCAGCAAATGATTGAAAACTCCGCGCGCTTTGAACGAGCCGCCAACCTGGAGATTCTCCAACTTGAAGCGCATCAGGCCAGGCATGTCGCTAATCGTTCGCGGCAGTGGCAAAAGTGGCGTATGCCGGATGTGCGGCTCGATGACTTTAAGCGCCGTTTCAAATACTTTTGGCGTGAGGTCAAAACTTTGCGGCGGTTTCGATTCGTTTTCCATCCTTGTCATATTCGTAAACTCCTTTTCCCACCTTCCTTCCCAGTCTTTCGGCTTTTACATATTTCACCATCAATGGGCATGGCCGAAATTTTTCACCGAGGGCGCTGTGCAAGAAATTCAAAATGTGCAGCCGGGTGTCGAGACCGACTAAATCGACAAGCTCGAACGGCCCCATCGGATGATTCAATCCGAGCCGCAGCGCTTTGTCGATTTCTCCAGCGCCGGCGACGCCCTCTTGCAGCATGTAGAATGCCTCATTGCCAATCATCGCGTTGATGCGCGTCGTGATGAACCCGGGCGATTCGTTAATGAGTACTGATTCTTTTTTCATTGCCTCGGCAACGGCTTGGGTCGCGTGAATGGTCGCTTCGGAAGTTTCCAAGCCGCGAATAATTTCAATCAGCTTCATTACCGGCACCGGATTGAAAAAATGCATCCCGATGACTTGCGCTGCGCGCTTGGTTACTCCGGCCATTTCGGTGATGGAGAGCGACGATGTATTGGTCGCAAAAATAGCATGAGCCGGAGCAATGGCATCGGCGCGTCTGAAAATATCCAACTTGAGATCCATTTTCTCCGGCGCGGCTTCGATGAGAAAATCGGCGTTGCTTACCGCGAGCGAAAAATCCGTGGTGGTTTCTAGGCGCGCGAAACTTTTGTTGGCCTCCTCCTGCGAGAGTGATGTTTTGCTCACGGCTTTCTGAAAAGCGCTCGACATGTAATCCTTCGCCTTCTGGAGCATGGCCGGCTCGATGTCGAAGAGTTTGGTTCGATAACCGGCGAGACAACTGGCGTAGGCAATGCCCTGCCCCATGGTGCCCGCGCCCAGCACGGCGATGCTTTGAATCGGGTTGGCCATCATCTTTCTCGAAAATTTATTTTGCTTGTGTGCTTGTGATTAGGTTATTTTATGCAAGCAAATGGTAATAAATCGCCTTTTGATATGCAAGCGCCAAGAACTGTAGCTTTTTTGAACGAGTGTCTAATCTTTCTACAAAATCCTTTGAGCGGCGAAGTCGCTTTTTCGCGGTTGTGAACAGATTCAAAATTCTTGTGTTGATTTCCAATACTATTATGGTGACAGAATTGAGATGCTTGTTAAATATAAACAAGACTTTGCATATTGGCACTTAAGCCAATATCAAGGCCTGTTTTTGTTGGCTATCGGGTTGGGGTTTTCCCAAACTGCTGGTATTCTTGTTGCCACAAGTGCTATAAATTGCTGGCGGTAAAATGTAGGAAGAAACATGCTTCATCCGAAAGTAGAAAGAATTCTCAAAAAAGCATTTGACATTCGTCAGGGCGAAGAATCAAAAACCATCTTGATGCTTTGCTATATTTTTCTGGTCATCTCGTCGTTGATGATTGTCAAGCCGGTCAGCACTTCTCTGTTTCTTTCCAAGCTCGGCGCTGGCAAGCTGCCGGTGGTGTTCATCTTGGTGGCCGTGCTTGCCGCTGCCATTTCCACCCTCTATTCAAGATTTCTCAAGCGCGCCGCCCTTAACCATCTCATCATCGGAACCTTGAAGGTCTCCATTGTCTCGCTGTTTATTTTTTGGGGCGGCCTTTATTTTGATTATCTGAAGGGCTGGGTGCTGTATGTTTTCTATGTTTGGGTCGCCATCTTTGCGGTCATATCGACTTCGCAATTCTGGATTCTCGCTAATCAGCTTTTTAACGCCCGTGAGGCAAAACGGCTTTTTGGGTTCATCGGCGCCGGCGCGATCACCGGAGGAATTTTCGGTGGCTACTTGACGAATTTTCTTGCGCCGATCATCGGCAGCGAGAACATGCTGCTGGTGTGCGGCGGGCTGTTGTCGTTGTGCGTCCCGATCACCAAAACTGTTTGGGGGGAGCATGCTGAACACGGAAGCCATGCGGCGCTGCAGCAGCTCGCTTCGGTTGAGCCGGTTTCCGATCATCCATTCAAACTGCTGAAGGACTACAGGCACTTTGCCTATCTGGCCAGCATCGTTGGCGTGAGTGTCGTGGTCGCAAAGCTGGTCGAGTATCAGTTCAGCGCGATTGCTTCCGCAAAAATTACAAATAAAGATCAACTTACCGCATTTTTCGGATTCTGGTTTTCAAATTTGAACGTTGCTTCGTTATTGATCCAATTATTTGTGACGCGCCGGGTTGTTGGATTTTTGGGCGTCGGCCTTTCGCTGCTTTTTCTTCCGGCGGGAATTCTCGTCGGCGCGATGGCTATTCTTGTCAGCCCGGCCTTGTGGTCGGCGGTGTTAATCAAGATTGCCGACGGCAGCCTGAAACAATCCATCAACAAGGCCGGCATGGAGCTTTTGGCCTTGCCCCTTCCCGACGAAATCAAAAAGCAGGCAAAGTCTTTTCTCGACGTCTTCGTCGATAGTTTGGCAACCGGCGCCGGCGGCTTGTTATTGATTTTTTTGATGCACGGACTCGGCTTTTCCGTTCGCTATGTCAGCGTGTTCATCATTCTGCTGTTGGCGGGTTGGATATATTTGGTCACCCGCGTCCAGCGCGAATACATTCACTCCTTTCGCTTGAAAATCGAGGGCCAGAAGTCGTCATTGGCAAAGCCGGTTTGGGATTTCAAGAATGAATCCGTCATCAGCGACTTTATCAAAGTATTGCAGGGCGAAAACTCAGAGCAGATTTTGCAAGCTTTAAAAATCGTCAAAGAAGTTCAGAACCATCGCTTCGTGCCTTGTTTCAAAAAACTTCTCCATCATCCGGTGGCCGATGTTCGGTTGGAGGTTCTACGGAACCTGTATTTTTATAGAGAAGGCGATTTTGCCCACGAGGTTAAACAACTCGTGAATGATGAGGAGCAGGAGATCAAAACCGAAGCCCTGCGCTTTCTGTTTCAACATGCACCGGTCGACTGGCAGACGGAACTGTTAGAGGTGTACTTGCAGCACGAAGACTATTTGATTCAAGGCGCGGCTTTAGTGTGCGCCGCGCGGGTGAGCCGGAACAACGACGAGTTAAAAAGCATTTTCAAAATAAAAGAACGGGTGGAAAAGGTGCTGAAGCGCAAACATGAAGCCGAAGATGAAGAGCGGGTGAAATTTGCCAAGATGAATGGCGCCAAAGTCATCGGCATTGCCAATATTCCTGGACTGTATCCGCACTTGCACACCTTGTTAAAGGATCAGGATACGGAAATCAGAAAAGCCGCCATCATCAGCGCCGGACAAAGCGCGAATAAGGAATTTATTCCCGTTCTCTGCCGCAATCTGGTCGATGATGAAATGTACGTTACCGCGCGCCAGGCGCTGATGAGCTTTGGCACGGGAATCATAGACATCCTGGCCCATTTCATCAACGATCCGCTCGAGCATAAAGACATTCGCCTCAGCCTGCCCAAAGTTATCGCCACGATGGGTGTTCAAAAATCAGTTGACGTGTTGATAAAAAACCTCAGACAAGAGGACATGGCGCTCCGGTATGAAGTTATCAAGGCGCTCAATCGTTTGAGAATAAGCTCCCCCACTCTGTATTTTAATGAGTATAGAATCGTCAATCACATTTTGGAGGAAGCGAAGAACTACTTGGAGAACCTGGCCGTTCTGCAAGCAGAAATGAATGCCCGAGTCGTCATGCATTCTTTAACGCTTGGCACGGAGTCGCACAGGGATGAGGCCAAACAGAGCCTGAAGCAGACATTGCGACAGAGCCTGGACGCTAACCTTGAAAGGATCTTCAGGCTGCTCGGATTGATCTATCCACCGCAGGATATTTACAACGCCTATCTCAGCATTCGTAGCGGCGCCGTCGACCAGCAAGTCAATGCTGTAGAGTTTTTAGACAATGTTCTGGAAATTAATTTGAAGAAGCTGATCATTCCCATCGTGGAATCAACCATGTCCGGCGTGTTGCTGGATGAAAGGCTTCCGCGGCGCGGCGAAGAAGTTCCTGCTTGAAATCCCCCCTTCTCCGGCACGGCTTCAATTTAGTGCCATGCGCAATTGATTACAATGTCGATTTTAGAATTACCAAAAGGAAAGATGCGGCTCTCCGAAGAAATTCAAAATCCAGAGCGTGCCGCGCGAGACACTTTGGTGTCCGAGCTTTGTTCATGGCTTGAAAATTGCGAAGCGTGAACTGGACTTTCTTTAGGAGAACACTATCATGGATCGATTTTCCTTAATCGCCGCCACGTTGGGAACTGCTTTAACTTTCTCTCTCGCCGGCTGCGGAAAAAATCCTCAGTCAAGCAATCCCGGCAGCGTGAAGCTGAGTATCAGAGTCATGTCTGCGATGGCCTCGCCCAAGATTTCAATCCCTCAAGCCCAGCAAATTACCATTACCGCCGCCAAGGTGGTCTTGGACGAAATCGAGCTTGAAAGTACAAACGGAGATAGTCTGGATTTCGAGTCCGACAGCCCGCTCGCGGTGAATCTCAATCTCGCCGGAGCCATGACTGTGCTCGATAGCGTCTCGCTTCCTTTTGGAACCTATAATGAGCTTGAGCTCGAAATTCATAAACTGGAGTCCGAAGACGGCGCGGTCTACAACGCCAACCCGGATCTTCAGGAGCGCAGTCTCTACGTCCGGGGTTACGTGGACGGTGATACCAACGCCGTCTTTGTATTCACCAGCGACCTCGAGGTTGAACAGGAGCAGGAGTTTTCACCGCCGCTGGTGATTGATCAGAACTCACCCAACACCAACGTCGTGCTCACAATTGACACCAGCATGTGGTTCAGTGATGGGGCTGGGGGCTACCTCGATCCTCGCGTGGGCCAAAACCAGGATGCCATCGAAAGGAACATCAAGGCCTCCATCAATGCCTTTGAGGATGAGGACGATGACGGCGAAGATGACGACGATGACTCTGACGATGATTCTGATGATGACTGAGCAAAGTGTAAAGGTAAGGTATCAATCGAGGCGACGAAGTAATTTCTAACTCCTTGACTTTTGGTATGGAGATTGGTTGCTCGTTATGGTGCCCTAAACTGACCTTCCAAGCACGCTGGGATGGATTTTCCATCAAGAACTGGTTTCTTCATTGTCGTCTGATTGGTGCACTCGAATTCGGCCTACTTCTATGATCCACAATTGTTGATTCACAGAGATAGTCTCGAGCATTTGCAAGAAATGACGAATCAAAGATTCCAGTAGCGGCAGGCTTGGGTTTTGGGGGACACGAACGACCGCGATGCCTGCAGCCTGCTTGGGCGGGAAGCGAGTAACATCAGCAAAATCCAAGTCCAAAGTAACCAGACAGCGTTGTTCCCGACAACAATGATCGTAGATAGCTTGGTCCACGCTGCCGTGCAATCCTTCTTCATGCACGGTTTGCACGTCATGGCCCGCCGTTCTAAAAAGCTGTTGCGTGCGTTTTCCGAAATTTTCATCCAGTTTGAATTTCATGCGGCCTGGCCAACCGGGATTTCAACGTATCGTTCCCGTGACATTTCCGCGCCATAAGCAATGGCGGCGAGAATGTCCTCCGTGCTCAAATGGGGGTACTCTTCGATGAGCTCATCGATCGTCATACCTGCAGCAAGAAAATCCAGAATGAGAGAAACCCAGATGCGGGTACCGCGAATGCAAGGCTTGCCAAAGCATATCTTCGGATCGACCGAAATGCGTTGGAGCAATGGGTTCATGGCTACCTTCCTTTGTCGTTAATAGTTTCATTCACAACTTACACAATTGCCACATGCCTTGCAAGTCCGTAGTTGGTAGAGATAGATATTTACTTGCTCGATTGCAAAGCTCCGCCCGCGACAGCTTCCAGCAGTGATTTGCCCCAACCGGGTGATTTCAAAAGCGACAAGCTTTGAAATCGCATTCTGTCGCGCCAAAGACCTTGTTAACTCGCACAAAAGTGAGTAGCGTCTCCATATCTCGACGCAAGGGCAGCGCCTCGGCTTGGCGGATGATCTCGGCATTCTGGTGCCGCTCCAACCATGCACTGAGAAGATGTTCCGCGGCCTTGACTTCATCAGATGCTCGTTTTGGCATGGTTCTCCTGATGAGCCGTGGCGCGACTTTCAAGTCGTGCTGTACACCGATTTTGTATTATTTGCTTCCTTGCTTTGCAATAATATTTTTTTTATCTTTGCTTGGTTTTAATAGCTTCCTTCACCCGGTTGGAAACGGAAACTAAATGAACCCCGTGCCGAAAAAAATTCGGTGGCTGGTCTCGCGCGGATATATTGAGTTCTCGCAAAAGGGTTACCGGCAGCTCTTCGATGGCCCATACAATAGAGATGACGTCCAAAATGCTATCATGTTTGGCAAAGTGACAAAAAAAGAACGCGACGAAACGCGGGTGGCAAAATACAAATACACAATCATTGGCCCTACGCTTGGAGGCGATGAATTGTATTGCTGCGGAAAAATTCGCAAAATGCGTTCCGGAGAAGAATATTTCATTATCACGTTTCACGGTGCGGAATTATGAAAAGCCCCCCAAAAACCTACCGGCACAGCCGACGGGCACAGCCTCAAGGCGAGCTTTGCCCCATGTGCGGCAAAGGCACGACACATATTGAAAAGCTGAATTATAAGCTCAAAGATGAGAATGGCAAAGAGTTCGTTGTTCCCGACCTCGAAGTGGAAATCTGCGATTTCTGTGGTGAACGGATTTTCAACATGCAAGCGGTGCGCAAAGCAGAGCGAATCCAGGGCCGTGCTGGAAAAATTTTAATACGTTTGAAACCGCCTTTACAGGCGGCGCTATCGGCTCGTGCTCAGAAAAACAAACGCTCGCTCACTCAGGAAGTCCATTATCTGCTCGAGACCAGCTTGCGGGCGGCAAATTAGAATCGAGCTCTTTTCGTCCCTTGCCCTATGCAACTTGCAACCCGCCGTTTGCTCCGTCTTCCCAAATCAAAAAATGCCACCGGGTTGTGGCTTCGCCGACGAGAGGGCTTTTAACGTCCCGAGCCACAACGCAGGCCCTCATCTCCCTCTCACCGATCAAAGTTGGTAACAGGATTGATTATCAGGCAAGCTGCGCTGTCCCCATCCTTTCTGTCAAATCAGCAGGATGCGATTGAAGATACTCTCGCACCTCAAGTTGCATGCGATCAATTTCGGCCAGATAACCGGATGCCGCCAAGCGATAGTTGATGGGATTTGCTTCCTTGCGCCGTAACTCCGCAAGCTGCTTTTGCATGCGGCTGATACGTTCCAAGGTCACTTGCAGCTCAGTGTCATTTGCAATCATAATATAACCTCCACGATTCCTCGTTTGCTGCCGTCTCTCTTAATTGGCCAATCTTCAATCGCAGATTGCTCGCCATTTAAGGCAGCAATCCGTCTCACCCAAAAAACACTCGCGCCAAAATGTGCTTGACACAACAAATGATCAAACAAAATCCGGGCTTCGCCGACAAGCGTGCTGGCATCAAAATCGTTTTCCAGGATAATGAAAATATCGACATCATTGGGCTCGGGCTTATTGGTGACAAATGAGCCGAAGATGATGAAATGCGCGACCTTGCCTGTCGCCGATGCGATGTTATAAATCCGTTCAAGGCGACGTGCCATTTGCAAACGTCTGGCGGTGCGTGTTCCGAAATGCTGAACAACTTCTTGCAAAAAGGCACGATGGACACCAACCGGCAGATCACCATCGGCGTTGAAATTTGGAAAACTCATACTCACTTTTTATTATCGTTCAAAACAATATACGAATTTCTATTGAATACTCATCAACTCTTTCCAACCTCACGAACGACAACCTACGGCATCCCTCGTGCAACTATCACGACACCCTCCAGCAGAAACCTGCCCAACGGGGTGATTTCAAAAGCGACCAGCTTTGAAATCGTAATTTTATCCAAAGGCTTTTCTCGATATTCGCGTTCCATCGCTCCAAAATCGGTTAACACCCTAATAACCATTCGTTCAATCGAACCGCGCAGCAGTGAGGGCGCAAAGCTACGATGCTGTGTACCCCAGGTCAATCCCGCTTTCTCAATTAACGCGTCGGCAAATTTTTCGAAGGAGATGCGAGTTTTAGCAGGCAGCGCGAGCAAATCTTCAAGCGTAAAGAAGGAGAAGAACTCTGGCAAATCATCTCCCATCCCTGAATAAGGATAGGCGACTAGCCAGTCGACCTTGAACCACCAAGTCGTTAACAAGAAGGCCAATTGCTGCATCGGGCGCTCGCTGAGAAACTTCTCGCCTTTGCGGGTGAGCCGCCATCGGCGAGCCGAGCCGATCTTCAACAGACCTCCGACCTCGGCCAAGATGCGGATGAAGTACAACGGCCATACGTCGGCTTCACTGCGAAGGGGATGAACGTGCTTGCCAATGATGATTTCCAGTTCCGGCGGCTTAACGAAGCGCGCCGCCACTTCGCGCACCGCTTTCATCGGCATATTGTTGGCTTGCGTGCCAACGACCTTGTTATCGCGAACAAACGTGAGTAGCGTCTCCATATCCCGGCGCAAGGGCAGGGCCTCGGCCTGGCGTACGATCTCAGCATTTTGGTTCTGATCCAACCATGCACTGAGAAGCTGTTCCGCGGCCTTGATTTCATCAGATACTCGTTTTGGCATGGTTCTCCAGATGAGCGTGGCGCGATTTTCAATTCGCACTAAAACAAATTTCAAGTTTCTTGGAAGCCCGCCACGGGTTCAAATCGGCAACGGAAATCTTCAGCTTGTTCTTTTCAATAATGGCATACATCGTTGCAAAAATGATAATCAATCCAAAGCAGATTTACAAGCGGAGAAAATGCTTGACATTCTCCGGCAAAATTCCTATCTGAAAATGACGCAATCGATGACACGAAACCATCAACGTATGCTCACGGATCATGACGAATGTTTATCTCATCGGTCTCGCCGACCTGATGAAATCTCTTTATTTTTCCTCTTTGTCCAAAGTCAGTCTCGGCGTGTCGCTGTTGCTTTGGCAGCAGTTGTTTTTCCCGTCGGGTTTGCTGCGTTTCTGCCGGGCATGTCGAACCGTACCCTACCTCCTGTTTGAGTTGCGCCTGCGCCTCAACTTGCGCTACTGGGTCACCCGGCTGTCGCGCTTGATGGTGCGCGCATCCGATTGCCAAACACTTTTTCATTCGACTGCTTGTCACGGTTATCTGCCAACCTGCGGCGGCCGCACGATTTTTGACTTTTTCAAAACCCTTGCAATAACCGACGTTTCCCCTCCCGCTTTTGCGTAATTTCCGCATCGCTTAAATCACTGCAACGTCACTTGGCAAGAGATGACTACCTCATCTCGCGTTACAATTGTCGCTTTCCCATTCGTAAACGCCATTTCACCGGTCGAGCGTGGTGAGCTTGCTCATCAATGCATATCGACCTGAGCACAACCATTCGCCAACTTGAACTTTGATAAGACAGGAGATCATCATGGGCGACTTTTTTCAAACCGGTGCCATCGCCACTTTTCATCGCTTGGGCGTGCCCAAGCTGGAGAAGATAGAAAAAGAGCTTAAAACTTTTTCAAAATGGCGACCGATTGCGCTGGTGTTGCCGGCGCTTTTTGACGAGCTAGAAGGCGAGGCTCTGCCGCGCGTGCTCGATGAGCTGAAGAAAGTGCACTATCTTCGGCAAATCGTGGTCTCGCTCGATCGCGCCAACGCCGAGCAATTTGCCTTTGCCAAGCAATTCTTTCAGAAGCTCAACCATGATTGCAAAATTATCTGGCAAGACGGCCCGCGGCTCGCCGAGCTTTATGAGCAACTCGAGGCCAACGGTCTTTCAGCAGGGGGAACCGGAAAAGGCCGCGGCGCCTGGATGGCTTTCGGCTACGTGATTGCCTGCGATCAAAGCGAAGTGATTGCGTTGCATGATTGCGACATCACCACTTACAGCCGCGAGCTTTTGGCGCGGCTCGTCTATCCCGTCGCCAGCCCCAATCTTCCTTATGAATTCTGCAAAGGCTATTACGACCGTGTCACCGACCGCATGCACGGGCGGGTTACGCGTTTGTTAGTCACGCCGTTGATTCGCGCGCTGAAGACCATTGCCGGGCCTCTGCCCTATCTCAGTTTTATGAACAGCTTTCGCTATGTATTGGTCGGAGAATTCGCGTTGCTCACCAAGCTGGCGCGGGTGATTCGCATTCCCGGCGATTGGGGTCTCGAGGTCGGCTTGCTTTCTGAAGTTTTCCATAACGTCACCGTGCGGCGCGTGTGCCAGATCGATATCATTGACCAATACGAGCACAAGCACAATGAGCTTTCCGCCAACGACCCGCAAGAGGGTCTCTTAAAAATGTGCATCGACATTGCCAAGTCGATCTTTCGCAATCTCGCCAACGAAGGCGTGGTGCTTTCCGAGGCGGTGCTCCGAACGCTGCAAGTGCATTACCTCCGCACCGCGCAAGACATGCTGAAGCTGTACGAAGACGATGCCGCCATCAACGGCTTGATCTTCGATCGTCATGCCGAGTCGGAAGCAGTTGAGGCATTTACGCGCGGCCTCCGTGAGGCCTCGGATATTTTTTTGAAAGATCCGTTTGGCGCGCCGCTGATTCCGAACTGGAACCGGGTGACCTCGGCGATTCCGGATTTCTTGGAAAGATTACAGGTTACCGTGGAAGAAGACAATCGAGCCTGACTCTTGATTCTTGCATATGTCAGAGCATGATGAACATCAAAAGCCTCTGTTGATTGTATTTTCTGATCTCGACGGCACGTTGCTCGATCACGACAACTATGATTTTTCACCCGCTCTTCCTGCGCTTGCGGCATTGCACGCGGCCAACGTGCCGTTGCTTTTATGCTCATCGAAAACCCGCGCCGAGCTGGAATATTGGAAAGATCAGTTCAACATCAATCATCCCCTCATCTCCGAGAACGGCGGCGTGCTGGCCATCCCGCAAGGATACTTCAAGCAGCCGTTCGATTTTCATGAAGAACAGAACGGATATCAACTCATTTTATTTGGCGAGAGCTACGCCATGCTGAGAACGGCTCTCATTAAACTTGCCAAGCGCGCTTATCTGCCGCTCGTCGGCTTTGGCGATATGACCATTGCGCAAGTGGCCCGGCTCACCGGCTTGCCCATCGACCAAGCGGCGCGCGCCAAAATACGCGACGCCGATGAGCCGTTTTTTATCGATCGCGAATTTGGTGATGAAGAAGTAAAGCGCCTGGAAAAAGCGGTAGCATGGGCGCAATTGCGTCTAACTCGAGGCGGGCGATTTTTTCATCTCACCGGCCACAACGACAAAGGACTTGCCGCGCGCCGGCTTGTGCAGCTTTATCAAGCCGAATGGCAACAGCCGATTTGTACGATTGGTCTCGGAGACAGCCCTAATGACTTGCAACTGTTGGAGGCCGTCGATCTGCCGATTCTCGTCCGCAAGAAAACCGGCGAAGTTGATCCAATGTTGCGAGCCAGCCTGAAAGCGAAATGCACGGTATCCTCCGGACCTCTTGGATGGAATGAAGCGATTTTGGAAATCCTATCGATCACTTTTTAGTAGCTTTTCATTGCATAAATATTATTTTTGCATCTACACGGTAAGCTTGTTCAAGGAGGACGAGGCATGGAAGCGATCAAAAATTATTTGCCCTTCAATTGGCTGCAGTTGGTGATTCCCGGCGGTGTCATACTTGCCACTCTCATTCTCGGTTATATAGCCAAACAGCTCTTGTTCCGCGCCCTGCATCGCTGGGCGAAACGAACGCGCACCCGCGCCGATGACATCCTGATCGCCACGTTCAGCGGGCCATTTATGATTTGGACGCTGATGTTGGGTTTATACCTGGCGACGAAATTATCCGAACTCTCTGAGCGCGCGAGCGCCTTGGTTGGCAAAAGCTTGTTGATCTTGTGGATCATCTCCATCACCGTCGTCATTTCGCGTTTGGCCGGCAACTACATAAAATATTATGGCAAAGAAAAACAAGGCACGATGCCGGTCACGAGTCTCACGCAAAACCTCGCGCGGTTGCTCATCGCCCTGATCGGCGTTTTGATTTTATTGAATCAGCTCGGCATTTCGATCACGCCGATTTTGACGGCTTTGGGCGTCGGCGGTTTGGCCGTGGCCTTAGCCCTGCAAGATACGTTGTCGAATTTGTTCGCCGGCTTTTACGTCAGCTTGTCCGGCCACATTCGCCCCGGCGATTATGTGAAATTAGATAGTGGCGAAGAAGGCTACGTGTCCGACATCACTTGGCGCAGCACGACGATAAAAACGCTGGCCAATAATTTGGTCATCACCCCCAACGCCAAACTGGCGCAAGCGATCATCACCAACTATCACCTGCCGGATAAAGCCATGGCCTCGCGCTTGCAAATCAGCGTCAGCTACGATAACGAGCCAGAAGCTATCGAGCGCATTCTGCTTGAGGAGGCGCAAAAAGGCATTGCCGAGATTCCCGGGCTGCTGGCCGAGCCGGCCCCGGCGGCACGCTTCGCCCCCGGCTTCGGCGATTCCTCGCTGGACTTCACGCTCATTTTTCACGTCGGAGAATTCGATCAGCAATTCATCGTGCAACACGAG